>Ga0299913_10002734_pt1 | contig 14086 bp, 14 predicted proteins | sample RVTome_9_FD_201360 | JGI IMG/M metagenome (GOLD analysis project Ga0299913, IMG submission 201360) | Soil microbial communities from uranium-contaminated site in the Upper Colorado River Basin, Wyoming, United States - RVT155D38 (version 2) ... | reverse complement strand
AGCTCATGGCGATGATTCAAGCCCGATCATTCGGAGGCAGTTGAGCGCGAAATATCTCTCACTTGGTCCTGTCGCCATGGTGGATTGCCGGCCACCCGGCGACAAGGGCATTTGGGCCCATGTTCGTAGGCGCTCCCCAAGAAACGGCTGCGGTGGTTTCGTGCCGATCACCACCTAAACGGTGTTCTCTTGGTTGAATGGCGGTCGGATGAGCGACCAGGCACACCCGCACGACGTGGCAGGCTCTGTCTCGCCGCGACAGCACAGGCTGAGAGTGTGGGGCCAGACCTCCTGGGACATCCTGCGGGTCCTCGCCTTGATCGCGGTCGTGGTGTTTCTTCTCTACCAGGTGAAGCTGGTGGTGATTCCCCTGATGCTGGGCGCGTTTGCCGCCAGCATCGGCACTCCCGCCGTCGGCTGGCTCGACGGACGGGGTTTGCCCCGGCTTCTCAGCACCTGGATCGTGGCTCTGGGGTTTGCCATCGTCGTCTTCCTCTTGGGATGGTTCCTGGTGGCCGAGATCCAGGGCTCCGCCGATGAAATGTCGGCCGCCCTCACCGACGCCTGGGCGCAACTCCAGGAGTGGCTGGCCTCGGTCCAGGTCTTCGGTGGGCAGAGCATCCCCGATCTCCTGGAGCAGATGTTCGCCAACGGCGGCACCGGCGAAGGGGGCCTGGGGCAACAAGTCACTAGCGGTTTCAGCACCGCCACCGAGGCGATCACCGGTTTGTTCCTCACCGCGGTGGTCGCCTTCTTCATCGTCAAGGACGGAGAACGATTCTGGGGATGGCTCCTGTCGAAGGCACCGGCCGGCGACCGGGACAGAGTTGCAGTTGCCGGGGCCGCGGCCTGGGTAACCCTTCGGCGCTACCTGTACGGCACCGCAGTGGTCGGTCTGGTCAACGGCACCGCCGTGGCCATCACTCTCGTCATCCTCGACGTCCCCCTGGTGATCCCCTTGGCGATTCTCATGTTCCTCGGCGCCTTCTTCCCCCTGATCGGCGCCATCGTCTCCGGGTCGGTCATCGCCCTCACCACCCTCGCCACCAACGGACTCGCCGATGCTCTGATCGTGGCCATAGTCGTGATCGTGGTCCAGCAGCTGGAGGGAGACCTGATCGCTCCCCTGGTCCTGGGACGGGCCGTGGCCCTACACCCGCTCCTGATCCTCTTCGGGATCACCGCCGGGTTCGTCATCGGCGGCATCGTCGGGGCGTTCGTCACCGTGCCCTTCGTCGCCATCAGCGCTGAGGTCATCCGCACCCTTCGCCCCGAGATCCTGCAGACGGAGTGATCCGCCGGTTCGCCCCTACTCGATCGGATGTCGTGTGATCGACTCGGGTTGTTTCCCCGCCAACAACCACCCTGCCCCAGCGGCAAGAGCCGGGACTCCGAGTACGAGCAGGGCTACGTGGGCCACCGGCACCGGGGAGAGGGCGCCGAGATCCTCGATGTGGAATGTCAGGAACGCCAGGTATGCGCCGCCCACGCCGAGCAGGGCGCCCATGACGGCGAGACCACCAGCCGTCGCCGCGGTGAGTCTGCGGCGGATCCTGGAGCCGGCTCCTGTGGCGATGAGGATGCGGAGGTCGCCGGCTGACTCGCCGCGGACCAGTCCGACGGTCGTGGCCAGGATCCCGAGGGCGAGGAGCATGCCCACCGCGGTGGCGCCCGTGCGGAGTGCCGCCAGGTCGCCTTGGTCGTTGCGCCTCTCCACCGTTATCCCTGCGGCCCCGGCCGCTTCACGGCTCTCGGCGAACTGATCGTCCGTGATGGGGGTGGCCGCTTCGACCAGCCAAGCCGCCCTGGCCGAGTCCCACCCTCGGCCGCGCAAGGCCGATGGTGTCATGAAAGAACCTGGAAGCGACGAGTATCCGGGCTCGAGATTCTCTGGGCGTTTCACCAACTCTGGTCGCATCGGCTCGAAGAAGATCTCGCCCCTCTCGACCGTCAGGACCTCCGTTTCCGGGCTGACCGTGTCGAGGTCGACCCCGTAGTGTTCGAGAATCTCGGGATTGGCCACATAGAGATAGGTCAGGATCCGGTTCAGCCCGGGTTCGACCTCTTCGGTCAAGACGACCGCGGGCAAACCTCCGAAGCCCCCGAAGTCGGAGGCGACGGCAACGTCGATCGGCACGACTGTGGCCCGGTCCAACGATTCGGCGATTCCGCCCACAGCGTCGTCGAGTTGTTCCACTTCGGCGCTGGGCCGGTCCGGGATCGGGCGAACGTCGTCTCTGGGCGGGATCTCCCCGATCCTCACCAAGAGCTGGGCATCGGAGAGGTTGCCTTCCTCATTCGAGGAGTACAACGCCGCGCTCGACGCCACGATAACTGCAGCCGCGATCCCGACCGCGAGGGCGATCGCGGCCAGGGCCGCCCCCGAGCGGGCCTGATATCTGACCAGGTCGCGGATGGCGATCCGCCCGGCCACCGAGAGACGACCACCCAGGCGCCCCCCGGCCCGGATCGCCACCGGGCTGATCAGCAGCACTCCGAGGATCAAGGCGACCGTGCCGACAAGGAGGAGCGCCACGTTGCCCCAGCCGTCGGGTGGATCGCCGGCAAACGCCAGGCAAGCCAGGCCGGCCGCGAGGAGAGGCGCAGCCAGTGCCGCGGATCGTCGCACCGGACGAGGCCGGGGCGGTCGCCCCGAAAGGGCGGACACGATCGTGACTCGGGCGATGGTCCTTGCCGGCCACCACGCCGCTGCCGTCGCCGTCGCCACCGCCAAGATCACAGCGGCCGCGACCAGCCACCAGGGGACGTTGAATCGCTCGATGCGATGCCCGACGACAGGTTCCAGTGCGGGGACGACGAGCAGCCAACCGGCCAGACCGATGCCGGCTCCGACTGCCGCCGCTACTGCCCCGATCAACGCCCCATTTGCCACCATGGCCAGGCGGAGGTGCCGCAGCGTCGCTCCGATGGCGGCGAACATGCCCAACTGGCGAAGACGACGCGAGGCGACCACGACGAACCCCGCCGCGGCAACCAGTGACACCATCAACAGGACGACGGAAGCGGCCATGAGCACGCCAATGGCCGCCACGAAGCCTTCGTTTTCGGGTCTCCCTGCTACGACTCCATTTGCCCCGCTAGGGGGGCGGAACGACTCGGCCCGGTCCTGACCTCCCCCGACCAGCATCGTCGCCGACTCCAGATCGGTTGTGATCCCGGGGGCGATCAAGGCGAACTCGTCGTTCAGGTTGCTCGGGTTCTCGACCACGCCCACCACGACCCAGCGGGTGCCGCCGAGCTCGACGGTGGCATCGAGATTGGCCCCCAGGGTGTCCGATGTCCCGTCAGTCACCGCCATCTCGTCGTCTGCGCTCGGATACCGCCCCTCGACGAGAGCGAGCATCGGCGCGCCCAACGGCCCTAGAGGATCCTGAGAGCGGAGCTCGATCGGGTCGAACAGGCCGGGGACCGTGAAGTAGCGGCGCCCGATGACGTCAACCGTGTCGAACCACCCCGCGGCGGCCGCGATGTCGACCACCAAACCTTGCGCGTCGGGCTCGTCGAATTCGAGTGAATGAGTCGCCCCACCGAACGCCGCGTTCCCCTCGGCCGGGGCCAGGTTGTATGCCGCCGCCGCACCACCGACCGCAGCGGCGACCGCGAGGCCGAGCAGAACAAGCACCAATGATTGCGATCGCCACTCGCGTCGGAAAAGACGCCACGCCCAACGTGCCACAGCTCGTCTCGCCGGAGCGCCTCCGTCCCTCGTCTGGGGCGTTCGCTCGGCTTGTGCGAGGTCGGTCACCGGCTCGGACCGGGCTCGAGCAGCGACTCGGGGCCAGACGGGGAAATGGTCTGATCGACCATCCGCCCATCCCGAAGAAATACCACACGGTCGGCCCAAGCAGCCAGCTGGGAGTCGTGGGTCACCACGACCCCGGCCATGCCTCGTCGGCAGGCATCACGGACCAGTCGCATCACCGCCTCCCCGTTGACCGAGTCGAGGGCGCCGGATGGCTCGTCGGCGAGAAGCAGGCGCCTGTTGCCGACCACGGCCCGGGCCACCGCGACTCGCTGCTGTTCCCCGCCTGACAAATCGTCGGGGAAGTGGACGGCCCGGTCTTCCAAGCCGAGAGATCGCAGCGCCTCGTAGGCGGAATCCTGCGCCTGGGGCGACGGAACGCCATCGAGCTCCAAGGGCAGTGCGACATTCTCGACCGCGGTGAGCCCGGCCAAGAGATTGAAGTCCTGGAAGACGTAGCCGATCGAGCGACGCCGCAATCGTGCCCGATCGTCCAGGGACATGTCTGAGATCTCGGAGCCGTCGATCAGAATCTCGCCGCTGGTCGCCTCCTCGAGACTGCCCGCGATGGTGAGCAGGGTGCTCTTCCCCGAACCGCTGGGCCCCATCACCGCGACCAGCTCTCCTCGATCCACGGTCAGATCCACTTCACGGAGGGCACGAACCTCGGTGGGGCCCGACCCGTGGACCTTGGACACGCGGCGCATCTCGAGCATGGCAGTCATCGGATCGCCAATCGCTCGAGTGTCGCCTCCGAGGACCCGACCGGCTGGTCGGATCTCTCCGATGCGAGCTGCCCGATCCGGGAGTCGGCGGCATCGAGCCAGCGAACGACTCCCTCCAAGCGGAAGAGCTCGGCGTCGACGACCAACGCCAGCCTCATGTCCCCCGGGCCGGCTTCGGCCTTGATCCGGGTGTAACGCTGCATCGACTCCACCAGTCGGCGGCGGTGCGCCTGGATCACGTCCCGGACCTCGACGCCCGGGACCTGTATCGCCACCAGGATCTTGATGACGAGCTCATCCCGGGGAGGGATCTCCGCCACCGAAGGTCGCAGCCAGGCCAGCAACTCCTCCCGCCCGTGATCGGTGATGGTGAATCCCTTCTGAGGACCGTCGCTCGCTTCGTCATCGAAGGCGACCAGACCGTCACGCTCCAGCCGCTGCAACGTCGTGTAGACCTGCCCAACGTTGAGTGGCCAGACCTCCCCGGTTCGAGCCTCGAACTCTTGCTGCAGTTTCAACCCGTACTTCGGTCCCTCGCTGAGCAGGGCGAGCAGGGCGTGGCGGACACTCACGAGCGGTTCGAGGAGGTGGGCGGAACATGTAGCATACCGAGTAGTATACTCAGTATATGAGGCAAGATGCTCTGCCACCTTTGCCGGCGGGTGGTAGGACGTCAGGCCGGTCTCAAATCGACCCGGCGGAGCAACTGGGCATTGATGGCAACGATCACCGTCGAGGCGCTCATCAGGACCGCGGCTGCGGCCGGGGCGAGGACGATCCCGGCCCAGGCCAGGGCACCGGCGGCGAGCGGGATCGCGGCGACGTTGTATCCGGCGGCCCACACCAGGTTCTGCACCATCTTGCGATAACCGGCCTGGGACAGTCTGCGTATCCCCACCACACCCCTGGGGTCGTCGGAGGCGAGGACGATCCCGGCCGACTCGATGGCCACGTCGGTGCCGGCGCCGATGGCGATGCCGACATCGGCCTGGGCCAGGGCGGGGGCGTCGTTCACCCCGTCGCCGACCATGGCCACCCTCAGACCCCGCTGCTGAAGCTCTGCCACCTTCGAGTGCTTGTCCTCGGGGAGGACCTCGGCCATCACTTCGTCGATGTCGAGCTCGGCGCCGACCGCCTCTGCCACCTGCCGGGCGTCGCCGGTGATCATCGCCACCTGGACTCCGAGCTGGTGGAGCTGATCGACCGCGGCTCTGGACTCGGGTCGGATCTCGTCTTCGAGTGACAACGCTCCGATAACCGACCCGTCGCTGATCACGTAGAGCACCGCGGCACCTCGCCGGGTCCACCCTGCGATTGACTCCTCGGCAGGGGTGGGGACTTCGATGTTCCTTTCCCGCAGCATCACCGGGCCGCCGACTGCAACCCTCGCCCCGGCGACGGATGCCTCCACTCCCCTGCCACTCATCGACCTGAACTCGGAGGCGACAGGGACTTCGCCCTTCTCCTTGGCCGCGGCGACGATGGCACGAGCCAGGGGGTGCTCCGAGTCCGACTCGACCGCGGCCGCGAGAGCGAGGAGACCGGCCTGGTCACCGTCGACCGCCGTGACCGCACTCACCCGATGGCTGCCTTTGGTCAATGTGCCCGTCTTGTCGAAGAGGACGATGTCGACACTCCTCATTCGCTCCAGGGCGAGACGGTCCTTGACCAGGATCCCGTTCCGGGCGGCCATCGAGGTCGAGATGGCTATGACCAGAGGTATCGCCAGCCCAAGGGCATGGGGACAGGCGATGACCAGCACGGCCACCGTCCTGACTATCGCTTGATCGGGTTGTTCCAGGATGAGCCAGGTGATCACGGTGATGACTGCGGCCGCCACCGCCAGATAGAAGAGGATGGCAGCGGCGCGGTCGGCGAGAACCTGGGCCCGAGACTTCGAATCCTGGGCGAGGGCCACCAGTCGCTGAATACCGGCCAGGGCGGTGTCCTCCCCCACCGCGTCGATCTCGACCCGGATCGCCGAATCGGTGGCGACGGTCCCCGCCACTACCCGGTCACCGGGTGTCTTGGCAACGGGCTTCGACTCTCCGGTGACCATGGACTCGTCGACCTCGACTTCGCCCTCTGCGATCACCCCGTCGGCAGGGATACGTCCCCCGGGTCGGACCAACACCAGGTCCCCCACGTTCAGTTCGGCCACCGATACGGTTTCGGTGCCTCCCCCGGTGATCCGCTCCGCCTCGTCGGGCAACAGCTCGGCCAAGGCCGCCAGCGCCCCCCGGGCTTGCCCTATGGCCCGCATCTCCATCCAGTGCCCGAGCAGCATGATTGTGATCAGCGCGGCCAGCTCCCACCAGAACTCGAGATCGAACCAGCCGAGTGTGGTCGCAGCCGAGGCGACGAAGGCGACGACGATCGCCATCCCGATCAGCAACATCATCCCCGGCTGGCGGTCGCGCAGCTCGCCTACCGCCCCTTTGAGGAAAGGGGCGCCGCCATATACGAAGATGACCGTCCCCAGCACCGGCGCCACCCAATCCGAGCCGGGGAAGGTCGGGGCGGTGTAGCCGAACCACTCCTGGATCATCTCCGAGAAGAAGACGACGGGGAGGGTGAGAAGCAGGGACAGCCAGAACCGGTCCCGGAACATGGCGACGCTGTGCCCGGCGTGCTTGTCGTGCCCACCGCCATGTTGGGCATGGCTTCCGGACATGTCTCGTCGTGCATGCTCGGTGCTCACCATCGAGCCGGTCCCTTCCGCTTCCTGGGCATGCGAACCGTGATCGTGTTGGTCGTGATCGGTCATGGGATCCTCCATCACGCTCAGGAGCGGACCAGCCGCTCGATTGCCTTGGTCGCCTCGGTGACCATCTGGTCGGCGGTGGTGCTGTCGCCGGCGTCGGTGGCTTCCCTGACGCAGTGCCGAACGTGCTCGTCGAGTAGACCGATGGCGACACCCTTCAAAGCGGCCGACACCGCATTGACCTGGGTGAGGACGTCGATGCAGTACTTGTCCTCGCCGATCATCCGCTGCAGTCCTCGCACTTGGCCCTCGATCCGGGCCAGCCGCTTCAGATAGTCGTCTTTGTTGATCTCGTAGCCCCGCATCGACACTCCTCTGAGGGATACCCTAGAGGGGTATAGTATTCAGGAGTGCTCGACGATGTCAAGCAGCTCGATGGAGGAGAGTGAACCGAGCTCAGGAGCCGCGGTCGGCCGCCTCCACTTCGGCGGCCAGGGCATCGAGGTCCCCCGCAGCCGGGGCGTGGGACCACAGCTTGAGGCCCTTGATCAGGTCCGGGTACTCCTCGGCCTGACCGGGCCGGACCACCACCCGGATCGGTACGTCGCTGCGGAGATTCTCCTTGTACTTGGCGAGGATGGCTCGATGCTGTGGCCGGTCCAGATCGAGCTCGAAGACGATCCCGTGGGCCGACTCGGCCAGCTCGCATCCCTCACCGGTGAGGATCGGACAGAGCATCCCCGATGCCGGGCCGGGGCACACCATGACCCGGTGGCCCAGTTGCTCCAAGAACCCGCTGTCGGCAGGCTGAACTCCCCCGGGTATGTCGAAGAGGATGTAGTCGTCCATTGCGGCTCCTTTCCCCACAAACGTTCGTTTGTTTGGGTCTCTGCTGCCAGAGGCGAAAGTCACCTTCGAATCGGATCCGCCTCAGCGGCGGCACCCGGTCGTCTTCTAGGAGACCGCGGCCGAGAGGCGTTCCCGGGTCACGACCGACCTGAGAGCCTCGAGGTTCGTGGAGAGAGTGGCGCCGAGCCGGGCCGCGTATAGATCGGCCCCCCGCTCTGGAATCGCCGACTCCAGCTCCACCGTGATTTGGAGGCGGGTCCGGGACGGGGCCATGTCGGTCAACTCGTAGTGATAGCTGACTTTGCCTTCTTCCAGCTCGCCGCGGACGGCGAGGAGACGAGGGGGCTCAAGGGTTGTTACCTCGAGCACCTCGCTGCCGGGGCGGGGCCAGGCCCGATGCTGGATGTACTTGGTCCCGCGACGAGGTGGGCCATCGAGTGGGGTCGTGGCCATCACCGCCCAATTCCATCGAGGGTTGTTCTCCAGGTTGGACAGGTAGGCGAACACCTCTTCTCGGGATTCGGGAATTTCGATCGCCCGCTCGATGCGGATTGGAGTCAGGCTCTTCTCGTCGGTTCGGTTCTTTGGTCTTTGTCGTTTCATTTCATCTCTATTCGTATCTTCTAGTTGACAGGGCCGGCTGATCCGGAGCTATCGGTGTTGTGGCGCATCCGCGCGGTCTGCAGCGGCGGACCGAGCCGTTCAAATCCCGACGATTGGATCGAGCACCAACTCGGGGTGATCGCGGCGGATCCCGTCCAGCCAACCCTGCCCTGTGAACAGGGCCAGGATGGTCCCATCGGAGCGGGTCGCTATCTCCACTCCCCGCCGCCCGGCCAGGGTTGCCCTCCCCTGCCCGTCGGTGCGACGGGCTACGGAATAGGGAGCTGGGTCGAACTGGGGGTCGGCGCCGAACTCGTTGCGGAGCCGGTGCAGGGCAACCTCGAACTGAAGCTCACCCACTGCGGCGAGGATCGGCTCACGCTCCCCACCCTCGAAGGTGTTCAACGCCTGGATCACACCCTCCTCGTCGAGTTGGGAGATCCCCTTTCGGAACTGCTTGTAGCGAGCGGTGTCGAGATTCCGGGCGATCCTGAAGTGCTCGGGGGCAAAGGTCGGGATCGGCGGGAACTGTGCCCTGCCATCGACGCTGAGGCTGTCGCCGATCCTCAGGTCGTTTGCATTGACCAGCCCCACAACGTCTCCCGGGTAGGCCACATCCACCGTCTCCCGGTCTCGGCCGAAGACCTGATGGGCGTGCTTGGTGGAGAAGCCCTGACCCGTCCGGTGGTTGATCAGGGTCATGCCACGTTCGAATCGCCCCGAGCAGACCCGCATGAAAGCGATGCGGTCGCGGTGTCGGGCGTCGAGGTTGGCCTGGATCTTGAACACGAAGCCCGCCAAGCCGTCGTCGATGTGTCTTGGCTCGCCTCCGATCCCGGTCCGCGCCTGGGGGGCGAGGGCGATCTCGGCCACCGCGTCGAGGAGGAGACGCACCCCGAAGTTCCACAGCGCCGATCCGAAGAAGACCGGCGTCGACTCCCCGGCGAGGAACCGTTTCTGGTCGTGATCGGCCTCGACTGCGTCGAGCAAACCGAGCTCCTGGGCCGCTTGTCCCCGAACCGGACTGGTTGCCACCGAGCCGAGGCTGGCGCGATTCTCGTCCCCGATCTTTCCTCCTCTCGGGGTCCGCTCGAACCTCCACAAGGAGTCGTCCCGCCGATCGACCACTCCCTCGAACTCGGGGCCGATCCCAACCGGCCAGGTGACAGGTGTCGCCTGGATCCCGAGCCGGGCCTCGATATCGTCGATGAGTGCCAGGGGGCCGAGCCCGGGACGGTCCATCTTGTTGACGAAGGTGATCAGGGGAAGACCACGGGTCTGGGCCACCTGGAACAGCTTCAGGGTCTGAGATTCGATGCCGCGGGCCGCGTCGATGACGATCACCGCGGCGTCCACCGCCGACAGCACCCGATAGGTGTCCTCGGAGAAGTCACGGTGCCCAGGTGTGTCCAGGAGGTTGAACACCAGGCCGTCGTGGGGAAACTGAAGAACCGTGGAAGTAATCGAGATGCCCCGCTGGCGCTCCAGGTCCATCCAGTCCGAGGTCACGTCACGCTGACGTCCCGCCCGGGCGCGAACCGAACCGGCCTCGGCGATCGCTCCTGAATAGAGCAGCAGCTTCTCGGTGAGGGTGGTCTTCCCGGCGTCGGGATGGGAGATGATGGCGAAGGTGCGGCGACGGTCGGCCTCCACCCGAATCGACGAAGTCATCGGCTCGCCCGCGCTCCACGAACTGAGAGTCGATTGAGAGTATCGCGGGCTGCAGCGAGACGATCCTCCATCTCGTCACATCGGCCCAGCGCGACGGCGATGACTCCCTCGAGACGTCTCTCCGCCTCACCGGCTTCGGCCGCGGCGCCATCGCGGAGAAGATCCACGCAATCTGTCAACTCCCCCAACATGTCCAGTGACATGCCCACCGGCTTCAGCGCTTTGACCAGGCGCAGGCGTTCGACATCGGCGTCGGTGTAGAGCCGGAACCCACCCTCGGTCCGCCCCGACGGAGTCACCAACCCGATCTCCTCGTAGTAGCGGATGGTGCGCAAGGACAAGCCGACGCTCTCGGCGACTTCGCCTATTTGAAAGTGGTTGTCGATCATCGATGATCCTGGACGGGGACGGATCTGCCGTGGCAGGCCAAATGGGCCGGAGGGCCGATCTCTGACTCTACTCTAACGTAAGGGAAGAGTTAACTGTCATCGTGATGAACATCCTCCTGATCGAGCCCTACTTCACCGGCTCCCATCGCGCCTGGGCCATTGGATACGCCGCCCACTCCCGACACGAGGTGAGGCTGGTGTCGCATCCGGGTCGATGGTGGAAGTGGCGAATGCGGGGATCTGCGCTCACCCTGGCTCGCTCACTTGCCGAGTTGGACGGTTGGCAGCCGGATCTGATCGTGGTCTCCGACATGGTCGATCTGGCCCAATTCCGCAGCTTCGCCCGACCGTTCGTGGGCGAGATCCCGACGATTCTCTACTTCCACGAATCGCAGCTCACATACCCGTCGGCGGAAGGCAACGAGCCCGACCTCTCCTACGCCCTGACCAACTGGTTGTCGGCCTGCGCCGCCGATCGGGTGCTGTTCAACTCCGGCTACCACCTCGACGTCTTCTTCCAAGCCTTGCCCCTGCTTCTCCGCAACTTTCCCGATCTGACCCACGAGCATCTCATCGGGGAGGTGGCCGCCCGCAGCGAAGTGCTCCCGGTCGGGGTCGACCTGTCCTGGATCGAGGAGCGGGGCGCACGAAACGACATTGCCCGCATCCTGTGGAACCATCGCTGGGACCACGACAAGGACCCTGACTCCTTCGCCGACGGGATCGAGCGTCTGGTCGAGGCGAGGCTGGACTTCGAGTTGGTCCTGCTCGGGTCGCGCCCGCCTCATCCCCCGCCGGCCCTGACCCGGATCCGAGCGGTGGCCGGGGACCGAATCGCCCACGACGGGGAGGCCCCGCTCGACCTCTATCGACACCTGGTGTCGAGGTGTGACGTGGTGGCGTCCACCGCCCTGCAGGAGTTCTTCGGAGTCTCGGTGGTCGAGGCCGTCGCGGCAGGCTGCAGACCGGTGCTGCCCGATGCGCTTGCCTATCCCTGGCTCATTCCCGATAGCTTTCACGACGCTGTGCTGTATGAGGACGGACGGCTGGTCGAGGGACTGATCCAAGCCCTGGCCGACCCGGTACCGCCCGCAGGCTTGTCGTCGTCGATGGCCCGCTACTCATGGGATCGCCTGGCGGGCATCTACGACGAGAGGCTTTCCGCCATCGCCACTCGTTCCGACATCGCCGGCCCGGCATCGGGGTGAGCAAGCCGCCCTGAGGCCAAGACCGGTCAGGGTCGCTCCAACACCTCGACTTCGGCCGCCCCAGTATTCCCACCGGTCGACGTCTCCACGTCGAAGCGAACGATCCGGCCGGAGAATGAGACTTCGGCGCGCCCCGCAGGGAACGGCCCGAGTGTGTCGGTGTCATCGACCGTGATGGTGAAGCTCTCACTGATCGCGCTCCCGTCTGACATGGAACGGGTGTGGAAACCAACGCCAACCACGTCGACCTCTCCTCCGAGATCGATGACCAGATAGGCGTCGTCACCGTCGCCCGAAGTCGACCACTCGGTGGCGAGGTCACCGTCGATCGCGTTGGCGGCATCGAAGTCGGCGGAGAACTCCGAGCTGACGTCGACAACATCGGCCCCGATCGCCGCGTTTCGGTCGGACGATGCCTCTGGAGCCGGTGGCGTTCGAAAGGTGAGGATCTCGCTTCGGTACAGCCGCCCGTCGGCTCCCACACCTTGAAGCCGATAGAAATACTCGGTGTCTGGGCTGAGGCCGGTCAATACAGCCTCGTGCTCGGAGTGGCCGCCGACTCCCATCTCCTGGTCTGTGGCCAGGCTCCCCATCGAATCGGTGTCACCGTAGGCGACCGCGCAGACTGCGTCGATTGTGGTTTCCACCGTCAAGACAGCGCTGGTCCCGTCGGAGCTCGGCTCGATGGTTGGCGCGATTTCGGAGATCTCGCTGAATTCCCCGACCTCCTCGGAGACGGTCGGCGTGTCCTGACATGCGCCGATCAATGCGAGTGCCAGCAGCACGATCTTGGCGATGCCCCGCCGCCGGCCGAGCATCTTCGCGCCTCTCGCCCTCTGGGGCGCGACCTGAATCTTGGCTTGGGGCGGAGGTGTCACTGTGCTGCCCGATCGTATCGGTGGCGCCCCTCCTACCCCGCAGGTGTGCACCGAACCAGGACGGACGGTGCGCCGTTGTCGCGACCGGTCCAAACCGCTTGACTGGGGACAGATGAGCCTTGCCGACGAATTAGCCCAGCGAGCATCCAAGGGATGGGCCGATCTCCCTCCGGAGCGTCGGGCGATGTACGAGAGGGCGGCCGAAGCTCTCGAGGCGTCCGGAATCGAAGACCGGGTGCTTCGGGAGGGTGACACCGCTCCTGACTTCGAGCTTCCCGACGCAATGGGCCGTCCGGTCCGGCTGGCCGATCTGCTGGAGAAGGGCCCGGTGATCATTTCCTTCTACCGGGGTCAATGGTGCCCCTTCTGCAGCCTCGAGCTGCGCGGGTTGCAGCGCGCGCTCGGCGAAGTCGAGTCGGCGGGAGCCACCCTGGTTGCGATCTCGCCCAATACGCCGGACGTCACCATGAGCACGGTCGAAAAGCTCGAGCTCGAGTTCCCGGTCCTCTCCGACTACGACAACCTGGTGGGCAAGCAGTTCAATCTCGTCTACGAGATGACCCCCGAGAACGTCGAGATGTATCTCAACCATGACCGCGACATCGGGACGTTGAATGGCACCGGGAATTGGGAGTTGCCGATCCCGGCCACCTATGTGATCGATCGCGAGGGCGTCATTCGCTACGCATTCGTGGACCTCAACCACCGTCGTCGGGCCGAGCCCTCGGAGGTTGCCGCCATCGCGGCCGACCTCGCCCGGTGATTGCCAGCCCAGACCCACAATGCCTTTGGCATAGCGCAGGAACCGAATATCGTGACCCGATGCCACTGAGACGGCGAGACCTGGCGGGGAGCCTGCTACTGGTAACGCTCGTTCTGGCCGGGTTGCTGTCGATGCATGGTTTCGACGGCGCCGTGGCCTCGCTCTCCGAGCCCTCCCACATTGCGGTCGAGGAGGGCACAGACCACGAAGCGTTGAGTATCTGTGTCTTCGTGCTAGCGATCGCCGGTCTGGGGATGGCCCTCCTGGGGTCCTCCCCGCGTGGCCGAGTCCCGGGCCGCTATCCCCAGACCAGCAACACAGTCCCCGGACGTCCGATTCCGAGTGGTGGCGGGCGCTCCCGCTTGACCTTGCTCTGCGTGCTGAGGCTCTGAACCGACCCAGCGTTCGTTCAGAATTCGTCCTCGGATCAGGAGCAAACAATGTTCAATTCAAAGCGCCTCGGCGCCCTCACACTCGCTACAAGTCTCCTTTTGGTCGTCTCGGCATGTTCAGGTGCCGGCACCGAGTCGACA
>Ga0299913_10002733_pt1 | contig 14088 bp, 13 predicted proteins | sample RVTome_9_FD_201360 | JGI IMG/M metagenome (GOLD analysis project Ga0299913, IMG submission 201360) | Soil microbial communities from uranium-contaminated site in the Upper Colorado River Basin, Wyoming, United States - RVT155D38 (version 2) ... | reverse complement strand
CCTCGCAGCTCGACCCTGCGATCTCCTGCGGCGAGGGCCTCCGTCTGGGTAGTGAGCTCTTGGATGGGACGGGCGAGACGTCGGGCGAGCACGGCGACGATTCCCAGGCCGAGGACACCTACGACGACCCCAGCAATCACAACCAGACGCCGGATCGGATCCAGCTCGTCCTGGATCGCACGCTCGGAAATCGACGTCCTCAGGATGAGCCCATTCTCCGGAGGCAGAGCGACATAGCTCTGCTCGAACCCGGTGCTGACACTGCGACGCTCGGAACGACCCACCATGCCCGACAACGCCTCTACCACCTCGGGACGGGTGGCGTGATTCTCCATCACCGCCGGGTCGGTGTGGGAGTCCGCCACCACTACACCCTCGACATCGATCAAAGTGATCCTGGCCCCCGAGATCCTCGACATCCCCTCGGCCCAGTCCTGAATCTCAGCGCGATCGGCCGGAATCGACATTGCCGCCACTCTCGTCTCCCGCTCCTGGTCCTCGACCAGGTCCGTGACGAACGCATCCTGTGCCGAGAGAACGAGGACCACGCCCATGAGGATGATGAAGGCGGCGTAGACAACCGAGAAGCTGATCAGAAAACGGGTCGAAAGGGCCTGTCGTCTCCCGACAGGAGGGCTACTCATCAACGAATTTGTAGCCCAACCCGCGCACTGTGACCAGGAAAACAGGCTTCGAAGGGTCCGGCTCGAGCTTCTGCCGCAGCCGCTTCATGTGGACGTCGAGTGTCTTCGTGTCACCGAAGTAGGACGGTCCCCAGACCTCGTCGATGAGGGTGTGCCGTGCCGCCAGCCGGTTCTTTCGCCGCATCAGGGACTCGAGTAGGTCGAACTCTTTGGGCCGGAGACTCACCGCCTCGCCACCCACTCTCACCTCGTGGGCGTCGATGTCCATCTCCATGGGCCCACCGCGCAGGATCTCGTTCGACTCGGCGAGCACACCCGATCGTGATGACCGCCGCAAATGGGCGCGGATGCGCGCCGTCAGCTCCCGCATCGAGAAAGGCTTCGTCACGTAGTCGTCCGCGCCCAGTTCCAGACCGGAGACCTTGTCTGCCTCGGAGTCCTTGGCGGTGAGCACGATGATCGGCACATCCGAGGACATACGCATCTGGCGGCAAACGTCCAGACCCGACATCCCGGGCAGCATCAGGTCGAGCAGGACGAGATCGGGTTTGAGCGCCCGTGCCGACTCGAGACCTGATGGCCCGTTGTCGGCCACTATGACGTCATAGCCCTCGTCGTCCAATGCGTAGCGCACCGACTCCGCGAGCGCGGGCTCATCCTCGACGATGAGGATGCGGTAGGGCCTCAAGTCAGCCGTCGTCACCACTGCCAGCCTCGCTGAGACCGGCTTCGTCGAATTGTGCCCGCTCGCCTGTGATCAAAAACGCGGTCTGCTCCCCAAAATCGACTGCCTGGTCGCCGATCCGCTCCAAGGCACGAGACACCATCATCATCTTCGTCGCCCACTCCAGCATCTCCCGATGGCCTCCCACCGCTACCACCTCTCGGTACATGTTGGCATTGAGACGATCGAGCGGCTCATCCATCGCCGGGAGGAGTCTCGCCTCGTCGAGATCTCGTCGGATGTAGGAATCGATGGAGGACCGGACCATGGGCCGCACGAGGTCGCCCATCTCGATCACCTTCTCGACGATCGATTCCACTCGGGGCAGGCCATGGTTCGCCAGGGTGATCTTGGCGATGTTGGCGCATTGTGCGCCCATCCTCTCGAACGTGGCGTTGAGCTGGAGGAGGACGGTCATGGTGCGCATGTCGGAGCCGAGTGGCTGGTTTCGGACCACCAACTCGGTCCAGGCGCGATGAACCTCGAAGTGGGTGGCGTGGATCTCGTCGTGGAGGTCGACCACCTCGCGTGCGAGCTCGATCTGATCGGTGGTGACCGCCTCTACCGCCATCCCGATCATCTTCTCCGCTTGGTTGACCATCCCCAGGACGCGTCGCTCGAGCTCGGCGAGCTCGGTGTGGAAGTGAGATTGGCTGTCGTGCCGGGCCGTCATCCGAATCTCCCCGTTATGTAGTCCTCGGTCTCCTGGACCTTGGGCGAGGTGAACAGCTGGGAGGTCTCGGTGTACTCCACCAGCCTTCCGGTCCGCATCCCTTGATCGTTGAGTTTCACGTTGAAGAACGCCGTCCTGTCGGAGACCCGGGCGGCCTGCTGCATGTTATGGGTCACGATGATTATGGAGTAATCGTTCTTCAGGTCCAGCATCAGCTCCTCGATCCGGAGCGTGGCGATGGGATCCAAGGCCGAAGCGGGCTCATCCATCAGGATGACGTCGGGCTTGGTCGCGATGGCGCGGGCAATGCAGAGCCGCTGTTGCTGGCCGCCGGAGAGTGAGTAGCCGCTCTCGTTCAGCTTGTCCTTGACCTCGTCCCAGAGCGCCGCCGATTCCAGGGCTTCCTGGACCAGGTCGGACATCTCGGATTTGTTGCCCTTGAATCCGTTGACCTTGGCGCCCCAGGAGATGTTCTCGAATATCGACTTCGGGAACGGGTTGGGCTTTTGGAAGACCATCCCGATCTTTCTCCTGACTTCTACGGGGTCGACGTCCTCGTGATAGATCTCGTCACCGTGGTAGCGGACCGAGCCCTCGACCCGGGCACCGGGGACGAGGTCGTTCATGCGGTTCAGCGAGCGCAGGACGGTCGACTTACCGCAACCGGAGGGCCCGATAAGGGCCGAGATCTCGTTGGTGGCGAAACTGAGCGAGACATCGGCGACAGCGCGGAACTTGCCGTAGTAGACGCTCATTCCTTCGGTGACGATGACACCCAGAGGGGTGGCCACCTCGGACGCGTCCGAGCTTTGAGACTGGGAGGCTCCCTGTGGTCGCACCCGCTCGGTCACTTCGCCCTCTGACATTCGGACCTCACTTGTCATCAATTGCTCCTGGAGTACCGGTTTCTGAGAAACACAGCCGTCGCGTTCATCACGATCAGGAGGATGAGCAGCACCAGGATCGCAGCTGCGGCGATGTTTCGAAACTCATCCTGTGGCCGCGAAGTCCACTGGAAGATCTGGATGGGCAAGACGGTGAACTTGGAGAAGGGCCCCGACGGGTCGGTGATGATGAAAGTGGAGGCGCCCACGACGACCAGGGGCGCCGTCTCGCCCAGCGCCCTGGCAGTGGCCAGGATCGACCCGGTGAGCACACCGGGCATCGCCGCGGGGAGGATGTGCTTCCGGATGGTCTGCCATTTCGTAGCCCCCAGGGCCAGCCCGGCGGCCCGCATCGAGTTGGGCACGGCGCGCAAGGCCTCCTGCGAGGCGATGATGACGACGGGGAGAATCAGCAGCCCCAGTGTCAAGCCGGCAGAGATGATGGTCCGGCCGTTCTCGGTCGCCGATCCGCCTTCGCCAAGGAACGACCCGCTGGTGATCGGCTCCAGCACTCGGACCAGGATCGCCAGGCCCAGCATCCCGTAGATGATCGAAGGGACGCCCGCGAGATTGTTGATGTTGGTCTGGATCATCTGGTTTAGCCGGTTCGGGCGGGCGAACTCCTCGAGATAGATCGCAGCGCCAACCCCCACCGGGAAGGCGAACAGGACGGTCAAGGCGATCACCCACAGCGAGCCGAGAATCGCGGTCCGGACACCTGCCGTCTCCGGATTGGGCGATTGGGGAGAAGTCACGAATTGCCAATTGAGCCAGGCGCGGAACTCGGGGCGGGCCCCGGGATTGGCGGCCTGGAACTCCTCGGAGCGAATCTCTGCCTCGATCGCTTCGCGCTCGAACAATGACGGGATCAGCTCCCAGGTCTTCACCACATCAGGCTCAACTACACGCTCGTTGACCAGTTGCAGCACGTTGGACTTGTCGCGAGGCGCCGCATCGCAACCGGTTGGAGGCTGAGACGACGCGCAGATCTCCGACCAAGTCGCCTCGTTCTCGAACACGAACCGGTCCTCGTAGAACCGCTGGTCCCGCTCGAGACGCCGGCCGACGTTGTTGGTGACACTGCCCTCGAGCACGACGACCAACTCGTCGTAGGTGAGATCGGCGAGACCGGTCTCCTCAGGGTCGTGCCCCACATCGGCGACGATCGTGTCCGGCTCGACGGTGTTGATGATGGCCGTCATCCCGAAAGCGGCGTTGATGATCGTGTAGAGCAGGGTCGCCAGGGCGCTTATGGCCACGATCAGGACCACCATGAAGAGGATCCGAGCCAGCCCCTCTCTCCGCCGCCGCCCACCGATCTGGGACTGGAGATCCTCTCCGACCGGGAAGAGATCCGAGTAATCCTTCTCCTGGAGCTCGATCCGGGTACTCATTCGTACTTCTCCCGGAAGCGCTCGACGAACCGGCGGCTGAGCATGTTGAGACCCAGGGTCACCAGGAACAGGGTCAGGCCGATGGCGAATATCGAGTTGTAGTCGATGGTGTTGTAGGAGACGTCCCCACCTGAGATGCGGACGATGTGCCCGGTCATGGTCTCGCCGGCCTCGAAGGGGTTCAAGATGTACCCGAACAGCGAATCGTCGCCGAACGTGAAGTTCTTGGGGCTGGCTCCCGCGGCGATGGCGACCACCATCGTCTCACCAATCGCGCGGGATATGGCCACGACGAAGGCCGCCGTGATTCCCGACAATGCCGCAGGCACGACGACACGGGTGGCCACTTCGAGACGGGTGGCGCCGAGGGCGTAGGCGGCCTCGCGAAGGGTGCTGGGCACCGCGTGGAGGGCATCCTCGGCGAGAGAGCTGATGAGTGGGATGATGAGTATGCCCACCACCACCCCGGCCGATGCCTGGTTGAAGATCTCGACATTGGAGACACCAAAGATCGAGCGGAGCATGGGTGTCATGAAGGTCAACGCGAAATAGCCATAGACCACCGTGGGTATCCCGGCGAGCACCTCCAGGATCGGCTTGATCACCGCCCTCACCCGTTGCGATGCGTACTCGCTGAGATAGATGGCCGAGGCCAGGCCCAAAGGCAAGGCGACGACCATGGCGATCACGCTCACCATCAGCGTCGCCAGGACGAGGGGCCAAATCCCGAACTGGCCAATCGCGGGCTGCCAGCTGGTCCCGCTGAAGAACTCGGCGAATGTGACCTCGTCGTCGAGGAAGAAGAGGAGCGCCTGTTGTGAGAGCACCACCACGATCCCGACGGTGGTGGCGACCGAGAGGGCGCCGCACGCGAAAAGGAAACCCCGGATCAGGGTCTCACCCACGCGGCGGCGCTTCTTGAAAGGCGCCGGGACCGCCACCGACCTGGCCTCAGCCGTCATCACAATCCTTTCGGCCGGACAGAGGAGCTCACCGGGCCGGCGAGACCCGGTGAGCTCCGATCAAACGGCTATCACCCGTTGGCTTCCCAATACGCGGCGAGAGCATCGATACCCGCCTGCATGTCTTCCTGTGGCGCCGGGAAGTACCCGACATCACCGATCACCGACGAAACGCTGTTCAGGTAATAGGTCAGAAATGAGGCTACTTGCGGCTTCTCCTCGAGGATCGGGAGCGCGCTGTACATGAACAGCGGACGGGCGAGCGGATACTCGCCGGCGTCCACGCTCTCCGCGCTCGGGGCCACCCCTTCGACGGCCACGGCCTTGAGGACATCGTCGTTCTCCACGAAGTAGGCGAATCCGAAATAGGCCACAGCGCAGGTCGTGTTCAGGTCACCTTCGCTGCAGCCGTCGTCCGACACACCCTGGACCAGCACGTTGTCGTCTTCGGACAACTGTGCTCCGGAGTTCAGGATCGGCTCCTCATCCTCCTCGAAGATCGCCTCGACGAAGTAGTCGAATGTCCCCGAGTCCGTGCCAGGCGAGAAGAGGGCCACCGGATGCGCCGGCCAAGCCGGATTCACATCGGCCCACGTGTCGGCACCGGAGAACAGGGTGGCGAGCTCCTCCAGGGTGATCGTCTCGACGAAATAGTTGCCGCTGCTGACGGCGATCGCCAGCGCATCGGTGCCGACCCGGAACTCGATGGGGTCGCGTCCGATCGACTGACACTGGGTGACCTCCTCGTCCTCGATGGGTCGGCTGGCATTCGAAATGTCTGACTCTCCGTCAACGCAGAAGCGCTCGAATCCGGCACCAGACCCGATCGAATCCACCGTTGGCGCAGGACCGCCTTCATCGGCCCACATGTCACTGACCGCCTCGGTCAACGGGAACACCGTTGACGATCCAGCCGCGGCGATATCGCCGGTGACGCTCAGAGGGTCGATCACCGGGAGCCCGGTCACCGGGTCCATATCGCCTCCGTTCGCCGGGGGCTCGGTGGAATCCGGCTCGGTCACGTCTGGTTCGCTGGTGTCTCCGTTGCCGTCACCGTCTCCGCCACAGGCGGCGAGGATCAACGTCAGCACGGTTATCACACCGATCATCCGAAGAAATCGGGGTTTCATCCCAGTCAACTCCTTGTTGGGAACTGTTTTCTCTCTGGACCCGCAGACGAGACGCCCATGGGTCGCCGGGCAAGGTAGGTGGTGGGGTTAACCGTGGGTTTGCCTCGAGATGAACGAGCGATGAACGATTGTGGGTTATGAGTTATGAGTTGCGAGTTTTCCGGAACCCCAAACTCCGAACCCCTACCCCTGACCCGGATCGGCCAAAGTCGGCCGGCAACCGGAATGGATCTAACGAGGCGGTAGCTCCGGCCGACCGGCGTCTGTTTGGCCGGCTTGTCCCGGTGGATCACCCCTGGCGCAGGAGGTGGAACCCCGGTCTGTGGATCATCTAGAAGTTGGGGAGACACTCGGCCAAAGTCGTCTGACCACCGGAATGGATCTACACGAGGCGGTAGCTCCGGCCGACCGGCGTCTGTTTGGCCGGCTTGTCCCGGTGATCACCCCTGGCGCAGGAGGTGGAACCCCGGTCTGTGGATCATCTAGAAGTTGGGGAGACACTCGGCCAAAGTCGGCCGGTATCTACAGAGTCGCCGAGGCCCGGGTCCGGGCCAGGTCCTGCATGGCGACATGGGCGTCCACGACGGGGGTGCCGCCGGCCCGCGACCAGGTGCTGTCATTCAGAACCCAGGCGAGGTTGTTGTCGGCCAGGGCGACGTCGAGGATCTCGTCGAAACGGAATTGGAGGTCGGGGTCCGAAATCGGAATCAGCGCCTCCACCCGGCGATCGAGGTTTCTCGGCATGAGATCGGCCGACCCGATGTAGTAATGACGGGTCCGACCCCTCGCCCCGAAACGGTAGATCCGGGAGTGCTCGAGATACCGGCCCACGATGGAGCGCACGGTGATGTTGTCGGATAGACCAGGCACACCTGCCCGCAGACAGCAGATGCCACGGACGATCAACTCGATCCTGGTGCCGGCCTGCGACGCCGCATAGAGCTGTTCGATCGTGGTTGCGTCGACCAGCGAGTTCATCTTCATGGTGATATGACCGTCTTCGCGCCCGGCTTCCTCCTCGATCAGCCGGGTCATGATGGAGCGGATCCCACCCGGGCTGACCCCGAGACGCCGGTACGAGGTCTGCCGTGAGTAACCGGTGAGGAAGTTGAACAAGTCCGACAGATCGGCGCCGACCTCGGGATCAGTGGTCAGGACGCCAACATCCTCGTAGCTGCGGGCGGTTCTCTCGTTGTAGTTGCCGGTGCCGACATGGGCGTAGCGGACGACGCCGCCGGACTCGCGGCGCACCACGAGTGCCACCTTGGTGTGCGTCTTCAGTCCGACGACGCCATACATCACATGGACCCCGGAATCCTCGAGACGTTGCGCCCATTCGATGTTTCGCTCCTCGTCGAACCTCGCCTTCAACTCGACGAGGGCCACCACCTGCTTTCCCTCCTCGGCGGCCTCGATCAGAGAGGCCATGATCTGACTGTCCGAAGAGGTCCGGTACAAGGTGAGTTTGATGGCGAGGACATCGGGGTCACGGGCGGCCTGTTTCAGGAACACTTCCACCGACGCCGAGAAGGAGTCGTACGGGTGATGAACGAGGAGGTCGCCCTGACGGATCACCTCGAAGATGTCGGCGCGCTCCGATGCGGAGGGACCAAGCCGTGGCAGTGTGATCCCGGTGAACGACTCGAACTTGAGCTGGGGTCGGTCCAGGTCGAGAAGCGAGGCCAGGCCGGAAAGGTCGAGGGGGCCGTCAACGTGGTAGACGTCCTCCTCCGACGCCCCCATCTCCCGGAGCAGGAGCTCGAGCACCTCCGCTGGCATGTCGGAATGGATCTCGAGACGGACGACCCGGCCGAACCTGCGTTGGGTCAGCTCTGATTCGATCGTCATCAGCAGATCGCCACCCTCGTCCTCCTCGATCTCGAGGTCGGCGTTGCGGGTAACCCGGAACACGTGATGGCCCAGGACCTCCATGCCGGGGAAGAGGCTGTCCAGGTGGGAGGCGATCACCTGCTCCAGCGGGACGAAACGCTCGCCGTCGGGGAGGAGCACGAAACGAGGAAGGATTGGCGGGACCTTCACCCTGGCGAACTTGGTCAAGCCGGTCTCGGGGTTCCTGACGATTATGGCGAGATTCAGCGAGAGATTGGAGATGTAGGGGAACGGGTGTGAGGGATCGACCGCCAGCGGAGTCACCACCGGGTAGACCAGCTCACGGAACTGCTTGTCGAGGAACTCCTTGTCGTCGGTCTCCAAGGTCGAGTAGTCGGAGTAGACGATGCCTTCGGTGGCGAGGGCCGGGGCCACCTCGGACAGGAACTGCTTGGAGATCATCTCATACTGGCTCGCGACCACCTCCCTGATCGCCGCCAGCTGTTGACTGGGAGTCATGCCATCGGGTGGGGTGACGCCGACCCCGTAGGCAACCTGTTCCTTGAGCCCCGCCACCCGCACCTGGAAGAACTCGTCCAGGTTCGATGCCCAGATCGCGAGAAACTTTGCCTTCTCCAACAAGGGGAAATCCGCCCGCTGGGTGAGAGCGAGGACGCGTTCGTTGAACTCGAGCCAGGAAAGCTCACGGTTTATGAACCGCTCCGGGTCCAAATGCTCCAATTGGTCAGCAAATACCATGTCGCCTCACCATTGGTCAATCGGCAGTTTGCAGCCCCCCGATTAGGAAACTACGGAGAGTCGACGTGATCTCGTCGATCCGACCCGCCGGGTCGGTTGCGCCCATCACCGCCTTCGCCGCGGACATGATCACGTCCTGGGTGAACCGGCCCGCCAGGTCGGGTGGGATCGCCCGAAACTCACCCGAGCGAACACCCTGGTAGTAGACGGCGACCATCTCGTCGGCGAGAGCGGCGTGCGACTCCCTGATCCGCTCCTGGGCCTCGACGCCGAGACGACCGACGTCGCGATGGAGGATGAGCCCGAGGACCGGCTCCTCCACGACGAATTCGACCGTCTTCGTGGCCAGGTCGGCGAGACGTTCAGTGGGAGTGGCGCCGGAAGCCTCGTCGATCAGGCGGGCGAGGACACCCGGCAGCTCTTCCTCCACCATGGATGCGATCAGGTCGTCCCGGTCGGTGAAATAGTCGTAGAGGGTTGTCCGCCCCACGCCCGATGCCAACGCCACCTCACCAAGTGGTATCTCCGCCGTGCCGGCCTCGGCTATCAAGGCCTTGGCCGAGTCGAGAAGGGTGCGCCGGGTCAACGCCTTGTGCTCGTCGATCGAGGCGGCGCGGATTCTGGGCATGACGACAGGCTATTCCGTCCGCGCCCAAAAGGACATCCCGGGAGATCCGGGGACGATCGGATAGTTTGACGCCACGCAAGGAGGAATTCATGCGAAGCGCTCGCCCGTGGTACGGCCTGATTCTCGGAATGATCCTGGGGTTGATGATCGCCATCCTCCTCCAGCAAGAGGGGATCTGGCCCCTCGATCAGCTGCTGGTATTCGGTCTCGTCGGCTTGTTCGGGTTGCTCGGCTCGTGGCTGGGCCGTATCGGACGTGCATCAGTCGGCGGATTCTCGATGATCACACCGCTGCTTCTGGCCCTCGCGTTGATCGTCGTCGGAGCCCTTGGGGCAGCGGCGGCCGGCGAGAATGGGCGCCTCGACGGACCGTGCACCGTCGCCGCCCAATCCTCGGTGGACTCGACAACCGTGGTCGACACCTCCAAGAGCGACCCGTTCGACATCGACCCCGACGGGTCGCTGAGCTGGCAGGCCGCCTCCGATCCGGCCATAACCGACCACAATTGGGAGATCTCGGTTGAGTTCGCCGGATTCGATGTCCCGATGGAGAGCGGCGGCGACCCCAACGAGGCCGAGACCCCGGGCAACTCCGACACCATCGAGGACCTGGCCGCCTACATCCAGGAGGTCACCGATGTCAGCGGGCAGGAAGTGCGCGGAGTCTTCAAGGTGGGCGGGTTCATCGCCCAGGACACAACCGTCATCTGTGATGGTTTCGCCTTCGTCCGGCTCACCAGCGACAGTCCCCTGGAGAGCCTGGTCGCCAAGATCGCCGCGGGGCTGGCTCTTCTCTCACTTCTCCTCCTCTTGACGCTGCTCTTCCGACGGGGCGACGACACCGACGTCGACTTCACGGGCGACGGGCCGGGAGCCGGCGACCTCGACAGCGCCGGAGTCTCCGCGGCGGCGGGTGGCACGGCGGCGGCGGGAGGGACGGCCGGGACCGGAGCCCCTTCTGAGCCCGAACCGGGACCGGAACCCGAAGACGGGCCGGGCGCCGGCGCCAATGACGAGGATGGGCCGGAGCCCGGTGAAGAGGATCTGCGGCGGCCCGACAACCTCGCCTGATCCGGTGAGCCAGGGCATCCCGGGCCGTCCCGGCGGACCGGAAAGTCGCAAATTCGTCTTGGAAAAGTCCGGGGTCACCGCGAAACTCGGGGTGTGACCCAGATCTCAATAGCAATCGATCATGACATCATCGCCGATTGGCGAGATGAGGCCGCGTGCTCTCAGTATCCCAACGAGCTCTTCTTCCCGCTGGGGGATGTGGACCAGCGAACCGTGGAGCGGGCCAAGGCCATCTGCTCGATCTGCACGGTCTCCGACGACTGCATCACCTATGCGCTGGAGACCAACCAGCGCTCCGGGATATGGGGCGGGACCACCGAGGACGAGCGGCGCTCGCTCCGTCGGAAATGGCTTGCCGCCAGACGCCGGACTGCCTGACACCATGAGTAAACAGGCCGAATACGTTCTCAGGACCGTCGAAGAGCGGGGGATACGGTTCGTCCGCCTTTGGTTCACCGACGTCCAAGGATTTCTCAAGTCGGTTTCGATCAGCCCTGCCGAGCTCGAGGTTGCCTTCGACGAGGGCATGACCTTCGATGGCTCCGCCATCGACGGATACGCAAGGGTTCAGGAAGCCGACATGCTCGCCGTCCCCGACGCGTCGACGTTCGCGGTCCTCCCCTGGCGGGGGGACGAGCCCGTGGCGAGGATGTTCTGTGACATCTTCACCCCTGACGGTGAGCCGTTCTCGGGAGATCCGAGAACCGTCCTGAAGAGGAACCTGGAGCGAGCGTCGGAGCTGGGGTACACCTTCAACTCGGCCCCGGAGCTCGAATTCTTCTACTTCAAAGACTCTGGTCCCGAGCCCGTCGTCCTCGATCGTGGGGGCTACTTCGACCTGACCCCCCTCGATGTCGCCCAGGAATACCGGAGGAACACGATCAATGCCCTGGAGCACATGGGGATCCCGATCGAGCACTCCCACCACGAGGTGGCGCCGAGCCAGCACGAGATCATCGCCCGTTACACCGACGCCCTGACCATGGCGGACAACATCATGACCGCCCGGTTGACCGTCAAGGAGGTGGCCCTCCAGCACGACATCTATGCCACCTTCATGCCCAAGCCGCTGGAGGATTACGACGGCTCGGGCATGCACCTCCACCTGTCGTTGTTCGAAGGCGAGACCAACGCCTTTCACGAGCCCGGAACCCAGGGCCAGTTGTCCAAGGTCGGCCAGGCCTTCATCGCCGGGCTCCTCCATCATGCAGGCGAGATGACCGCGGTGACCAACCAATGGGTCAACTCATACAAGCGCCTGGTCTCCGGCTTCGATGCGCCGGTTCACATCTCGTGGGCCCGGAACAACCAATCGGCGCTGGTCAGAGTGCCCTCGGTCAAGAAGGGCAAGCCCTCCAGTGTGAGGATCGAGTACCGCGCCGCCGACGCCGCCTGCAACCCGTACCTGGCGCTGTCGGTGCTCCTGGCCGCGGGTCTCGCCGGCATCCGCGAGGGATATGAGCTCCCGCCCGACATTGCCGCCGACGTCAACCGTCTCACCGCCGCCGAGCTGGCCGCTGCAGGGGCGAAACGCCTCCCCTCCACCCTCTCGGAGGCGCTGGATCTGATGGAAGGCTCGGAGCTGGTCGCCGAGGCGCTGGGTGAGCACCTCTTCGACTGGTTCCTGCGCAACAAGAGAAGCGAGTGGGACCGGTTCCAGCACCACGTCTCGCGCTTCGAGCTGGAGACGTACCTCCCGGTGTTGTGATCGTCGCCGTGCATCCCGTGCCTCCCCCGGAAGGGGTTCTCGACGGGATAGAGCTCGCCGCCGCCTCGGTCCTGGAAATGCCCGACCTGGGCGACCCCAGCCGGGCAATGGACGCAGATCTCCTGTTGGTCGAGCTGGGTGAGAAGCCGATGCGCCGGCTCCGGGAGATCAACCGCATCACCGAGGACGTCGGAGTCCCGGTGGTCGTCTTGATCTCTGCGGACCAGCTAGTGCTGATGGAGTCCGCGCCCGGCGTGGCTGATTTCCTGACTACACCGGCCGATCCGGTTGAGCTCCGTCTTCGGCTGGTGCGGCTTTCGGTCTCGGCGGCGGCGGAGGATGTGGTCACGTTCAAGGACCTTCAGCTCAACGTTCTCACCTATCAGGCGACATTGGCGGGCATCCCGGTCGACCTGACCTACATGGAGTGGGAGCTGCTCCGATTCCTCGTCGAGAACCCGGTGCGGGTCTGGTCGCGGGAGCAACTGCTGTCGAAGGTCTGGGGTTACGACTACTACGGCGGGGCAAGGACGGTCGACGTGCACGTGCGCAGGCTCCGGTCGAAGCTGGGCGAGGAGCGATCGCGTTGGATCACGACGGTCCGCTCCGTCGGCTACCGATTCGGCTGAAGTGACACCGGAGGGGAGCGACCTTCGCACGTGTGGCATATCAAGCGTGTGCAAATAGGTACGCAATTGCGTACCTATTTGCACACGCTTGAGGGGTCTTGAACTCGGTCAGGCCATCCGAGATGATCCGTTCAGGGTGGCCGGAAAAGAGATCGAACAACTTGCCGCAAGTCAACACGGCGTGGTCAGTCGATCCCAGGCAGAGGACACCGGAATCGGCGGGCGGGCGATCGTGCGCCGTGTCGCCAGCGGCCAATGGCTGCGCCTCGATTCCGAAGTGTTCAGCGTCAACGGCACTCCAAAAACGCGATACCAGCATTTATGGGCGGCGTATCTGAGCCGACCTGAGGCTCTGGTGACCGGAAGATCCGCCGCCCATCTGTACGAATTCCCCGGAGTGAAACTGGGCAAGCCCCAAATCCTCCTCCCGTTCAGTGGCAACGCCCGGTCCCCCATCGCCCAGGTGATCCGCAGCCGGCATTACGAGCTGGTCGCCCATCAGCCCATCGACGGTCTCCGGGTCACCACCAGGGCGGAGACGCTCCTCGTACTCGCATTCAGATCACCGCCCACCCTGATCGAGAGGTGGGTCGACTCCCAGATGGCCCTCGAGAAGCTGGCAGCGGCCGACTTCGACCCCATCTTCGCTCGTCTAGCCAACGCCCGATTGCGCGGCCTCAGACCACTCCAACGGATAGTTCTCGCGCGCGATCGCGACTCATACCAGCCGCCCACCAGCCATCTCGAGCATTACCTGTACCGGCTGCTCGACCATCCCGAAATCCCACGGTCCGAGAGACAGTTGCCATTCGCTTTCGACATGGTTGGTGCAACGGTCGATGCCTACATCAAGGAGTGGAAGATGATTGTGGAAGCCGATGGTCGACGGTGGCACACGAAGAAGGCCGACTTCGAACATGATCGACGGCGTGACAATGCCGCTGCTGAGCGTGGGCTGCTGGTGATGAGGTTCACCTACCGCATGTTGAAAGACGATTCGGAAGGCTGTCTTCGGACCCTCATTCATGCCGGTCGGTGGAGATAGGACCGCCC
>Ga0299913_10002732_pt1 | contig 14090 bp, 19 predicted proteins | sample RVTome_9_FD_201360 | JGI IMG/M metagenome (GOLD analysis project Ga0299913, IMG submission 201360) | Soil microbial communities from uranium-contaminated site in the Upper Colorado River Basin, Wyoming, United States - RVT155D38 (version 2) ... | reverse complement strand
GAAGGGCAACCCGATCGCCGACCGCGAGCCGGGCGACGACAGCCCCTGGTCGCACCCCAACAGCCGGTTCACCACCACCCTCGACAACGTCCCCAACATCGCCGAGGACTACAACGCCGCGGCGGGAGTGCCGATCGACGCGATCATCTTCGGCGGCCGCACCCGTGACCGCGAGCCGCTGATCCGGGCGATCCACGACCTGGCAGAGGGCGTCTATGACGGGCTGACCCTCGGGGCGGAGGCCACCTTCGCCGCCGAGGGCGTCGACGGCCAGCTGCGCTACGACCCGATGTCCAACCGGCCGTTCATGGCCTACGGCGAAGGGGACTATGCGGCGCACTACCTGAAGATCGTCGGCGCAGCGAAGGAGCAACCGATCTTCGCGCACGTCAACTGGTTCCAGCGCGACCCCGAGGACGGTCACTTCCTGTGGCCGGGCTACCGCGACAACCTGCGCCCGCTGCTGTGGCTGCTCCAGCTCAAGAACGGTGAGGTCCAGGGGCGCGAGACCGCGGTCGGGATCGTGCCGACCGAGGACGAGCTGAACCTCGTGGGCGTGGACATCCCCGCCCAGGACCTCGAGACGATCCTCTCCATCAACGTGCCGCGCTGGCAGCAGGAGATCGCCAACCGCGAGGAGCACCTGGCCCAGTTCGAGCGGCTTCCCGAGGAGATCTGGGAGGCGCACCGCCGGGTGGCAGCCGCGCTCGCGGGGGGCGGGGCCTGAGCCCACCCGGCATCCTGCTGCTGCCGAGCCCGCTGCTGGGTCCGGTGAGCTACCGGCCGCTCGCGGACGCGCTGGCCGCACGCGGTCACACGGCGTCGGTCGCCGCGTGCCGGGAGCCGATCCGGCCCGGGCGGCTGGTCGAGGACTGGAGCGGGGAGGCAGGCGCGGCCGACGTACTCGTCGCGCACAGCAACGCCGGCTACCTGGCCGCGGCCGTCAGCGCGAACGTCGGTGGCCGGCCCGTGCTGTACATGGACGCGGCGCTACCGCCCGCCGATGGACGCGCGGGGCTGGCGCCGCCGGACCTTCTCGAGCGCCTACGGGGCCTGGCGGATGCCGACGGCAGACTGCCGCCGTGGACGCGCTGGTGGCCCGCCGAGGAGATGGCGGAGCTGCTGCCCGCGCCCTGGTTCGAGAAGGTCGATGCCGCGGCACCTCGGCTCGACCTGGCCTACTTCGACACCCAGGTTTCGCCGCCCGAGGGATGGAGCACCGGCCGCTGCGCATACCTCGCGTTCGGGAGGACGTACGCCGAGGAGGTCGCGTTCGCCCGGGCGGTCGGCTGGCCGGTCACGGAGCTGGCCGGGCACCACCTGTGGCATCTGGCGCGGCCCGGAGAGGTGGCCGCGGAGCTGGACGCGCTGTCGGCGCGGCTGCCGAGTCGACCCGATTCGTAGGATCGGTCAGACCACGACGCCCGGGACTCGCCAGTCATGCGGCGGGTCCTCGCCGACCCTCCCGTCCACTGCCTCGCGGATCAGGTCGGCGTGCCCGGTGTGCCGGCCGTATTCCTCGATCAGGTCGCAGAGGAGGCGGCGCAGGCTCGCCTGACGCCCGTCGGGCCACGATGCGTGGACCAGCTGGCCGAGCCCGCCGTCCGGCAGGACCGCCCGGAGCCGGGCGCGCGACCGCGCCACGGCGTCGTCCCAGAGCGCGTAGAGCTGCTCGGGTGGGTCATCCGCCGCAGATCCGAACTCCCAGTCGTTGCCGCCGTCCCATCCCATCGCGAGCCATGGCCCGCTCATCGCCTCGCCGGTGAGCTTGGTCGAGAACGTGTGGTCCTCCGCCGCGGCCAGGTGCTTGAGCAGGCCCCCGAGGGTCAGCGCCGAGTCGCCGACCCGGGCGCACAGCCCGCTGGCGTCGAGACCGTCGGCCTTTCATCGGAAGGTGGCCCGCAGACGATCGAGGGCGCCCGTCAGGTGCTCGACCTCGGAGCCAGCGGTCGGCGGTTCCCAGGGCGGGTCGTCGGTGGTCATGCCCGGGGATGCTAGTGCCGTGAGTCAGAAGTCCTTGCGCGCTTCGCGCGCCCAAGGCACGCACCTCGCTGCGTTGGCGTCGCTCGACGTGCGCCCAGCATGCCAGCGCGCCGCCGCCTTGCCATGCACACACCCTGAACACGCCAACCACATAACGCCTTCCGACTCACGACACTGGGCGGCGGCGCCGACAGCGTGTGGAACGCTGGCGGCACGGTAATGGACATCGCCCGACGGTGAGGCCACGATGTGGTCACGTAGCACCGTCTGGGGAGGGAAACCCGATGGCTTCACGCCTGCTTGCCGCCATGTCCGCAACCGTCGCCGGTCTAGCACTGCTCGTGGGGCCGTTGCCGTCGGCAGACGCCGCCGCCAAGCCCGGCAAGCCGGTCACCGTGATGACCCGCAACGTCTACCTCGGTGCGGACATCAACCGCCCCGTGATCGCGGCCACCACCGCGCAGGCCCAGGGCAAGACCCCGCAGGAGATCCTGGTCGCGCTCGCCAACGCCACCCACGTGACGCGGGCGATCGTGGACCAGACCGACTTCACGGTGCGGGCGCCGCTGCTCGCCGACGAGGTGGCGCGGACGCAGCCGGACCTGATCGGCCTGCAGGAGGTCGCGTTGTGGCGGTCCGGTCCGTTCGAGCCCGGCAGCGTCGGCGTGCCCAACGCGACCACGGTGGACTACGACTTCCTCGAGATCCTTCTCGACGAGCTCGCGGCGCGCGGGCTCGACTACGAGGCAGTCCAGGTCGGCGACCGCGCCGACGTCGAGGCGCCGAGCTTCACCGGCAGCCCGTTCGACGGCACCATTGCCGACGCCAAGGACATCCGGCTCACCATGCGCGACGTGATCCTGATGCGCGCCGACAACGCGCTCCGGGTGACCGACAGCGGGAGCACGGTCTTCGCCAACAACCTGGCGGTCCCCGTCGCCGGCGCCACGATGCGCTTCGACCGTGGCTACAACTGGGTGGACGTCGACGCCGGGGCGACGAAGCTCCGGTTCATCAACTCCCACTTCGAGGCGTTCAGCTCCGACCTGGCCCTGGCCCAGGCGAGCGAGCTGCTCTCGGACGCCCCGGCCGCGGGGCGCACCAACGTCTTCGTGTGCGACTGCAACTCCGACCCGTTGAACAACAGTGTGAAGCCGATCGACCACGTGCCGCACAGGGCGCCGTACGACCTGATCACCGGTCCGGGCGGCTTCACCGACGAGTGGTTGCGCCGGGCGCCTGCCGAGGAGGGCTGGACCTCCGGGCTCTCCGAGCTGGTGAACGACCCGACCGCCGCGGGCTTCGACCACCGCATCGACATGGTGTTCGCCCGTACGCCGGCCGGGAGCGGCCTGGCGGTGGACCGTGGGGAGGTCACCGGGGACGAGCTCGGCGACCGCGATCCCGTGACCGGACTGTGGCCGTCCGACCACGCCGGAGTGGTGCTGCGGCTGCGGGGGTTCTGACCCGCACGCCACTAGGTGGGCGTTCCCGGGCGACGGGCGGCCAGCTCGTACTCCGCGGCCAGCTCCCGGACGTCGGCAGGCGCCTTGGCGGGGGAGCCGCTGTCGAACGGCGGCTGGGGGTCGTACTCGGTCCAGAGCTGGACCGCCTCGGCGGTACGCCGGTCCGTGATCAGCTCCACGAGACGCAGCGCCATGTCGATGCCGCTGGAGACCCCTGCGGCCGTGATGATCCGGGCGTCGGGCTCCTCGACGACCCGTTCCGGAGTGGGAATCGCGCCGAAGATCTCCAGGGTGTCCAGGTGCCGGTAGTGCGAGGTGGCCCGGAGCCCGTGGAGCAGGCCCGCGGCCGCGAGGATGATCGAGCCCGAGCAGACCGACGTCGTCCAGCGGGTGTGGGCGTGGACGTCGACCAGCCATTGCGGCAAGGCGCCGGACAGGACATCGATGGTCCCAGGGCCGCCCGAGACCACGACGACGTCCGGGCGGGGGGCGTCCCGGAGTGCGGTTGCCTGCAGGGTGAGGGCGCCCCGGTCGTCCGCGACCGGCCCCGGATGCTCCGCGACGAACAGGACGCGTACGCCCGGGGTGAACGCCAGCATCTGGTAGGGCCCCACGACGTCGAGCGCGGTGAAGCCGTCGTACAGGGGGATGACGACGGTGGTCACGGGTGCAGTGGTCACGCGAAACAGGATGGGGAACCGGTGGCCCGCGCGCGAGCGATCGAGCCGGGCTGGTCCGGAATCCTGGGGTTCCAGTCGGCCGGACCCCCGCCGCCTCAGGACTCGTCAGGCTCCGGCGGCTCGTTGACCTCGAAGTGAGCGACCGTGGTCTCCCGGTCCAGGAGGTAGTCGTCGTCCTCCGGGTAGTACTTCGCGATCTCGATGTCTTCGCCCGCGAACGCTCGGATCACGTCCAGGTCGTCCCACCAGCTCAGCGTGATCAGCTCGGTGCGTCCGCCGCCGAGGTCCCGGGTCAGCAGCTGGGCGCCTCGGTTGCCCGGCGTCGCGCGGTATCCGGCCATGCCGGTCCGTTCGACGATGTCGACGTACTCGTCGATCCGTTCGGTGCGGACCCAACCGCGCCACATGCGTGCGATCACTCGGCCGAGAGTACTGGCCCCGACTACTGCCCGGCGGCAGCGATGCCAAGGGCTCGGAGACGCTCGGGGTCGGTGAGGATGTCGATCTCCACGATCCTGCCGTCCACGACGGTGAACGCGGCCAGCGAACGCACCACGCCGTCGGCGACCGCGGCGACCCCGGCCGCTCCATCGACCAACACCGGTCGCGACTCGAGGGCCAGCCGCTGGAAGGTGACGGCACCGGACGCGACGGCGGCCGCACCCCGCACGATCGAGACCGCGTCGGCACCGGCCGTCCGCAGCACGACGTCCGGGTCGAGCACCTGGAGCAACGCCTCGAAGTCACCGGCACGCGCCGCCGACTGGAACGCATCGACGGCGGCCCGCTGCCGGCCCAGGTCCGGGTCAGGTGTACGGCGCGCCTCCTGGACGCGGCGCCGGGCCCGGCTCGCCAGCATCTTGGTCGCATCGGTGGACCGTTCGACGATCAGGGCGATCTCGGCGAAGGCGAGCCCGAACACGTCGTGCAGCACGAAGGCCAGCCGCTCCGCCGGACCGAGCTGGTCGAGGACCACCATCATCGCCAGTCCGAGCGAGTCGGAGAGCACCGCCTCGTGCTCGGGGTCGACGGCATCGAGCTCGGTCATCAGCGGGTCGGGGAACCGGTCCTCGGTCGACTCCTCCCGGCGCGACCTCCGGGCGCGGAGATGGTCGAGGCAGATCCGGGAGACAACGGTGGTCAGCCAGCCGCCGAGGTTGTCGATGTCGGCCGGATCGGTGCGGCCCAGCCGCAGCCAGGCGTCCTGGACGGCGTCCTCGGCCTCCGCCACGGACCCGAGCATCCGGTAGGCGACCGCCCTGAGATGGCCGCGCTGCGCCTCGAACTCGTCGGCCAGAAGATCCTGCTGCTGCACTCGTTACCTTTCCTCACCGGGCTCCGTCAGTGCTGTGTCCATCAAGAACGTACAAGCACAAGGAGACCATCATGTTGATCGCAGTCGCGGGAGCCACCGGACGGCTCGGCACTCACATCGTCGAGGTGCTGAAGGAACGCGGGCACGGGGTGGTCCCCATCTCGCGCAGCCACGGCGTTGACGTCATCACCGGTGAAGGACTGGAGCAGGCCCTCGCCGGCGTGGAGGTGATCATCGACGCGGCGACCGGACCCTCACCCGATGGCGCCGAGGCCACCGCGTTCTTCACCGCCGCGGCGCGCAACCTGCACGAGACCGGTGCGGCGGCCGGTGTACGACGGATGGTCGTGGTGTCGATCATCGGCATCGACTCGCTCCAGGGCGGCTACAGCGTCGCGAAGGTGGCGCACGAGCGCGAGGCGCTCGCCGGCCCGATCCCGGTGCGGATCCTGCGCGCGTCACAGTTCCACGAGTTCGTGGCGCAGCTCCTCGACTGGTCCACCCAGGGCGAGGTCGGCTACGTGGGTGAGGTCCGCACCCAGCTGGTGGCGGCACGCAGCGTCGCCGAGGCGATGGTCGACCTCGCCACCGACGCATCGCCCGCCGACGACGGCACCCGGCCGTTCGCCGAGATCGCCGGACCGCGCGCCGAGAGCTTCGTGGATGCGGCCACCCTGCTGGCCGCCAAGCGCGGCTTCCCCACCAAGGTCGAGGTCGCCACGAACCCCGCCGACCCGGACGCGGAGGCCAACGCCAACGGCGTTCTGCTCCCGGGCCCGGACGCGCTCCTGGCCGGCCCGACGTTCGAGGAGTGGCTCGAGACGTCCGAGGTGTGACGCCCGGAGTCAGCGAGCACGAGCCGGCATGGGCCGGGGCTTGATACCTGTCGATACTTCCGCTGCCCGTCGATTCGCCGGGTGCACATCGACCTGATCACGCCTGGAGGAGGGGCCCGAAGAGCCGAGCTCCCAGGGACTCGGCCTCGAGCTTGTCGAGGACCTGGCCGGGCACGTGCGGATGGTTCTCGGCCCAGGCCTGCGCGGCGGCACGATCGGTGAAGAAGTTGAGGTAGTCGCAGCAGCAGTCCGCCGACGGCCCGGACGCCGCGGCGCCGACGAACACAGCGGCCGTGGACGGCTCCCACCTGCTGGCGCCCGCAACCGTCATGGTCACCGTGATCGGAGCACCGCTGGTCGCGTCCGCGGACTCGATCCGGGTCTCGACGCCGAGCATCGGGGCGATGCCGAGGGCGTCGATCGCGCACATCGCGAACACCTCCACGCCGTTGCCGAGACGGACCAGGTGGCGGGTCGGGGTCGCCGAGAACGGGTAGGCGACCGCGATCCGGCCGTCCCGGGCGAGCCGGATCGCGTCGACCTCGTGGAGCGCGGCGAGCACCTCGGCGATGCCGCGGCCGTCGCGTCCCGCGATCGGGGCCAGTTCCTCCACCGCGGGAGGACGCCCCGTCAGCGCGAACCCTCGCAGGATCGCCTGGTGTGCCGCCTTCTCGATGGGATCAAGCGGGACCGTCCGGGTCCGCCAGGCGCTCAGGACCGCCCCAGGGGTGCCGAGAGTCGCTGCGGCGATGGCGGTCCGCAGCTGCTCCACCGAGGGCCCCGAGACGATCCGACCCTCCTCGTCTCGGTAGAGGCGGCACGACAGTCCGAGGCCACGCCGCGTGACCTCGCCGAACGGATCGATGCCGTCGATCAGCAGCGTGGGGGAGCCGGCCATGCCCGCAGCGATCGCATCGGCCTCGGTGCCGATCTCGCGGATGGTCACGGGCAGGTCCGTGACCGCGTGGAGCCGTTCCAGGGTCTGGGCCAGGTGGGGGCAGTCCGGGACGTACAGCACCTCCAGCTGCGGGGTCATCGAGCGCTCCCTGTGGGGGAGTCGCGCGCATCGTCCTCGAGCGCCTCCAGCAGCGGACAGCTGCGGTCGGAGCGGGGCAGTTCGCAGGTCCCGATCAGCTCGCCGAGGGAGCTGCTCATTCGCCGCATGTCGGCGATCCGCGCATCCAGGTCCGCCTTGCGCGCCTCGGCGAGTGCCCGGGCGGCCTGGCAGCTGTCGGGGCCGCCCGAATCCAGGTGCAGCAGCTCCGCGATCTCCTCGAGGGTGAAGCCGAGCTCCTGGGCGCGCTTGATGAACCGCAGCAGCTCCACCGCGCTGGTGGGGTAGTCCCGGTAGCCGCCGGGAGTGCGCGGTGGCCGCTCGAGCAGCCCGCGCCGCTCGTAGTACCGCAGCGTCTCGCTGTTCACCCCTGCCTTTTCGGCCACCTGGCTGGTTCGCATGCCTCGATCATCAACCCTGGAGCCAACAACGGAGTCAATACCGAGTCGACACCGAGTCCACATCGGGGCGGGCTGCAACCTTCTCGAGGGCGTTCGCGTCTAGTGACCGTGCCCCACTGAGGGGCGGCCCGACAGGGCACACACCAAGACATGAGAAACGAGAAGGCAATGAAGAAGATCGTCACCGCTGCCGCCGCCGTGTCGGCCGCCGCCCTCACCATCGGCCTCGCCGGCCCGGCGAACGCCGACAGCATCGGAGTGACCGACCCGAACGACACTTCCCACGGATCGGACCTCCGCGCCGTCCAGGTCAAGCACAAGGACAACAACGTCGTGGTCATCACGAGCCACACCAACCTGCGCCGCGACCCGAGCTCAGGCTCCGGCGGAGCGGTGTACGTCGACACCGACCGGCGGGACAAGGGTCCGGAGTACGTGTTCGTCGGCGGCTACTTCGTGGGCACCGACTACCAGCTCCTCCACACCGAGGGCTTCGGTCACAAGAAGTGGGGAGAGCCGGCCAAGGGGTCGTACGAGATGACCGTCGACTACGCCAAGGAGCGGGTCCGCTTCCGGATGTCACGCACCCTGCTCGGCAAGCCCGGCAAGGTGCGCGTCGCCGTCCGCGTCTCCGGAACGCGCAGCGACGGCACCAGCGCCGGCCTGGACGACTGGCTCGGCGAGCCCCGCAGCTTCACTCCCTGGGTCGCCAGGGGCTGACCCCGGCCGTCGCTCACCCGTCTCGACGCGCTCCCGGCTGGCCGGGTCCGGGCGTCGCGCCGGGTGGCGGCGGGCCGAGCTGCCCGGTGCGTACCCAGTCGATCGCCATGTCCATCGGGTTCTGCGGGTCCACGGCCACGGCCAGCACGGCGCCGGTCTGCATCCGCCCCATGTGCAGGTGCGCGACGACCTCGTCGAACACGGCGACGTACGGCTCGGTGCTGTCCTCGCGCTGGACCCGCGCCTGTACCCGCAGCACCGGAGACGTGTTCAGGTACGAGCCGACCTGCCAGACCCCTTCGACCGTCGCCTTGCCCCGGAGGCCGGCGCCGTTCGTCAGGTCCAGGTGCCGCATCATCTTCACGCCGATCTCGCTGGCGTCGGCCGCCTCGTGCATCCGATTCGGGATGTCACCGATCTGTCCGAAGAATGAGGATGGCCGCCCCTGCGATTCGAGGTACTGCTTGTTGGCGCGGTTCATCCGCGCCCAGTCCTTGAACGGGTTGGGCATGTCGGCCCCGGGCTCAGTAACCGAGGAACTTGCGGAACTGTTGGCCCACGGCCTGGGACTGGCCCATCCGCTGCACCCAGCCGTCGAACGCCGCCTTGGCGTCGGCAGGATCCCAGCCGCGCTCCTGCGCGAGCGCGATCATGCCCGCCTCGTCGGTGACGCCACGCGCCTGCGCGTCGCGGGCCAGCTCGCCGTAGTCCTGCAGCGAGATGCCGTTGATCGGTCCCCAGATCGGGTCATCAGCGGCGACGGAGGCGGTGGAGGGGCCACCGATCACCGCGGGGTCGATCGGTCCGGCGCCCTGGACGTGCACGTACCCGTCGCCCTGGGTCCCCGCTTGCTGGGTGGCAGCGTCCTTCGCCTTCTTGAAGAATCCCATGTCAACCCTTTCGATCGTCGGGCCCCGGGGGCCGCTCCTGCGCGGACGCTACTCCGAGGACCGGCGCTGGTCCGGAGCCCGCGGGCGGTGGTCTGGACAGGCGCGACCCCCGGACCCGCCGTCGGGGCGCTGCCTACACGCCGGCCAGCACCCCCCGTGCGCGCGTGAGCAGCTCGTTGAGCACCCGCTCCGTGGCCGCGACGTCGGCCCTGCCGAGGTCGTCCCACAGGCCGCCGTTCTGGGCCGTGGTGCGTTCCCGGACGCCGGCGATGACGGCGCGGCCCGCGTCGGTGAGTGCACCGTCGGACAGCAGGCCCCGCTCGGTCAGGGTCGAGACCAGCGCGTGGGCGTCGTCGAACCGGGCCCGGTCGTGCACCAGTGCGGCCAGTTCGCCGCGGTCGCCGCCGTCGCCGCCGTCGCCGCTCTCCGCGACGCGCAGCGTCACCCACTGGGGCTCGGTGAGGCCGGCAGCCTCGAGCGTGCGCCGGAGCAGTGCCTGCAGGGTCTTCTCGGTCCGTCCGACGAGCTCGGGTCCGAAGGGAATCGTCATGGTGGCTCCTGGATTGTTGGTTGTACCAACGCTACAGGTTGTTGGTGGAACCAACAAACCTCGTAGACTGCGGGGGTGCCGCTCCGCCGAGTCGCCGACCAGCCCACCTGGCTGCTGAGTCGTGCCAATGCCCACGCCCAGTCGATCCTGAAGTCGGCGTTCGCCGAGGCCGGCATCCGCGGGTACCAGTACCGGTTGATGGCGGGACTGGCTCAGTACGGTGCGAGCAGCCAGGCGGACCTCTCGCGCCTCACCGGCATCGACCGCAAGGACGTCGTGCACGCACTCAACGACCTCGAGTCGCGGCAGCTGGTGTCCCGGGCCGCGGACCCGGCGGACGCTCGGCGCAACGTCGTCACGCTGACCGACGCCGGGGGAGCGGAGCTGGTCCGGCTGGACGGGGTCCTCGCCGGCGTACAGGAGAAGGTCATGGCGCCTCTCTCCGTGCCGGAGCAACGCCAGCTGCGCGAGCTGCTCGCGAAGCTGGCGGCGCCGGCACCCACCCACGGTTAGCTCGCGGTCCGGTGAAGCTCTCCCGCCTGCTGAAGGGACCCGCGCCGGTCCTGGCCCTGGTCGTCGCGGCGGCCGTCGCGGGTGCACTCCGCGGCGACCTCACGGATCTGCTCGTCTACCAGCACGCTGGCCGGGCGGTGCTCGACGGCCTGCCCGTCCTCCAGTCGAGCGACCCGGTGACCGGGCTGCCCTTCACGTACCCGCCGTTCGCGGCGGTCGTGATGGTGCCGCTGGCGCCGATGCCGGCGTGGCTTGCGGCGGGCTTGTGGACCGGGGCATCGGTGGGTGCCCTGGCGGCGGTCGTCGTGGTCGTACGCCGCGCGCTCGGCCGGGCCGCCCCGGGGTGGCTCGTGGTGCTCCTGACCGGCGGCGCGCTGGCCATGGAGCCGGTCTGGCAGAACCTCACGTTCGGGCAGATCAACCTGTTCCTGATGCTGGCGGTGCTGGTCGACCTGGTCCGGCCGGAACGGCGCTGGTCCGGCGTGCTGGTGGGCATCGCGGCGGGCGTGAAGCTGACCCCGCTGGTGTTCCTCGTGCTGCTCCTGCTGGTCGGACGTCCAGCCGCTGCGGGACGGGCGGCCGTGACCTTCGCCGGCACGGTCGCTGTCGGCTTCGTGGTGATGCCGGGCTCGGCGGCGACGTACTGGGCCGACGGGCTCGTCGACGCCGGCCGGGTCGGCCCCCCGGCACTGGCGCACAACCAGTCGGTCTACGGCGCGCTCACCCGACTGCTCGACGGTCCGCCGCCGACCTGGGCGTGGCTCGCGGTCGCCGGGCCCCTCTCACTCGCGGTGCTGGTCGCGGGAGCCGGCTGGTGGCGGCGCGGAGACCGGGTCATCGGCACCTGCCTGGGAGGGGTGGCCATGCTTCTCGCCTCGCCGATCTCGTGGTCGCACCACTGGGTGTGGGTGGTGCCGGTCGCGTTGGTGCTCTGGGAGCGCAGCCGGTGGGCGGGAGCCGCGTGGACCGCGGTGTTCGTGGCCCGCCCGGTCGTGTGGCCGCCGTACGGCCAGGGCCGCGAGTACGGGTGGAGCGCTGTGGAGCACGTCGTGGGTCACGCCTACCTCCTCGCCGCGCTAGCGCTCGCCCTCTGGGCGGCACCGTCCCTCGCGCCCCGGGCCATGACCCGGCCGGGCCATTCCCAACGGGCAAGTCCCGGAGCATCCTGAGCGCATGGCAGACACCGCCGCTCAACCGAAGAGCATGACCGTCCCGCTCTCGGCGTTCGCCGCGGGCGGGGTCCTCGCGCTGCTGATCGGTGTGTTCGGAAAGGTGCACGACCCGTCACTCGACGGCACGACGGCCCTCGGCTTCGAGACCGTGATCGGGATGAAGGTGGTGCTCTCGACGGTGATCGGCGGGCTCGCCGTGCTCCAGGTCATCGGAGCGCTGTGGATCTACGGCAAGCTCGGGATCGGGGCGCCGTCCTGGCTGGGCCGGGCGCACCGTGTCTCGGGGGTCATCGCCGTCGCCCTGTCCGTGTTCGTCGCCTACCACTGCCTGTGGGCCCTGGGCCTCGAGAGCGGAACGCTGGAGAACGGCGAGCCGGTACCGACGCGGGCGGTCGTTCACGGGGTGCTCGGCTGCGCGGTTGTCGGGGCGCTGGTGGTGAAGGTGGTTGCGGTCCGATCGAAACGAGCACCCGGGTGGTTCCTGCCGGTGGCCGGCGGCCTGCTCTTCGCACTGCTCATCGTCGTCGTGCTCACCTCGGCCGTCTGGTACATCGGCGAGAAGGGCTGGCCGAGCTGAGCCCGCTCGATGTGGCACGATCTCGCGGGTGACCAGCAGACCGGTCGGAGCGCCGCACCTGCGCGACCTCGCGCTGCTGCGGCGCGTCCGCGACCGGATCGACCGGGACTACGCGCAGCCGCTGAACGTCGAGGCACTGGCCACCGGAGTGCACATGTCGGCAGGGCACCTCAGCCGCCAGTTCCGGCTCGCCTACGGCGAGTCGCCGTACTCCTACCTGATGACGAGGCGCATCGAGCGCGCGATGGCGCTGCTGCGCCGGGGAGACCTGAGCGTCACCGAGGTCTGCTTCACGGTCGGCTGTTCGTCGCTGGGCACCTTCAGCACGCGCTTCACCGAGCTGGTCGGCGTGCCGCCCAGCGTCTATCGGGACGAGGGGACGCAGGTGACGGAGGGGATGCCCGCGTGCGTGGCGAAACAGGTGACGAGACCGATCAGGGCCACATCGATCAGGAATGGAGAAGCGCCGGCCCCGAGCCGCACCTAGCGTGACGCCATGGACATCACCATTCACACGAGCTTCCTCCCGCACGACGACCCGGACGCCTCCGTGGCCTTCTACCGCGACGCCCTCGGCTTCGAGGTCCGCACCGACGTCGGAAGCGGCAAGATGCGCTGGATCACGGTCGGTCCGGTCGACCAGCCGGACACGAGCATCCTGCTGGCGCCGCCTGCCGCCGACCCCGGGATCACCGACGACGAACGCCGCACCATCGCGGAGATGATGGCCAAGGGCACCTACGGCTGGATCCTGCTGGCCACCAAGGACCTCGACGGCACCTTCGCCCAGGTGGAGGCCAGCAACGCCGAGGTCGTCCAGGAGCCGACCGAGCAGCCCTACGGCATCCGCGACTGCGCCTTCCGCGACCCCGCAGGCAACCTGGTCCGCATCCAGGAGCTGGGCTGAGCCCTCCGGAGGCCGTGAGCGGGTGAGACGGGCCGATGGCGCTCCGGAACCTCATGCCCTCCGCCTACCGGCCGGTGCTCGACCACCGGATCTTCCGCCGACTGATCCTCGGCTTCGCGGTCTCCTACCTCGGGGACGGGATGAGCCTCGTCGCGGTGGCCTGGCTCGCCATCGAGCTCGCGCCGCAGGCGACCGCGGGGCTGTGGGTCGGGGGAGCGGTGGCTGCGTACACGTTGCCGGGCGTCGTCGGCGCCCTGGTGTTCGGTCGCCGCCTGCGCAGCGTGTCGGCCAAGCGGCTGCTGCTCGCCGACAACGTGCTGCGCGGCATGGTTCTCGGCGCCGTACCGCTCGCCTGGCTCGCCGGACTGTTGACGCTGCCGCTGTACGTCGCGCTGCTCACCGCATCGCCGCTCGGCACGGCGCTCGGGGGGCCGCTCACCACCGCGTTGGGCCCGCGGTCGACCCTGGGTGCATCGGGGCTAGCCACCGTGGCGCTCGGCGCCATCGCATGCGTCCTGCTGCTGGCCCAACGGCGAGACCGATCAGGATTCGAGAAGCGTGGGTCGAGGAGCCGCATCTAGGGTGGCCGCCATGGACAAGAACGCCGCCGACAGCCACGACCTGATCCGCGTCCAGGGTGCGCGCGAGAACAACCTCAAGGACGTCAGCATCGAGATCCCGAAACGTCGGCTGACGGTGTTCACCGGCGTCTCCGGCTCCGGCAAGAGCTCGCTGGTGTTCAGCACGATCGCTGCGGAGTCGCAGCGGATGATCAACGAGACCTACAGCGCGTTCCTGCAGGGGTTCATGCCCACGCTGTCGCGGCCGGAGGTCGACCTGCTCGATGGCCTGACGACCGCGATCATCGTCGACCAGGAGCGGATGGGCGCCAACCCCCGCTCCACGGTCGGCACCGCCACCGACGCCAACGCGATGCTGCGCATCCTGTTCAGCCGGCTCGGCAAGCCGCACATCGGTCCTCCGACCGCCTTCGCGTTCAACGTGCCGACGCGCAAGGCGAGCGGC
>Ga0299913_10002731_pt1 | contig 14091 bp, 10 predicted proteins | sample RVTome_9_FD_201360 | JGI IMG/M metagenome (GOLD analysis project Ga0299913, IMG submission 201360) | Soil microbial communities from uranium-contaminated site in the Upper Colorado River Basin, Wyoming, United States - RVT155D38 (version 2) ... | reverse complement strand
GAGGCAGGACGTCATCGCCGACGATGGTCGCGAGCTGCCTGTCACCACGTTCGAGCCGGAGGGCGAGCCGCGCGGCGTCGTCCTCGTCGTACCGGCCATGGCGACGCTGTCGTCCTACTACGCCCCTTTCGCCACGCACCTCGCCGAGCGCGGCTGGCGCGTGGTGACCTTCGACTACCGCGGCATGCGAAGCCGGGCCGAGATGAAGGCGGAGACCGCCGACGTGGACCGCTGGTTCGCCGACGCACGCGTGATCCTCGACGCGGTCGCCGACGACGCCGGCGACCTCCCCGTGACCCTGGTGGGGCACAGCCTCGGCGGGCAGCTGGTCCCGTTCATCGACCACACCCGGCTCGCGTCCGTGATCACCGTCGCGGCCGGCGACGGCCACTGGCGGCGCAACCAGCCCGCCGTGCGGTGGATCGCGCCGGTGCTCTGGTCGGTCGTCGCGCCGGTCGCCATCCGCGTCGCGGGCTACTACCCGGGCCGCCGCCTCAAGATCCTCGGCGACCTGCCGGGCAATGCGATGCGGCAGTGGGCACGCTGGTGCCTGCACCCGGAATACCTCCAGTCCGACCACCCCGAGGCACCCTCACTCTTCGCGGAGGTGAAGGCGCCGTTGATGTCGCTCTCGTTCACCGACGACGAGCTGATGAGCACGGAGAGCATCAAGCACCTCCACGACTGGTACTCCAACGCCGACATCGTCCGCCAGCGTTTCAGCCCCGAGCAGCTCGACGGCCGCAGGATTGGCCACCACGGCTTCTTCCGCTCCCAGAACGCGGACCTGTGGGACGAGCTGGTCGAGCCCTGGGTTGCCGGCTGACCTCTTCGAGCGTGCTGAACCCGTCAGCCGGACTCGAATCCGTCCGTCTCGCCGGACGTCAACCACGCCACGACGTCTGCGGCGGTCCAGCCCCTCGGGCGGAGAGCGGCGAGCTCCTCCACACCCGTCAGGTCCGACCCCAGGGTGACCAGGGGCGGCTCGACGTATCCGTCGCGCCTGGTCTGAGGCAGCCCGATGTCCGCGGTCAGCGCGTTGCACAGGCAGGCGCGTCCCACGGTGTCGGCCAGGTCGCCTCCCTTGCGGACATACATCTGCACCGGCTCACCGGGGCAGCGGTAGCCGACGTTGCCCTCCGGCGTCTGGTAGGGCGTGCGCAGGTAGCTCAGGTCGCACAGTCGCCGGCGCGCGTCGTACACCGATGCATCGGACTGCGTCCCGGCGACCTGGGCCACCTTGAACGGGAAGCCGGTCGGTGAGGCGCGCGGATCCGTGCGCACGTCGAGCGTGCCGCCGGCGGCTTGGTCGACGAGCTGGTCACGCAGCTGGGGATCCAGGCCGGAGTCCTCGGCGAGCGCGAACAGGGTGCCGACCTGGACTCCGGCAGCGCCGCGGGAGCGGGCCTCGGCCAGCTGCCGCGGCATGCCCTGTCCGCCGGCCAGCCAGAAGGGGATGCCCAGGCTGCTCAGCTTGTCGAGGTCGACCTCGTCCCGCGGACCGTAGACGGGCTCGTCGCGGTCGTCGAGCTCGAGCTTGCCGCGCGGGGGTGCGTTGTGGCCCCCTGCGCGCGGACCCTCGACCACAAAGCCGTCGGGGCGCGTGGAGTCGTCGCGGGCGAGGTAGGCAGCCAGGACGTTCGCGGAGACGATCGCCAGGAACCGCGGCCGGGCCAGGTCCGGGAGCGAGACACCGAGGTGTCCACGCGGGTCCACCGTCACCCGGTACGGATGCTCGGCTCCGTGCACGTCGACATCGACGCCCGCCACCATGCCCGCGGCGAGGTCGTCGAGCAGGCGCGGGATCTGCCTGGGCAGGCCGGCTCCCATCAGCACGTAGTCGACGCCGGCGAGCATCGCGCCCAGAGCGGCGGTGGGCGTGGCCATCTGCACCTTCTCCAGGTAGTTGACGCCGACGAGCCCGTCATGACCCTGTTTCGCGAGCCAGACCTCGACGAAGTTGGCCACGACCGCCAGTTCCTGCTGTCGGGCCGTCTGACGGAGGGTCAGCTTGGGCACCGGACGGTAGGGCCGACCCTCGGGCCGACCCTCGGGCTGGAAGTACGTGTCGAGCACTCGGCGCGCCATGCCCTGCTCGGGGAAGGCTGCGAGCGCCCGCCGCATGTGGCCGCCCTGGTCGCCGTCCTGCAGCCTCCGGGCCAGCACCACGTCGAGTGCGGTCCCGGAGACGACCCCGAGCTCCCCGGCACACGACACCGACCTCGCCAGCTGCCACGAGGACACGCCGACCCCCATGCCGCCCTGGATGACCTGGGGTAGTTCACGGACCTGCGTCACAACGATGCCCTTCGATCGGTTTGTCGACCTACGGTCCGAAGGTGTCATCGCCCGCGCCGCCGGCACAGGGACCAACGACCCGTCTTCACCCGCCACAAGACTTGCGGCGCGCCCGGACCCACCTGCGCGGCGGACGGGGTTGCCGAGTTGGACCCCGTGTCAGAGGGTGTCGTCATGGAGAAGCGCAGGCTCGGACGGCTCGAGCACCAGAGTTCAGTGCTCATCTACGGTGCGGCGGCGCTCGGCGATGTTTCCCAGGACGTGGCGGATCGTTCGATACAGCAAGCCCTCGATGGGGGCATCAACCACGTCGACGTGGCGGCCGACTACGGCGACGCTGAGTTGCGGCTGGGTCCCTGGATGGCCGAGATCCGAGATCGGGTCTTCCTGGCCACCAAGACCGGACGTCGAGAGCACGAGTCAGCGTGGGTCGAGATCCACCGCTCGCTGGAACGGTTGCAGGCAGACCGCATCGACCTGCTGCAGCTGCATGCCATCGGCGACCTCGACGAGCTTGACCTGGCTACGGGGCCCGGCGGCGCTCTGGAAGCGGCGATCCGCGCGCAGGAGGCTGGCCTGGTGGGCGCCGTCGGTATCACCGGCCACGGCCATGAGGCGCCCTCGACCCACCTCGAGGCGTTGCGTCGCTACCCCTTCGCGACCGTCCTGACTCCGTTGAACCCGGTGCTGTGGCGAGACGAGTCCTACCGAGCCGACTACGAGGCGCTCGTGGCAGAGGTCCGCCGGCAGGACGTGGGCCTGATGACCATCAAGACGGTCTCCCGCCGCAACTGGCCCGACGGTGCGGACCATGCCTACTCGACCTGGTACGAGCCGTACGACGCCCAGGACCGCGTCACCGCGGCGGTGTCATGGGTGCTGTCGCATGACGAGGTGACGGGCATTCCCACCGCAGGAGACGTGGGACTGCTGGGCATGCTGCTGGAGGCCGAGCAGGATCGGATCCCACCGGCGGAGGCCGAGCAGCGGCTCAGCAGCGACGATCTGTACTCGTCGCCGTTCCTCGCCATGCCGTTCTGAGCCGAGAGCGCTCAGCGCGGTGCGGATCCCGACGCGCTGCCCAACGTGGCGGCCTCCGCCGCGAGAGCGCTGACCTGCTTCCACGCGCCGGCCGCGAGCAGCCCGCCGGGGGTGATCCACGAGCCGCCGACACAACCGACGTTGGGAAGGGCGAGGTAGGACGACGCGGAGGCGGAGGTGATGCCGCCCGTGGGGCAGAAGCGCGCGTCCGGCAGCGGCGATGCCAGTGAGGCCAGGTAGGACGCTCCCCCCGACGCCTCGGCGGGGAAGAACTTCATCTCCGTGAATCCTGCCTCGAGCACGGCCAGCACCTCCGAGACGGTCGCGGTGCCGGGAAGGAAGGGCGCCCCGGAGTCGGCCATCGCGGCGAGCAGGGTGGGCGTCGACCCCGGGGAGACGAGGAACTGGGCCCCCGCGTCGACGGCGAGCTTGGCCTGGCCCGGCGACACGATGGTTCCCGCGCCGACGAGGATCTCGGGCACCTCGGTGGCGATCGCGCGGATCGCGTCCAGGGCGACGGGCGTGCGCAGGGTCAGCTCGATCACCGGCAGGCCGCCCTCGACGAGGGCGCGCGCCACCGGTACCGCGTGCTCGAGGTCGTCGATGACGACGACCGGGATGACGGGTACGACGGACAGCAGGGACTCAGGCACGCTGGGCAACGGGGATCTCCTCGGTGGGGGCATTCAGGGGGCGGATGACGCTGGCTCCGGTCTCGGCGGTGCCGACGATGGCGCGGAACCCGGCGAAGAGCTCGCGTCCGGTCCCCGCCCACTCGACGTCGTAGGGGGCGCGACCGGTGGTCTCGCGGCGTTCGAACTCGGCGTCCGGGACGTCGAGGTCGAGGAGGCCAGTCTCGGCGTCGACGGTGACCAGGTCCCCGTCGCGCACCCGACCGAGCGGGCCCCCGAGGGCGGCTTCGGGCGTCAGGTGGATCGCGGCCGGCACCTTGCCCGAGGCGCCGGACATCCGGCCGTCGGTCACGATCGCGACCCGCTGACCGCGGTCCTGCAGGACCCCGAGCGCGGGCATCAGCTTGTGCAGCTCGGGCATGCCGTTGGCGGCAGGGCCCTGGTAGCGGATCACCGCGACCAGGTCGCGGCCGTCGAGCCGACCCTCGGCGAACGCGGTGAGGAAGTCGGCCTGGTCGTCGAAGACCATCGCGGGGGCGGTGACGACGCGGTGCTCGGGCTTGACCGCCGAGGTCTTCACGACCGCGCGGCCGAGGCGTCCGGAGAGCATCCGCAGGCCGCCGTCGGGGGCGAACGGGTCGTCGGCGGGGCGTAGCACCGAGGTGTCCAGCGAGGACTTCGGGCCCTCCTCCCACACCACCGCGTCGCCGTCGAGGCGCGCCTCACGGGAGTGGCGCCACAGTCCCCGGCCCGACACGGTCAGCACGTCGTCGTGGAGGTAGCCGTGCTTGAGCAGGGTGTGGATCAGGAACGGGGTGCCGCCCGCGGCCACGAAGTGGTTGATGTCCGCGGTGCCGTTGGGATAGATCCGGGCGAGCAGCGGGACCGCGGCCGACAGGTCGGAGAGGTCGTCCCAGGTCAGCGTGATGCCGGCGGCGGAGGCCATCGCGACGAGGTGCATCGTGTGGTTGGTCGACCCGCCGGTCGCGAGCAGCGCGACGCAGGCGTTGACGATGGACTTCTCGTCAACGAGGTGGCCGACGGGAGTGGGCTCGCCGCCGGCGGCGGTGATCGCCACGGCGCGCTCGCCGGCCGCGCGGTCGAGCGCCGCGCGCAGCGGGGTGCCGGGGTTGGCGAAGGTCGCGTCGGGCAGGTGCAGCCCCATCACCTCCATCAGCATCTGGTTGCTGTTGGCGGTGCCGTAGAAGGTGCAGGTGCCCTTCGAGTGGTAGGACGCCGACTCGGCCTCGAGCAGTTCTTCGCGGCCGACCTTGCCCTCGGCGTACAGCTGGCGCACCCGCGCCTTCTCGCCGTTCGGGAGGCCGGAGGTCATCGGGCCGGCGGGCACGAAAACGGTGGGCAGGTGCCCGAAGGACAGGGCGCCGATCAACAGCCCGGGCACGATCTTGTCGCAGACGCCGAGCATCATCGCCGCGTCGAACATGTCGTGTGAGAGGGCGACCGCCGTGGACATCGCGATCAGGTCGCGGCTGAAGAGCGAGAGCTCCATGCCGGCCCGGCCCTGGGTGATGCCGTCACACATGGCGGGCACGCCGCCGGCGAACTGCGCGAGGCCGCCGGCCCGGACGATCGACTTCTTCAGCACCTCCGGGACGTCCCGGAACGGCTGGTGGGCCGAGAGCATGTCGTTGTACGACGACACGATGGCCACGTTGGGCTTGCGACCCGAGCGCAGGCCGGCTCGCACCGGCTCCTCGGACGCCGCGAAGCCGTGGGCGAGGTTCGCGCACGCCAGCTTGCCGCGGGCGGGGCCCTTGTCCGCGGCCGCGTCGATGCGCGCGAGGTAGGCGGTGCGGGTCGCGGTGCTGCGGCGGGTGATCCGCGCAGTCACCTCGGCGACGGTCGGGTTGATGGTGCCGGGGGTCTGGGGCTGGGTGCTCATTCGGTCTCCTGCCAGGATCGGCCGTCGCGCTCGAGGAGCGCGCTGGCTGCGAAGGGGCCGTGCGTGCCGGCGGGATACCGGCGGGGGCGGTGCTTCGGTTGCGACCAGCGGTCGAGGATCGGTGCCACCCACTCCCAGGCCGCCTCGACCTCGTCGCGGCGCATGAACAAGGTGGTGTTGCCGCGGACGACGTCCATGAGGAGTCGCTCGTAGGCGTCGGGGGATCGACCGCCGAAGGCGGTGGCATAGCTCAGGTCGAGGGACACCGGACGCAGCCGGATGCCGCCCGGGCCGGGCTCCTTGGCGGTCATGTGCAGGCGCATGCCCTCGTCCGGCTGCACCCGGATGTGCAGCCGGTTGGGCTCGGTCGGGCCCTCGCTGTGCGGGAACATCGGGTGCGGCGGCTCCTTGAAGACCACGACGATCTCCGAGAGCCGCTCCGACATCCGCTTGCCGGTGCGCAGGTAGAACGGCACGCCGGCCCAGCGCCAGTTCTGCACCTCGGTCTTCAGCGCGACGAAGGTCTCCGTGCTGCTCTCGTGGCCCACCTCGTCGGCGTACGACGACGCCGGCGTGCCGCTGCAGAGGCCGGCGGAGTACTGCCCGGCGACGGTGTCCCGGTCGACGAGCTCGGCGGTCATCGGGCGCAGCGCCTGGAGGACCTTGAGCTTCTCGTCGCGGACCGTCTCGCGGTCGACGTAGGTCGGAGGCTCCATCGCGACGAGGCAGACCAACTGGAGCAGGTGATTCTGCACCATGTCCCGCAGCGCGCCCGAGCGGTCGTAGTAGGAGCCGCGCTCACCGACGCCGATCGACTCCGAGACGGTGATCTGCACGTGGTCGACCCAGTGGCTGTTCCACAGCGGCTCGAGGAAGGTGTTGGCGAAGCGCGTGACGAGCAGGTTCTGGACGCTCTCCTTGCCGAGGTAGTGGTCGATGCGGAAGATGTGGGACTCGTCGAACACCCTGCCCACGGCCTCGTTGATCGTCTTGGCCGTGGCCAGGTCGGTGCCGATGGGCTTCTCGAGGACGACGCGGGAGCGGTCCGTCGCCAGGCCGACCTGGTCGAGGTGCTCGCAGATCGGTCCGAACAGTGCGGGCGCGACCGCGAGGTAGAAGACGCGGATGACTTCTTCCCCGGCAGCGCCGTCCTTGAGGCGGTCGTGCAGACGGTGCCAGGCACCGACGTCCTCGATGTCGAGGGTCACGTGGTGCAGGCGGCCCAGCAGGCGGCGTACGACGGTGTCGGTGAGCTCGTCGGCCGTGACGTGCTCGGCAAGGGCCTCCTCGACCATGACGCGATAGCCGTCGTCGTCGACCTCGGCGCGCGAGACGCCGATGATCCGGAATCCGTCGGGGAGCTGGCCGTCGCGGTCACGGAGGTAGAGGGCGGGGAGCAGCTTGCGGAGCGCGAGGTCTCCGGTGCCACCGAAGACGGTGAAGTCGCACGGCTCGACGGGAGTGCCCGACAGGTGCGGCTGGCCGGGGTCTCCGGCCGAAGGTCCGTTCATGGGGCACCACCGTACGGAGAATTAGGGACCTTGACAACCGAACATTGGTTTTTTTCGTGCGAAAGTGATCTGATGCTTGAATGCCGGGCAACATGTCTGTCCCCGTGACCATCCCGTCCCCGCTCCCGGGTGCGACGGCGGGCGAGCTCCTCGACCTGATCAGATCGGGCCGCGCCACCACCCGGGGCGAGCTCGGCCGCGTCACCGGCCTGTCCCGCACCGCGGTGAGCGCCCGGCTGGCGTCCCTGGCCTCGGCCGGCCTCGTCCTGGAGGGGGACGAGGAGTCGGTGACCGGCGGCAGGCCGGCCTCGACGCTGGTGCTCAACCGCGACGCCGGTCTCGTGCTGGCAGTGGCGATCGGGCGCAGCCGCTCCCAGATGTCGGTGTCCGCGCTGGACGGCACCGAGCTGGCGTCGGTCAGCCACGACCAGGAGGTCGGGCTCGGTCCCGACGTGCTCATGCCGGTCGTCGCCGACCACCTGACCCGGATGCTCGCCGACCTGGGCCGGTCGGGCGAGGAGGTCCGCGGCGTCGGGCTCTCGTTGGCAGGCACGGTCGACCCGGCGCGCGTGGTCAGCGTGGACTCCCCCGCCATGGCCGGCTGGGACGGCGTACCGCTCGGGGCCTACCTCCGGGACGTCACCGGCGCACCTCTGGTCCTCGACAACGACTGCAACGTGATGGCCGCCTCCGAGCGCGACGGCCACCTGCGCGACCACGACGACATGCTCGTCCTCAAGGCCTCGACCGGGCTCGGGCTCGGCATCGTGGCGGGCGGCCACCTCATCCGGGGCCACCGTGGCGCCGCGGGCGAGCTCGGTCACGTCAAGGTCGCGGCCGCGGAAGGCCTGCTGTGCCGCTGCGGCGACACCGGCTGCCTGGAGACGGTCGCGGGTGGCTGGGCGCTCGTCGAGCGGCTCCGGGCGGGTGGCCAGCAGGTGCACCACGTGCGCGACCTCGTCGCCCAGGCGGTGCACGGCAACGGCGAGGCTCGATCGATCGTGCGCGAGTCGGGTCGACGCGTGGGCGAGGCGCTGGCCGCCACCGTCACCGTGCTCAACCCGCGTGCCATCGTGGTTGGCGGTGACATGGCCGGCGCCTTCGACACGTTCTCCGCTGGCCTGCGCGACACCCTCTTCCCGGCGACCACCGCCCTGGCCGGGCGCGACCTCCAGGTGCTGCCGGCGACGCACGGCGAGAAGGCCGGACTCGTCGGCTGTGTCCATCTCGCGCTCGACTCGGTGCTGTCCCCGCTGGCAGTCAACGCGGCCCTGGTGAAGCAACACGTCTGACCGCACGCCTGTCCGTAGGATCCCCGTTCATGCAGGCAGTCCGCTACGACGCGTACGGCGCGACGCCGTCCCTCGTCGACATCCCCTCGCCCGGCTGCCCGGCCGACGGCGTGATCGTCGAGGTCCGTGCCACCGGCGTGTGCCGGTCCGACTGGCACGCGTGGCAGGGGCACGATCCCGTGTCGCTGCCGCAGGTCCCCGGTCACGAGTTCGCGGGCGTCATCACCGCCGTCGGTCCCAAGGTCACGAAGCGGCAGGTCGGCGAGCGGGTGACCGTGCCGTTCGTCTGCGGCTGCGGCAGGTGCGACTACTGCGCGGCCGGTGACGCCCAGGTGTGCCCGGACCAGTCGCAGCCGGGATTCACCCTGCCCGGCTCGTTCGCCGACCTTGTCGCCGTTCCCGCCGCAGACCTCAACGTGGTCCCGCTGCCCGACGACCTGGACTTCGTCACTGCGGCGGCGCTGGGATGTCGCTTCGCGACCGCCTACCGCGCGCTGACCGCCCACGGTCGCGTGCGTCCCGACGACTGGGTGGCGGTCCACGGATGCGGCGGCGTGGGCCTGTCGGCGGTCATGATCGCGACTGCGCTCGGCGCCCGAGTCGTCGCAGTGGACGTGTCGGGGTCTGCTCTCGCGCTCGCGGCCGAACTGGGTGCGGAGGCGCTCGTCGAGGGCGGCCCGGACGCCGCCCACCGCGTGGTCGACGCCACGGGCGGCGGCGCCCACGTGTCTCTGGATGCCGTTGGGTCGAGCGACACGGCGGTCGCCTCGGTGTCCTCGCTGCGCCCGCGTGGTCGACACGTCCAGGTGGGGCTGCTGCTCGGCGAGCACGCCACACCCCCGTTGCCGATGGGAGTCGTGGTCGCCAGGGAGCTCGAGATCTACGGCTCCCACGGCATGTCCGCCCGCGACTACCCTGCGATGCTCGACCTCGTGGCGTCCGGGGCACTGCAGCCGGCACGCCTCGTCGGCTCGGTCATCGGCCTCGCCGACGCCGGTGCGGCCCTCGCCGCAATGAGCAGCCCCGCGACGACACCGGGAGTCACGGTCGTCTCGCTCGACCCGGTCGGCTGACGTCTCCGGCGGTCGCTCGGCGCGTGCCCGAGTGGGACGGCGGCTGACTCTAGGGTGCGTGCATGACCACCGCCCGGCTCGTGCCCGTGACCATCGAGATGGACGGCGACGAGCTCGACGCCACCGCAGCCTGGCAGTTGGCCAGCAAGCACGGCCTGACGAGGATCGCCGTCGATTCGTTCGTCCGCTTCAGGTACGGCGACGGGTTCACCAACTCCCGGGCGCTCGCGTTGCAGGCCTGCCTGGCGCTGGTCCCTTTCCTGCTCGCCCTGACCGGGCTGGCCGCCGACATCGACAACGAGAAGCCCGCGCAGGTCGTTGCGGCGACCGTCCAGGCCCTCACGCCCGGCGCGGGTGAGAGCGACGCCCTCGCCGATGCGGTGGGTTCCGACGAGGCGGAGCGCGCCGGGGAGGTGGCGCTGGTCCTCGGACTCGGGTTCGCCCTGTTGTCCATGACCACCGCGATGGCGCAGGTCGAGCGCGGCACCAACCGGATCTACGGCATCCGCCGCGATCGCAGGGCGGTGGCCAAGTATGGCCGCGCGGCGCTGCTCACCGGCGTCCTGGCGCTGCCCGTCGCCACCGGTTTCCTGATGCTCGTCGGTGGCGGCGCCTTCGCCGACGCCATGGCTCGCCACTACGACTGGTCGTCCGGCACCGTCCAGCTGTGGAACGTCGCGCGGTGGCCCATCGGCATCGTGCTGCTCGTCTTCACCATCGCCGTCCTGCTCGACCACGCCCCGCGCCGGCGTCAGCCCGCGCTCTCCTGGCTGGCGCTCGGCTCGGCCATCGCGGTCGCCCTCAGCGCCGTGGCCACGATCGCCCTGGCCGGCTGGGTGTCGCTCAGCGGCAGCTTCGGCAGCGTCTACGGGCCGCTTGCGGGGGTCTTCGCCCTGCTGCTCTGGTCGCTGCTGTCGGCCATCGCGTTCTTCTACGGCGCCGCCGTGTGCGCCCAGCTCGAGGCACTGCGCGCGGGTGCGAGCGACCCGGTCCTTCCTGATCCCGGCCGGCCGCACGCTCGCACCGTGGAGTGAGGTGTCAGGCTGCGCGCATGCCACCTGTCAGGTCCGTCGTGTCGAACCACATGTGGGAGATGCTGCGCGCCCGTCTGCTTGACCCCGTCTGGTGGAGCCAGCTGACCCAGCTCGCCAAGACGGTGCTCGCCGCCGTGGTCGCCTGGGTGATCGCTGCCAGCGTGCTCGACCTGCCGCAGCCGTTCCTGGCCCCATGGTCCGCGATCCTGGTGGTGCACGCGACCGTCTACCGGACCTTCTCGCGTGGGGCGCAGCAGGTTGCCGCCACCGTCATCGCAGTGCTGCTGGCCGCCGGTGTCGGTCAGCTGATGGGGCTGAGCGCCGGGGCGATCGCACTCCTCCTCGTCCTCAGCCTCCTGGTCGGCACGGTCCCGTGGTTCGGTGCCGAGGCCACGACGATCGCCACGACGGCCCTCGTGGTGCTGACCACCGGCTACGAGAGCGACACGAGGCTGGTCTCGCGCCTGCTCGACACCGCCATCGGCGTGGGGGTTGGCCTGGTCGTCAACCTCACGGTGTGGCCCCCGCTGCAACGGCGTACGGCGGCCCTCGCCCTGGACCGCATCGACGACGGCCTCGGCGAGCTGCTCACCGACATGGCCGAGGGGCTGGCCACTGGCTGCGCGGCGGACGACGTGGAGGCCTGGCTCGAGCGCAGCCGGGACCTCGACGAGGAGCTGGATCACGCGTCGGGGCTCGTACGGCAGGCCCAGGAGAGCGCCCGGTGGAACCCGCGACGATCCGCCCGCGAGGTCCGCGACCCCCAGGAGTGGCGCGAGCTGATGCACCGGATGGAACAGATCCTCGCGGAGACACGCAGCCTGGCCCACACGCTGGGCGCGCGAGGGACCTACCGCGAGAGGTGGGGCGAGGCCTTCGCGGTGCCGTGGCTGGAGATGCTGGGCGCCACGGGCCGCGCCGCGCGGGACGACGACCCCGCCTCCCTGATCGAAGTGCGGGGACGGCTCGAAGTCCTCACCGAGGACCTGCGGGCCACCGAGCGTTCCCCCGAGTGGCCGGTCTACGGCGCGTTGATCATCAACCTGCGCAACATCATCGACGCGATGGAGCTGGTGGCAGAGTCCGATCCGATCCAGAGCGTCGAGGGCTGACGAGACTCAGCCCTCGAACTGCCGGCGGAGCACCCGCAGGGTGCGAGCCAGCAGCGCGGAGTCGTCGTCGGCCCGCGTGGCCACGACGAGGTCCATCCGCGCCGGGTTCGCGAGCGGGCGGTAGGTCGTCCCGGCCACCACCAGCGCGGAGACCGGCTCGGGGACGATCGCGACCCCGAGCGCGGCGGCGACGAACGTCACCAGCGTCGAGGTCTCCGCCACCTCGTGCCGGATCACCGGCTCGAAGCCCGCGTCGAGGCACAGCCCGACCACCGCGTCGTACATCGCCGAGCGCCCGCGACCGGAGTGCACGATCAGGTCCTCGTCGCGGAGGTCGGCCATCCGCACCCGGCGACGGGCCGCGAGCCGGTGACCCTCGGGCAGGGCGACGACGTACTTCTCCTCACGCAGGGTGAGCATCGTGAGGTCCGTCTGGTCGGCCGGATCGCCCGAGGGGCGGAGCAGCGCGAGGTCGATGGACCCCTCCCGGAGGGCGGCGATCTGGTCGGGGCTGAGCATCTCCCCCCGGAACGCGAAGTCGACACCGGGCAGCTGCTCGCGCAGCGCCCGCGCGAGCGACGGGAGCAGGGAGTACGTCGCGGAGCCGACGCAGCCGACGACCAGCCGGCCCTCCAGCCCGCTGCCGATGCGCTTGGCCTCGTCTCCGGCTGCGTCGACGGACCGGAGGATCGCCCGGACCCGCGCGAGGTAGGCCTCCCCCGCGGGGGTCAGGTCGACGCGGCGAGTGGTGCGGGTCAGCAGCGTCACCCCGAGCTCGTCCTCCAGCTGCCTGATCTGCTGGGACAACGGCGGCTGGGCCATGTGCAGGCGGACGGCCGCGCGGCCGAAGTGCTTCTCCTCGGCCACCGCCTGGAAGTAGCGCAGGTGGCGGAGCTCCATGAATCAAGATTCTCACAGTCTTGATGGGGGCGAAATGGATACTTCTCAATATGGGTCGCGCACACCTATCGTCGAGCCATGCCCGACATCGTGATCTGCGAACCCATCCGCACCCCCGTGGGTCGGTACGGCGGGGCGTTCTCCTCGCTCTCCGCCGTCGACCTGGCCGCGGCGACCCTGACCGAGCTGGTGCGGCGCGCCGGACTGGCGGCGGGCGACGTCGACGACGTGATCCTGGGCAACTGCTACCCCAGCGGTGAGAACCCGGCCATCGGGCGCATCGCCGCCCTCGACGCCGGCCTCGGCCCGGGCGTCCCCGGTGTCCAGGTCGACCGCCGCTGCGGTTCCGGGCTGCAGGCCGTCCTGTACGCCGCCGGGCAGGTCTCCTCGGGGGCCGCCACGGTCGTCGTGGCCGGCGGCGCGGAGTCGATGTCCAACGTCGAGCACTACGCCCTCGGCCTGCGGACCGGGATCCGCAGCGGTGGCGTCGAGCTGATGGATCGCCTCGTCCGCGCGCGCGAGACCGCTGGCGGCAAGGACCACCCCGTCCCCGGTGGCATGCTCGAGACGGCCGAGAACCTGCGCCGCGAATACGCCATCTCCCGCGAGGAGCAGGACGAGCTCTCGGTCCGCTCCCAGCAGCGCGCCGGCGCCGCTCACGATGCCGGTAAGTTTGCCGACGAGCTGGTGCCGATCACCGTTCCCGGTCGTCGTGGCCAACCCGACGTCGTGGTCGACCGCGACGAGCACCCGCGCCCGGACACCACCCTCGAGCAGCTGGCCGCCCTGCGACCGGTCCGCCAGAAGGTCGACGCCGAGTCGACCGTCACCGCCGGCAACGCGAGCGGCCAGAACGACGGTGCCGCCATGTGCGTGGTCACCACGCGCGATGAGGCCGAGCGTCGCGGGCTTCGACCCATGCTGGCCCTCAGGTCCTGGGCGGTCGCCGGTGTCGGCCCCGAGGTGATGGGCATCGGGCCCGTGCCCTCGACCGCAGCCGCCCTCGAGCGCGCCGGACTCACGCTGGACGACATCGACGTCATCGAGCTCAACGAGGCCTTCGCGGCCCAGGTGCTCGCCTGTCTGCGCGAGTGGAAGGTCGACGCAGGAGACGAACGGCTCAACCCCAACGGCTCGGGCATCTCGCTCGGCCACCCGGTCGGTGCCACCGGTGCTCGCATCCTGGCCACCCTGGCCCACGAGATGCAGCGTCGCGAGGCCCGCTACGGACTCGAGACCATGTGCATCGGCGGCGGGCAGGGCCTGGCCGCCGTCTTCGAGAGGGTCGCCTCATG
>Ga0299913_10002730_pt1 | contig 14091 bp, 12 predicted proteins | sample RVTome_9_FD_201360 | JGI IMG/M metagenome (GOLD analysis project Ga0299913, IMG submission 201360) | Soil microbial communities from uranium-contaminated site in the Upper Colorado River Basin, Wyoming, United States - RVT155D38 (version 2) ... | reverse complement strand
TAGCGATGAGGAGCGAACGCGCATAGTAACGCCGTGCGGCGATCTGGTTCCCCAAGTTGTAGAGGATGTCGCCGCGGCGGAGGGCCGTGTGTCCGCGGGTCCGGCGGTTGTTCAGGGTCGAAAGCGCCGCTTGCCCCTTGTCGAGCTCTTCGAAGATCCTGTTTGTGTCCGGAGGGTCTGTGGTCTCGTCGCTGAGTTGGTGGAGCCGAACGCCGGCGAGTGCTCGGGATGCATCGGCGACGATCAGTTGCGATTCGCGTTGCCTCTCTCGCTCCTCGCGCTGCTCGTCGAGATCCGCTCTGACTCCGCTCGGTCCGTCGAAATCCCGATCGAAGAGGATGGGTTGAAGGATGTTCTCAGCCTCTGTCACCTTTCTGGTCTTGAGGAGAGCCAACGCCTGAGCGATCTGCGCTCTCGCCCGCTGGCGGGCCAGAGTCAATCGGTTCGGTGCGTACGTGTTGTCACCGGGTTCGTATTCTGGGTCTCCTCCTTCAACCCTCTCTCTTGCAATCTCAATTGCCTCCTCTGCCTTTTCTACTGCTGAGGCGAATTCCTCCTCGGTGCTCCCGGCGTGTTCGAGATATCTGGACTGCAGGATCAGCACCTCCCTCCGGAAGGTGTGAAGCTCTGAAGGTGTGAGTGCTTTCTCCCCCTCCGATTCGGCGACATCCTCCTCGGCCCGCTGGGCAAGATAATCGAGCATCTCCTTCGCCTCGGCCCAACGTCCTACGTTGTAGAGGATGTATGAGAGGTCGGTGCCCAACCACAGATGCCGGTCGACCTCTTCCTGATCGAAGGCCCTGGGATCGAGAAAAGTGAGCCAGCAGCATGCTTCGAAGATCGCTAATACATTCGGCAGTTGTTGTGTGAGCCGTTCGAGTTGGGCGTTGTCTTCCTCCCAATTGGAGAACCCCTCAACGGTGGCCTCAGCCCATCGCAGCAGCTTCGAGGCGATCGACAATAGCTCCTCCCTGAATCGAGGCTCCTCCAGTACGGAGCGTCGAATCGGGTTGAGTACGCCAAGGGACCCCCTGTGTTCGCTTCCCGGCTCTTCCTTCGTGGCTGAGGAGTCCTGGGCCTCCTCGATTGGTGTCCTGCCGTGGCCCTCTATCAGACGTTTCTCGAGCAGCTCCTCTAAGGCGATGTCGAGATCCCGCAGGGTGACTTCCAGCATCAGGGCGAGCTCCTCACCGGCGACGGGCGTCGCAACCAGGCACAGGGCAACCAAGACTTGCCCGGACGTGTGCTCGGAGTCCGGATGCCCGTCTTCGAGCAGAGAGACACAAACGTCTATTGGGATCAATTTCGCCCAATCGGGCTCCTCGCCCTCCGCATCCCGTGCCAGCCCTGCATCGACCGGGTCGACGTGACTCGCCTCGGTGGGCTGGGATTCGTCCTGGGATGGTCGTGCATAGAGAGCCACGGACTCGGTCGGAAGGTATAAGAACAGCTCATCGAACGCATCCCTCTTGTTCTCAGACTTCGTGACCAGCTCCTCGAAACCATCGATCACGAACAGGATGGGCTCGGAGTCCCTCCATCTTCGACCCCCGATGACCCCTCGGATGGATCGAATGGCAACCATCGGATCCAACGTGCCAGTGACACGTTGACGTCCCAACGAATAGACGATCTCGCCGATGATGGAATGGAGAACGCTGCGCGAGCGCTCTCCGTCGGGGAAGAGGCCGATTCTGCCGGGTGAGATCCAAATGACGTGGTGGAACCGATAGGAAACGGGCAGGTCGCGATAGTCGGAAGCGACTCTTCGCAGGATCCGGGACGACGCAGTCTCGGAGAGGCCGCTTACCTTCGCCGCGCCGCGTCGGACGCGGCGCACCTCGTCTTTCACGAGGCCCACCAAAGCTTCGAACTCATCATCGTGGCGGACCTTCACAGGACGGGCGTTGCCGTTGGCGCGCTCGACGGCGCGTCCTCGACGCGGCTCGACCAACTCGAGGAGGCGTTCCAGTTTCCGTTCCAGCTGCTCGTGGCTGCCGTCAGGCCCCGGCGAGTAGAAGATCGGCTCGATCCCGTAGTTCCTCCGGAGCAAGTCTTCTTCGTATTGGCGATCGTCGACGATCAATGCGTAGTGGCGGACCCGTCCTCCGGCGTGGTAGGTGGAGCGACGCACCAACTCCATCAAGTCGGCGTCCTGCAACGAAGCGCCGATGAAGACGACGGTGCTGGTTGCGAAGATGCTGAACATCCTCAAGAGCATCGCGTCTTGCAGGTACTGCTCGTTGTACTCGCCGAGGGCGAGGGTGACATGCTCTCCTTGCAGGGTCCCGTGGAGATGGAGCACGGATCGGTGGGTGTCGTGGGAGAAAGCTCCCAAGAAGTTGCTGAACGCATCGCTCAGTCGACCGTCCCGAGTGAGACATCGTTCCCCCGCGGTGGGCTCTCTTCCCTCCACTGTCTCGAACACGCGATCGCACGCGTCTTCGATGAACCTGTCGTAATTCGTGGTGATGAAATGTTTGAACGGGAGACGGGCGATCAGGTCGTGGAGACGTTCCGGCTCGTTCACTCGCGCCGGGTGATGCCGCTGATGATCGTCGAATATCGAATTCAGGGCCTCGGTGAGCGATGCGTTTTTACTGATGACTTGGCTGTACACCTCTGCCAGCCATCGATAGTCGAGAGTCGACTCTGGCCTGGGGATGGCATCGTCGTACACCATCGCGCGGCCGTACAGCGCGCCAATCAGCTCTTTCCATAGGGGAAGACCTAGACGAACGCTAGCTCCAGCGCCTATGAACCCAATGGTCCGGGAGCCGACCATGCGATCGGCAAGAGTTGCCAGTGAATCGGCCATCATGTTCCCCCGGAGTCTTCTGGCTTCAAGCATACGCATCCCGGGTGTGCGCCACAGCTCGACTCATGTCCACATTCGGCCGAAAGCGGCCGACCCGACGGCCGGATCAAATAGGCACCGTCACGCCCACGGCAGGAGGGGTATCGTTACCGGGGCGATAGAGCCCGGTCCGAAGACACGCGCGACGGACGCGGCCCTTTGCTCATCCAGCTTGGGGGAATCGTGAGGATCGACAGACAGATCATCGAAGCACTGGTCTACGGGAGTCACGTGACACATCGATACACACAGGACTCCCCGATCCTCGCCGATGTCTGGGTCCGCTATGGGGAGGAGCCGCTCGATTGGCAGGACCTGCTCGTCACTCCGGAATGGGGCTACGACGCAGGGAATATGAGCGTTCAGCTGCGGAATCACGTCGAACAGGTCCGCAATCTCGACGCCCCGGCCTACACGTGGTGGCGATCCACGACCCGGTGCCCGGCACACGTGGCCTACAACCAGGTATACACCGCAGCCCGCCTCTATTTCGACGAGTTGATACGGATCGTCCTTCCGATGACGGTCTGGTGGGAGGAGCTCTGGCGGCAGGCGATCGAATACTGGCGGCGACGGCACGAAGAGCCGTCCGGCAAGGTTACCGCAGACCGGATCCTCCACGATCTCGCAGGCGACCTGCGGAAGGCACTGGAGACGATAGGCCTGTCCCTCGACCCCGATGACCGGATCATGCGGGAAAAGGAGGAGACATCGCGCCTGATTTCCGGACTGCCCCCAGATCTCCCTTGGTTCATCAGGATCGTGGGCGTGATCGCACATGCGTCGGCTCTATCGATCGAGGAGCGGGGTGAAGAGACCGACTGCGATGAGCAGCCGAATTCTCGGGAACGGCGGGAGCGCCGTCTCAACGCGAACGATTGGGTGAGGGACCTTCACGCTCCATACGGCAATGACGACGCCGAGGAGACTGTCAGCGAACGACATCTCACGCCGGATGTGCTCATCGAGGCGGCCTGCGATCTGATGAGAGACATCGACCTCTCTCCTCATGAGCATCCCACTGACTCCGATGAAGCACCATGGGCCGAGTCGGAGTCAGCTCCGGCGGGCCACGTACACATCGTCAACCTCAACCGGCCGGTCACGACGGCGGTCAGTCGGTCGAGAATGGCGGTGAAGGCCGACGCCGCCGAGCGACTCTTCGCGATAGACACCAGCGCCATCACATGGGGCATCATCGACAGCGGAATCGATGCCACGCATCCGGCATTCTTTCGAAGGCCGCGGTTGGGGGAGGAGGGACCCAAAACCACTCCAGAGGGGGAGATCGAAGAGGGCGAGTGGATTCGCTGGACGAGAGTGAAGCGCACATACGACTTCACCCGCATCCGGACCCTGCTCGACCCCATCCGTTTGCAGGACGAGGCCGCCCTGCCTGTTGACTTGCGCAGCGCCCTTGAGCGCAGGCCGGTGGTCTTCGACGACCTCAAGGCATCTCTGACCCGGGGACGGGCCATCGACTGGGACCTGCTGGAGCCCTTTCTCAGAGTTCCCCACGACGAGAGCTATCCCGAAGGAAGCATCCCAAGCGTCGGCCACGGCACCCACGTTGCGGGCATCCTCGCCGCCGATTGGGAAGAGCGGGAGATTGTCGGTGTCTGCAAGGACATCAATCTCTACGACCTGCGAGTCCTGGAGCCGGGAAAGCCCAATGACGAGTTTGCCGTCCTGGCAGCTCTCCAGTTCGTGCAGTGGCTCAACGCGCAGAAAGACTTCTTCGCCGTGCACGGGGTCAACCTCAGTCTCTCCATCCGCCACGAGGTGGCCAACTTCGCCTGCGGGCGCACGCCGGTGTGCGACCAGTGTGAGGATCTCATCGGTTCCGGCGTCACCGTCGTCGCCGCGGCCGGGAACGCCGGCTATCTGAAGTACAAGACGGCGACCGGGCCGGCCGACACCGGTGAAGAGACCACCGAGGGCTATCACACGGTGAGCATCACCGATCCCGGAAACGCCGATCGAGTGATCACCGTTGGATCGACGCACCGTGACAAGCCGCATCAATACGGTGTCAGCTACTTCTCCAGCCGTGGGCCGACTGGAGATGGTCGGCGAAAGCCGGACCTGGTAGCGCCCGGCGAGAAGATCACGTCCACTTTTCCCCTGCTGGGCTCGCGACCTCTAGACGGCACCAGCATGGCCGCACCCCATGTGAGCGGCGCCGCCGCCATGCTGATGGCTCGCCACCCCGAGCTGGTTGGCCAGCCGGAGAGGATCAAGGAGGCCCTCTGTGGAACTGCAACCGATCTTGGTCGAGAGCCGTACTTCCAGGGGGCTGGTCTGCTCGACGTCCTCAGAGCCCTCCAATCTGTCTGAAGGTCGAGATGCCGCGAATCGAAGCACTTCGGGCCAAGAAGGGGGACTGCCTCTTGTTGCACTACGGCACCGAGGAGGAGCCAGGGCTCATGTTGATCGACGGGGGCCCGGGCGGGGTGTGGAATGAGTATCTGAAGACTCGACTAACTCAGCTCCGCCCCCGGGGTGAAGGCGACCGGCTCCGGATCAGCCTCCTCATGGTGAGCCACATCGACGATGATCACATCAATGGCCTCATTCAGTTGACCAACTTTCTGATGGGACAACTGGGGTCAGAGGATCTGCTGGTCGATGTCGACCGTGTCTGGCACAACAGCTTCGACGACCTGTTCGGCGATATCGAATCCGGCATCGCGGAGGCTCCTGGCGAGGTCACCGAATCGTCCGTAGAGCGATTGGCGTCCACTTCCGGGATGAGCGACGCCGGAGCTCTGGTCCTGCTCAGCGTGGGTCAGGGACGGGCCCTGCGAGACAACGCGACCGCCCTGGCCTGGAACGTCAACAGGCCCTTCCAAGGGCTGGTGAAGGGAGGGGAGGCCGACTCTGTGGTCACTTTGCCCGACGGACCGAAGCTGATGGTCATCGGCCCCACCGAGGAACAGCTCGACCGGTTCCACGAGGCGTGGGACGTCGAATTGCAGAAAGGAAAGACTGTCCTGGAGACAGCGGCGTATTTGGATGAGAGCGTCTACAACCTGGCGAGCATCGTGGCCCTCGTCGAGGTCGAGGGCCGCAAGATCCTCCTTACCGGCGACGCACGGGGAGACCACATCATCGATGGTGCCTATGGGGCAGGTCTGTTCGGTGAAGGTGGGCAATGCAGGCTCGATGTGCTCAAGGTCCCCCACCACGGCAGTTCCGGGAACGTCACGGTCGCCTTCTTCGCGAAGTTCCCGGCGGACAACTACATAATCTCGGGCGACGGGTCCCACGGCAACCCCCGGGTGGATACGTTCCGAATGCTCTTCGAGGCACGTGAAGACACGAACCCTTTCACCATCTACCTCACGTATGACCCATCACGGTATAGGGCGCACCGCGCCAGGGGCGGTGGGCCGCCGGCGCCTTATCCGGTAGCGGAGTTGCTCGCGCTATTCGCCCGGGAGAAGGGGGCCGGCCGCGTCTTCGATGTCGTCTTCCCGGCTCCGGGGGAGCCATCGGTCTCGGTCGACTTGTGAGGCTCCAGCCAGACCACTCGGGGTCCCGGGCACTCGAGCTTTGCGGCTGATCGCCAAGGCGTAGGCTGGGGAGGACCTGACGACACGGCCGATATGAGTTACGACACGCCCATGCGATCCGATGGCGGCCCCGGGAGCCCGGAGTGCTCGATAGTCGATTGCAGCGACGGCCAACAACGACATGGCTGAGCCCGTCACCATCCAAGGCACACCGGAGGGAAGCCTCGAGGACGGCATAGCCCTCTGCCTCTCCGGTGGTGGCTACCGGGCGATGTTGTTTCATCTCGGTGCGATCTGGAGGCTCAACGAAGTCGGCTATCTGCGCAAGCTCGACAGGGTCTCGAGCGTCTCAGGCGGCTCGATCACCGCCGGAGCTCTTGGCATGGTCTGGTCGGCGTTGGAATTCAACGATGACGGCGTTGTCACGAATCTGGAGGGAGAGCTGATCTCTCGCGTGCGCGATTTGGCCAGCCGGACAGTCGATACGGGGGCCATCATCAGCGGCATCATGACACCCGGCTCGGTGAGCACAAAGGTCGCCTCCCGGTACGACCGCCATCTCTTTCGTGGCACCACGCTGCAGGATCTTCCCACCGACGAAGTCGGACCGAGGTTCATAATCAACGCCACCAACCTCCAGACGGGGGTTCTCTGGCGGTTCTCCCGTCCTTACATGGCCGACTACAGGATGGGCCGGGTCGATCTCCCGAAAGTACCGCTCGCGACAGCAGTGGCCGCGTCTTCTGCATTCCCTCCGGTCCTGTCTCCTACCGTGCTGGAGATCGAACCGGGGCAATTCGAGCGTGAGTCGAGGCATTGGGAGTTCAGTCACCTCCAGGCCAACGGAAAGGCCTTCCTGTCTGATGGTGGTGTGTACGACAACCTAGGTCTGGAGACCGCCTGGAAGCGTTACAGGACGATCCTGGTTAGCGACGGCGGCGGTCATTTGTCGGCCGAGGAAACGGTCAAGGTGGATTGGGCCCGACAAAGCCTGCGAGTACTCAAGGTGATCGACAGCCAGGTTCGCAGCATGAGAAAACGTCAGGTCATCGATGCATTCCAAGACGGTCGTCGTCGCGGCACCTATTGGGGGATCCGCTCCCATCCTGGCGACTATGGCCTAGCTGACGCAATTCCGACCGATCCTGAAACCGTGCGCGGACTTGCTGAGATGAAGACGAGACTGAAGAAACTCGGCGCCGCCGACCAAGAACGTTTGATCAACTGGGGTTACGTGATCTGTGACACCGCACTGAGGAGATGGGTCGATCCGGAGCTGGTCCCGCCCGCCGGGACCCCGTATCCATCGTCTCCCATAGGTTGATCGCATTCGAAGAGCTCCTGTATGGCTCGCCAGGCTATGAGCTCGAACCGTGACCGCTACGGCCTCTCCCGGCCGTACCGTCGCGGTGTTCCGGCCATTCGCCTGGGTCACGGTGCCCAAACGAAGAAGCCTCGTGTGCGCTCTCCAGTCGATTGTCTGGGCCCACACGTTCGGGCCTTCAGGTCGATGGGGATGGTCGGACGGGCTCGGGGGTGGTTTGGGTCGTAGAGCTGAACCTCGGCAGCTCCATCACGCCTCTCATACCCGATAGCGACCACCTGATGGTGATCGCCCGGACTCGCAATTCCCTGGTTTCTGATGAGCACCAGTGACGTCGGCTTGCCGCCGTCGAGCGCGGCCTTGAGCTTCGGCCATTCTCCCTCAATCGTCAGCCGGCCGACACCCTTGGACCAGAACATCCACCGGGGAGCCACATCGGGAAGGAATTGCCACACGAGACATCGCTCGAGGAGCGCCCGACCCCGCATGCTGTCGGCCTGTCTGGCCACCAGGCTGCGGAACAACTCCGTGTCACTCCGTGGGATTGTCCTATCGTCCTCGATCGGCTCACCCCTCCGGTAACGGTCCAGAGCCGTCCATGACATCCCGCCGCAGAGACCAAAGCTGCCCCAAAATTCGACGCCTTGCGCTACTTCGGTGAGCCGTCGCACAGGTCTCGGCACTTTTAGGCCGCTCAACTGTGATAGTCGATCCTGGGCAGCCAACTCAGCGACCACAGAGCCCCCGGAGAATCGGTTGGTGAATTGGTATCCGTGTACCTGCGGATTGAATCCCGTTTGCACGTCCATGCCAGATCTTGGCGTTCCTCAGACCAGGATCGCGCGCCAGGTGAGCGGACCGCAGACACCGTCCCCTTCGAGCCCGCTCGCTTTCTGGTAGGCCACGAGCGCAGCCTTCGTCTTCTTGCCGAAGACTCCGTCAACGGGCGCAAGCTCAAAGCCGTTGTCGTTCAGGAGTCGCTGCAACTCCTCCACAACTGAGCCCTTGGCGCCTGACTTGATGACCGGTCGAGCCGGTTTCATGGTCACCTCTCGTTTGAACGGCGATTCCTTCTCGTCGTCAATGGCAGGAATTTCTTTGAGCAACGCCGTCCAACTTTGCAAACCGACAATTCCGTCCACCGTGAGCTTGCGTGACTCCTGATATGCCCTGACGGCGGAAACGGTCTTCGTGTCGAAGACCGTCCCAGTGCCGGCGTCGAAGCCGTTTTCAGCCAACAACTCCTTGAGCTTGGCCACCGAAGGGCCGCGATCCCCTTTGCGTACGGTTGACCACGTTCTCGGGTCGTTCTCGTTCGGAGGCTCCGCTACCACCGAGGGCCAATCGATCCCTGCGGACAACTCCTCGGGGGATGCCACCACCTCGAAGTGCATGGCGTCCTTGAAATTCGGGTAGTCCCCTCCCCAGCGGAACACCTGGAGGCCTTTCGATGTCTTGATCGCCTTCAACGCGGCGACCATGGCCATCGGCATATCGGTTATGAGGGTTTTGCCATAAGGGTTCGTTCGGGCGTTGATGTCAGCAGCGATTCCGAACGCATGCAGGCTGTACCCGGTCCCGTTGGTGATCTTCCGGCAGTTGTAGGCGCCGGTCTCCCAAGCGCCAGGGGAGTTGGCTCGCGGTACATAGCCAAACGTCCGCATCACCCCGTCGAGAGCCTGAAACGCCTCGAAGGCGATTGCGTTCAGGCCTTGGAGTGTCGCTCCCGAATACAGCGTGAGGTTTCGCCTTTCGAACTCACACGGCGGATCCCACAGCCGCCTGATGTCGGCAGTAGTACGCATCCTGAACCCCCAGTTGATGATGCCGTTTGACGGCTTTCGACCCTACTCGCCGAAGGAACGCGAACACGAGATCGCGAAAGTTTTAGACGACCGCTCACATCGGTCAGTGCGATTTGCAGATCGGGCCGAACAGTAGTGAGAAGGTGGCCTCGGCCTGACAACGGGCTTCGCTGGTTCGATGTGCGGAGGTGCCGCTTGTCGTCGTCGGCTCGAAGGACGTAGCCGTCGCCTTCACGACCGATGGCGTCACCGACGATCCGCCTCAAGTTGGAGATGTAGGTGTGGAGAGTGTGGACTCCCTTCTCATGCGGCTCCCCTGCCCACACCTGCTCCACGATGGAGTCCTGGGAGAGCACGCGGTTCGGATTGGCGAGCAGAAGGGCGAGCACGGTCCGTTGTCGCCTCCCTCCCAGGTTCAGCTGGTCCTGACCGTCCACCGAAACTGTGAGCGGCCCGAGGACTCGGTACTTCACGATGGTGATTCTCGCGAGTATCGGTCAGGATGTGCTCCGGCTCGCCTGATATGTCCTCGGGCGACGCTAAAGGCTCCATGTCAAGAGATCGTTGAGACGGTGGCCTTCTCCCGGCCGACGTGGGGCAGGGGCGCTAGGCGATCGTTGCACACGGGTAGAGCGAGGTGCGACGGAGACTCGGCTTCAATAGCGATCTCCATGTGCGAACCGTGGATGGCCGTTTCAAAGTCGCAACAGTACGGACCCAGCGGACGGTTCGGTCGGCGCAGAACACCCGATCTCGAGTGATAACGAGCACTGAGTGAAGTCGGAGTGGCGTAATTCCCTGATCTGACGGAGTTTGACCTTCGTTTGACGCGAAACTCCCGTCACCCCAAATCCCCAACTACCACAGGTCTCTCCACCCCAACACGACCTAATCCGCCGTCGCGCGCCAAGGTTCAAGGGATTCCGGTCAATTGAGGCCCAGGACGGTCAGAATGGCGGCGTCCACACCCCACTGCTCTTCGGAGGTGAGGTGGCCGGCCAACTCCCCGAGGCGTCCGATGTCGACCGCTCCCATCTGCTCCACGAGGACTCTCGTGTCTCGACCTTCGACCTCGATCTTGGGCCGGAAGGAAGCGCTTCGTGCGCTCGTGGACGTGGGGGCGACCAGAACGACGGATCGGGGGAGAAGGGCGTCCGACTGGACGACTACGCCGTAGCGCTTCCCCTGCTGTTCATGTCCGACGCCCTTAGGAAGGCGAAGGCCGAAGATGTCACCCCGGTGCACGTAGGCTCTCCATAATCTCGGCCACCGCGAGCATCTCAGCACGGTCCAGTTCGTCTGCCTCGAGGGCTGCCACCTCGTCGGCTAGAGCTTTCTTGTCGTCCAGCCTGGAGGCGGCCTCCACGAGAGCCGAACGTATCGCTTCCGAGCGCGACTTACCTGTTGCTTCCAGTTGTGCAAGGGCGCGCATTGCTTCGTCGTCCAGGCGAACAGAGACTGCCTGAGCCATGTCATCAATGTATCACGTCGCGTAATACATGGGAAGACCTCCAAGTTTTGGTTGAACGGTTTTCGTTCGGAACGAGCTGCGGTTGTCAGGACTCGTTGATGTTCACCTCGTTCAGCGTCCCGTGTTTGAACCTCGTTTGACGCAAGCCAAATGACCAGCCGAATCCCCAACAACCACGGGCCGCTTATCGGCAATCACCTATTTCGGGGGCGTTTGACACGGCTCCACAAAAGCCCTGGTCAACTTGGGTTTCACCTACTTGAAAACAGGTGCGGTGGTTAGGACTTGGTTGGCGCAGGATTCGCCGGTTCGAAGTCCCCATGCAGAACGTCTGGATCGAGGTCCGCTCCGTTCGGCCATCCAATCGTGCCGGTCTCAGAGTCGGCTGTGACCTGGGCAAAGAGGCTGTCGTCGGTCGCGATGTCTTCGAACGCCGGACCCCATAGAAAGGGGGTCAAATCGACGACGCGCGACGTGTTGTCCGAGAAGCGGAGTTGCACAACCCGATCATGTAGAACTTTGACGTCGGTGATATCGACCATCGTGACTCCTACGGCAACGGCTCAATTGTACCGGGTGGCTCATGATTGACCGCTCGCTCCCAGCACCGCTTGAGCTCGCAGGCGTGAAGTTCGGCCCACTCCGCCACGAGTCTGGCCGCCCTACGAGGCAGGGTCCCGTCCAGAATCTGTCCGTCGAGGCCGACCCTTGCCTTGTGCCCTGAGTAGCGGACATGAAAATGCGGCGGATTGTGGTCACCGAAAAACATCAGAACGGTTATTCCATAGAACTCGCTGATTCGTGGCACAGATTCACCGTACGAATCTCATATGACATGTCTGACAAGACTCATCGACGGTCCGTGTTTCCGACTTGCAGCCGGATCATCAACCGCACCTAATCCGGGGATCTGGTCAGGCTGCGGATACATCCTTTCGGATGTCGGTAGCGAATCGTTCGGCGGTCTCCTCATCGAAGGGTGCCGCTGTTTGGATGATGAAGGTTGTTACACAACACAATGCCGAGTCAGCAGATCAGAGTTCCGTGGCTTCCGGATGACGCGATCCCGATGGCTAGCGACACTCTCCCCGTCGTGGGACAGGAGTTGGTGCAAGGCAACAACGTCTACGCTCTCTTCACCCGACCGGCAAAGAAGGGGCCAATCAATTGCACGCGAGTCTCTCTGAGGGTGGCGAGATAGAGATGCCGATCGCCGATCAGCCTTGGGGGGACTATTACGGAGCATTCCGGGACCGATTCGGTGTCTAATGGGTGGTCAATCACAGCCCCCACGGGAGGAGTGATCGACGACCTGCCCATACTCGGCTCGACTGGATTCTTGGCGAAAGATGACTGGGAGCGCCGATGACCCTTATCCCAGCGCAGGGGAACAGCCACGCCTTCGACCTGAACATCGAGACCGTGCTCGAGCATTGGCCGGTGTCGAACGCAATACGAGAGTTCATCGCCAACGCCCTCGACGAACACGAGATCAGCGCAACGGACTTGCCGAAGATCGCCAAGATGGCCGACGGCGAGTGGTCGGTGCGCGATTACGGACGAGGTTTGCGATACCAGCACCTCACTCAGAATGAGGACCCCGAGAAGCTGGGCCACCCGCGGGTGATCGGCCAATTCGGGATCGGTTTGAAAGATGCCCTGGCAGTGTGTCACCGCCGCGGTGTCGGCGTGGTCATTCGGTCCCGACACGGGACCATCCGGACCACCATGCAGGCGAAGGCGGGATTCTCCGATGTGGTGACACTCCATGCGGCGGTGTCCCCGCCCGATGACCCAGAGATGACCGGGACCGAAGTCGTGCTTCGGGGCGTCGCCGACACCGACGTGGAGGAGGCAATGTCCTATTTCCTCCGCTACAGCGGTGACGAGGTCTTGGAGAAGACAAAGTTCGGCGAAGTGCTCGCCAGGGCGTCCGATTCAGAGAGCGGTCGTGTCTATGTGCGGGGCCTGTTGGTAGCCGTGGAGCCGAACTTCTTGTTCTCCTACAACATCACCGAGTTGAACGCTGCATTGCGGCGAGCACTGAACCGGGAGCGATCCAACGTCGGCCGGGGTGCCTACAGCGGCCGGGTCAAAGACATCCTCAAGGCATCGAACAACGCCGTAGTGGCTGAGTCCCTTGCCCGTGACCTTGCCGGGTTCACCTCGGGGACCCTTCACGACGAGTTGGCCTGGAAGGATGTCGCCATCCACGCCTGTCGCGTACTGCAATCCGCCGCCAGTGTCGTGTTTGTAACGCCCTGGCAGCTTCCGCTCGCTTTCGTCGAGTACGCGCGTAGGGACGGTTACGAGCCGGTGGTGGTCCCAGAGGACATCGCCAAGGCGTTGCGCGACGTCACCGATCTAGACGGTCAGCCGATGTTCGACCTGGGAGCGTTTCGACGTTCGTGGAACGAGAGCTTCCAATTCGAGTTCATCGATCCGGCCGACCTCACCGATGGGGAACGGTCGATTCACGATCTGGGCAATGAGCTGATTCGCATCGTGGAGATCGACCTGAGCAGAGTCGGTGTCGACGAGCTGCTGATTTCGGAGACTATGCGGTTGAACGAGCGTGGAGGTGAGACGGTGGGGCTCTTCGACAAAGAGGCGCGTCGTATCGTCATCAAGCGCGACCAACTGCGCGACGCGTCCCGTTACCTCGGGGCGCTGCTCCATGAGATCGAACATGCCGCATCCGGCCATGGGGACGGCACTCTCGAGTTCGAGGATGCGCTCACGGCTCGGATGGGAGTCGTAGCTCAGATGTTGGTGTGGGCCGCTCCGAAGGTGCATGGTCCGTGAGCGACCGGCACCAGCTCTGAGGCCTGCAAGTCCCAGAGGGACGAGGGCCGGCCCCTTCACAATTGCTCTGATCCTGGCGGCTTGGAGGAAGCCGCTTCATCGGCTGAAGACTGTGGGCGATCGGAGCAAGAGTCTGCAGTGACGGTTTGAAGCGAGGCCGCGGTTCACCCTCTCATCCACATTGGGAGAGGCCGCCGCCGGCTCCATCCCGATCGCCCGAGCCCCACGTAGCCGTCAGCGGCTTCCGGTTTCGGTTGGGCATTGCTGTGGGTACCTGCCACAGATCAACAGACGAGGGCATCGCAAGAAGCAAA
>Ga0299913_10002728_pt1 | contig 14098 bp, 9 predicted proteins | sample RVTome_9_FD_201360 | JGI IMG/M metagenome (GOLD analysis project Ga0299913, IMG submission 201360) | Soil microbial communities from uranium-contaminated site in the Upper Colorado River Basin, Wyoming, United States - RVT155D38 (version 2) ... | reverse complement strand
AGGATGGCGGCCTGATCCGGACGGTTCGCCGCCAGGCGCGCGTAGGCGGTGGTGGCGTCGCCCAGCATGTCGAGCGCCAGCAGCGACGCGGCCCAGCCGCGGAAGTCCTCCTCGCGGCCGTCGTCGGCCTCGAGGGCCCTGGCGTAAACCTGCAGGGCGTCCTCGTGGAGGCCGAGCTCGCGCAGGGCCGCCCCGAGGCCGGTATAGGCGTCGAGCAGACCCGGCTGGTATCCGATCGCCTCCTGGAACTTCTCGACGGCCTGCTGGAGGGCCTTGGTTCGCTTCTCGAGCAAGGCCTGTCGCTTCTCCTCGCTCGGCGCATCCGCGGCCTTGCCCGCCAGCTTGGCGGCCGCGTCGAGCTCGCGCTGGCCACCGCGGTAGGCGAACTGCGCGGCCTGGGTCACGTTGCCGAGATCGGACTGCTCGAAGAGAGTGTCCTCGGAGCTGGGCTCCTCGGCGGGGCTGGGTGGATCCTCGAACTGAGCGACGAGTGGGGCCGGCGCGAGGAGCACGGCCGTGAGCAGGAGCGGGAACGGAGGGCGGCGTCGAGAGCTCATGGTGGATCTCCTGGAAGATCTCCGCTGTGCGTCGGCCAGTATACGGCCTCGGGCTCCGACATAATGCGATGCGGGAAGCCCACGGAGATGATACGTCGAACGCTCTGGATCGGATCGGGACTGCTGGTGGGCTCGCTCGCCGGCTGGTGGGTGGCGGGGCGCGCGGGAGGGAGCGAGCTGGTGGTCGACGATCTCCGGGAGGCGCGCGAGCTCTGGCGGCGGCGGGGCCCGACGAGCTACACGCTCGTCATCGAGACCCGCGGCGCCGCCGGCAGCCGCAGCGTCGTCGAGGTGCGGGACGGAGAGGTGGTGTCGATGCAGACCGGAGAGCGACCGGCCAGCCGCACCGCCTGGCCGTACTGGAGCGTGGAGGGCCTGTTCGACTTCCTCGACAGCGAGCTCCGCAACGCCGCGGCGGCCCGGCAGACCTACGGCGCCGAGCCGGAACAGGTCGTGCTCAAGGCGAGCTTCGACGACGAGCTCGGCTATCCCCGGCGCTTCCTGCGCCACGTCCTGGGCAGCCGCAACAGCGTCGAGTGGGAGGTGGAGTCCCTGATCGCCCTGCCGCGGTCGGCCGCGGCGGCGAATGAACGGTAGGATCGGCGCCGGCCGAGCCCTTGCCGTCGCCCGGCCGAGGAGATTGCCGATGCCCCGAGCTCTCGTCCTTCCGATCCTGGTCGCCGTCGGTCTGGGCGGCGCCGCGCGCTGCCGGGCCGTCGAGTCCTGGCCCCAGTTCCGCGGCGCCGGAGCCAGTGGCGTGGCCGCCGTCGACGTCGCGCCGCCCATGCGCTGGTCGAGCCGGGAGAACGTCGCCTGGTCGACCGAGATCCCCGGCAGCGGCTGGTCCTCGCCGGTGGTCTGGGGCAACCGGGTCTTCGTGACCTCCGCCATCAGCCTCGGCGAGTTCAAGCAACCGAGCCCCGGCATCTACGGCAACGACTACGCCGCCGAGCTCCAGGCGCAGGGTCACTCGGCCGAGGAGGTCCTGCGCCTGGTGCGCGCGCGGGACAACGAGCTGTCGGACGAGGTCGGCGAGGGCGTGCGCTGGATGGTCTACGCGCTCGACGCCGCGAGCGGCGAGATCGTCTGGGAGCGGCAAGCGCACCGCGGCGTGCCGTTCGGCGGCCGCCATCGCAAGAACAGCTACGCCTCGGAGACGCCCGTGGTCGACGAGGACAGGCTCTACGTCTACTTCGGCAACGTCGGCGTCTTCGCCTACGGCCACGACGGCGAGCCGCTCTGGAGTCATCGATTCGACCCCGAGCCGATCTACCTGGACTTCGGGACGGCATCGTCGCCGGTCCTGCTCGACGACACCCTGCTGATCCAGAACGACAATCAGGAGAACTCCTGGCTGGCGGCGCTGTCGACGGCGACGGGAGAGGAGATCTGGCGGGTGGCGCGTCCGAACGACCATCCCATGATCCGCTCGAGCTTCTCGACGCCGTTCGTCTGGCGCAACAGCCTGCGCACCGAGATCGTCGTCCTCGGGCCGGCCGAGTTGACGAGCTACTCGCCCACGGGGGAGGAGCTCTGGCGGCTCGGCGGTACCAGCGCGGTGGCCGCTCCGACGCCGGTGGCCGACGGGGACGTCCTCTACGTCGGCTCGGGCTCTCCCAGCGAGGACGTGCGACCGCTCTTCGCCGTGCGCGCCGGAGCCGCCGGCGACGTCTCGCTGGCTGATGGCGAGACGGCAACCGAGTGGGTCGCCTGGTACCAGCGCACCGGCGGGCCCTACATTCCCTCGCCCCTGCTGCTCGACGGCCGTCTCTACGTCCTCTACGACAAGGGCTTTTTCGGCGCCTACGACGCCGCCACCGGCGAGGAGCTCTACCGGGCCCGCTTCGGCCGCGGCGGGCACACCTTCTCGAGCTCTCCCTGGGTGGCGGGCGGACGGATCTTCTGCCTCGACGAGGCCGGCCTCACCTTCGTGGTCCGTCCCGGAGATCGTTTCGAGATCGAAGCGGAGAACGATCTCGGCGAGATGAGCCTGGCCTCGCCAGCAGTGGCGCTCGACAGCCACTTCATCCGCACCGCCGGCCGGCTCTACCGCATCGGCGCCGGCGCCGGAGAGAGCCGGGAGGAGGCCCCGTGAGCGCAGGCGCGCCCCTGGAGCTGATCTGCACCCGCACCTGAACGACGTGCCGCAAGGCGGTCGCCTTGCTCGACGCGCAGGAGATCCCGTACCGCTACCGGGACTATCGCCGGGAGCCGCTGTCGGAGGCGGAGATCCGCGACCTGCTGCGGCTGCTCGGCCGGCCGGCCTCGGACCTCCTGCGTCGTCACGACCGGGTCGCCCGGGAGCTCGGCCTCGCCGGTGACGAGGCGGAGGAGGAGCTGGTGCGGTTGATGGCCACCCATCCGACCCTGCTGCAGCGGCCGATCGGGCGCCTGGGAGGACGGGCCGTGGTGGGACGGCCGCCGGAGACCCTGCTCGCGCTGGCGGCACCGCCCGGGAGCGATCCGGCGCCTTGAGCCTGGCGCTCTCCGGCCGCGACCGTTCGCTGCTGGCGGGGGAGGAGGGGCCCGCGCGCGCCCTTGCACTGCGCCTCGTCGCGGGGATGGCCGAGGTGTGGGGCGCCCGCGGGCTGATCGACATCGTCTCGGCGCACGTCGACGGCTGTCTGTTCCACGGTCGCTCGGGGCTCGACTTCACCGAGCGGCTGCTCGACGACCGAGCCCGCGTGGTCGTGCCGACCACCCTCAACGTCGGAGCCCTGGACCTCTTGCATCCGGAGAACGTCCGACGGGACGCTGAATCGACCGGGTTGGCGCGCCGCCTGATGGCGGCCTACGAGTCGATGGGTTGTCGCCCCATCTGGACGTGCGCTCCGTACCAGGCAGAGCAGCGGCCGGCCTTCGGCGAGCAGATCGCGTGGGCCGAGAGCAACGCCATCGTCTTCGCCAATTCGGTGCTCGGCGCACGAACGAACCGCTACGGCGATTTCATCGACATCTGCGCGGCGCTGACCGGTCGCGCCCCCGACGCCGGTCTCCACCGCAGCGAGAATCGCCGCGGGCGCATCGTCTACCGGCTCGACGGCGTCTCCGAGCGTCTGCTCCGCGAGGAGGTCCTGGGCGCGGTGCTCGGCTATCTCGTCGGGGAGGATTGCGGCTCGCGGGTGCCGGTCATCGTCGGCCTGCCGCCGGAGACGGAAGAGGACACCCTGAAGGCCCTCGGCGCGGCGGCGGCCTCGTCCGGGGCCGTCGCGCTCTTTCACGCGGTCGGCGTCACACCGGAGGCTCCCGATCTCGAAACCGCCCTCCACGGCGAGGCGCCGGAGCGCGTCGTGCGGGTCGGTCCGGCCGAGCTTCGCGCCGCGCGGGACCGGCTGGCCACGGCCGAGGACGGGCTTCTGGCCGTCGTCGCCCTCGGGAGCCCACACTTCTCGCCGGCCGAGTTCGACCGGCTGCTGCCACTGCTCGAGCGGTTCCCGCCGCATCCGGACGTCGAGCTCGTCGTCTGCACTCATCGCCTGGTGCTGGCGGGCCTCGAGGCGAAGGGCGCGGCCGAGCGGCTTCGCCGAATGGGGGTGCGGCTGGTGGTGGACACCTGCATCGTGGTGACGCCGATCCTGCGCAGCACCACCGGCGCCCTGATGACCAACTCGGCCAAGTTCGCCCACTACGCGCCGACCAACGTCGGTCTCGGCTCCGTCTTCGGCAGCCTCGAGGAGTGTGTCCGTTCGGCGCATCTGGGCAGGGTCTGGCGCGATCCCGATCTCTGGGAGACGTCGTGATCGAGCTCCGCGCCGAGCGCGTGCTGGTCGACGGCCGGGCGGAGGGGGAGGTGGTGGTGCTCGAGCGTCCGCTGAGCCTGTGGGGAGGGCTCGACGTCGCCAGCGGCGAGGTCGTCGATCCCCGCCATCCCCAGAAGGGGGCGGTGCTGTCGACCCGGGTAGTGGCCCTGCCCGTCGGCCGCGGCTCGAGCAGCTCCTCGAGCATCCTCCTCGAGGCCGTCCGCCTCGGAACGGCGCCGGCGGCCCTGCTCACCCTGGAGCCCGATCCGATCCTCGCCCTCGGAGCCCTGGTCGCCAGGGAGCTCTACGACCGCTGCCCGGTGGTCGCGGTGCTCGGCGGCGAGGCCTGGGCGGCCCTGGCCACCGGCCAGTGGGCAACGATCTCGGTGGGTGGCGGGCTCGCCCTCGCGTCGCGCCGGCCCCTTCCCGAGGAGCCGCCCGCATGAGGCCGCCGCCTGCCCCCGACCCGGGCGGCGACGGGCGGCGATGACCGAGCGGGTGCTCGTGGTCGGCGGCGGGATCTTCGGCCTCTCGGCCGCGCTCGGCCTCAGCGAGCGACCGGGGACCTCGGTCGTGATGCTGGAGCGGGGCCCGGTGCCGCATCCGGAGGCGGCGAGCACGGACATCAGCAAGGTCTGCCGCATGGAGTACGGCGCCGACGAGGCGTACATGGAGCTCATGGAGCGCGCACGCGAGCGCTGGCTGGCCTGGAACGCCCGCTGGACCGCCGCCGGCCTCGATCCCCTCTACCACGAGACTGGCGTGCTCATGCTCTGCCTGCGGCCGATGGAGGAGGGCGGCTTCGAACAGGAGAGCTACCGCCTGCTGCGCCGGCGCGGTCACGCCCCGGAGAGGATCGGTGGCGTGGCGCTGGTCGAGCGGTTCCCCGCGTGGAGCGACGGGCTCGTGGACGGCTTCTACCACGCCCTCGGCGGCTTCGCGGAGAGCGGCCGGGTGGTCGAGCGCCTCGCCGCCGAGGCGAGAGAGGCGGGGGTCGAGGTGCGGGAGGAGACTCCGGTGGAGGGGTTCCTCCGCGAAGGCGGCCGGGTCGCCGGCGTGCGGCTCGCCGACGGTTCAGGCGTCGTCGCCGACCGCGTCGTCGTCGCCGCCGGCTCGTGGACGGCCGCTCTGGTGCCGGAGCTCGCCGGATCGCTGCGACGTACCTACCACCCGGTCTGGCACCTGCGGCCCGCGCAGCCGCAGCTGTTTACCGCCGATCGCTTCCCGGTCTTCACCGCGGACGTGGCGCGGACCGGGTACTACGGCTTTCCTCTGCACCCGCGGGAGGGCGTGGTGAAGATCGGCAACCACGGTCCCGGGCTGGAGCCGGAGGGGGATGCCCTGCGCGTTCCGGCGCCCGCCACCGAGGCCCTGCGGGAATTCCTGCGGGCCCGGATCCCGCCCCTCGCCGGTGCCGAGCTCGTCCACGACCGACTCTGCCCTTACTGCGACACCCAGGACGAGGACTTCTGGATCGCCGCCCACCCCGAGCTCGAGGGCCTGGTCGTCGCCTCCGGAGGCAGCGGTCACGGCTTCAAATTCGCCCCGGTCCTCGGCGACCTGGTGCTCGCCGCCCTCGACGGCTCGCCGGAGCCGCTCCTCGAGCGCTTCCGCTGGCGTCCCGAGCTCAGGCTGCCGCGGGGCCGCGAGGCCGCGCGCTGGCACGGCGACTAGCGCCGGCAGATGAAGGGAGAGAGCCGGGCCCGAAGGCCCGGCTCCCGGGAATCCTGCGTGGATCGAAGGCTCAGCGCATGGAGAGCGCCGGGTCTCCGAAGACGTTGTAGACCAGCAGCAGGTGGCGGTAGAAGCCCTCGCCCGCGTAGGTCGCCAGGGCCTCCCGCACGGCCTGGCCGAGGGTGATGTCCTGGCCGAAGGCGGCGTCGACGAAGGCGCGGTTGAGGCGCTCGGCATCGACGTTGTAGGAGAGACCGGACGGCGCCCAGGCGGCGACCGCGCCGCCGTTGGCGTTCAAGACCATGGCCTCGGCCATCGACTCGAAGGCGGGAACCTCGAAGCGACCGGCGACGCAGGTCAGGGCCGCCATGACCGGCGGCCGGTCGGCGTTGGTGAGGGCGGCTGCGTCGGAAACCGTCAGCAGCTCCTCATGGGCCAACAGGGTGACCCCACCGTGGCCGGTGTAGTTGAAGTAGCCGACCCCGGCGTTGAGCGCGTCCAGGAGCGTCTGCTTGGCGTCGGCGGTAGTGGCGAAGTCGTCGAGGTAGATCTTCTGCACCGTGTACTGCGGGCCCAGATGCGCCGCGACCCGGTTGGCGGTGAGCTTGAAGTCACCCGCGTTCTGAAGCGGCCCCTCCTCGTCCAAGTCGTCGGCGACGAAGAGCGTGGAGCCGCGCCAATCGGGGCCGCTGTCGCGCTCGACGCGCCGCAGCTTCTGGATGTAGCCCTGCAGCTCGGCGACGGTGAGGACCGGAATCCGGCCGACCGCGACGTCAGGCACCTCGTCACCGTCGACGTCGCCGAACAACTGGTCCGAGGCGTAGATGCCTTGCGGCGTCCCAACGAGCGCCGGCGGGATCAGGTTCCCTCCGAGGCCCTTGTAGTCCTTGTAGTCGAAGGAGCCGGTGCCCACCAGCACGAGGTACTCGGGCGTGACGCTCCAATTAGCCGACGCCCAGCTCATGAACTCGCTGAGTGCCCGCGGGCTCGCCAGGCCGTGGTTGAACTCGTCGTAGACATCCTCGATGTCGACGACCATCGTCGTCATCGACCGCCGCAGCGCGGTCAGCTGGCTGGCCTGTCCGATCAGGTGGGTGGGAGCGACGACCACGTACTGCGCCCCCGCCGACTGCTGGAGGCCCGACGGGATGTCGGTGCGCAGGAAGCCGGCCATCGGCTGCGTCGAGGCGCGGGAGACCGCGTACCGTCGGTCCGCCTCGGCCTCGAAGCTGACCTGGGAGGTACCTAGACCATCGCGGCCCAGGTTGAGGTCGGTGAGCCGGCGGATGGCGAGCGGGTCGGTCACGTCCAGCACCTGCAGGTCGTTCCCGCTGAAGCCGACGACGGTAACCGCGCCGGGCGCGTCCGCAGTGAAGACGAGGCGATCGGCCTCGGCCCGCAGCTCGCGCTCGTAGGAGAGGGTGAACTCGTCGACGAAGAAGGAGCTCTCCTGGACGCCGCCGGCCAGGAAGGCCTCGACCTCGATCTGGTTGGCGCCATCCACCAACAGGCCACCGGGGACCGGGAAGGTCGCGTCGTGGAAGCGGATGTTCTCCCAGGTAGTCGCGCCGAGCTCCTGCCCGTTCAGACGCACGATCGCCGTGTGCTCCTGGGGGGCCGAGGTGTCGGTGACGCTGTAGAGGCGCACGGCGAGCTCGCCGGCACCACCGGTGGCGCCGGGCGCGCCGACGGGGAAGGTGTGGGTGGACGGGGCCTGGAGGCCCTCCCAGAACCAGAAGTCGACGCCGCTCTGGCGCACCGCGTTGGTGACTGCGGTGTTGTTGCTCTCGAGCACCAGACGCTCCTGGAACGTGCCTCCGGGAACGGGCGCCGGGTTGCCGCCCGAGACCGTCGTCGCCGGCGTGCCGGGGAAGGGCTCGATGCGGTAGACGTTGGCGGCCGTGTCGACCTCGGGAGCGGCCTGGCCGTAGAAGTGCAGGGCGCTGCCGTCGGGGGCGGCGGCCCAGGCCAGCTCCTCACCGCGGTTGGTGACGCGGACACCGCCGTCGAGGATCATCTGAGCGACCGCCGCCGGGTTGGTCCCCCACTGGGTCGCGAGGTCCGCCGCCGGGACGCGGTAGACGCCGTCGGCCGTGACGTCCACCTTCAGGTTGGCCGTCGAGACGCCGCTCGGCAACTGGCGGCTGCGCACGTACTCGCGCGTCGCCTGCCGCAGGCGGCCGAGCTGTCGCGCCGTGGGCCGGTGCTCGAGCGCGCCGATCGCGAACGCCTCCGCGGTCGGCTGAGGAGCGTCGACCGGCTGCGGCCGAGCGAAGGCGCGATCGCGCATCGCCCCGCCCTTCGTGGCACCGGGCGCCGAGCGACCGGCGGCGGGCAGGCGCTCGGAGCTTCCGGAGCGCTCGGCCGCCACCGTGACCGTATAGGGCCCCATCGAGCGGCGCTGACCGTCGAAGGTCACCTCGACGAGACGGTAGGTCGCGGTCTCGCCGGAGTAGGCCCCGGCGTCGACGACGCGGTAGACGCCGCCGTCGCCGGCCATGCGGCTGGCGATCGGTCCGTCACCGACGGGGGCCCAACTGCGACCCTCCATCCGGTAGAGCTCGAACTCCTTGGTGGCGACCTCCGTGCTCGTCGTCCACTCGACGACCGCGCGGCCGTCGGCGAGGAAGGCCCGCACGTCGGAGACCGCGGCCCAGGTGTCGACGGTGAGCAGGGGGCAGGTGGCCGCGAGCGTCTGCGCCACCCGCGGCGTGAAGCTCTGATCGTTGGCCCAGTAGGTGGTGGCGTTGATCGTCACCATGTCGGGCGTGGTGGTGAAGTCGCCGAGGCGGTACTTGAAGCGCAGCGTGCCCTCGTGGCCTGGATAGATGACGCCGAGGTTGCCTGCCTCCGAGGTCATGTTGAGCGGCTCGAGGTCGTTGCGCGGCGTCCAGGTCAGGTCGTCGGCCGGGAACGCGCTGGTCGTGCCGCCGGTGCTCTCGTCGACGACGTTCTCGAACGTCCCGTTCTCCGCGTTTGCGTCGGGCACGTCGTCGGTGAGCTCCCACTGCAGGAAGCTCGCCGTGCCGCACTGGAAGCGCTCGTCGTCGAGGCCCGCCGGGCTGGGGTCGGGAGTGCAGCCCGCGGGCACGCCGTTGCTGAAGGTCAGGTCGAAGATGCGCGAAGAGAGCTCGGGCATCGTGGTCGACGGCGTGACGCAGACGTCGCTCGGGTCCATCTCGTCGCAGTCCGCGTCGCTGTCGCAGGCGTTCAGGCCCACCGTGCACTGGTTCACCAGGTTGCACTGCAGGGAGAGGTCGGAGGTCGGGATGTTGGAGTTGACCTGCTCGCAGCGGCAGTGGGACGCGGTGCCGTTGAAGAGCTCCCACTCCGAGTCGCAGGTGTCGGTCCCCGCCATCTCGCAGGAGCCGGCGCCGCCGCCGCAGTCGGCGATCGAGGTGCACGGCATGCCGATCTCGAGGGGATCGCCCGAGAGCTCGTTGCAGACACCCTGCTCGGCGCAGGTGCCGCCGCCGCCGCACTGGTTGCTCGCGGTGCAGCTCTCGCCGGCGTTGGTGCCGCCCTGGCAGACGCCCAGGTGGATCTGGTTCTCCTGGTTGCCCCAGCTGGCGCAGGTCCCGATGTTGACGAAGCCGTCGTCGTCGATGTCGCTGCAGGGGATGGTGACGGCCTGGTCGAAGTCGAGGACGGTGTCGTCCCAGAGGCCGTCCATGTCCTCGTCGCATCCGCTCGCGCCGCCGGCGAAGAGATCGCCGCAGCGGTCCGCAGGCGAGTCGTCGGTGAGGTAGGGACCGTTGGCGGGCCCCTGAGGCGGCGCCGGCATCGGCAGCGGGTCGTTGCCGAGGAGGTCGAGTGGCGGGCAGGTCTGCGCGAGCACCTGGTCGCAGGTCTCTCCGCCTCCGCAGTCGACGTCGAAGTTGCAGGGGAAGCCGCTGCCGCTGCAGGCGCCCAGAGGATGGAGCATCTCGCGGCCGCAGGTGCCGGTGAGGGCGCCGTCGCCGTTCTCGTCGCCGTCGGTCGAGAACCAGAGGCCGACGTCGTAGCGGGCCTGAGCCGTGGTGTTGCGGACGACCGAACGCAGGAAGATGTCGACCTCGTCCAGGTACTCGCAGGTCTCGCCCATCGGGCACTCGGCCGAGCTGGCGCAGCTGCCGCCGGAGATCGAGCAGTTGCCGAGGCCGGACTGGATGCAGCCGTCGGTCTGGACTCCCAGGCCGACGAGGACGAAGGTCAGGTCGTTGGAGACGCAGTTGGTGCCGATGGGACTGCGGTCGGCCAAGCAGCCCCCTTCGATGATCGTCGCGTCCGCTCCAGACGGCACGAAGAGCGTGAGCGCCAGGATGCCGGTCAGGCAGGTCCAGAGGACGGACCGGCGGCAGGGAACCTCAGACATGAAAAGAAACATAGGAACTCCCCCCCTCGGGATTGAGCGAAACCTCCCCGGATACGTAGAACGGAGTGTACAACATCCGGGCGCAACCCGGAACCGAGCGCGGAGGGGGGAGGGGACCGGCATCCGCCCTGCTAGTCTCCGGCCGAGTCATGGCTCGGATCCTCCTCGCCGCGCCGCTCCTGCTGGCGATCGGTGCGTCCCACCTGGCGGCCCAGGCGCCGCCCCACGGCGGCCGCGCCGACTACGTCATCTCGGTGACGCTCGACGCCGAGAGTCGGCTCCTGACCGGCAGGCAGACGGTCCGCTGGACGCACGGCGGCGAGGGAGCGCGCGAGGACCTCCTCTTCCACCACTACTGGAACGCCTGGCGCAACGACGGCTCGACCTGGATGCTCGAGGACCGCCGGCGGGAGCGCAGCAGCCTGGCCGGCGAGCCTCGCGTCGAGGACTGGGGATGGCTCGTCGTGGACTCGGTCCGCCTCGGAGGCGAGGAGCTGATCGAACGCTCGCGATACCTGGCGCCGGACGACGGCAACTCGGACGACCGGACCGTCTGGGCCGTCGGGATCCCGCGCGCCGTGCAGCCGGGCGAGACGGTCGAGCTGGAGCTGGAGTGGCGCGCCAAGGTGCCGCGCACCTTCGCCCGCACGGGCTTCCGCGGCGACTTCTACTTCATCGCCCACTGGTTCCCCCAGCTCTGCGTCACCGAGGGGACGGGCTGGAACTGCCATCAGTTCCACGCCGCGACCGAGTTCTTCGCCGACTTCGGCAGCTACGACGTCTCGATCACCCTTCCCGAGCGCTTCGTCGTCGGCGCCACCGGGCGCGAGGTGGAGCGCGAGGCAGTCGGGGAGGGGCTGGTCACCCACCGCTACCGTCAGGATCGGGTCCACGGCTTCGCCTGGACGGCGAGCCCGGACTACGTCGAGATCGAGGACCGCTTCGTGCCGGAGGGCCGGGGGCCGGTCGACATCCGGCTGCTCCTGCAGCCCGAGCACCGGGGTCAGGCCGGGCGTCACCTGGAGGCAGTGCACGCCGCCTTCCGCGCCTATGGGGAGTGGTTCGGGCCCTATCCGCACGACCACGTGACGGTGATCGACCCGGCCTGGGGCAGCGGCCACGGCGGAATGGAGTACCCGACGTTGTTCACCGCCGGGACCCGCCTGTTCAACCCTCCGGGCGGCGGCGCTCCGGAGAGCGTCTCGGTCCACGAGGCCGGGCACCAGTGGTGGTACTCGACGGTCGGCAACGACGAGATGGAAGCGGCCTGGCTCGACGAGGGCCTGAACACCTACGCCACCGCGCGCGCCTACGCCGAGACCTGGGGCGAGAAGACCTCCGTCCATCGCTTCTTCCGGCCGCCGGGCCTCGACCACGAGCCGGGCTTCTTCGCCGTCCTGCTGCCCGGGTTCGACCACCGGGGCAGGGTGCACCTCGATCGACTGGCCCGCTACCGGCCCGACGCCACCGCCGACTTCCAGGCGCGGGCCAGCTTCCGCTATCCGCCGGATCGCGGCGGCTCCCTCTCCTACAGCAAGACGGCGCTCTGGCTGGGCACCCTCGAGCGTCATCTCGGCTGGCCCGCTCTGCGCCGGATCCTCGCCACCTTCTACCGGCGATGGAGCTTCGGCCATCCGAGGCCCGAGGACTTCCTGGACGTCGTCGAGGAGGTCTCGGGGACCGACACGCGTCGCCTGGTCCAGGGGTTCCTCACCTCCTCCGACTACGACTATGCGGTCGAGTCGATCGACGTCTACCCGGCCGCGCCGCACGGCTGGCGGGAGGAGGGCGGCCGGATGGTCTTCCTGGATCCGGACTCCAGCGGCGGATCGGATGCCACGCCGGCCCTCTTCCGCAACGAGGTCGTCGTGCGCCGGCACGGCTCGGGAACCTTTCCCGTCGATGTCCGCCTGCGGTTCGACGACGGCAGCGCACAGGTCTACCGGTGGAACGGGAGGGGCCGCTGGGTCGAGCTCGTCGAGACGCGAGCCGCGCGGGTGGTCTCGGCCCATGTCGATCCCGAAGGCGTGCTCCTCCTGGACCTGCATCCGAGCGACAACCAGCTGCTCGCCGAGCCGTGCTCGCTCCTGCCGTCGGTCAAGTGGACGGCGCGCTGGCTGGTCTGGCTGCAGGACCGGCTGCTCGCGATGAGCGGTTACTTCTGATGCGACGCCCGTTGACGACGGCGCTCCTGCGCGGCGTCCTCGACGCCGGCCGGGCCTGGCGCTTGATCGCCGGTCTCTGGCTGGCCCTGCTCCTCGTGGCGCTGCCGGCCGGGCTGACGGTCTTCGAGTCCCTGCGCGGTGCGATCGGGGCCCGCGCCGTGGGCCAGGAGCTGCGGGGGGCGATGGACCTGGTCTGGCTCGGCGAGTACCAGGAGGCCGCCCGCGGCATCGCCGCGACGGTGACGGCGCCCGTCCTGGCCCGCACCGCCCTGCTGGTCAACCTCGAGGACCGGTGGCGCGGCGACCTCGTCGGCTCGCCGGCGGCGCTGCTCGGCCTCGGCCTGCTCTGGGCGGCGGTCTGGATCTTCGCCAGCGGCGCGGCTCTCGACCGCTTCCTCTTCGGCTCGGGCCCTCCGCGCCGTGCCGGCTGGGCGGGCGCCGGTGGCTGGGCAGGCGCCGGTGCCAGGCACTTCGGCCGGCTCGCGCGGTTGGCGCTGCTGTCGCTGCCCGCCTACTACGCCGTCCATCGTCTCTCTGCGTGGCTCTTCCCGGCGCTCGAGGGCCGCTTGCGAGACGTCACCCAGGAGCGCGTGGTGCTGGCCTGGTACCTTGCGGCGGCCCTCGGCGTGGCTCTCCTCCTGGGGCTGGTCGAGCTCTGGTTCGACTACGCGCGCGTGGTCGCGGTCGGCCGGGACGTCAGGTCCGGACGCCGGGCACTGACGGAGTCGGCCCGCTGGCTGGCGGCCAACCCCCTGCGGGCGATCGGCCTGCAGCTGGCTCTGGCAGCCGCGGGCGGCGCCATCGTCGTCTGCTGGCTGCTCCTGGCGCCGGCGCCGTTCGAATCAGGCTGGCCGGGTGTGGCGGGCGTCCTGCTCCTCGGGCAGCTGGCCGTGGTCGCCCGGTTGGTGGTCCGGGTGGGCGGCCTGGCCGCCCAGAGCCGGCTCTACCGCGCCCTGAGCCGCCGATCCGGCGGGTAAGCCACCCCGCCGTGGCGTAACCTCGTCCCCGTCGGCGGGTAGAGACCTGCGATGGGAGCGAGTGCATGAGCGACCGGCGGCCGGAGCGCCTCGCCGAGGGTCGTGCGGGTGGCGACACCGATCTGATGGCCGCCGTCACGGCGGGGCGCCTGGAGTGCCTGGGCGAGCTCTTCGAGCGTCACCACCGTTCCCTCTACGTCTTCCTGCTGCGACTCACGTCCGAGCCGGCCGCCGCCGAGGACCTGGTGCAGGAGGTCTTCCTGCGCCTCATCAAGTACCGCGGGAGCTTCCGCCCCGGGGCGCCCTTCGAGCCCTGGCTCTACACCCTGGCGCGCAATGCCGCCATCGACCACCATCGCCGCCGGGGCTCCGCGCCGCGCGAGGACGGCGGCCTGGACGAGCGGCCGAGCCCGGCTCCCGGCGTCGACCGGGAGGCGGAGAGCCGCCAGGCGGTGGGCCTCCTCCGCCAGGCCTTCCGCGGGTTGTCGACCGATCAGCGGGAGGTCCTGGTGCTGGCTCGCTTCGAAGAGCGTCCGTACGCCGACATCGCGGAGCGCCTGGGCTGCACGGTCGGCGCCGTGAAGGTGCGCGTGCACCGCGCGGTGCGTCGCCTGGGCGAGATCTACGGGGA
>Ga0299913_10002727_pt1 | contig 14098 bp, 13 predicted proteins | sample RVTome_9_FD_201360 | JGI IMG/M metagenome (GOLD analysis project Ga0299913, IMG submission 201360) | Soil microbial communities from uranium-contaminated site in the Upper Colorado River Basin, Wyoming, United States - RVT155D38 (version 2) ... | reverse complement strand
GTTCGCCTTCGTCCACGTGCTCAGCCCGCATGCACCGATCGTGTTCGACGCCGACGGCGAGCTTCCGCCCCTGCCATCCTGCTTCCCCCAGCAGTGCTCGCTCTGGGAGATCGCATCCGCCGACCAATGGCGCATGCTGCCGGCCCAGATCGATCACTTGAACCGTCGCGTCATCGACACGCTCGAGTCGGTCGTCGGTTCGGACCCGGACGCGGTGGTGCTCGTCATGTCCGATCACGGGGTGCAGCGGCCCGGCGGCGACCTCGCGACGATGTTGAAGAACTTCACGGCGCTCCGTGCACCGGGCGCGTCCGGCCTGCTGGGAGATCGCCCGCACACCGTGAACATCCTCGCGGCGATCGCCCAGCAGTACGCAGGGATCCCTGCAACGCGGCGCGACTACGAAGGCTGGGTGTCGGCGCCCCAACACCCGCTCACGATGCAGCCAGCCCCATGACACATGCCCGAGACCATCATCGACGCGACCTGGTCTGGATCGTGGCAGCCGCCCTGGTCCTGCGCGGCATCGCGGCACTACTGGTCCCGTGGGCGCCGTACCTCGACGCCAGCCACTACGCGGTCGTAGCGGAGAACCTGGCTTCGGGCAACGGCTTCAACGTGCCGGTCATCTGGGCCTACCTCGACGTCGGGTCGCAGATCCCGGCTGATCCGACGCTCCCGATCCCGAGCAACGCGCACTGGCCTCCCCTCGGCCCCCTGGTGGCGGCCGCCGGCATGGTCGCCCTCGGCCCCAACTGGAGCGCGGGGCAGGTGCCGATGGTGCTGATCAGCGCCGCGGTCCCACCGTTGACCTATCTCGTCGGCTGGGAGCTCTTCCGCAGCCGGTCGCTGGCCATCGGCGCCGCCGTCCTGGCGCTGTTCCCCGGACCGCTCTTCATCCTCTACCCGGCGATCGACAACTTCGCGCTGTTCGGCCTGTTCGGGACGTTAACCCTGTACGCCAGCACGCGAGCGGTTCGCAGCGACCAGCCCTGGCGCTGGCTGGCGCTGGCCGGCGCCGCGACCGGCGCGGCAGCGCTCACGCGCATCGACGGTGTCGTCCTGGCCCTGGCCCCGGCGACCGCCTGGCTCGTCGGCCGCGGCTGGACCGGCTGGACGGCCCCGGGCAGGAAGCCATCGTGGCGTGCCGGCCTCGGCTCCGCGGCCGGCTTCCTGCTGGTCGTCAGCCCGTGGCTGATTCGGCAGGCGCTCGTGTTCGGCACGCCGATGCCGTCCGCCGGTGGCCATACCCTGTGGATCACGAGCTACAACGAGCAGTTCTCGATCGGCCACGAGGTCAGCCTGGCCACGTATCTCAATTGGGGCTGGGTGAACATCATCGGCTCGAAGCTCGAGACGTGGGCCATCGTCGCCGGCCGGACGATGGTGCTCATGGGCGGCTTCCTCGTCCTCCCCTTCCTCGGAGGCCTGATCGCCTGTCGTCGCCGCCCGGAGCTCGCGCCGTTCCTGGTGTACTTTGCCGCCACATATCTGCTCATGGGCGGCCTCTTCACGTTCCACGCGCCGCAGAGCGCCTGGTACCACAGTAGCCCGGCATGGCTCGCGTTTGCCTATCCGGTGGCGCTGGCCGGTATCGCGCCGACCTTTACCAGCCTGGGTCGGTTCTGGCCCTTTCTGCGGCGGCCGCGGACTCATGCCTTCCTGAGCGGCATCGGCCTCGTGGCCGCCGTCGTCCTGTCGGTGCTCGGCTCCGCGAACCTGTACGACGGATGGGTCAGCGCGCGAGAGCGCGACGAGGCCGCCGCATCGTTCCTGCTCGAGCGCGCCGACCGCGACGACGTGGTCATGTACCGCGACGCCTCGGCGCTGCACCTGCTCACCCGCAACCCGGTGATCGCCATCCCCTACGATCCCTACCCGGTCATCGCTGCGGCCGCCGAGGCCTACGACGTCCGATGGATGGTGGTGACCCGCATGGAGACCGAGACGCGCGCGCCGCTCGGGCTCTGGGAGGGCGGCGTCGCGGTCGACGCGAGGGGCAATCGCGCGGACTTCCTGGCGTCCGATCCGGCCTTCGAAACCGACTCCGTCCGTATCTTCGAGGTGCTGCAGGAACGGGACTAGTACTTCCGGTACACAAAGTACTGTTGCCCGCATGCACATGACGCCGACAGCATGGTCGCCCAGTCCGGTACTAGGCCGGACCCGGTACTTGAAGGGACCCATGCCAAGCGATCCGGGCGTCACCGCCCAGCAGTTCGACCGCATCGGCGCCGAGGCCACCGAGAGCCTTCGGGGCGACGCACGCCGCGTCCACGCCCTGGCCGAGCAGTTCCGCGAGCAGTATCGGCGCAACCTCGAGGAGTGGATGCAGCTTCGTGCCCGGCTCGACCGGCGCGGGGGCGCGCTCCGCCCCATCGGGACCGACACGCTGCGCGCCGAGTACGAGCAGCGCGGCCGCGAGCTCGCGACCCTGCAGTCGCAGCTGAAGCGCCTCGACGTGGCGGCCAAGCAGCTGGACCTGCTCTTCACCTACCTCGAGTCCCCGGAGGCGGTCGCCGACGAGCCGGGCCCGATGGCCGACGACTCGCCCGCGGCGATGAGCCTGCGCATCATCCAGGCCCAGGAGGGCGAGCGGCAGCGCATGGCCGAGGACATCCACGACGGGCCGGCACAGGTGCTGACCAACGCGATCTTCCAGGTCGAGTACCTCGACCGGATGCTCAAGCCCGAGGAGGGCGAGGTCCACGCCGAGCTCGCCTTCCTGCGCGACATGCTGCGCGACGGGCTCGACGAGGTTCGCGGCTTCATCGCCGACCTGCGTCCGCCGGTCGTCGACGTCGGGCTCGCCGCCGCCATCGAGGAGCGCGCCCGCCAGCTGGAGGTGCGCCACGGCATCGCCGTCGAGGTCGCCGTGGAGGGGATCGACGAGCGGCTCAGCCAGCCGGCTCGCGCATCGGTCCTCCGCATCCTCCAGGAGACGCTTCAGAACGTACGCAAGCACGCGGCCGCGAGCCGCGTCTCCATCGGCCTCGAGGGGGACACCCTCGTGATCGCCGACAACGGTCGAGGGTTCGACCTGATGCGCCTCGCATCGGGAACGACCCGCAACTTCGGATTGCAGTTCATGCGCGAGCGCGCCGAGCTGATGGGGGGACAGCTGCAGATCGAGTCGCGCCAGGGAGAAGGGACGCGCATCCTGCTCCGGCTGCCGGAACAGGATGCCGATGCACGGTAAGGAGGAGACCCCAGTCATGGAAACCGAGACCCAGGTGGACGAGCGTCGTAAGGGCGGCGACCGGCGGGCGACGGGCAAGGCCCGCGTCGTCATCGTCGACGGGCACACGCTGTTCCGGCGCGGCGTTCGCAACATCCTCGAGCTCGAGAAGGACATCGAGGTCGTCGGCGAGGCGGGCTCCGGCCGCGAGGCGCTCGCGGTCGTCGAGGAGCTCACCCCGGACGTCGTGCTGATGGACCTGGGCCTGCCGGCCCCCAACGGCATCGAGACGACGCAGCGCCTGAAGCGGGAGCTGCCGCACACCGGCGTCATCGTGCTCGCCAGCAACGACGACGAGGACCAGCTCTTCGACGCCATCAAGGCCGGCGCCGCGGCGTACGTCCTCAAGGACATCGACCCGACCGACCTGATCGCGATCATCCGTCGCGTGCGATCGGGCGAGTACCTGATCAACGACAAGGTCTTCGCCAAGCCGGCGGTCGCCTCGCGCGTGCTCAAGGAGTTCCGTGAGCTGGCCGTCTACGGCGCCGAGGCGCAGCCCATCTTCGCGCCGCTCTCGCCGCGCGAGGTCGAGATCCTCGACAACATCGCCCAGGGCATGACGAACAAGCAGGTGGCCTACGCCCTCTCCATCAGCGAGCAGACGGTGAAGAACCACATGTCGTCCATCCTGCGCAAGCTGTCGGTCAACGACCGGACCCAGGCCGTGGTCTACGCCATGCGCCAGGGGTGGATCAAGATCCCGGAGGACTGAGCCGAACCTCCTCCGCACCGTTGCGCACGAGGCCGTCCGGTCCGCCGGGCGGCCTCGCCGCGTCCCCCGTCCGCCGCCACAAGTCCGAGCGGCAGCGGTACGGGAGTTCCATTGGGGAGGGCGTCGCTCGCGCGTACGGTGGGCTCACGTCGCGCTTGGGTATCCGGCGTGGCCTTCATTTGGGGGGGCCGGCGGCTCAGCGCCGGTCCCCGGGTCTCCTCCTCCGGTGCAGGGAGCCGCTCCGCAAGGGGCGGCTCCCTTTCGTACGGGTCTCGAGACCGCCGACGGTACTGTCGTTCACTGGTGGGCTTGCACGCGGGGCCTATCCTCTAGTCGCAAACGCCGCCCCAAGCGGGTCTGCGGAAAGGAGGTGAACACGTTGCGTCCCCTCGCGGGGAAGATCCTGCGACGCCTGCTGCCACATGAACATGAAGACGGGCAAACCCTCGTCGAATATGCACTTCTTCTGGCTCTCATCGCTCTCGTCGTCTTCATTGCAGTCTTCGTGCTGGGGGACATCGTCGCCGGATTCTTCACCGACTTCGGAAACACGATGGAAGATTTCTAGCCATCCAATGAGCCTTGACTTTCCGCGACGAGCGGAGCAAGGTACCGCACGCTCAGTGGACACATCGGTACGAATGGACCACTGACATCATCAGGGCGACGGCATAGCCTGCCGGCAACCCGAGAAACAAATTCTTCGGGAAAGGAGGAAAGCACGCACATGCTTCAGCACTTCGTCAGCAATATTCTCAGCTACATTCGGCGCGAGGACGAGGATGGCCAGACTCTCGTGGAGTACGCCCTTCTGCTCGCCCTCATCGCGATCGTCGTGATCGCGGCGCTGCTGATCCTGGGTCCGATCGTGTCGGGGATCTTCTCCGATGTCGGCGACACCCTCGGCGGCACCAACTGATCCTTCGCTGAATCGAGAGAGCCCCGGCGGGAGACCGCCGGGGCTCTTTCACGTCACCGCCCTTATCGGTGGACGGTCACCCGTACCAATTAGGAGTAGTCCACAAGTCCGGTCGTGGGGGCTTGCCGGGCGTGCGTAGACTGTTGACCGCAGTCACAACGGTGACCGCGATGAACTCATTGGATCTTCACCCACCCGAGCTCAAAGGGGAACGTTCGTGAAGCGATCGAATCGCCTCGTCATCCTGGTCGGCCTGCTGCTGGCCGTGCTCGCCTTCGTGGCCATCGTCATCCTCCTCAACCAGGAGGCTGAGGAGGTCCCCGAGGAGGAAGTCCGCGAGACGGTGCTGGTCGCCACCCGCGACATCGAGATCGGTGAATCCGTGACTCCGGACCTCGTCGAGGAGCAGGAGATCGAGCCGGAGGCCGTCGTCGGCACACCGCTGCGCAGTGCCTCTCAGCTCCAGGGCCAGCCGGCGCTGCTCCCCGTTCCGGCGGGCTCGCAGGTCACCGAACAGACGATCGGCGAGGGCCGCGATCGCAGCGTCGACGTCGCCGCCATGCTCGAGCCAGGCGAGAAGGCCATGGCCATCCGAGTGGACGCGCAGACCGGGACGGGCTTCCTGGTGCAGGCCGGGAACTCGATCGACATCATCGTCTCGGCCGAGGTCAGAGTGCTTCAGCCGACGGCCGACTCAGCCGCGAATCCCGACGCCCCCCAACGGTTCGAGCCGGTCCCCGACCTGGAGCCCACGAGGACGGTCAAGGCCGTGCTGCAGGACAAGCGGGTCCTGTACGTCAGCGCGACGCGCGCAGAGGTCCCGCAGCGTCAGGACACGAACAACGACGGCGTCGTCGACGAGAACGATGCCGAGCCCGAGGCCGCCGCCATCGAGAGCGTGATCATCGTATTCGCCGGCACTGACCAGGATGCCGAAGTCATCAAGTGGGCGCAGCGCGACCGTTCCGAGCTGTCGAGCGAACGAAACGAGCTGTCGAGGTCGATTACCGCCGTCATCCGCCACGCGGACGACGACGAGGTCGAGCCCACCGTCGGCGTGACGATCGACTCGATGGTCGAGGAGTACGGCCTGCGGATCCCGAGCATCATCGATGAGCTGCAAGGTGAGGAGCCGCAGGAGTAAGGCTCGGGCCTGCTTCTCACGCCGCTGGAGACACGCATGATCAAGGTACTCATCGTCGACGACATCCCCGAGACCCGGGAGCACCTCTCCCGGCTCCTCGGGCTGGAACGCGAAATCGACGTGGCCGGCACCGCCGGCTCCGGCGAGGAGGCGCTCCAGGTCGCGATGGACCTGCGTCCGGACGTCATCGTCATGGACATCAACATGCCGGGTATGGACGGCATCGCCGCGGCCGAGATCATCTCGCAGCGGCTGCCCAACAGCCCGATCATCATGATGAGCGTCCACGGCGAGGCGGAGCACCTCAAGCGGGCGATGCTCGCCGGTGCGCGCGAGTTCCTCGTCAAGCCGTTCAGCGGCGACGAGTTCTCGACCTCGATCAAGCGCGCCTTCGAGCGCGAGCTCGTCCGTCGCGAGCAGCTCCAGGCAGCCGGCGACGCGCCGACCGCGACGGGCCGGCCGGCCGATGACAACGTCGAAGAGCACCAGGTGGTCGCCGTGTTCTCGCCGAAGGGCGGCGCGGGGCGCACCACGCTGGCGACCAACCTGGCGCTGGCGCTGCACCGGGAGACCGGACAGCGCGTCGCGCTGGTGGACGCGAACCTGCAGTTCGGCGACGTCGGCGTCCTGCTGAACCTCAATCCCAAGAACCGATCGGTCCTCGACGCGGTCGAGGGCGGCGAACCGGACCGCGACATTATCGAGTCGGTGATGGTCGACCACTCCACCGGGATCCGGGTCCTGCTCGCCCCGCCGTCGCCGGAGGGCGCGGACCTCGTCACGCCGGCCTACCTGCGCAAGATCGTCGAGATGCTGAAGGAGAGCCACGACTGGGTCATCGTCGACGTCCCGTCGGGCCTGAACGATCACACGCTCGGGGTCCTCGACGCCGCCGACCAGATCCTCGTCGTGGCGGCGCTCGAGATCACCACCATCAAGAACGTGCGCCTCTTCCTGGAGGTCGCCGACCAGCTCGACTACGAGCGATCCAAGCTGCGCCTCGTCATCAACCGGTCGGATGCTTCCCAAGGCATTCGCATCGGCGACGTGGAGGCCTCGATCCGCCGTCCGATCGACGGGGCCATCGTGTCCGACGGGCGCTTGGCCGTCCTGGCGGTCAACCGCGGCGTCCCCTTCGTCGTCTCGCATCCCGAGTCGCCGCTCTCGCGCGACGTTATCAAGCTCGCCCGCACGATCGCCGGCGAGGGCCCAACCGAACAGAACAAGACCGCCAAGCGCGGACTCTTCGCACGCCGCTGAAGGAAGGATCCCAGGCATGTCACTGCTGAAGCGCATCGAGCGGGCACGGCCCGCCGCAGAAGGAGAAGGGACGGCCCAGCCGGCCGTCCCCGCGCCCGTGCCGCCCCAGGGCGGGGGGCCACAGGGCTCCCAGCCGCCTGCGCCGACGGCGGGAGGCACGCCGACGCCTCCGCCGCCGGCCGCTCCCGCGCCAGCCTCCCGCTTCACCGCGGCGCTCCCGGCACGCGAGTCGTTCCGCGAGGCGAAGTTCCGCGTCCAGAACCGGCTCATCAACGAGCTCGACCCGAAGCTCGACCTGACGAACCAGGTCGAGGTGCGTCGCCAGATCGAGGAGCTGTTCGGCAAGATCGCCGACGAGGAAGGGCTGGCCCTCACCCGCGCCGAGCGGGTGCGGATGCTCGAGCAGATCACGGACGAGATCCTGGGCCTGGGGCCGCTCGAGCCGCTCCTGCGCGACGAGACGATCACCGAGGTGATGGTCAACGGCCCGCAGCAGGTCTACATCGAGCGCGAGGGTCGCCTGGAGCTCACGAACGTGACGTTCCAGAACGACGAGCACGTGATGAAGATCATCCAGCGCATCATCGCGCCGATCGGTCGCCGCGTGGACGAGTCGAGCCCGATGGTGGACGCCCGCCTGGCGGACGGCTCCCGCGTCAACGCGATCATCCCGCCGCTGTCGCTGGTCGGCCCGGTGATCACCATCCGGAAGTTCTCCGCCACCCCGTTCACCGTCGACGACCTCGTCCGGTTCGGTACCGCGACGCCGGAGATGTTCGAGTTCCTGGAGGCCTGCGTGAAGGCACGGCTCAACATCTTCGTCTCCGGCGGCACCGGCTCCGGGAAGACGACGATGCTCAACATCCTGTCGTCCTTCATCCCGGACGACGAGCGCATCGTGACGATCGAGGACGCCGCCGAGCTCCAGCTGCGCCAGGAGCACGTCATCACCCTGGAGGCGCGGCCGTCGAACATCGAGGGCAAGGGCGCCATCCCGATCCGCGAGCTGGTGCGCAACGCCCTGCGCATGCGCCCGGACCGCATCGTGGTCGGGGAGTGCCGCTCCGGCGAGGCGCTGGACATGCTCCAGGCCATGAACACCGGCCACGACGGGTCGATGTCCACCGGCCACGCGAACACGCCGCGCGACATGCTCAGCCGCCTCGAGACGATGGTGCTCATGGCCGGCATGGACCTGCCGTTGCGGGCCATCCGCGAGCAGATCGCGTCGGCCGTCGACCTCATCGTCCACCAGAACCGCCTCAAGGATGGCACGCGAAAGATCGTGAACATCACCGAGGTCCAGGGCATGGAGGGCGACGTCATCGTCATGCAGGACGTGTTCGTCTTCGAGCAGACTGGCGTGGAGGAGGGAAAGATCAGGGGTCGCCTGAAGCCGACCGGCATCCGTCCCCACTTCGTGGAGCGCTTCGAGACGGCCGGGATCCATCTGCCGCCGAACATCTTCGGCTCACCGTTCTGATCGGAAGGGACTGAAGACCGATGGACAACATGCTGCCCTTCCTCATCGCCGGGCTCGCCGCGCTGGCGATCTTCCTGGTTGCCGTAGGCGTCGCCATGAGTGCCGGCGGTGGCGGCGTTGCGTCCCGCCTCGAGCGGTATGCATCGGCGCGTCCTGAGGCGAGCGATGCGGACGCCCCGCAGGAGTCTGCGGTCATCGCCGGGCTCTCGCGCGCCATCGCGAAGCAGGACTTCGCGACGCGCCTCGCGACCGAGCTGGCTCGCGCCGACCTCAAATTGAAGCCGGCCGAGTTCATCTTGATGTGGGCGGCCGCACCCTTCGTGTTCGCGGGCGTGGCGCTGCTGCTCAGCGTGGTGATCCCCGGGTTCGGCAACCCCGTGGCGCTCTTCGTCATCGCGCTGCTGGGCCTGTGGTTCCCGCGCCTCTACCTGAATCGGCGGAAGTCGAAGCGCCTCAAGGCATTCGGCGAGCAGTTGCCGGATACCATCACGCTGCTGGCGAACTCCCTTCGCGCAGGCTCGTCGTTCCTCCAGGGGATCGAGCTGGTCACGCGCGAGGCCCGCCCGCCGATCTCCGAGGAGTTCGAGCGCGTCGTTCGTGAGATGCAGCTGGGCATGGCGCTCGAGCCCGCCCTGAACAACCTGGTTCGGCGCGTCGCGTCCGAGGACCTCGAGCTCATGATCACCGCCATCAACATCCAGGCCCAGGTCGGCGGCAACCTCGCAAACGTGCTCGACGCCATCGCCTTCACGATTCGCGAGCGCGTGCGGATTCAGGGCGAGATCAAGACGTTGACCGCCATGCAGCGCTACTCCGGCTACATCATCACCGGGCTGCCGATCGGCCTGGGCGCCATCCTGATGCTGATCAGCCCCACGTACATGGGGCCAATGTTCGACCGACCACCGGAGGCCTTCGGCCTGCCCCTCGGCCTCGTCTTCGCTCTCGTCGGGCTGCTGAGCATGGCCCTCGGCTACTTCTTCATCAGTCGCATCGTCGACATCAAGGTCTAGTCATGACACCCGAGATTCTCATCGCCGTCCTGGCCGCCGGCGCCGTCCTCCTCATCACCTACGGCGTGGCTGCACGACCGTCCGAGGACGCGGTCCAGGCCCGGCTGTCCCAGCTTGTGGTGACGCCGAAGTCGCTGGAGGAGATGGAGCTCGACCAGCCGTTCTACGAGCGGTCGGTCAAGCCCATCATCCGAAGGCTCTCGAAGATCCGCCAGGCCCGCGAGGGCGGTGGCATGGTGGAGCGCACGGACCTTCGCCTGCAGAAGGCCGGATACCCCGGGGGTCTGCGGGGAGCCGACTGGATCGGCGTGAAGTTCCTCAGTGCATTCGTCGGCGCGATCGTCGTCTTCCTGCTGGTGCTCCTCTTCACCGGCGGCAACTTCGGCGTTGCGTTCCTCGGGCTGGCCGTCGGGGGCATGATCGGCTTCGTCGGGACGGAATTCTGGCTCGGCCGCAGGATTCGCGCCCGGGGAAACGAGCTCGTCCTCCAGCTCCCGGACGCGCTCGACCTGCTGACGATCTCCGTCGAGGCCGGTCTCGGGTTCGATGCCGCCCTGGCCAAGGTCGTCGAGAAGATGGAGGGGCCGCTCGTCGACGAGTTCCGGCAGGCGCTTGCCGAGGTGCGCATGGGTCGACCCCGGCGTGAGGCCCTCCGTGACGTCGCCTCCCGGGCCGACCAGCAGCCCATCACGAACTTCATCGGCGCGATCGTCCAGGCCGAGCAGCTCGGCGTGCCGATCGCCAAGGTGCTGCAGATCCAGTCGCAGCAGCTGCGGATCGAGCGTCGGCAGCGCGCGGAGGAGGCGGCGGCCAAGGCACCGGTGAAGATGCTGTTCCCGATGGTCGGCTGCATCTTCCCGACGATTTTCATCGTCATCCTGGGGCCCGCCGTCGTCACCGTCATCCGGGGCGTGGGCATCTAGCCCATGCTGCCGCCGGTCCGACCGGCCATTCTCCTGGTCGACGACGACGTCACTCTGCTCGCCGTCCTCTCCCGGCGCGTCGCTCGCGCGGGGTACGACGTGCGGACCGCGCCCTCAGGCCCGGCCGCGCTGAAGACGCTCGAGGAGGGCTGGCCGGCGCTGTTGGTGGTCGACCTGATGATGCCCGGCATGGACGGCTTCGAGCTCTGCCGCCGGGTTAAGCAGCTCGCCGACCTGCCGATTATCGTGCTGTCGGCGGTCGACGCATCGGAGGCGAAGGTCAGCGCCCTGGAGCTGTACGCGGAGGACTACGTCACCAAGCCCTTCGATCCCGACGAGCTCGTCGCCCGCATCCAGCGCATCCTGCGTCGGGCGTCGATCGGCAGCCCGCAGGTTTCGCTCGACGGCGGGGACATCGAGGTCGACCTGGCGTCGCGTCGCCTGACGACGCCGGCCGGCACGCACCAGCTCACGCCGACCGAGGCGCGCCTGCTCCAGGTCCTGGCCGCGTCGGTCGACCGCGTCGTGCCCACCGACGAGCTGCTCGACCGCGTCTGGACCGACGCAGACGGCGCTGATCCATCCTACCTGTGGGTGACCGTCCGTCGGCTGCGCCGCAAGCTCGAGGCCGATCCGGACCACCCCCGCCACCTGCTCACCGAACGGGGGGTCGGGTACCGGCTTGTGTCCGGGACGCACGCGTCCCAGCGGTCCTGAGGCGGTGCCGCGGACCGGCCTCTGGCTCCGCGTCTTCGTCGGCCTGCTGCTTGCCGTCATCCCGCCGCTGCTGATCCTCGTCGGGACGCTGCTCCTGACTAGGGCCCTCCTCGATGGCGCCGACCCCGACGTCGTGGCCGTGCTCGTCATCATCGCAGCGATCGTGTGGGCGGCGATCCTCGCCATCGTCTACACCCGCACCCTCGCGGACGACATCCGCTCCCTCGTGGCGCTGGCGCGCCGTGGGCAGGCTCCGGAGGAGCTGGAGGCAGGCAGCCCCTACGCCCAGCTGGCCGCAGCGCTGGAGGACCGTAACCGACAGGTCGCCTCCCTGGCCCGGCAGTCTGGTTTGGTCCAGATCGACGACGATCCGCGGCGCGTGGCCGGGGACCTCGTGGCGACCGTGCGTGACGTGCTCGAGGACGCGACCTGGCGGCTCGCCATCCTCGCGACGGACAGCACCGAGCGGCTGGTCCCCGGCATCTACCGCGCTGCGGGCGAGACGCCGGCCTCCGAGCCGATCGGCGAGCTGGAGCAGTGGGCCTCGGTGACCGGCAGCGAGCTGCCGGCGCGTCGCATCGAGGGGCCATGGGGCGGCTTCACCGTCGTCGACGTGTCCGCGCGCCAGGGCCTGAGCGCCATCCTCTACGCGCCGTGGGAAGGCCGATCGGATCCGTCTCCGGCCAATCTCGACCTCCTGCGCCTGGTGGGGCAGCATGCCGCGACGGCCCTCGAGCACTCGCTCCTGTACGCGAAGGTCCGGTCACAGGCCGACGAGCTCGTGCGGCTCTCGGCCATCCAGTCGGATTTCCTCCGCGGCGTCACCCATGACCTTCAGACACCGCTCACCAGCATCGGCGCGCTGGCCACGGAGCTCCGCGCAAACGAGCGCGTGCCCGCCGAGGCCCGGATGGACCTCGACACGATCGCGCACCAGGCGGACCGCCTGCGCCGGATGGTTGCGCAGCTCCTCGTCGCATCGCGCCTGGAAGCCGGGGCCCTCGCCGCGCGGCAGGAGGTGTTCGCGGTCACGCCGCTCGTCGAACGGACCTGGGCGGCACTGCGGGCGAACCGGCCGTTCGAGCTCGTGATCGAAGGGCGGCCGCACCTGGCCGTCGGGGACCCGGATCGATTGGAGCAGGTGCTGTGGGCGGTCCTCGACAACGCAGTGAAATACAGCCCTCCCGGGACCCCTATCGAGGTCACCATCGCGCCGCGGCAGCGCGTCCTCGACGTATCGGTCCACGACCACGGGACCGGCATGGACTCCGAAACGCTCGAGCGCGCGTTCGAGCAGTTCTTCCGGTCAGCCGATGCGCGCCGCCGCGCCCCTGACGGCAGCGGCGTCGGGCTGTACGCCGCGCGGGGCCTGATGGAGGCGATGGGTGGCTGGATGACGGCCAGCAGCACCCTTGGCTCCGGGACGGTCATGACGATCGGCGTTCCCGCGGAGCCGAGCGATGGGGCCCTCGAGTAGGACCTTCGTACGGGTGCGTATGGGCCCTTCCTCCGCGACCCTGCAAGGTGCTCCGCAAGGTGTGCTCCGTACCGTCAGAGCACGCCCAATTTACGAGGTTCCCGAGCGTGGTTCGTTCCCCCTTTCGACGTCGTCCCGCGACCAGCCGCGGACAGGCGATGGTCGAGTTCGCCATCGTCCTCCCGCTCCTGGCGCTGCTGCTTGTCATGGCCATCGACTTCGGCCGCGTCTTCTTCGGCTGGGTCGCCCTGCAGAACGCCACCCGCATCGGTGCCGACCGCGCGGCGCAGACCTGGCTGGCGTGGCCGACCGCGGACAACGCCGAGGAGCAGCTCTGGATCCAGCAGTACCAGGCGCTCATCACCGCCGACCTCCAGGCGGCGAACTGCCAGTTCACGACGCCTCACCCCGCTCCGACCTTCGACGACGTCGACGGTGATGGCGTCATCGGCTTCGGGGACATGGCCACTGTCCGTCTCAACTGCAGCTTCGGGCTCGTTACGCCGCTCGCTCAGAACCTGTTCGGGGGACCGATTAACCTCGCCGCCGAATCCACATTTGCGGTCAACGGCGTCGTGGTAATGGGCATCCCGGATCCACCTCCGCCGGCCGACCCCTGCTCAGATCCGGATGCCAGCTTCACGACCCTGCCGGCGGCGGGAGCCGGTGGTCGCGTGAACGACACCTCGAGCACCCTCGGGAGCCCCGCGAACCCGTTCGTGGTCGACTTCTTCGCCACCGCCGAGTCGACGGCGTTCTGCGAGATCGTCTCGTACGAGTGGGAGATCGATGGCGTGTTCGTCGACGACATCCAGGATCTCCTCGACCAGGAGTTCACCGACGCGCCGGGTGGAGGTCACACGGATTACACCGTGGAGCTGACGGTGACCAATTCCCAGAGCGAGACCGCGACGGACGACGTCACGGTGCGGGTGACCAACCCATGATCCGCTCCAAGGACCGCAAGGGCCAGTCCATGGTCGAGTTCGCGCTGATCCTGCCCGTCTTCATCCTGCTGATGGTCGGTGTCTTCGACTTCGGCCGAGCCATCTACGCCTACAACACCATCAACAACGCCGCCCGACAGGGTGCCCGGCTGGCGATCGTGGATCAGACCATCCCGCACGTCCAGGAGCGCGCGGCGTCGGAGGCGGTCTCACTCGGGATCGAGCCCGACGACGTCACCGTCGACTTCCGAGACATGACAAC
>Ga0299913_10002726_pt1 | contig 14103 bp, 11 predicted proteins | sample RVTome_9_FD_201360 | JGI IMG/M metagenome (GOLD analysis project Ga0299913, IMG submission 201360) | Soil microbial communities from uranium-contaminated site in the Upper Colorado River Basin, Wyoming, United States - RVT155D38 (version 2) ... | reverse complement strand
GCGCCGCTCGAGGCCGAGCAGCTCCTCGACGGGATCGAGAGCGACGAGCCCGAGCAGCTGATCGCCGGAGCCCTGCGGCGTGCCGGCGAGTCGAGGAGCCGCGCGTGAGCGAGGAGCCGGGGATCACGGGCCCGAGGATCAGGTCGCCGGGAGTGCCGGGTGATCACCCTGCCGGTCCGGGAGGCGAAGCCGAGGAGGCGGCCGGCACCGATGTCCGAATCCACGACGCCCGGCCGGGGGCCGGGGACGAGGAGGAGCTGGACCGCTCGCTGCGGCCGGCGTCGCTGGCCGACTTCGTCAACCAGGAGCAGGTCACCGAGCAGCTCGGGATCTTCATCGAGGCCGCACGCCGCCGCGGCGAGCCACTCGACCACGTGCTGCTGGCGGGCCCGCCCGGCCTCGGCAAGACCTCGCTGGCATACATCGTCGCTTCCGAGCTTGGGGTGCCGATGGTGCAGACCGCCGGCCCGGCGCTGGAGAGAAAGGCCGACGTCGCCGCCTTCCTCACCGCGCTCGAGCCCGGCAGCGTCTTCTTCATCGACGAGATCCACCGCCTCGGACGCGCCGTCGAGGAGACGCTCTACCCGGCGATGGAGGACGGCAGGCTGCCCGTCGTGCTCGGCCAGGGCGCAGGGGCGCGCACAGTCACGCTGCCGCTGCCGCCGTTCACGATGATCGGCGCGACGACCCGCAGCGGGCTGCTGACCACGCCGCTGCGCGACCGCTTCGGCGTCTGCCACCGCCTCGAGCACTATGGGGCCGAGGACCTCGCCCGCATCGTGCTGCGATCGGCGGGGATCCTCGAGGTGGAGATCGACGAGCTTGGCGCGCGCACGATCGCGACCCGCTCACGCGGCACGCCGCGAGTCGCGAACCGGCTGCTCAAGCGGGTCCGCGACTTCGCCCAGGTGAAGGGGGAGGGAGTCGTGAGCCCTGCAATCGCGACCGCGGCGCTGGAGATGTTCGAGGTCGACTCGGCGGGCCTCGACCGCTCCGACCGGGCGCTGCTGGAGACGGTCGCCGAGAAGTTCGCCGGCGGCCCGGTCGGGCTCTCGACGCTGGCCGTCGCAATCGGCGAGGAGCAGGACACGATCGAGGACGTGCTCGAGCCCTATCTGCTCCAGGAGGGGCTGCTGAAACGGACACCCCGCGGGCGGGTCCTGACCGCGCGCGGCTATCAGCACCTCGGGCTGGCGGTCCCGGACGCGGCCGCCAGCCTGTTCTGAGCGGACGAGCCGGCTCGCAGGCACTCCACCCGCGAGGACGCCTTTGTAGCCTGTTGCCCAATGCCGTTCTTCATCTGCCCCAACTGCGGCAACCGCCAGCAGGGCGGTGACCGGACCGCCGGCTTCAGCTCCCGCCCGAAGGGGTGCTCGAAGTGTGGATTCGGCTTCGTCTTCGAGCTGCTCGACGACTATTACCCGGCCCCCAACGCCGCGTTCTTCACCTGTGACCAGCAGGGTCGCGTGATCGACGCCGGCAAGGGCAGCTTCGAGCTGACCGGCCTCACCGACGAGGACGTGATCGGCCGTCCCGTCCGTGAGGTCCTCGGCCTTCAGTGGATCGACGAGGGTGAGGGGGGCGAGACGGCCGACGTCAACGGCGACGGCGTTACCGACCCGATCGAGACCTCGCTGGAGTGGGGGGTGCGGTCGCTGGGCAAGCGGGTCTCCGTCAACGCCGAGGGGGACCTGCCCGCCGAGGCCGTTGCTGACGTATTTCCCGCCTACGACGACGACGGCGGCCTGCTCATAGTCCTGACGCCGGAGAGCTAGGCACCTCGATGGGCGGGCGCCGACGCCATCTCTTCGTCCTGCTGTTCGTGGGGGCGCTGATCACGGTCTCCGCACTCGTGATCGCGACCAAGCCGACTCGCCTCGGACTCGACCTGAAGGGTGGCGTCGAGCTGGTCTACCAGGGCCAGCCATCGGGCCAGGTGGAGGAGGTGACCGGCGAGGACATCAACCGCTCGATCGACATCATCCGCGAGCGGATCGACGAGCTCGGGGTCGCCGAGCCGGAGGTCTCGCGGCTCGGCGAGACCGAGATCTCGGTCCAGCTCCCCGACGTCACCAACGCCGAACGCGCGATCGAGCAGGTCGGCACGACCGCCCAGCTCTACTTCTACGACTGGGAGCCGAACCTGATCGGAATCGAGAAGACGGTCGGCGGGCGCTCTGGGCAGCAGCCGCCCGCAGGCGCTCTCGGCGACCTCGAGCAACTCTGGCGCGACGCCGGCCGCAACCCGAACACCCCGCTCAACCAGCAACTCGTGCTCGCCGGCGCGCTGCCGAGCGCCTACGAGGCGGTCAAGCTCGCCGCCGAGCAGGAGCCCGACCCCGACTGCACCGGCTGCTCGGAGGCATCGACCCGCTACTACCTGTTCGGACGCTCCGCCGAGCATCCGCTGCTCGCCGGACCCGAGAAGTCGCGCAAGGACCTCTTCGTCACACCGACGGGCGAGAAGCTGCCGCGCGACGGGCTCGTCCTCACCGTCCCGCCCGGGACGGTCGTGATCTCCGAGCAGCCGGTCGACTCCGAGGGCGAGACGGTGCCCGAGGAGGAGCACGACCCCGGCTGGTACGCGCTACGCGATCGCCCGGCCCTCTCGGGCACCGACATCACCAACCCTGAGCAGAGCTTCGACCAGTTCAACCAGCCCAACGTCACCTTCGGCTTCACCGGTGACGGTCGCGAGGCTTTCCAGGAGGTAACCCGCCGAATCGCCCAGCGCGGCGCCGCCTCGGCGATCGGGCCGGTCGGCACCCAGGACGCGGCGTCGCTGTCCGGGCACTTCGCGGTCGTCCTCGACAACGTCGCGGTGACCAGGCCGATCATCAACTTCGTCGAGAACCCCGACGGAATCGACGGGCGCACCGGCGCCGAGATCTCCGGCGGGTTCACCTCGATCACCGAGGCCCAGGACCTGGCGACCTTCCTGCAGATCGGCGCCCTTCCGATCGACCTCAAGCTGATCAGCCAGAGCGAGGTCTCGGCGACGCTCGGGCAGGAAGCGCTCGACCAGGGCCTCAAGGCGGGGGCCGTCGGATTGATCCTCGTGATCCTGTTCCTGGTCGCCTACTACCGCTTCCTCGGCGTCGTCGCGACGATGGGGCTGGGCGTCTACGCGGTCTTCTTCTTCGCCCTGATCAAGCTGGTCCCGATCACGATGACCCTGCCCGGGATCGCGGGGCTGATCCTCACGATCGGCGTCGCCGCCGACTCGAACATCGTCATCTTCGAGCGGATCAAGGAGGAGGTGAGAGCGGGACGCACTCTCTCGACGGCGATCGCGGTCGGCTATCGGCGCGGGATCGCGACGATCATCGACGCGAACGTGATCACCCTGCTGACCGCGTTCATTCTCTTCGTGCTGGCCACGGCGGGGGTGAAGGGCTTCGCCTTCACGCTCGGCGTCGGGACGCTGGTCTCGCTGTTCACCGCGGTTGTCTTCACCCAGGCCTTCCTGGCGATCTTCGGCCGCGGCTTCCTCACCTCGCCGCGCCTGCTCGGTGCCGGTGAGCAGCGGGTTCGCTGGCACTTCGACTTCACCGGGATGTCACGCTGGTTCTTCTCGGTCTCAGGCCTGATCCTGCTGATCGGCGCCTTCTCGCTGGCCGGCAACCAGCTCAACTTCGGCATCGACTTCGAGTCGGGGACGCGGCTCACCTTCGCCCCGGAGCGCAGCGCCGACGTCGAGCAGATCCGCGGCTCTCTCGAGGCGCAGGGACTGAACGACGCAGAGATCCAGGAGGTGTCCAGCGACGCCTTCCCGGACGGCTTCCAGATCCAGACCGGGGAGCTTCAGCCCGGGGGCGTCGGTGAGGTCCGCGCCGGCCTCGACCGGGAGTTCGGGATCCAGTCCGGCAGCTTCGAGAACACCAGTGTTGGGCCGACCTTCGGCGAGCAGGTCGCGCGCAGCGCCGGCCTGGCGATCGTCTTCTCGCTGCTGCTGATCGCCGGCTACGTCGGGATTCGCTTCGAGGCGAAGTACGCGGTGCCGGTGCTGATCGCCGTCGCCCACGACATCCTGATCACCGCGGGCGTCTACTCGCTGGCCGACCGCGAGGTGACGAGCGCGACGGTCGCCGCCTTCCTGACGATCCTCGGCTACTCGCTCTATGACTGCGTGATCGTCTTCGACCGCATCCGCGAGAACGTGCCGCGGATGCCGCGCGCCCCGTTCTCGCAGATCGTCAACCGCTCGATGAGCGAGGTGCTGACCCGTTCGCTGATCACCGGCCTCTCCGCGGTCTTCCTGGTCGCGATGCTGCTCGTCTTCGGCGGCGAGACGCTGAAGGACTTCGCCTTCGCGATGATGATCGGGATCTTCTCGGGCACTTACTCGTCGATCTTCATCGCCTCGCCGGTGCTGACCGCCTGGAAGGAGCGCGAGCCCGGGTTCCGCGGCCGCCGTGAGCGGCTCGAGAAGGCCCTGGGCTACGTGCCCGCCTTCGCCGAGGAGATCGAGGTCGCGAAGCTGCGTCCGGAGGAAGCGGAGGTGCTTGCGGAGGAGGACGTCGAAGAGGTTGAGCAGATGAAGCGCAAGCAGCACGTCGTCGACGAGATCGCCGAGGCCGTCGCCGACGACGAGCTGATCGGTCCCGACGTCGAGGAGGCGCCCGCCGACGGCGCCGAGCCCGAGCCGCTGGTCGGCACCGGCGCCGGGCCGAAGCCGGAGCGAAAGCAGCGCGAGGCCAAGCGCCGCCGCCAGCGCCAGCGCCGTCGCAAGCACGGGAGGCAGAGGTAGCGATGGCGATCCTCGTCTGGGTGATCATGGGCATCGCGATCTGGCATTTCACGGTCTTCCTGCCCGACCGCTTCTGGCAGGGCATCGTCGGCGCGTTCATCGGCGCGATCATCGGTGCGGTGGTTTCCGGGGCGATCGCCCAGATCGCCTCCGGGCGCAGCGTCGGCGACACCGATGTCGGCACCGCGCTGATTGCGATCCCGGGGACGCTGATCGGGATCGCGGTGATCTACCTGATCGGGCTGCGCCAGGAACAGGCGCACAGCGGCTAGCGGCCGCCGCGGGGGGAGAAGTCCGTCCACGGCCGTTCTTAGCCTGGCCGTGTGGCCGATCCTGCCCACGCATACCGTGCCGAGCCCTACTCCTACGCCGAGGCGCGGGCGCTTGCCGACGAGCTCGGCCTCAGCGAGCCGCTCGCGATAACCCTGGTCCGCCGCGGCTATCGCAGCCCTCAGCAGGCACGCCGATTCCTCGAGGCCTCCGAGTCGCACGACCCCGCCGAGTTCGACGCGATGGAGGAGGTCACCGACCGCCTGCTCGCGGCGGTCGGCGCCGGGCGGCGGATCACCGTTCACGGCGACTTCGACGTCGACGGAGTCTGCTCGACCGCGATCGCGGTCTCGACGCTGCGCTCGCTGGGCGCCGACTGCGACTGGCTGATCCCCGACCGACTCGCCGACGGCTACGGGCTCAGCCGCGCCGGCGTCGAGCGGCTCGCCGCCCGCGGGACCTCGCTGATCCTGACCGTCGACTGCGGGATCACCGCCGCCACCGAGGTCTCGCGGGCCCGGTCGCTCGGGATCGAGGTGATCGTCACCGACCATCACGAGCCGGGCGCGGTGCTGCCCGATTGCCCGATCCTGCACCCGCAGTTGAGCGGCTATCCGTTCGCCGCCCTCTGCGGCACCGCGGTGACCTGGAAGCTCGCGGCGGCGTTGCGGAGAGCCGCCGGCGAGGACGCCGGGCAAGCTGAGCGGGACCTCGACCTCGTCGCGCTCGCCACGGTCGCCGACGTCGTCCCGCTGGTAGGGGAGAACCGCGCCCTCCTCCGCCGCGGCCTCGCCGTAGCCCGCCGCGCCGAGCGCCCCGGCATGCGGGCGCTCATCGCCGCCGCGGGTTGCGACCCGGCCCGCCTCGACGAGGGCGACATCGCATTCCGCCTCGCCCCGAGGGTCAACGCCGCCGGCAGGCTCTACCGCGCCGACGCCGGGGTCGAGCTGTTCCTCTCGGCGAGCGAGCAGCGGGCAGAGCAGATCGCCGCCGAGCTCGAACGGGCCAACCGCGAGCGCCAGAGCACCGAGCGCGAGGTGGAGCACGCCGCCGAGGCGGCGCTGCGCGCCCTCCCCGAGTCCCTGCGCGAGGCGCCGGCGATGGTGCTGGGCGGCGCCGGCTGGCATCCGGGCGTCGTCGGGATCGTCGCCTCGCGGCTGGTCGAGCGCCACTACCGGCCGGTCGTGCTGGTCTCCCTGCAGCCCGACGGCTCCGGGCGCGGCTCCGGGCGCAGCATCCCTGGCTTCGACCTGCTGGCGGGCCTGCAGGCGTGCTCGGAGCAGCTGCTGCGCTTCGGCGGTCACCGCGCCGCGGCCGGGCTGGAGCTGGCCCCGGGCGCTGTGGAGCCGTTCCGCGATGCCTTCCTCGCCCATGCGGAGGCTGTGCTGGGGCCCGAAGACCTCAGCCGGGTCGAGCCGGTCGACGCGATCGTCGGCGGCGACGGCATCGGCATCGAGCTTGCCGAGGAGCTGCAGCGGCTCGGCCCGTTCGGCGCCGGCAACCCCGGCGTCCGGCTGCTGGTCCCCTCGGCCCGCCTCCGCGAGGTGCGCCCGATGGGGGAGGGAAAGCACTCCCGCTTCAGTCTCCACAGCGGCTCCCACCGCGCGCTGGGCGTCGCCTTCGGGCGACCGACGCTCGCCGTCGCCGAGGATCAGCAGGTCGACGCGGCGGTGCGCCTCGAGGTCAACCAGTGGAACGGCTCGGTCGAGCCGAGGTTGGTTCTCCGCGACCTCTTCGCCCTCGGCGAGGCTGGCGACGGCGATGCCGCCCACCGCTGCGAGTGCGCCGCCGCGGAGTGGTGGCGGCGATTCGACGCCGCGCTGGCGGAGGAGCCGGGCCCGATCTCGACGGCGGCATCCGGGGTTCCCCCTGTTGGCCGGCGGCGGCAGGTCGCCCGCCGCCGCGGCTCGCCCGCCTCGATCGCCGCCGAGCTGATCTCCAGCGGCGAGCGGGTGCTCGCCCTCACCGCCGATGCCTCGCGGCGGGCCGCCCTCGCCGGTGGCGCCGCCGGCCTGGCCCGCTTCGCCGGCGCCAGCGGCACCGTCGTTTGCGGCCGCTGCGGAGAGCGGGCGATCGCTGCGGCGGCCGAGCGCGTCGCCGGCGGCCTCGTGCTCACCGACTACGCGGCGCTCGAGCGCTCACCGGCGCTGGCCACCGCCTTCACCCATGTGGTCCTCGTCGATCCGCCGCCGTTCGCCCAACTCGGAGCGCTTGTCGGCGGCGTCGCGGGCGAGGGCGGATACCTGCACCCAGCCTGGGGCCCGGCCGAGCAGGCCTTCGCCGTCGCCGTGCTCGAGGACCAGCTCGGCCTCCGCCGCCAGCTTCGCTCGCTTTACAGGGGGCTGCGCGATGGAGGCGAGATCAGCGGCGAGGCCCTGCGGGTGGCGCTGCGGGGGCCCGATCGGCACGGACGGAGCCCCGAGCTCGCGGCGCGCTGCGTGCGCGTGCTGGTCGAGCTCGGCGTCCTTCGCGAGCGGCAGGATCTCGCCCATCGCGCCTTCGGGGTCGTATCCTCGGATGGCATCGATCTCGAGCTCTCGGCGGCCTACCGTGGCTACCGGGCGCGGTTCGAGGAGGGCAAGCGATACCTGGAGAGCCAGACACCGCAATAGGCACCGACGAGGCGACCGAGGCCGCGAAGGCGGACGCGCCGGGCGCTTCCGGGGACGGCGAGGTCGCCGAGGACAGCAACGGCGCCTCCGCGGTTCCCGCAGATCGCCGTGGCCACACCGCGCTCGGGGCTGGTAGCGCGGGCTTTCAGTCGGCGCCGCTCGACGAGGTCACGCGCGATCTCAGCGCCGAGCAGCGCTCGCTACTCGGTGACCTATTCGCCCTCATCGAGGAGTTCGACTCCTCGCTCGACGGTGGGGGCGCCGTCGCGGAGCGGATCGATCGCGATGCCGTCGAGCGGGCCTTCGCGTTCGCCTGCGAGCGCCATGCGGACCAGAAGCGGAAGTCCGGCGAGGTGTTCATCACCCACCCGGTGGGGGTGGCCCGGATCTGTGCCGGGATGCGCCTCGACACCGCGACGCTCTGCGCGGCGCTCCTTCACGACACCGTCGAGGACACCAGCGCCAGCCTCGAGGTGATCAGGGGCGAGTTCGGCGAGGAGGTCTGCCAGCTCGTCGACGGCGTCACGAAGCTCACCGAGATCACCTTCGAGAGCCGCGACGAGCGCCAGGCGGAGAACTACCGCAAGATGATGGTCGCGATGGCCACCGACGTCAGGGTGATCCTGATCAAGCTGGCCGATCGCCTCCACAACATGCGCACCCTCGACGCGCTGGCCAAGCAGAAGCAGATCGCCAAGGCGCGCGAGACCCTGGAGATCTACGCGCCGCTGGCCCATCGGCTCGGGATCCACGCGATCAAGTGGGAGCTCGAGGACCTCGCCTTCGCAACCCTGCACCCGCGCAAGTACGAGGAGATCAAGCAGCTCGTCGCCCAGCAGCGAACCGAGCGCGAGGTCTATGTCGAGAATGCCGGCAGCTTCCTCGCCGGCGAGCTGGAGAAGGTCGGGATCGAGGCGGCGATCTCAGGTCGCGCCAAGCACTTCTATTCGATCTACTCGAAGATGACCAAGAAGGGGCGCGAGTTCAACGAGATCTTCGACCTCACCGCGATGCGCGTGCTGGTCGGCTCGGTCAAGGACTGCTACGGGGCGATCGGGGTGATCCACTCCCTTTGGAAGCCGCTGCCGGGTCGCTTCAAGGACTTCGTGGCGATGCCGAAGGCGAACATGTACCAGGCGCTGCACACGACCGTGATCGGCCCCGAGGGCAAGCCGCTCGAGATCCAGATCCGCACCGGTGAGATGCACGAGCTGGCCGAGTACGGGATCGCCGCCCACGTCAGCTACAAGGAGGGCCGCTCCAGCGCCGACGCCCAGGACCAGAAGATGACCTGGCTGCGCCAGCTCGTCGAGGCCGAGGGAGAGCAGGACCCGGCGGAGTTCCTCGAGTCGCTGCGGGTCGACCTGTTCGAGGACGAGGTGTTCGTCTTCACGCCGAAGGGCGAGGTGAAGAACCTCTCCGCCGGCTCGACTCCGCTCGACTTCGCCTACGCGGTCCACACCGACGTCGGGCACCGCTGCGTGGGCGCGAAGGTGAACGGCAAGATCGTCCCCCTCCACTACCAGCTGAAGTCCGGCGACATCGTCGAGGTCCTCACCGCCAAGCAGGACCGCGGTCCCTCACGCGACTGGCTGAAGCTGGTGCGCACGAGCCGCGCCCGCAACAAGATCCGCGCCTGGTTCAAGCAGGAGCGTCGCGAGGATGCCGAGCGCCACGGCCGCGAGGGGCTCGAGGCGGCGCTTCGCAAGCGCGGCCTGCCGATGCAGAAGCTGGCGATGTCGCCGCTGCTCGCCGACGTGATCCGCGAGATGGGCTTCCGCAAGGCCAGTGAGTTCTACATCGCCCTCGGCCAGGGCAAGCTCGCCTCGAAGACCGTCGCCAACAAGGTGATGCAGCGGCTCAAGGCCGGCGAGGCGGTAGACGAGGACGAGCCGCTCGGCCTCACCGGCGCGCGCGAGGACGAAGCGCGCCGCACCCGCGACGCGTCCGGCTTCGGGATCAGCGTCAAGGGCGTCGACGACGTCGCCGTCCGCCTCGCCAAGTGCTGCCGGCCGGTCCCCGGCGACGAGATCGTTGGCTACGTCTCGCTGGGGCGGGGGATCACGATCCACCGCGAGGACTGCAAGAACGTGCGGGCGCTGATGAAGGCGCCGGAGCGGTTCGTCGAGGTCTCCTGGGTCGGCGACAACGAGGCCTCCTACCGGGTCGAGCTGCAGGTCGACGCCTGGGACCGCACCCGCCTCCTCGAGGACCTCTCGCGGACCTTCTCGGAGGCCGGGATCAACATCCTCGAGGCCAGTTGCATGACCAAGCACCCGATGGTGAAGAACCGCTTCGTCGTCGAGGTCGGCGACACCCAGCAGCTCAAGCAGTGCATCTCGCGGCTGCGCAACGTCGACGCGGTCTTCGACGCCTACCGGATCACGCCGACGGCCTAGCCGGGCGGCGATTGCCGCTCGAACCTAGGCGAGTCCGGCGTCGCGAAGCGCTTGCTCGTGCTCGAGATAGTGGTCGGCCTGGGAGATCCGGCCGCCGCGAACCGCGTACACGACTGCGGACGGCTGCTCGACCTCGAGCGAGGAACCCTGCAGGGTGCCGAACGTCGTCGCAAGGAGCACGATCCGGCCGTCGGGAGCCGTCTGCGCATGCTCGACCTTGACCCTGAACCGATCGAAGGGCTGCAGCCACTCACGCCATCCCGCGCGGAAGCCGGCGGCGCCCCGAAAGGGGCCGGCCATACCGCCCATCAGCCCGGCATCCGGGGTCAGGAACCGCACATCGGCCTCCGGCTCGAAGAGCTCGGCGATTTGCGCCCAGAACGGCTCGTCGTCGATCAGCTGGCACATGTCCATCTCCCCGGCGCGAAGCTCGGGTGGGAAGACTTCAAGGACGACTTGCATCGGCTCGGCGGCCACGACTCGCAGCATAGACTCGCCTCATGGGGCTGACCGTCGCGGTTACCGGGCCGACCGGGGAGATCGGCAAGCCGCTGCTGTCGGCGCTGGAGCGAAGCGAAGCGGTTGAGCGGGTCGTCGGGATGGCCCGCCGTCCCTTCGACCCCGCCTCGGAGGGGTGGTCGAAGGCGGAGTACCGCCGGGGGGACATTCTCGACCGGGAGGCGGTGGACGGCCTCGTCGCCGACGCCGATGTCGTCGTCCACCTCGCCTTCATCATCTTCGGCCGCCACGAAGAGACCCGCCGGGTCAACCTCGATGGAACCCGCAACGTCTTCGAGGCCGCCGTCGCGGCCGGCACCAAGCGGCTCGTCTACACCTCCTCGGTCGCCGCCTACGGCTTCCACGAGGAGAACCCGCAGCCGCTCACCGAGGAGGTCGAGCCACGCGGCACCGAGGGCTTCTACTACTCGGCCCAGAAGGCGGAGCTGGAGGCGCTGCTCGAGGAGGTGACGGCGCCGGCAGAGGTCGAGGTCTACGTCTTCCGCCCCTGCGTCGTCGCCGGCCCACGGGCGACGATGCTGGTCGAGCAGACGCTGAAGCAGATCGAGGTGGGGGGGAGGTTGCCGATCGTCAGGCAGGCGCTCACCTCGCTGCCCCTGCTGCGGCCCGTCCTGCCCGACCCCGGCCTCCCCTTCCAGCTGGTCCACCACGACGACGTGGCCCGCGCGCTCGAGGCCGGCATCGCCGCCAGCGGGGCGCCCGGTGTCTACAACCTCGCCGGGCCGGGCGAGATCACGATGGGCGACCTCGCCCGCTCACTCGACTGGTACTCGCTGCCGGTTCCGGACCTCACCATGCGGCTTGCCGCCGAGGCCGCCACCCGCCTCTCCTTCCTCTCCGCCGAGCTGGAGTGGGTCAACGCCCTGCGGGTGCCGGTCCTGATGGACACCGCCGCCGCACGCCGCGAGCTCGGCTGGGAACCCCACTACGACGTCCATGAGACGCTCCTGCAGACCGTCGAGGGCGCCCGCGCCGCCGGGATCCTCGGCTAGAGCTCGGCGCGGATCAGCGCCGCCACTCGCTCCATCTCCGCCGCGTCTTCGTATTTCGTCCGCGGCCAGAAGAACCCGCGCAGGCCGTCCTTGCGACGCCGAGGGACGACGTGAACGTGGAGGTGGGGGACGCTCTGGCTGACGACGTTGTTGAGGGCGAGGAAGCTGCCCTGCGCGCCCATCGCCCCGACCACCGCCCGCTCGAGCCGCTGGGCGGTCTGGAAGTAGGGGCCGACCTCTGCGTCGGGCAGGTCGGCGAGCGTCTGGCGGTGACGGCGGGGGATCAGCAGGCAGTGGCCGTGGAACAGGGGCCGGTGGTCGAGGAAGGCGACGGCGTGCGGCTCGTCGAGCACGACCGTCGCATCCTCGGCGCCGGAGGCGATACGGCAGAAGGCGCAGTGCTGCTCAGGCAACGAAGGAGAGCGCGGCGGGCTCCACCGAGAGCTCGATCTCGGAGCGCTGGCCGATGTAGTCGCCGTCGACCTGGACCGGGAACGGGCGGAGCCCGCCAGCGGCGTCGGTCGAGGTCGAGCGAATCGAGGCACCGGTGATGCCTGCGACCCCTTCGATCTGACGATGGGCGGCCGCATCGAGGGAGCCGCTGAGAAGGCGCGGAACCAGGGTCGGGACGTCGCGTTGCGCTGCCCGTCGCAGCACGGCGAGCGACAGCGTGCCGTCGTCGATCCCGACCCCCGCGCAGATCCGGATCGGTTGGGAGCGGAAGTAGGTGAACGGATCGGAGTTCTGGATGATCGCCGTGATCCCCTCCGACTCGAACCCGTCGGCGCGGACCGACATCCGCACCGGGTCGCGCAGGTAGCGCCGGTAGAAGCCGGAGATCGCTGCCCAGGCGTAGTAGTAGTGGCCGGCGCGGGCCTTCAGCGCCGGGTGCGAGTCGACCCGCTCGACGACGGTGGCGTCGAGGCCGACTCCGCAGGCGAACACGAAGCGGCGGCCGCTGACGTTTCCGAGGTCGATCCGGCGCGGGCGGAAGTCGTCTGCCAGCGAGAGCAGGTGCTCGGTCGCGTCGACGACGTCGTTGGGGATCCCGAGGGTGCGACAGACCACGTTCGTGGATCCGCCCGGCAGCACCGAGACCGGAACGTCGGTACCGGCCAGCCCGTTTGCGACCTCGTTGAGGGTCCCGTCGCCGCCGAAGGCGACGACGATGTCATAGCCACCCTCGCAGGCCTCCCGGCCGATCTCAGTCGCGTGGTCGCGGGCCTCGGTGGTCACGGCCTCGACGTCATAGCGCCCCTGGAGGGCGTAGACGACGAGGTTCTTCAAGCGGTCCGAGACGGTGGTCGCATAGGGGTTGACGATGATCAGCATCCGCTTCTTGGGCGCCCGCCCCCCTGCGGGCTCGTCGGCCTGGCCGGCCTCGGGTGCGGGGGCTTCGGGCATCGCTACGGTTGGCGCGGTCGCCACTGCTACCCCGTACCCCGCCCGGTGGCCTCGTTACTCGCCGCGACGGCGCCGGTCGTCTCGAAGCGGGTCACCTCGCCGTCGCTGGCCTCGCGCACGCGACCCTCGTCGGCGAGCAGGTCGACGTGGCCGATCACCTCGGAGAGGGTCAGGAACGCCTGGGTGACGGCGACGTCGCCCCACAGCGCCTGGGCAAGCTCGTAGCCGCTGCGCGGCTGCTCGGCGATCAGGTCGAAGATCTTCTCCTTGCGCCGTGCCGTCATCTCGATCCGCTCGTCGATCAGCGCGACGTGGTCGGTGATCGGCTCCCCATGTCCCGAGAGGACGATCTCCGCCGGCATCTCGCGGGTCCTGCGAAGCGAGTCGAGGTAGCTGACCAGAGCCTTGGTCCGGCCGGGGGAGCCGTCGAGAGGGCGGTTGATCAACGGGTTCGAGGAGATGTGCTTGATCAGGTGGTCGGCGGCGATCAGGATACGCCGCTGCTCATCCCAGAAGACGGTGTCGGAGGGACTGTGACCGGGGCGATGGAGAACCTCCAGGGTGCGATCGCGGAGCTCGAGCCGCTCGCCGTCACGGAGCGGCCGAGTCACCCTCGCCTTCGAGCCCCAGCCGCGAAAGCTGCGTGAGACGCCCTGCAACGCGATCACGACGTTCTCGGGGATCCCGCAGCGCTGCATCAGCTCGCCGGCGAAGCGGTCCTCCTCCTCGGAGTTCTCGCCGAAGTTGGCGAGCCGCTCGACAGCGACGTCGATCGCGGCGACCTCCGCGCCCGAGTGCTCGGCGATGATCTCGACCAGGCCGAGGTGGTCGATGTGCTGGTGGGTGAGGATCACCAGCTCGAGGTCGTCGATCGAGTGGCCACGCTCGGCGAGCTGCCGCTGAAGCTCGTCGAGCGCCTTGCCCGAGTTCGGGCCGGTGTCGACCAGGGTCAGCGGCTCGTCCTCGAGCAGGTAGCAGTTGACCCGCCCGACCGCGAACGGGGTCGGGATACGCAGGCAGTGGATGCCCGCCTCGCGGGCTCGCTCCAGCGCGGCCTCCGCGGTCAGCGCCGGCGCCGCCATCAGGAGCGGATCAGCTCCAAGACCTCGTCTCGCTTCTGCTCCATGTGCTCGGCCGAGACGAGCGACTCGAGGTTC
>Ga0299913_10002725_pt1 | contig 14104 bp, 10 predicted proteins | sample RVTome_9_FD_201360 | JGI IMG/M metagenome (GOLD analysis project Ga0299913, IMG submission 201360) | Soil microbial communities from uranium-contaminated site in the Upper Colorado River Basin, Wyoming, United States - RVT155D38 (version 2) ... | reverse complement strand
CGTTCTGGGACTCGACCACGCCGGGTGCCTACACCGGATCGCTCGAGCCGGACCACACGCATCTCGCGGACTTCGCCGCAAGCGGTGGAGGCCGGCGCGACGACGCCCGCTGGTCCGGCGTCCTGGAGGTCATCCCGACCAAGGCGGATTACGTCCTCGACCTCATCCGGATGAACTCGCTCTGGCCGCTCCTGTCGGGGCTGGCCTGCTGCGCGATCGAGATGATGTCGGCAGCCACCTCGAAGAACGACATCGACCGGTTCGGTCACTTCCCGTTCCGGGCAAGCCCGCGCCAGGCGGACGTGCTGATCGTCGCAGGCACGCTGACGACGAAGATGGCGGGGCCGCTCATCCGGCTGTGGGAGCAGATGCCGGAGCCGAAGTGGTGCGTGGCGATGGGTGACTGCACCTGCTCCGGGGGCCGCTACAAGCGGAGCTACTCGACGATCGAGGGGATCGATAGGGTCATGCCGGTCGATATCTACGTCCCGGGCTGCCCCCCGCGCCCCGAGGGCCTGATCTACGCGATGATGAAGTTGCAGCAACTGGTCAAGCAGCGGCGGGGGCACTGGCCGGAGCGGGCGATCGGCCCGACCGTTCCCGAGGACGTCTGAGCGTGGATCGACGGTTCAAGGCCCGGCTCGATGCCCGCTTTGGCGAGGTTCTGCGCGGGCCAATCCGGCAGCGCCACGACGAAACGGAGATGCGCATCGGACCGGGCGACGTCGTCCCGGTGATGACCGCGCTCCACGACGATCCCGCGTTCCGCTTCGAGTTCCTCGCCGACCTGTGCGGCGTCGATACCGGTGACGTCATGCAGGCGGTCTACCACCTCTGGAGCGACGTCACCCCGGACTGGCTGAGGATCATCGTCGACGGCCTGTCCCGGGACGATCCGCGGGTTCCGTCCCTGACGTTCCTCTGGAAGGGAGCCGAGTGGATGGAGCGCGAGGCGTACGACATGTTCGGCATCATCTTCGAGGGCAATCGCGACCTGCGCCGCATCTACATGCCGCCCGACTACACGAGTTTCCCGTTGCGCAAGGACTTCCACCTGCCGGACGACGCCGCCCGCTCGCCCGGTGGGGGCGTGCGCCACATGGAACAGGCGCATCTCCCGACCGACACGCCGGCCGCAGCAATCCGCCGGACACCCGCATCGCGTCAGTTGCCGTCCCGATGACAACCACGAGGCGGCCCTCCGCGGACGATCCGCGGGTCATGCTCGACCAGGAGCTGGGTGTCTTCGAGCCGGTCCCGCCCTACCCGCCGCGGACCGAGCGCGAGGCCGAGTTCTACACGCTCGGCGACGGCGAGATGTTCATCAACATGGGCCCGCAGCATCCCTCGACCCACGGGGTCCTGCGGGTCGTGCTCAAGATCGACGGCGAGAACGTCGTCGACCTGGACCCCGTCCTGGGCTACCTCCACCGCGGCGTCGAGAAGCTGTGCGAGAACGCCGACTATCACCAGTGCATCAGCCAGGTCGACCCGCTCGAATACGTCAGCTCGCTGTTCAACGAGTGGGGCGCGGTGCTGTCGTTCGAGAAGCTGCTCGATGTCCAGGTGCCGCGCCGTGCCGAGTACATCCGGGTCCTGTCGGCGGAGCTCAACCGGGTCGCCAGCCACGCCCTGTTCATGGGCTGGATGGCGCTCGACCTCGGCGGCCTGACGCCGATCCTGTGGTCCTTCATCGAGCGCGACGAGATCGTCGAGATGCTCGCGTCACTGACCGGCCAGCGGATGCTCTTCAACTACTTCCGGATCGGCGGGGTGAACGGCGACCTGAACCATGACTTCATGAGCCGGCTGGGCAACTGGATGAGCCGGGCGACGGAGCAGATCGAGGCCAACACGGGCCTGCTCAACGAGAACGAGATCTTCGTCCGGCGGATGCGCGGCCTCGGCACGATCGATACCCCGACAGCCCTCCGGATGTGCTTCACCGGACCGAACCTGCGAGCCACCGGCGTCCCGTTCGACATTCGCCGGGCCCACCCGTATTCGGTCTACCCCGAGCTCGACTTCGATATCCCGACGCGCGACGAGGGTGACTGTCTCGCCCGCTACCTGCTGCGGGTCGACGAGGTCAAGCAGAGCCTGCGGATCATCGACCAGTGCCTGCACCAGATGCCGGACGGCCCGATCATGGCCAAGCTGCCACGACTCCTGCGCCCACGACCCGGCCGCGCCTACAGCGCCGTCGAGGGCCCGCGCGGGCAGTACGCCACGTACGTCATGAGCGACGGCACGGACCAGCCCTACCGAATGCGGATCCACGACCCGTCGTTCATCCACCTCCAGTCGGTCGGCCTCCTCATGGAAGGCAACCTCATCGCGGACACCATGGCGATCATGGCATCCCTGGACCCCATCATGGGTGGAGTCGACAAGTGACGGTCTACCGTTCCATCCGCACCGAGGTCCAAGGCGAAGCTCCGCGACGCCATTGGCCCGAGGTTGGTGGAGTCGACAAGTGACCGCGATATCCCGGTCGTGGAACCGGTTGACGTTGCCGGGAAAGGTCATCTTCACCGTCGTCCCGGCGCTCGTCGTGCTCACGATCGGGCTCGTCGTCGCGATCGCGATCCTCGGCGGGCCGGCCCTCGACCTGGTGGTTGCGAACCTGCCGATCGTGCGGTTCGTCGTGGCCGCCACGGCGATCCTCCTGATGACCATTCCGACGGCGTTCCTGATCATCTACATGGAGATGAAGGGCATCGCCCTGATGAACCTGCGGATCGGACCGGACCGGGTGGGGCCGTTCGGCTCGCTGCTGTCCGTGGTCCACGGGCTCAAGGTGCTGATGAAGGAGGACTTCACCCCGACCGGCGCGGACTCGGTCGTCTTCACGTGGGCGCCGGTTGTCGTGTACCTGGCCAGCGTGATGACCCTCCTTGTCATCCCGTTCGGGCCGGGCCTCGTCGGCCAGCACTTCCAGCTGGGGCTGCTCTACTTCTTCGCGATCAGCGGCCTGAGCGTCGTCGGCCTGCTCATGGCCGGCTGGGCGAGCTTCAACAAGTACTCGCTGCTCGGCGGCCTGCGATCCGCCGCGCAGGTGATCAGCTACGAGATCCCGCTGGTCCTGTCGGTCGTCGGCGTGATCATGCTGGCCGGGACGATGGACCTCGTCGTGATCGTCGAGAACCAGGCCGGCTGGTTCACCGACTGGTACATCTGGCAGCAACCGCTCGGGGCACTCATCTTCTTCATCGCCGCCACCGCCGAGGCGAACCGGACGCCGTTCGATCTGACCGAGGCGGACTCCGAGATCGTCGCCGGCTTCGCCACCGAGTACTCGGGGATGCGCTTCGGCTTCTTCTTCTTCGCCGAGTACGTCAACGTGTTCATCATCTCGGCGCTCACCGTCACGCTGTTCTTTGGCGGCTGGAACGCACCGTTCCCCTGGCCGTGGCCGATCACCCTCGACCTGAATCCGGGATCGCTCGGGATCGGGCTCCTGTTCGTCGTCGCACTCGTTCCGCTGGCCCTGACCCTGATCCTGGCGACCCCGTTCTGGCTGGTGAGCTCGCGAATCAAGGGCTGGCAGGCGCTGGTTATCGGCTTCGTGCTGGCAAACCTGTTCCTCGTCGGGGCGGTCGCGGCGGCCGGCTACATCGGCTTCGACTGGGTCGCCGGACTCGCCTGGTTTATGCTCAAGGCGTACGTGTTCGTGTTCATCTTCGTGTGGATGCGCGGCACCCTCCCGCGGGTCCGCATCGACCAGCTGATGAACTTCGCCTGGAAGTGGTTGATGGAGCTCGCGTTCCTCAACATCTTCATCACGGCCGGCGCGATCATCCTCATCAAGTACCTGAACCCCGAGGCCCTGCCCTGATGAGCTTCGTACCCGGCCTGGGGATCGTGAAGGGGATGGCGATCACGCTGCGCCGCTTCTTCGAGCCCAAGGTCACGATCAAGTACCCGGAAGAAAGCCCGGACGTCGCTCCGCGCTTCCGTGGCCGCCTGCAGCTGCTGTACGACGAGTGGGGCACGCTCAAGTGCGAGACCTGCTTCCAGTGCGCCCAGGCATGCCCAATCGAGTGCATCGACATGGGCGGCATCGACACGCGCGGGCGTTACCACGTCCACTGGGGCCCGCCCGAGACCTACGGCGAGCGGCGCGAGGAATCCGCCCTGCGGCGGTCGGGTCGCCCGGTTCCGGACCGTGCGTTCCACCACTTCCAGCCGGTCGATCTCGGCGCCGTCGACACGATCCTCGACGAGCACGACCACGATCCGAAACGGATGCTCGAGATCCTCGAGGCGACCCAGTCCGCGTACGGCTACCTCCCGGTTGCCGCCCTCAAGCAGATCAGCCAGAAGACCGGCGCGTGGTACGCGATGATCTACGGGACGGCCAGCTACTACGGGCACCTGCGTTTCGAGCCGGCGGAGGACGCCGCCCAGGCCACCGCCGTTGCGGCCGCGAGGCCACCCGACGCGTCGTACGTCACGGCCCTCGGCGCCGCGCTGGGCGGCGCGAACGGCCGGCCCGGCGCGCGCGGCAGGTCGTAGGCGCATGGACCGACTGACGACCCCGGCCGCATGGCCGTCGATCCTGCTGGGCCGTGCCAACGCGCCCGACCCGACAGACCTTGACGCGGCCACCCGGGATGGTGCGTTCGAGGGGCTGCGCCTGGCCGTTCGCGACCTGGGACCTACCGGCGTGATCGCCACGGTCGCCGCGTCCGGGCTGCGCGGCCGCGGCGGCGCCGGCTTCCCGACCGGTGAAAAATGGCGGACCGCGGCCTCGACCGAGGCCCCCCGGCGTTACGTCGTGGCCAACGGCTACGAGGCGGACCCGGCGACCTTCACCGACCGGACGCTGCTGGAACTCGATCCGTTCTCGGTCGTCGAGGGAACGCTCATCGCCGCTTACGCGGTCGGGGCGAGCGAGGCGTTCATCGCCGTCCGCGCCGGCGAAGGCGAGATCATCCGTCGCCTCGAGGCGGCCGTCGCCGATGCCGAGGAGGCGGGCTTCGCGGGCCCGGACGTCCTCGGGTCGGGTCACGACATCGAGCTGCGCATCCGGCCCGTCCAGGGTGCTTACATGCTCGGCGAGGAGACCGTCCTGCTCAAGGCGCTCGAGGGTCGCCGTGGCCAGCCCGAACAGCGTCCGCCGTACCCGGCAGCGCGCGGGTTGTTCGGCATGCCGACGGTCGTCCAGAACGTGCAGACCCTTGCCGCCGTGCCGTGGATCATCCGCAACGGCGCCGCGACCTACGCCGCCATCGGTGGCCCGGACAGTCCCGGTACGGTCCTCGTCCAGGTCCGCACGCCGGTCGGCGAAGGGATCGCGGAGATCCCGCTGGGGACCACGCTCCGCGAGCTCGTCGCGCTGGCCGGCTCGCTGCCACGTGGCCGGAAGCTCAAGGCCATCCTGATCGGCGGCCCGTCCGGCGGGCTCCTGCCCACGGACCTCCTCGACACGCCCTTCGACTACGGGCCGCTGCGCGACGCGGGGGCACATCTCGGTTCCGGGTCGATCGTGGCCGCGGATGACCGGACCTGCGTCGTCGACCTCGCCCGGCTGCTGACCCGCTATTGTTCCAGCGAGGCGTGCGGCAAGAGCATCCCGTGCCGGATCGGCACACGCCGCCTCGTCGAGATCGCCGACCGGATCGCGGACGGACGGCCGCGGCACAATGACCTGGGCATCCTCGTTGACCTCTCGAGCGACATCGTCGGATCCGCCCTGTGCGACCACGAGCGCCTGACGACGCTCCCGCTGGCGACCGGAATGCGATACTTCCGCTCGGAGCTCGACGATCACTTCCTCCGCAGCTCGTGCCCGGCCGGCGTTTGTCACCCCATCGCGGTGACCGCCGCGACCACCCACTGAAAGCGACGATGGCCGACCTGATCACGCGCCCCGCCAGCCACCCCGAGAGCGTCCCGGCGAGCACGCCCGAGGCACTTGCCGATCGCCTGCTCGAGACGCAGGCGCCGCAGCGTCCGCATGCCACGCCGCGGATCCGCCTCGAGGTCGATGGCCGGGTCGTCGAAGGCACCGAGGGCCAGACGATCCTCGAGGTCTGCCGGGACAACGGGATCGAGATCCCGACGCTGTGCTACGAGCCGAAGCTGCCGGGTTTCGGCGCGTGCCGGATGTGCGTCGTCGAGGTCGAGGGCGAGGAGCACCCGCCGATCAGCTGCTCACGCAGCGCCGAACCCGAGATGAAGGTCCAGACCCAGACCGAGGAGATCCGGCGACTGCGCCGGACGAACCTCGAGCTGATCTTCAGCGATCACAACGCGTACTGCCTGCCTCCCTGCCAGAACAAGTGCCCGAGCCACATCGACATTCCGGGCTTCCTCAAGGCGAATGCCGAGACCGACTGGCGCGAGTCGAGCCGAATCTTCAAGCGCACGATCCCCTTCCCGAGCATCCTCGGGCGGGTCTGCCCGGCGCCGTGCGAGGAACACTGCCGGCGCGACGAGGTCGACGAGGCGATCGCCATCCGGGACAGTCACCGCTATGCCGGCGACCAGGTGCTCAAGGCGATGCTCGACGAGGGAATCGACCCGCCGATCCCGTTCGAGCGGCAGGCGCCGACGGGTCGCAAGGCGGCCGTCATCGGGTCCGGACCGGCCGGCATGAGCGCCGCCTACTACCTGCTCCTTTCGGGGCATGACGTCACCGTCTTCGAGCGCGACCCCGCGCCCGGCGGGATGCTCCGCTACGGGATCCCGCAGTACCGCCTGCCGAAGGTCGAGGTGCTCGAGGCGGAATACGAATCCGTCACTCGCCTTGGTGGCCGGATCGTGTGCAACTCGGCGCTCGGTCGCGACTTCACGCTGGACGACCTGACCAACCAGGGTTTCGGCGCAGTCGTCGTCGCGATCGGCTGTTACGACACGAACAAGCTCGGCATCCCGGGGGAGGACGCGGCGGAGGTGATCGACGGGCTCGAATACCTGCGTAGCGCCACGCTCGGGCTGTCCTACCCCGAGCACACCGGAAAGCGCGTCGTCGTCATCGGCGGCGGGTTCACCTCGATGGACTGCGTCCGGACGTCCGTCCGGCAGGGTGCCAGCGAGGTGACCCTGGTCTACCGCCGCGACATGAAGGACATGCCGGCCGCGAACGAGATCCACGAGGCGATCGAGGAAGGTGTCACCACCATCTTCCAGGCCGGTCCCACGCGGATCATCACGGACGACGAGGGCGCCGTCACCGGTGTCGAGTTCACCCGGATGCAGCTCGGAGAGCCGGACGCGTCGGGACGCCGCCGCCCGCAGCCGGCGCCCGGCACCGAGTTCACCATCCCGTGCGACCGCGTGCTGCTCGCGATCGGCCAGGGCCCCGAGCTCGACTGGCTCGAGCAGCCCGGCAACGAGGGACCGGAGAAGTCGAAGCAGTGGCGCCTCAAGGCTGATGCCGTCACCTTCGAGACCGGGCGGCCGGGCGTGTTCGGCACTGGCGACGTCCGCATCGGCGCTGCGACCGTCGTGCAGGCGGTCGCCGAGGGCAGGCGCGCGGCCTATGCAGTGGACGCCTACCTCCAGGGCCTGGACCTGTCCGCCATCCGGACCCGCCAGACGCTCGCCGAACCGCAGCCCGAGTTCCTCTCGATCGTGCCCTTCACGAGCGAGGTCAAGGAGCCGCGCTACCGCATGACGGCGATGGACGCCGAGACACGCAACCGGAGCTACGTCGAGTACGAGCTTCCGTACACCCCCGAAGAGGCAGTCGCGGAGTCGACCCGCTGCCTCCAGTGCACCTGCGAGGCGATCGGATTCTGCGACCTTCGCCGCCTCGGGATCGAGTACGGAACGACGCTGCGCACGCTCGAGCCGCAGTACCACCAGGGCGCGGGCTATCGGAGCGTGACCGAGAATCGCTTCACCGGCGCGAACCACGACTACATTCGGGACGACTCGCACGCGTTCATCCTGCGCGAACCGTCGCGCTGCATCGACTGCGGCCGCTGCGCGCAGGTCTGTGCCGAGGTCGTTGGCGCCGCGTGTTACGACTTCATGCGGATCGGCTTCGACACTTTGGTCACGACGCCGCTCGACATGAGCCTCAACGACACGCCGTGCGTGTCGTGCGGCCGCTGCGCCGAGACCTGCCCGACGGGCGCCCTCATGCCCAAGCCGCGCGTGCTCGAGAAGTACGAGGTCGACGAGAGCCGCTGCATCCTGTGCGGGATCTGCGTCGATGCCTGCCCGTATGACGCGCTGCGCGACGGGGCAGACATCGAGCTGGCCCACACGAGTCGCGAACAACCGATGATCGACCTGATCGCCATCGCCGCGATCGACCGCGAGACCGAGGTCACCTACATCCGGCGCGAGGCCGACTGGGCGACGCGCGCGGCAGCGGAGGGCCGGCTGATCGACTCCGGTCGGTTGCTGCCTGTCCTCCCGCCCAACGTGGGCGGCGTCGCGACGCACGCCGGCGGCAACGGCAACGGAGCCAACGGCCATCGCGGCCACGACCATGGCGGGGCCGGTGGCGGCACCGGCCACGCACACCCGAAGTAGCGGCGGCCATCGTGCGCGCGCTCGTCCCGATCCTGGTTGCCCTGGCGATCATGGGAGCCGTCACCGGCGTCGCGGTGCTCATGCTCGTGCTGCTCGGCCAGGACTGGGCGGACGTGCTGCTGTGGCTGTTCGCGGCGGTCATGATCGGCTCCGCGCTGCTCGTGGTGACGATGCGCGACATCATCCGCTGCGGGCTGGCGATGATCGTCTGCTTCGGCGCCCTGGCCGGGATCTACGTGATTCTCGGGGCACCGCTCCTGGCCGCGACCCAGGTCATCGTCTACATCGGCGCGATCAGCGTCCTGATCCTCTTCGCGATCATGCTGACCCAGACCAAGGACGCACCGCGGGTGCTCGTCTTCCAGACGCAGTCGGCCGGCGCGGCCGTCGCGGCGATCATCATCGCGGTGATCATCGCGCTGGCGGTCACGGCGACGGACTGGCCTGAGGTCGTGGGCGGCACGTGGCTCGACACCGCGACGCTCTCGGAAGTCCTGTTCAACGAGTACGTCCTGGCCTTCGAGGTTGTCGGCGTGCTGCTGCTCGCAGCGGTCGTCGGCGGCGTCTTCCTCGCCAAGCGCGAACCGGGTGGTCCGTCGTGAGCCAGTCGCTCGACGCGTATCTGATCCTGTCGGGGATCCTTTTCGCGATCGGTACGTTCGGCTTCCTCGCCAGGCGCAACGCGATCAGCATGCTCATGTCGATCGAGCTGATGCTGAACGCGGTGAACCTCGCGATCATCGCGTTCGCCGCGTTCGGCGCCTTTGGCGGATCGCCGGCCGAGATCTCGCGCGGATCGGTCATCGCGCTGATGGTCATCTCGGTCGCCGCCGCCGAGGCCACGGTCGGCCTCGCCATCATCATCGCGATCTACCGTAACCGTCGGACCCCGCTGGTCGACGAATACGACGCGATGCGCCAGTGAGCCCGGCGTCGCCCTTCCTCACCGGGCCGATCGTCGCGGCAGCCGAGGGCGCGGCCGGCGGGCCGACCCTCGATCTGCCGTGGAACGCGCTGATCCCGCTCATCCTCGGCCTGCCCATCTTCGGCTTCCTGTTCACCGCGGCGGTCGGGCGCCGGCTCGGCAAGCAGGCCCACTGGGTGCCGGTCCTCGCCGTCTTCGCGGCGTGGGTCATCGCGATGCTCGCGGCGTACGGTGCGCTGACCCACGCCGAGCCGTTCGGAGAGAGCGGCCTGGTCGTCGAGCTGTACACGTGGATCCCGGCCGGGGGGTTCCAGGTGGAGGTCAACTTCCTGGTCGACTCGTTGACGGCCTGCCTGCTCATCGTGGTCACGACGATCGGCCTGCTGGTCCACGTCTACTCGGTGGGGTACATGGGCCACGACCCGGGGTACTGGCGGTTCTTCGCCTACCTCAACCTGTTCATGGTCTCGATGCTCCTGCTCGTCCTCGCCGACAACTGGCTGGTCGTGTTCGTCGCCTGGGAGCTCGTCGGGCTGTCGAGCTACCTCCTCATCGGGTTCTGGTATCGCAAGAACTCGGCCGCCCTGGCGAGCAAGAAGGCGTTCATCGTCAACCGCGTCGGGGACGTCGGGTTCGCCCTCGGGATCATGGCCATCTTCGTCAACACGGGCACCTTGAACATCCGCGAGTCGATCGGGCTGATGACGGCCGATGGCGCCCAGAACGCGATCCCGCTCGTCGTCGTGGCGCTGCTCGTCTTTGCCGGGGCGATGGGCAAGAGCGCCCAGTTCCCGCTCCACGTCTGGCTGCCCGACGCGATGGAGGGCCCGACCCCGGTTTCCGCCCTCATCCATGCCGCGACGATGGTCAACGCCGGTGTCTACCTCGTCGCCCGGGCCAACCTGCTCTTCGCCCACAGCGTCGAGGCGATGGTCGTGGTCGCCTCGATCGGCATTTTCACCGCGATCCTGGCGGCCTCGATCGCGATGACCCAGACGGACATCAAGCGGGTCCTGGCGTACTCGACGCTCAGCCAGCTCGGCTACATGTTCGCGGCGCTCGGGGTGGGGGCGTTCACCGCGGCGATCTTCCACCTGATGACCCACGGCTTCTTCAAGGGCCTGCTCTTCCTCGGCTCGGGCTCGGTCATCCACGCGGTCCACGAGGAGCAGGACATGCGCAGGATGGGGGGCCTGCGTCGCAAGATCCCGATCACCTACGTGACGATGCTGATCGGCTCCATCGCGATCGCCGGGATACCGCCGCTGGCCGGGTTCTTCAGCAAGGACGAGATCCTCGGCGAGGCGTTCAAGCTGGGCTTCGCCTGGGTCTGGTTGATCGGGATCGTGGTCGCGATCATGACCGCCTTCTACATGTTCCGGCTGATCGGGCTGACGTTCTGGGGTGAGTTCCGCGGACCGCGCGAGATCTGGGACCGGATCCACGAATCACCGCGGGTGATGACGATCCCGCTCATCCTGCTGGCGATCCCGTCGGCGCTCATCGGCCTCGCGCTCGGGCTGCCCCTCGGCGACAGCGTGATCCACCACTGGCTCGCGCCGGTCTTCGACGAAGGTGTCCACGTCATCGAGGAGGCACGCAACGTCCATCCGGGGCCGTACGAACTGTTCGGGATCGACGGGTTCCTGATCGGCGCGAGCGTCGCCGTGGCGGTCGCCGGGATCCTCGCCGCCTGGCGCCTGTTCGGTGCAGAGCTTCCGGGCATCCGGATCGGTCCGCGGCACGGGGCGGTCCGGGCGATCTCCGCCCGCGTCCCGTTCCTCTATCGGGCGTCGCTCAACAAGTGGTGGTTCGATGACCTCAATCACCTGCTGTTCATCGTCATCGGCGGGCGGCTGGCGGCGGCGATGTTCTGGTTCGACCGGGTCGTCGTCGACGGAACGGTCAACGGGATCGGCAGCCTGACCGTGAGCGCGGGGCGCGGGTTGCGCCAGGTCCAGACCGGACGCGTCCAGAACTACGCGCTGGGCATCGCCGTCGGGTTGATCGTCATGGCCGGTTCGTACCTCATCCTGGCCGGCCGATGACCCTCAACGTGTCGGACATCCCGATGCTCTCGATCGTCATCTTCCTGCCGCTCGTCGGGGCGATCGTGCTGGCGGTCCTGCCGACCTCGATGGCGCGCTCGGTCGCGCTGACCACCGCGCTCCTCACCTGGATCGTGTCGCTGCTCCTGCTGATCGGCTACTCGCCGACCTCGGCGCCGTTCCAGTTCGAGGAGCAGCTCGACTGGATCCCCGTCTTCGGCATCCAGTACAAGCTGGGCATGGACGGTCTGTCCGCGGCGCTCGTCGTGCTGACGACGACGCTGACCTGGGTCTCGATCCTCGCCAGCTGGCACCCGATCCAGACCCGGGTCAAGGAGTACATGGTCTCGTTCCTCGTGCTCGAGGTCGGGATGATCGGCGTGTTCCTCGCAACGGACCTGTTCCTGTTCTACATCTTCTGGGAGATCGTGCTTGTCCCGATGTACCTGATCATCGGGATCTGGGGCGGCGCGAACCGGATCTACGCGACGATCAAGTTCGTCCTGTACACGCTGGTCGGGTCGCTGCTCATGCTCGTCGCGATCCTGGCAACGGCGTTCGCCTACCAGGCGGCGCACCCGGAGACGGGCTGGGTGGGCGCCTTCGACCTCGATACGCTCCGTGCCTTCGCGGCGACCGGGGGCGGGTTCCCGCCGGAGCTGCAGGTCGGTGCCTTCCTGGCCTTCTTCCTCGCGTTCGCGATCAAGGTCCCGATGTTCCCGTTCCACACCTGGCTGCCCGACGCCCACACGGAGGCGCCGACCGCCGGCTCGGTGATCCTGGCCGGGGTGATGCTCAAGCTCGGCGGCTATGGCCTGCTGCGGTTCGCGCTGCCGCTCTTCCCCGACGCGGCGCAGACGTTCGCCCCGGTGATCATCGTGCTGTCCCTGATCGGGATCACCTACGGCGCGGTCGTTGCCCTCGTCCAGCCGGACCTCAAGCGGCTCGTCGCGTATTCCTCGGTCAGCCACATGGGCTTCGTCACGCTCGGAATCTTCGTGTTCACCGAGCAGGGCATCCAGGGCGCGATCCTCCAGATGATCAACCACGGGCTGATCACGGGCGGCCTGTTCCTCCTCGTCGGCGTGATCTACGAGCGAACCCACGACCGGTCGATCGCGAAGATGGGCGGCCTGTCGGCGCGCGTGCCGGTGTTCACGGCGGTCTTCGGGTTCTTCGTGTTCGCCTCCGCCGGGCTGCCGGGGTTGTCCGGGTTCGTCGGCGAGTTCCTGACACTCGTGGGGGCATTCGTCGCCGATCCGCTCGTCGCCGTCGTGGCCGCCTTCGTGATGATCCTTGCCGCGGCGTACCTGTTGTGGATGTTCCAGCGGGTGGCCTTCGGCGAGGTCTCGCCGTTCCTGCAGGGTCTCGGCCACCACCTGACGGACATGACACCGACCGAGATCCTGACGCTCGCGCCGCTCGGTGGCCTGATCGTCGTCTTCGGGCTCTTCCCTGGGCTCCTGCTCGACCTCATCCCGCGGACGGTCTCTGACACGCTGGTCAGCGCCGAGGCCGGGCGCGCGATCGCGATCCCGACCGAGGTGGTCCTCGGCGCGCTGGGCCTGCTGCTGGTCGTGATCGGCGGGCGGATCGTCGCGGCGACTCTTGCGCGCTCGCCCGAACTGGGCACCGAGGGCGAGGCCGCGCGATGATCGCCGACGACCTGTTCACGATCGCGCCGTTCATCGCAGCGGTCCTGACGGCCTGCGCGATCCTCGTGGTCGACCTCATCTGGCCGAACCGCAGCGCGCTCGCCGTCGGCACGTCGCTCCTGGGCCTGGCGATCACCGCGGCGCTCGTCGTCGTAGTCGGCGGAAACCCGGCGACGGCGTTCGGACCGGCGGGCGAGGGTGCATACCGCGTGGACGCCCTCACGACCTACCTCCAGCTGCTGCTGATCGCGGTCGTGGCCCTGTCGATCGTGTTCGGGCCGGACTACCTCCGGCCACGAAGCCTGCCGGTCGCCGAGTTCGCGACGATCCTCGTCTTTGCGCTGACCGGCGCCATGCTCATCGCGGCCGCGGCGGACCTGCTCATCCTGTTCATCGCCCTCGAGCTCATGGTCCTCCCGGGTTACCTGCTTGCGGGGTACCACAAGTCGGACGCCTATTCGACCGAGGGTGCGATCAAGTACTTCCTGCTGGGTTCGTTCAGCTCGGCGATCTTCCTCTTCGGGCTGGCGTTCGTGTGGGGGCTGACCGGGACGACGAGCACGGCCGGCGTCGCGGCCGTCCTCGCCGACATCACGGCAGGGGTCGCGACGCTCTCGCCGGGACTCGCCGTGGGCCTCGCCCTGATGACGACGGGCGTCGCGTTCAAGATCGCCGCGGTGCCCTTCCACTACTGGACGCCGGACGCCTACCAGGGTTCGCCGACGCCGGTGACCGGGTACCTGTCGGTCGGCCCGAAGGTCGGCGCCTTCGCCCTCATCCTGCGATTGTTCGTCGACGGCCTGTACCCGCTGGCCGAGTGGTGGCTGCCGGTCGTGATCGTCCTGGCGGCGCTGACGATGACGCTGGGCAACCTCGTCGCGCTCACCCAGGACAACGTCAAGCGGATGCTCGCGTACAGCTCGATCGCCCACACCGGGTACATGCTCGTGGGGTTGGCGGCGTTCGCCGCGGGGGAGCTGAGC
>Ga0299913_10002724_pt1 | contig 14104 bp, 12 predicted proteins | sample RVTome_9_FD_201360 | JGI IMG/M metagenome (GOLD analysis project Ga0299913, IMG submission 201360) | Soil microbial communities from uranium-contaminated site in the Upper Colorado River Basin, Wyoming, United States - RVT155D38 (version 2) ... | reverse complement strand
GAGCAGGCGCGCGCTGTGGCGCACCTGGCCGGCGATCGCCTGGGCGATCCGCTCCCAGGCCGCGTCGGGCAGCTGCGGCACGGTGATCTCCACCACGTACGGCGTGGAGCGGCTGCCCTGGACGCTGCCGCTGAGGCGTCCGGGGGCCACGCGCACGTCGGTCACCCTGGCTGCGCGCAGCAGCGCCTGCCCGCGGCGGGAGCGGCGCGCGATGTCGCCGGGGGCGTCGTCGAGCAAGTCGCGCCAGCGTTCGGACCACTCGTTCATGCGCCCGCCTCCCAAGCCTCGTCGTCGTCGTCGGCCGGCGCCGCGAAGCCTTGCTGGCGCGACAGGGCAACCAGCTCGCGCAGCTCCTGGTCGCCCAGCTCGGTGACCCAGGCCTCGCCGGCGCCGACCACCGCGTCGGCCAGCGCGCGCTTGCGTTCGAGCATGGCGGCGATGCGCTCCTCGACCGTGCCGGCGGTGACCAGCTTGTGCACCTCCACGGCGTGCTGCTGCCCGATGCGGTGCGCCCGGTCGGTGGCCTGGTCCTCCACGGCCGGGTTCCACCAGCGGTCGTAGTGCAGCACGTGGGTCGCGGCGGTCAGGTTCAGGCCGGTGCCGCCCGCGCGCAGGCTGACGATCAGCACCGGCGGCGGTTCGACCTCGCCCTCGCCCTGGAACGCCGCGACGATGCGGTCACGCTCCTCGGCGCGCACGCCGCCGTGCAGGAACGGCACCCACGTGCCCAGGTCGTCGCCGAACTGCCGCACCAACAGGCGGCCCATCGTCGTGAACTGCGTGAACACCAGCACCTGCTCGCCGGCGTCGACGGCCTCGCGCACCAGCTCCCGCGCAGTGGCGAGCTTGCCGGAGCGGCCGGGCAAGGGCTCGTCCTCCTGTTTGCGGTAGTGGGCCGGGTGGTTGCAGATCTGCTTCAAGGCGGTCAGCAGCGCCAGCACGCGGCCGCGGCGCGCGATGCCCTCGCCCAGGCCCGAGCTGAACGCGTCGTTCACCGCCCGCTCGTACAACTCCACCTGTTCCTCGGTGAGGCCGCACGGCACCTCGCGCTCGATCTTCTCCGGCAGGTCGGCGATCACGGCGGGGTCGCGCTTCTCGCGGCGCAGCACGAACGGCGCGACCAGGCGGCGCAGGCGGCGGGCGGCCGAGGCGTCGCGGCCGCGCTCGATCGGGTTGGCGAAGCGCTGGTCGAACGTGCCGCGCGTGCCGAGCAGCCCGGCGTTCACCATGTCCATCAGCGCCCACAGGTCGCCCAGGCGGTTCTCCAGCGGCGTGCCGGTCATCGCGACCTTCTGCCGCGCCCGCAGCGCCCGCGCCGCCTTGGCGCCGCTGGTGGCGGGGTTCTTCACGTGCTGCGCCTCGTCGATCGCGACGACGTCCCACTCGGCGGCCGCCAGCGACGCGCCCTCGCGGCGCAGCATGCCGTAGCTGGTCAGCACCACCCCCTGGGTGGCGGCGAGGTCGTCGGGGCGGTCCAGCCCGTGGAAGCGCGTGACCGCGAGGTCCGGGGCGAAGCGCGCCAGCTCGCGCTGCCAGTTCCCCAGAACCGAGGTCGGGCAGACGATCAGGTGGCGGCGCGGGCGGCCGGGGTCGTCGGCGGCGAGGGCAAGCAGGTAGGCGATGAGCTGCACGGTCTTGCCCAGGCCCATGTCGTCGGCCAGGATCCCGCCCAGCCCGAGTTCGCCCATGCCGTGCAGCCACGCCAGGCCGCGGCGCTGGTAGGGGCGCAGCTCGCCGACGAAGCCGTCCGGCTCGGCCTCGGGCACGCGCGGTTCGGCGGCGGCGCGGATGCGCTCGACCAGCGCGGCGACGCGGCCGCGCGCCACGACCTCGGCGTCCTCCAAGAGGCCCGAGCGCTCGTCGTCGCCCGTCAGCTCGGCGACCCGCGAGCCGGCGAGCGCCATGGCGAGCGCCTCGCCCAGGCCGAGCCGCACCGGCGCGCCCAGCTTGCGCAACCCGCGCAGGCGCTCGGGGTCCACGCGCACCCACTGCTCGCGCCAGCGCACCAGCGGCACCTCGCTCGCCAGCAGCCGCTCCAGCTCGGCGTCGTCCAGGACCGTGCCGCCGAGGTCCACTTCCCAGGCCGCGAGCACCTCGTCCTGCACGGTGAAGTCGATCGGCTCGTCGTCGAGCGCCCCGTTGTCCGTGCCTTCCTCGCCGGGCAGGTCGCGCCCGATCACGAAGCGCAGGCGGATGGCCTCCTCCGCCAGGCCGTCCGGCAGCTCGACGATGACCCCCGCGTCGCGCAAGGCGGGCGCCGCCTCGGAGATGAATCCCCACGCCTGGGCGAGGTCCATCGCGACCTCGGCGGGCGCGGCGTTGCGCAGCGCCAGCTCGAACGGCGGCGACAGGCGCGCGGCCAGCGCGATGCCGCGCAGGAACGCCTCGTGCAGCTGGGCCGCGGGCAGTGCCTCGTCCTCACCGGGCTCCCAGACCTCCGCGGCTGGGCGCAGCCGGCCGTCGCTGCCGAGCAGGCCGAGCGCCAGCCGCCACTCGCCGTCGAGCTCGGCGGGCGCCTCCAGACGGACGTGCAGCACCCCGGCGAGCTCCTCGGGGCGGCCCCAGCCGCGCATGCCGGCGACGAGCTCGGCCGCGTCGTCGCGCAGCGGCACCACGGGGTCGGCGGGATCGGACAGCGCGGCGGCCCAGCGCGCCGTCCACGGCAGAAGCCGCTCGCGCGGGCGGCCGGGCGCGGGCGGCTCGCCACCGCTGCGGACGGCGTGGTCGGCCACGGCGTCCTCGAACGCCTCGAGCAGATCGAGCGGCTCCCATGTGCGGCCGTCGTCGGCCACGAGCGCGTGCGCCGAGCGCGGCATCGCGGCGGCCAGGCGGGCCAGCGCCTCGCGGCCCGGCCCCTCGCCCTGCTCGACCTGCCACACGCCGTGCACCCCGTCCCCCGCGGTGGTCACGCGCAGCGCGGGCACGGACCGTTCCGCCGCGACGGCGGCGAGCGCGATGCGGGCGGCCAGCGACCAGGCGCGCAGCGCGTCGCCCAGGCGGCGGCCGTGCTCACCGTGCGTAGCGGGCAGGCGCAGCAGCGCCGGGAGCGCGCCCTCCAGCGGCAGCGCCAGCGCCTCCAGCTCGCGTGCCTCGACCCCGTCGCCGTGCGGCAGCGCGATCCGCGCCTTCGCCGGCTCGCCCCCAGCGAAACCGAGGGCCGCGGCGGCCGTCTCGATCGCCTCGGTGGTCAGCCCGGGCGCGTACAGCAGCAACACGCCCTGCGCGGGCCAGTCAGGACGCGGGGCGAACAGCGCGTGCAGCGTGGACAGCGGGGGGCCTTTCGTGGGGACGCGACAGCCTGTCCACGCTAGCGGGTCGGCGCGCCGCCTTCTGCCCCGAATCCCGGATCGAGCTGGCCGAGCAGCGCGCGCACCGCCGCGGCGGGAATCTGGCCGTCCTGTTCGTGCGCCAGGAGCTGGCGCAGCGCCTGCACCATCTGGCCGCGGTCGACCAGCCGCGGGGCCTCGCCCTGCGGCGCCCGCCGGGCCACGGACGGCACGACGCGCCCTGCGCCCGCAGCCGCCGCCTGGTCCGCCTCGCCACCGAACAGGCGCGGCTGCGGCGGCGCCTCGCCCTTGGAGCGCCGCTCGAACTCGGACGGGGTCGTGCCGGCGCAGGCGGCGGCCCACCAGGTCAGCCCGCGATCCCATGACGCACCGGCCGGGCGCCGCAGGGGCACGCGCCCGTTGAACGCGACGTCCACGACGACGCCGATCACCACGTCGCGCACGAACTGGTCGTGCGCGAACTGCGGCCGCAGCTCGTCCATGAAGCCCGCTGGAGGCCCGCCGCCGGTCAGGCGCGCAGCGATCTCCTGCACGACGTCACGGGACCGCTGGAGCCAGGCCCAGGCGTGGTCTGGAACGGTCACTGCGGTCGCCATCGCCGAAGCGTCCCCGCCGCGAGGCCGAGGGTCAAGCACCTACCGCGCCCTCAGGTCGTCCCCGCGCGAGACCCGCGACTACATTTCAACTCTGTCGCAGTCGTCGAAGCCTGCTCCACAGTTGCGCACGTGCATGACCTTGAGTCACGACGGCAAAGAGCATTGCGAGAGTCAAGACGTACGGGTCTCCAGCGGCAGGGCCGCCCTGCGCCGCAACCCACATCGGAAGACTGGCAGCGAGTACAAGCGTCCCTGCACGAAACAAAGTCCAGTTGAGATGCGCCAACAACCCCATACAAATGAGAAGGAACGGGGCGAGCCACACCAGGACGATAGGGACGATCGTGAATATGAGTTGCAAGAAGTGCTCCAGCATCGTCAGCACCGCATGCTGTCCGCTCGGATGAGCGGGACTTCGCACCGTCAACACAACGGCGGCCGAGAGGGTAACGATTCCGATCACACAAAGGCACCGCATCAAATTGCCTACGAACAACGCGGGCTTGTCCTGCGGGCGACCATCAGTGCCGTCAGCAGATGCTCGTCGGATAATCATTCTTAGAGCTCGTTCATGCGCGGTGCGGGAGGCGCACTCAGCATCACCCAATGGGTTTCGCGTGAATGATAAATTAGCCGGCCCCGGAATGCAATAGCGATGGACGGGTACCGGTCCATGTAGACGGACGGCACTCCTAGACCCCCACGGCCATCAGTCGGCATGTCTATCCGCCCATCTATTGCTGAAATCGGCGGGGCGCGCAGGATCGACTGGCTGAGTGCGAACAATGCTATCAGGGTTCCATTCGGCCGTTCGTGCAGCATGAAGGCATTGTGGCCGCTCTTCCCATCGATAGGCAGTGCGTCGGCCCAGTTCCCCTTGTTCGTTTTCGAAGGGTTGACACGCAACATCCATGAACGGGTGCCATAGTCTATGGACACCACGGCCTTATTTTGGCTATCGGAGGCATTGATGTTAAGGCCGCGATTGTCCCCGGTGAGATATTCGTTCTCGCTAATCTGCATACCGCTGTTCTCGCTTCTCAACAAGTACCTCTTGATTGCCAAGCCCGTAGTAGCAGTCCGGATCCACATCTGCACCTTCGCCACACCCTGCACTCTGCCCGGATTCTGCAGGGTGCCAAAGAGGTACGCGGCTTTGGCTACCGTTGAATCACTGAGCTGTCGCCGGACATCTGGATCGCTGACGGCGCGCAGCCCCTCCGGATCGACCATGTTCAGAGGATCGTTCAGGGCGTACGGGTAGCCGTTCGCGAACGAGACGGAGCCCGCAATTCCGTCGAGGGGGTCCGCCGTGGTGAAGACACCGTTCATTGCGTCGTACTCACGAGCACGCAAGTGGAGCCATTCGCTGCTGGTGAGCTCTCCCCGGTAGCCGAACTCCGGTATCCCGACGCCGGACGAGCGCGGCGAGCCGAACGCGTCGTAGGAAGAGGACTGCACGAAGGCGGCCGTCGCTGGCGTCTCCAGGGCAGAGCCGTAGATGTCGGCCAGGAACGGTGCGTCGGCGCTGGGCGTGTCCAACCAAGCCCGATCAATGCCGTAGACCAAATTCGCCGGAATGCCTCCGCGTTCGAGGACGAGCGGTTGGGAAACCGGATCTGCTGGATCCCAGCGAACGCCGGTGGTGACAGCAGGAACGCCTGGCTCGGTGCTGACGACTTCTACCAAGCGATCATCACCGTTGTACTTGCGCACGTCGGTGTGGACGCCGGCAATGTCCGTCATTGTGACCGCCGAGATGCGTCCGGCACCGTCATAGGTCATGGTCTTGGTCCAGGTAGTACCGCTCTCGCCGGTCCGTCGACCGGCAGCATCAACCGTGTAACTCGTCACCGTGTCCGCCGCTGCGCCGGCGTTCGTCCGACGCTCCAGCAGCCGGTTCGCGGCGTCATAGGTGTAGAGGGTCGCCGCGCCAGGCGCGGTGTCCGCGATGCGGTTGCCCACGGTGCGTCGGAAGGTAACAGTCCTGTGGCACCAGGATGACGAACTCGACTATCTTTATTCTTACGGTGAACCGGGTGCTGAGGCCGGGACGACGGCGGTCCACACGGCGCCCTCCCCGGCGACGACGATGCCCGCGCCGCGCCAGGAATCGGGCAGCACTGGCGGTGGGGGCACGGCCGGCTCGAGGGCCAGCGCCAGGACCAGCGCGCCGCCCTCTGGCGCCTGCAGCTTCAGCCCCCTGACGGCGGCCCCGGCACGGCGCGCGTGCTCCAGCAGCTCCTCCGCGACGCGGAAGGCCAGCAGCGCGGGCGATGCCCCCGCGCCGCCGGCGCCGGACGGGACGGCGATCTCGACCACCGCGTCGGGTGAGCGCTCGCGCACCAGCCGGTTCAGCCGTTCCTCGAGTTCGCCGTCGGCGGCGATGCCGGGACGCAGGCGATCCATGAGATCGCGGCACGCGAGCGTCGCCAGCCGCAGTGCCTCGAGCCCGCGCCGGAGGCCGTCGCGCAAGTCGGGCGCCACATCCTCGGCGTCCATGCGCATCGCCAGCCCGTCCAGGAACAGCTGCGCCGCCGTCAGTTCCTGAATGGGGCCGTCGTGCAGCTGGTGGGCCAGCCGCTCCCGCACCCGCTCCGCTTCGACCCACTCGCGCACGCCGTCCCCTCCGTCAGCTGAGCACCCGGCGGCGGAAGCCGCGCACTCCAGCGTAAGAGACAGTCCCGGTGAACACGATGAGGACCGCCAGAACGACCGGCGGGGACATGTGCGGCAGCTGCGGGGTCAGCGACATGCGGAAGCCCTCGGCGATGTACACCAGCGGGTTCGCGAGGGTGAGGATCTGCAGCCACCGGATCGGCGCCAGCGCCGCCCACGGGTAGTAGGTCGAACCGAGGAACGTGATCGGCAGGATCACCACGCTGAACAGCAGCGGCACCTGCTGGGGGGCGACGACGGTGCCCAGGAACAGGCCGAGCCCGGACGCGAGGAACGGCGCGACCAAGAACACCACCACCAGCAGTGGCCAGTGGATGTCGAGCTGCGCCTGCTCGGCCGGGACCAGGGCCGCAACCGGGAACACCAACAGCGCCGCGACCATCCCCTCGATCGCCCCCCAGGTCAGCTTCTCGACCGCGACGGCCGACACGGGCAGCGGCGCGAGCACGCGGTCCTCGACCTCGCGCGTGTAGCCGAAGTCCTGCACCAGCGGCAGCGCCACCGCCTGGACGCCCTTGATGAGCATCGAGATCGCGACGACGCCGGGCACCAGCACCGTCGTGAACGACAGGTCCCCGCCCGGGGCGCGGAAGCCCTGGCCGATGCGGGGGAACACGTAGGTGAACACGAACACCAGCAGAAACGGCTGGCTGAGCGTGCGCACCAGGAAGCGGACCGGCTGGCGCGACTGCACGCGCAAGTCGCGCAGGATCAGCCCCCAGAACGCCGACAGCGCCGAGGCGTGCGGTGGCGAGGCGACGGCGGTCATTCGCGCAGCTCCCGTCCGGTCAGGGCGATGAACACCATCTCCAGCGTCGGCCCGTCGGGCGCCGCCTGGGCGATGCGCGCGCGGATCTGCTCGCGCACCAGCTCGGGATCCACGTCGCGCTTCAGTTCCGCGGGCGTGCCCAGCGCGAGGATGCGGCCGTGGTCCATGACCGCGAGTCGCTCGCAGAGCTGGTCGGCCTCCTCCATGTAGTGCGTGGTGAGCAGGATCGTCTGGCCCTCGGCATGCAGCTCACGCAGCACCTCCCACAGCGCCAGGCGACTCTGGGGGTCCAGGCCGGTGGTCGGCTCGTCGAGGAACAGCACGCTCGGGCGGTGCAGCAGCGCCCGCGCCACCATCAGGCGCTGCGCCATGCCGCCCGACAGGGCCATGACCTGCGCGTCGCGGCGGTCGCCGAGGCGGAAGCGCTCCAGGTACTCGTCCGCGCGGCGGTTCGCCTCACGCCCGCGCAGGCCGAAGTAGCGCCCGTGGAAGGACAGGTTCTCGCGCACCGTGAGGCTGCGGTCGAGCGTGTTGTGCTGGCTGACCACGCCGATGCGCCGCTTGACCGCACTGGGGTGACGCGCGACGTCGACACCGTCCACCAGCGCCTGACCCTCGGTCGGGATCACCCGCGTGGTCAGCATGCCGATGGTCGTCGTCTTGCCCGCGCCGTTGGGACCGAGCAGCCCGAAGATCTCCCCGTGGCCGACCTGCAGGTCCAGGCCGTCCACGGCGGCCACGTCGCCGCCCGACGCGGTGAAGCGCTTGCGCAGTCCCCGGGTCTCGATCGCGAAGGGGGACTGCGCCATGCTCAGCGCGCGACCGTCGTCGGCAGCCAGGCCGGCCGCGAAGCTTCGAACGCCGTGATGTCCCCGGCGTGCTCGAGCGTCATGCCGATGTCGTCCAGGCCCTCGACCAGCAGGTGCTTGGTGTGCGGGTCGATGACGAACTCGGCCGCGATGTCGCCGGCCACGGCGGTCTGGTTCGGCAGGTCCACGCGAATCGTGGCCGACGGGTCGGCTTCGGCCAGAGCGATCAGTGCCTTGCAGACCTCGGCGGGCAACTCGACGGTGAGCAGGCCGATCTTCGCGCAGTTGCCACGGAAGATGTCGGCGAAGCTCGGCGCGATCACCGCCTCGAAGCCGTACTGCTGGAGTCCCCACGGCGCATGCTCGCGGCTGGAGCCCGAGCCGAAGTTCGCACCGGCCACGAGCACCTTGGCGCCCGCGTAGCGCGGGTCGTTCAGCACGAAGCCGGGATCCTGGCGCCAGTCGAAGAACACGAACTCGCCGAAGCCGGTCCGCTCGATGCGCTTGAGGAACTGCTTGGGCATGATCTGGTCGGTGTCGACGTCGGCGCGGTCCAGCGGGACCATGCCGCCCTCGATGACGGTCACGGGGTTCACTGCACGTACTCCCTTGCGTCGACGAAGTGGCCGTTGATCGCCGCCGCGGCGGCCATCTCGGGCGACACCAGATGGGTGCGGCCGCCCTTGCCCTGGCGGCCCTCGAAGTTGCGGTTGCTGGTCGAGGCGCAGCGCTCCCCCGGCTGCAGGATGTCGGGGTTCATGCCCAGGCACATCGAGCAGCCCGGCTCGCGCCAGTCGAAGCCGGCCGCCTTGAAGATCTCGTCCAGGCCCTCGGCCTCGGCCTGCACCTTCACCTGGTATGAGCCGGGCACGACCATGGCGCCCACACCCTCGGCGACCCGCTTGCCCTCGACCACCTTCGCCGCCGCGCGCAGGTCGCTGATGCGCCCGTTGGTGCACGAGCCGATGAACACCCGGTCGATCGGGATGTCGGTGATCGCCTCGCCGCCGCGCAGGCCCATGTAGTCCAGCGCGCGCTGCGTCTGCTCGGGGTCGGCGGTCTCGGCCGGCAGCGGCACGCGCCCGCTGACCCCGACGCTCATCGACGGCGTCGTGCCCCACGTAATGGTCGGCTCGAACGTCGAGGCGTCCAGGCGCACCACCGTGTCGAACGCGGCGCCCTCGTCGGTGCGCAACGTCCGCCAGTACTCCAGCGCCTCGTCCCAGGCGGCGCCCTGCGGCGCGTGCGGGCGGCCCTTGAGCCAGGCGAACGTGGTCTCGTCCGGCGCGATCAGGCCGGCGCGCGCGCCTGCCTCGATCGACATGTTGCAGACCGTCATGCGGCCTTCCATCGTCAGCGCCTCGATGGCCGGGCCGCGGTACTCGATCACGTGGCCCACGCCGCCGTCGGTGCCGATGTGCTGGATGACCTCCAGGATCAGGTCCTTGGCGGTGACGCCGAACGGCAGGTCGCCTTCGATCTCGACGGCCATCAGCTTTGGCTTGGCCTGCGGCAGCGTCTGCGTGGCCAGCACGTGCTCGACCTCGCTGGTGCCGATGCCGAACGCCAGCGCGCCGAACGCGCCGTGCGTGGCCGTGTGGCTGTCGCCGCACACGATGGTCATGCCGGGCTCGGTGACCCCCAGCTCCGGGCCGATCGTGTGCACGATGCCGACCTGGTTGGAGAAGCGGTTGAACACGCGCACGCCGAACTCGGCGCAGTTGGCCTCCAGCGTGTCCATCTGCTGCTTGGACAACTGGTCGGTGACCGGCAGCTCGCGCGCCGTCGTGGGCACGTTGTGGTCCATGGTCGCCAGGGTCAGGTCCGGGCGGCGGACAGTGCGCCCGGCCAGGCGCAGGCCCTCGAAGGCCTGCGGGCTGGTGACCTCGTGCACCAAGTGCAGGTCGATGTAAAGCAGATCCGGCTCGCCCGGGGCCGAGCGCACGACATGGCGCTCCCAGATCTTTTGGACCGATGTCTTCGGCTGCTGCGCTGCCACGGTCGTTCCGCTCCTCACGCGCCCCAGCGGGCGCCCTGATGCATGCGGTGCGCCACGTCGCCCGTGACGTTCACCTCTTCCGACTTGACCACTTCGACGTCGCGATCCCCGGCGGCCGAATCGGCGATCGCGGCCGCGACCTGCGCGACCAGCGCCGCCTCTTCCTCCGGCGTGTGCTCCGGCGGCACGTGCAGCCGTATGCGTGGCTTCTCCGTCATGCCGTCACCCCCCTCACGGCGTCTCGGCCGTGGGCGCGTCGCCGCGGTTGCGCAGCCGCACCGACTTGTTGAGCGCGTTCACGAACGCCCGCGCGCTGGCCTCGACGATGTCGGTCGACATGCCGCGGCCGGTGTAGCGCCGGCCGTCCACTTCCACCTGGACGGTGACGTCGCCCAGGGCGTCCACGCCCTTGGTGACGGCGGCCACGTTGAAGTTCACCAGTGTGCCGTCCACGCCGGTGGCGCGCCGGATCGCGCTGCACGCGGCGTCCACCATGCCATCGCCGGTGCCGTGCTCCTCGACGACCTGGCCGTCCGCCACGACCCGCACCTTCACGGTCGCCTCGGGGTCGTGCTCGCTGCCGCCGGCGACCTCGTAGCTCACCAGCTCGAACGTCTCGTCCTCGGCCGCGTAGACCTCGTCGGCGACGATCGCCTCCAGGTCCTTGTCGGTCAGCTCGACCTTGCGGTCCGCCAGCTCCTTGAAGCGGGTGAACGCCCGGCCGACCTCTTCCTTGGACAGCGTGTAGCCCATGTCCTCCAGCTGCTTGGAGAACGCGTGCTTGCCCGAGTGCTTGCCCAGCACGATCTGCGCACCGACCGCGCCGACGTCCTCGGCGCGCATGATCTCGTAGGTCAGGCGGTCCTGGAGCACGCCGTGCTGGTGGATGCCCGACTCGTGCGCGAACGCGTTCTTGCCGACGACCGCCTTGTTGAACTGGATCGGGTAGCCGGTCAGCGTCGACACCAGCCGCGAGGTGCGCGTGATCTCGCGCGTGTTCACGTTGGTGGGCACGCCCAGCAGGTCGATGCGGGTGGCCAGGGCCATCACCACCTCTTCCATCGAGCAGTTCCCGGCCCGCTCGCCCAGCCCGTTGACCGCGACTTCGACCTGGCGAGCGCCGTTGCGCACCGCCTCGATCGAGTTCGCCACGGCCAGGCCCAGGTCGTTGTGGCAATGGACGCTGACGTACACGTCGTCGCCGACGCGGCGGACCACGTCGGCGATCAGGTTGCCGAAGTCGAACGGCACCGCGTAGCCGACGGTGTCGGGGACGTTGACCGTGGTCGCCCCCGCCTGCACCGCGGCGTCGATCACGCGCATCAGGAAGTCGTAGTCGGTGCGCGTGGCGTCCTGCGGCGAGAACTCGACATCGTCGGTGTACTCCAGCGCCCGCTTCACGCCGTCGATCGTCTGCTCGACAACCTGGTCCTCGGTGGCGTGCAGCATCGCGTTGCGGTGGATCTCCGACGTGGACAGAAACACGTGGATGCGCTTGCGGTCCGCGCCCTTCAGCGCGTCACCCGCCCGCTGGATGTCGCCGGGGTTGCAGCGGGCCAGCGCCGCGATCACCGGGGCGCCCGCCTCGGTGCCCACGGTGTCGGCGATGGCCTTGACCGCCTCGAAATCACCCTGGCTGGTGATCGGGAAGCCCGCCTCGACGATGTCGACCTTCAAGCGGTACAGCTGCTCGGCGATCTCCAGCTTCTCCTTGACGTCCAGGGAGATGCCGGGGGCCTGCTCGCCGTCCCGCAAGGTGGTGTCGAAGATGCGGACAGCCGGTGTCTGGTCGGTGCTCATGGATTGCTCTCCTTGCGCGCGTCCGTGAAGCCTACGCACTCTGCGTCGATGCGCTCCGCGGGGGGTCCGAGTGCCGGCTGATTCCGCCCCGCGGCATCAAAGGAGGAGCAGGAGGCCCGCAAGGGCCGCAAGGATGGCGCGCAGCACCGGGGCGGCAACAAAGCGCCCGGCGGTGGTGGAGGTGGCTGCGTCGTTCATCTGCTCGCTTTGTACGGCAGGCGGGTGGCCCGCGTCAACCTCGCCAGCCTGTCCGGACGGCCGGTTCGCGCCGCGCTGAAGGGGCGTGACCGGCTCGAAACCTCGGTCACGTAGGCTGCAGGCCTCCCCTTACAGGACGGACGACATGGAGATCATCCTGCGCTGCGCCGTGCCCGACCGGCCCGGCGCCCTGGCGGCGCTCGCCGGAGTCATCGGCGAGGGCGGCGGGGACATCCAGGCGGTCGAGGTGGTCGACACCGCCGACGGCCTGGCTCTGGACGACCTCGTGGTCGTGTTGTCCGAGCCGTCCCAGCTCAGCCGGCTGGTGGAGCGCATCGAGGCGCTCGAAGGCTTCGACGTCGTACACGCCGGGCCGTCGCGTGGGCACCCGGGCGACGCGGTCACGCGCGTGGCGCTGGGCCTCGGGTCGCTGCTGGACGGGTCCATGACCGAGGAACACGCCCTGGTGACATTGGTGGGCGGGCTGCTGCGCGCGACCTCGGTCGACGTACTGCCTGCGGGCGAGGCGCCCCGGGCGGGCGCCAAGACCCTGGTGCTGCCGTTCGCCGAACGCGTCCTGGTGGCGCGCCGGGACTATCGGTTTACCGATACGGAGCGGGAGCGGGTCCAGAGCATCCTGCGCACCTGCGCGACGGCCACTGCCCTGCTGGCCTCGCTCGGCGGCACGGAGGGAACCGGCGGCGCGTCGGCCTAGTGGGTGTCGCGGTCGGGCCGGGGGTAGTCGAGCTGGTCGAGCGGCATGGTCACCGACGAGACGATGTTCACGAGGTTCGCCACGATCCGGCCGAGATGGCGGTAGGTGAGCACGGTTGCGGCCGGCTGCGGTGCCGCACTGGTCTCCGTGACCAGCGCGTCGATCGCCGTGCGGAACCGGGCCTGGAGCGCGCGGGCCCGCTCGATGAAGTCATACGCCGCTGCGGTGTCGTCGGCGACGAAGATCTCCGCGGCCTGACCGATCATCGGGCCGACCTGGCCGTAGAGCTCGGTGATCTCGTCCCGCAGGACGTCGGGCAGCGCAGCGGCGTCGCGCGCGATGCCGAACAGGTTGCGTGCCAGGTCGCCGACGCGCTCCGCGTCCTTGATGATGCTCATGTACATCAGGCAGGCGGCGATGTCGCCGCCGCCGTGCACGCTGGCATGGACCAGGATCAGGCGGCGAATGCGCCGCTCGGCCTCGTCGGTCTGCTCCTCGATGGGCAACAGCTCGCGCTGGAGCGCGTCGACGTCTTCGTCGCCGAGGCGGGCGCGCGAGGCGAGCTCGAACAGCCTCGCGTCGTCGGCGAGCATGCCGACGAAGACCTGCTCGACCTCGTCGAGCCCCGCGGAACCTCTGAACCACTTGAACATGGCCGCCTCTCTCAGCGCAGCAACAGGATGCCCATCAAGGGCACCAGAACGAACGTCACGACGATGTAGCCCATGACGACGGTGCGGCGGCGAACCGCCTGGTCAGCCAGGAAGCGCGCCGCCTCGATGGGCAGGCGGCGCGTCGCGGCGACCGGGAAGAACAGCAGGGTGCCCACGATGTTGAACAGCGTGTGCACCAGCGCGATCTGCAGCCCCTGGATCTGCGGCACCGCCATCGCGGCGATCAGCGCGGTGATGGTGGTGCCCATGTTCGCGCCCAGGGTGATCGGATAGGCGTTCTCCAGCGACAGCACCCCGGCCGCGATCATCGGGATGAGCAGCGACGTCGAGATGCTCGACGACTGCACCGCCACCGTGATCACCAGGCCGATCGCGATGCCCAGCGCGCCGCTGCGGCCCAACACCGCGTTGAGCGAGCGCTCCGCGGCGCCGGCGACCACGACCTTCATGGTCTTGGTGATCGCCACGAGGCTCGCGAAGATCAGCACCAGGCCGATGAGCAGCACGAGCGCCGCGGACCATCGGCCCGCCGGAGCGACCGCCTCGGCGAACGACTGCACCAGGTCGGCACCCGCGCC
>Ga0299913_10002723_pt1 | contig 14105 bp, 16 predicted proteins | sample RVTome_9_FD_201360 | JGI IMG/M metagenome (GOLD analysis project Ga0299913, IMG submission 201360) | Soil microbial communities from uranium-contaminated site in the Upper Colorado River Basin, Wyoming, United States - RVT155D38 (version 2) ... | reverse complement strand
AAGCGGTGCTCCCCCACGTCGATCATCTCCTCCCTGCAGCTAGCGTTAGTGACTTCCAGGGAGTGGTACGGATACTCGATTCGATAGCTGGAGCCAGACCATGAGAAACCAGGTGGACACGTGGAAGGCCTGGACCGACGAGGGCAAGAAAGTGGCTGTCGCCACCGTGATCCGGGTCTATGGCAGTGCCCCGCGGCCGGAGGGATCAAAGTTCCTCGTCTCCGACGCCGGTGATATGGCCGGGTCGGTGAGCGGCGGTTGTGTCGAGAACGACGTCTTCCTCCATGCCCAGGAAGTGATCGAGACCGGTAAGCCGAAGAAGGTGACATACGGGATCGCCGACGAGGATGCCTTCGAGGTCGGCATGGCGTGCGGTGGCACCATCGACGTCTACATCGAACCATGGTGAGCCCGCTCCAGGCAGTCCAGGACCTGCTCGATCGCGAGGTCTTCGGCTCGGTGGTCACCATCACCGACGGACCCGCGGTGGGCGACAAGGCAGTGATCGACTCAGCCGGGGAAGTCGTAGGGGGATCGATACCGAACGAGATCGAAGAAGATGTTGTCGCCGATGCCTTGAGCCTGATGGGGCATGAACAGCATCGGACGATGCAATACGGCGACCACGAGGTGTTCGTCGAAACCCTTGCACCGCCTCCGGAAATGGTGATCTTCGGGGCTGTTCACGTCGCCCAGTCACTGGCGACATTTGCGTCACAGATGGGTTACCGAGTGACGGTCGCAGACTCCCGCGCTGTGTTCGCAACCGAGGAGCGTTTTCCTGGATCCCGGGTGCTCGTTGGTAACCCCGATGAGATTCTCGACCAGATCACACTTGACCGGCGCACCTGGGTGATAATCCTCTCCCATGAGAAGCGTCTCGAAGACCCGGTGATCGAGGCTGCGCTGAAGAGCCCCGTTCGCTACATCGGGGCAATGGGAAGCCGGCGGACCCATGCACTCAGGGTGGAGCGTCTCCAGGAGAAGGGTTTCAGCGACGAGGACATCGTCCGCATCCACGGCCCGGTTGGTCTCGACATCGGTGCGGAAAGTCCCCAAGAAGTGGCAGTCTCCATCCTCGCGGAGATGACCCAGGTTCGATACGGGCATGGCTCTGGCATGCCGTTGCGTGGCGTCGAGGGAAGGGTCCACAAACAACGCCCCGACAAAACCGGCGAAGTCCTCTCCGACTAGCCACCCACGAATTCGGCCACTAGCGAAACATCTGCGAGAGCCGAATCAGTCGTGATCAAACGCAATTCTAGATGCTCGGCGAGGGCGACATAGAGACCGTCGACCAAACGCAAATTGTGGCGGTGTTCCCAGGCCGCCAATGTCAGCGGCTGGAGCGGGTGCCGTACGAAAGGGGAGGAGGAGAGGTGCTGCAGCTTCCGATCCACCAGATCGCTTTCCATCTGCCCGGACCGGTGCAGTCTCCCCAAAGCCGAAAGGACTTCGGCATCAAAGTGAGCTGGAACGTGGACTATCTGCTCGAGGATCCGTTCACCTACGAGCCCTCCCAGCCGTGTGTCAATTAAATACTCGACCATGCCAGAAGCGTCGAGCACCACGCCGTCAGTCGATGCCTTCGATGTCATCTTTGGCGCCAGCGATTGCGGCCCGAAGTATGTCGGGGTCGACCTCGATAGGAGGGTCGGATCGGACCTGTTCCATCCATGCCGCCATCTTGTCCGAATCGATAGCACGCTTCAAGGCCTCCTGGGTCAACTTGGAGATATTGAGACCCTTCGACTTTGCCTCGGAGGCGAGATCGTCGGGCAAGTAGACGTTGACACGAGCCATGCGCATATTATACACACAAGCCCTTTGAGGCGCTAGCGTTGATCCGTTGTGATGTGGCGATCTCCCAAAACTCGCTTCAGGCTGGGAGGCATTCGATCCAAACGACCGTGTTGGCCGGGGAAGGGTCGGTCTGAACATGGATCACACCCATGCGAATGCGGGTAATTACGTTTGGATCGTTGCCGATGCACGTTGGAACGTCCGATCCCTCGTGCCAGGGACCTCCCTCACTCCAAGCAGCGCCGGCAATGATGTACCCCTCTCCAGTGCCCCCAGGCTCGGAGCTGAGGCTAATGGCTGTCCCGTCATTGCTTGGGGTTGCCCAGCCTTCGACGGTGAACGGGACGGCCTGATGACGACCCACAAGAACCCACCAGCCGATAAGCACGACCAGAACAATTGCCAGAACAGTGGTTAGCACGATTGCGACCTGACCAGCCCGGGTGGAACGGGGCGATGAGTCGTGGGTGACCTCGGCGACCGACATGGCGCAGCCTTTCTGGATTGTGGGCACATTCTCCCATGCTGCGCAGGCAAGGACGAGCAACTTCGGTCGTCCGACCAGGTCTCCGTCATTCTTGTAAACCACTTTCTCAAATCCATGCTCCGACAAGATCCTGAGCTACATGAGAAAAGCGATTCGAGGCGGATTGCCATCCATCCAGCCTGGGCCTGAAGACACACTCGCGAAACGGCCGATTATCCCGGCGGCTAAGGGGACTTTTGGCTCTGGCGCCGGGCCGCTGTAGGGACGACGCTTGTATGAGCAATCAGAAAGGTCGATAGCGATGTTTTCGTTGAAATGGCGTGCGCTTCGGGCTGACGGAGCGAGCATTCGCGCCGTGCTCCACGGACCGACGTTGTGGCTTTCGTCCGCCCTCGCCGTCGTTGCCGCCGCTAGCGCCGCCCTTACGTTCTTTCTCCCTGACGTCCTGACTGGGCCGGCCGTCACCACGGGCAATGCCCGTGGGACTTCCCTGGTCATGATGGTGGCCGCGGTGCCCTTGCTGGTGGTTTCGATGCTGAGAGCGACCCGCGGCTCGTGGCGATTCCATGTGGTCTGGCTGGGAATGGTCAGCTATCTGACCTACAACGCCGTCCTGCTCCTCTTCGGCACTCCTTTGAACTCCTTGTTCCTTCTCTACGTGGCGACTTTTTCTCTGGCTCTCTTCAGTCTGGGCACCCTGGTGCATGTAACGGATCCGCGTGCGGTCTCCAACCAACTCGTTGACCTTCCGCGCCGAAGCCTGGCGATCTATACATGGACGATCGTGGGCCTCAACGCACTGGTCTGGCTGCGGGGGATCATCCCGACAATCGGTGCTGCCGAGCCGACCGCCGTCCTCGAAGACCTTGGCCTGACCACAAACCCGAGTTGGGTGCAGGACCTCGCCTTCTGGCTTCCGATGGCCGCAATCGCCGCTGCCTGGCTTTGGCTCCGTAAGCCGTGGGGGTATGTGCTGGTCGGTGGCTGGCTGGTGTACGGCCTTATCGAGTCCGTGGGCGTGGCGGTGGATCAGTTGTTTGGTTATGCCGCAGATCCGACAACGGAGTACGCGACACCGGCGGGTGCAATTGTCTTTGGCGCTCTCGCTGTTGTGAACCTGATCCCGCTGTACTTCTACTTCCGGCGCAGCCGGACGCAGAGTCACCTCTTAGTCGATCTGAAAGTCCACACCGGGAACGAGTGACCTGTGGATAGCCTGAAATTCCGATGGATGCGCTTTGATCCGAAGCTAGATTCGGCTGATGGAAATCTCCTTTGTACCGCCAAGCTTCGAAGTGCCTCCGTCGTACGCCTGGTCTCGGTTTCACCTGGAGCCGCTGGACGAGCATCACAACGAGCGTGACCACGTGGCATGGATGTCGAGCATCGACCACATCCGATCTACTCCGGGATTCAGTCCGAAGGAAGAGCCGAGCTGGCCGACGGCTATGACACTGGAGAAGAACCTGGAGGATCTGGTGCGACACGCCGAGGACTTCCGTGAACGCAGGGGCTTCACGTACTCGATCCTTGAAGGCGACGATGTCATCGGCTGTATCTACATCTATCCGAGTCGCCGCCCGGGCCACGACGCGGAAATCAGCTCATGGGTAAGCGAGAGCCGTGCTGAACTAGATACGGCAGTTCGGGAGGAATTGGCCACCTGGATCGATGAGTCATGGCCTTTCTCGAACCCGTTTTATGCAGGAAGAGCCTGAGGCGGCCTCAACCATTTGTTGTTCAGGAGAAGGCTTCGATTCCGGTGATAGCTTGGCCCATGATCAGGGTGTGGATCTCGTTGGTGCCTTCGTAGGTGAACACGGTTTCGAGGTTGGCCATGTGCCGCATTGGGGCGTATTCGAGGGTGATCCCGTTGGCTCCGAGCACAGAGCGTGCGGTGCGGGCAACCTCCAGGGCGTTACGGACGTTGTCGAACTTCCCGAATGACACCTGTTGGGGGGTGAGGGTTCCTGCGTCTTTGCGGCGGCCGAGGTGGAGTGCGATCAGCGTGCCCCTCTGCACCGCAACCATCATCTCGACCAGTTTGCGTTGGGTGAGCTGGAACGAGGCGATTGGCTTGTCGAACTGCTCCCGCTCCTTGGAGTAGGAGAGCGCCGCTTCATAACACGCACGTGCGGCTCCCATTGCCCCGAAGGCAATACCGAACCGGGCCTCGTTGAGACAGGACAGCGGTCCGCGCATCGAGGCCACGCCGGGTAAGACGAACTCATCGGGGAGTCGCACATTGTCGAACAGCAACTCCGAGGTCACCGACGCCCGCAATGACGCCTTCTTCTTGATTTCGGGAGCGGAGAAACCGGGAGTGTCGGTGGGAACGATGAACCCCCGCACTCCTTCGTCCGTCCTCGCCCAGACGACAGCGATGTCAGCGATCGACCCGTTGGTGATCCACATCTTCGACCCGTTGAGAATCCAATCCGAACCGTCACGTTTGGCGTTGGTCCGCATCGAAGACGGGTCGGAACCCGAGTCGGCTTCGGTCAGCCCGAAGCATCCGATCACCTCGCCGGTCGCCATTCGGGGGAGCCACTCGTTCTTCTGTTCCTCCGAACCGAACTTCCAGATCGGGAACATGGCCAGTGAGCCCTGAACCGACACAAACGAGCGGATCCCGGAGTCGCCGGCTTCGAGTTCGAGACACGCCAGGCCATAAGCCGTCGCTGAGGTGCCAGCGCAGCCGTAGCCCTCGAGGTGCATCCCGAGCAAGCCGATGTCGCCGATCGTCTTCGCCAGATCCTTGTGGGGCAGCTCGCCAGCTTCCCACCAGTCGCCAACTTCAGGGAGGATTTCCTTTTGGACGAAGTCCCGCACAGTCCCCCGGAGCAGCTTCTCCTCATCGGAGAGCAGGGAGTCGATGCCGAGGAAATCGTGGGGATCGGGTTTGTCGAAGGAAATCTCGCTCATTGCACAAGATGGTATCCGCTTCGGTGCCGGTCGACATATCCGGCGGGCGATCCGTGGCTGATTCGACTCGGATCAGGATCGTCACAGACCAAAGAGAAAGGGCCACTGACGCGGCCCTTTCTCGGTCGGTCGACGAACTCTTTAGGGCACGAGGGTGATCTCGACCATGATCACCGCACCACTCCAACCGTGGACGGCGGGATCGAGGTCAGCGATGCCGCTAATCCCCGGGTGTCTGTGGATGGTTGCGTTCTCAGCAAGGGCCGGGTTGGTCTCGCCGGTCTGGCCGAGGCCGTCACACGGCGGCACCAGATCTGCGTACGACTCTGTGTTGGTCTCGGTGCCCGCATCGTATGCGTACCCGAAGAGTGTCTTCGTGTCGGCGGGGACCTTGACGTTGCTCACGCCACCGAATCCGTCGTTGGTACTGATCAGCATTCCGGCGAGTGTGATCCAGCGCGCCTCGGCGTTGGCGGTCACCTCCACGGTCACGGACTCTCCGGGGTGAACCGGAGGACCGGCGGCCGGAGCCGCGACCTGGACATCCGCGACGGAATGATTTGCGAGTAGCTCTTCAACCAGCACCGGAACTCCGCCGTTCTCGGCAAGTTGCTGGAGGCCGTTGCTGGCGGACTGGTCCCTGTCAAACAGGCTGAACCCGCTCTGGTGGGTCGCCGCGACGAACGGTGTCATCGGCTGGCCTTCGGTGAGGTTGGTCACCGTCACCTGGTAGGTGCGCTCGGTTTCAGCCTCGGCGACCTCGGCCTCTTCCTCAGCCGGTTCGGCATCGTCCGCTTGGCTACCGTTTCGAGCCCTAATACTTCCACCGTCGCTGTCTGGCAGTATCCACACCATGAGCGAAGGACCCCTCGACCGCCTACGGGCAATCTGTCTCGCCTTGCCGGGAACGGAAGAGCGACTCAGCCACGGTGAGCCCTGCTGGTTTATCGAGAAGGGCAAGCAGTTCGTCTCCTTCGACGACCACCACCACGGCGAAGACCGGTTGGCCTTCTGGTGTGCCGCTCCTGAGGGCTCACAGCTAGCGCTGGTCGAATCGAACCCTGATCAGTATTTCGTCCCTCCGTATGTCGGTCACCGTGGATGGCTCGGAGTCCGTCTCGACCGCAACCCCGACTGGGGTGAAATCGAAGACGTTGTGGTCGACGCATTCCTGACCGTCGCTCCGAAGCGTCTTACCGATCAGCTGCCCGACCGGCTCGACATCTAGCTTGCGAGAGTCTTCTCGGCCAGATCCCTTCGATAGTCGGCCAGCTTCCCGCGAAGCTCGTCGTCAGTGATAGCTAGGATTGAGACCGCAAGCAGCGCCGCATTGTTGGCGGCGTCGATGGCGACCGTCGCCACCGGGATCCCAGTGGGCATTTGAACGGTGGCGAGCAATGCGTCCATCCCGTCGAGGGATGCCGACAGCGGGACTCCGATCACGGGCAGAAGCGATTTTGCTGCCATCACGCCGGCGAGATGGGCCGCTTTTCCGGCGCCGGCAATGATGACCTCAAAACCGTTGTCTGCCGCATTTGATGCGAACTCGAGAGCCTGATCCGGCGTCTTATGGGCTGAAAGGACTCTGGTCTCGTGCGCTATTCCGAACTGGTCGAGCATCACCCCGGCCTTCTCCATGGTGGGTCGGTCCGAGCCGGAGCCCATAACGATTGCAACCTTGTGACTCATGGTCGTCGACGGTAGTGAATCGTGGGCTCTCGACGTAACCTGATCCGGAACGCGATCCACGCCGTCCACGGTTGGGTGATAAAGATGCGACGTCTGATGACGACTCTGAGCGCGCTGACCCTGATGTTGTTGTTGGCGGCGTGTGAACCAATTACCGGCCCGACCACGACCACCCTGCTTGATCTGCCGCCGCCCGACCTCTCAGTTTCGTCAGCGAAGTCGACTACCACAACGGCTGCCCCTCCGGTAACCAACGACCCCTCTCCCTATACCTATCGAGGCTATCTCCCCAGCGGGACTGACTTCCGGGTGGTTGCTCCAGGATCGAGGGAGGAAACGATGACATTGGTCCAGGGTGTCTTCTTCTTCCAGAGTGACGACGGCCTCCTCCCGGTTGGCGAGGTCAGATATGCCCGGGTGGTCGATCCGGTCGGGAGTGCCTACGACTCCGGTAACCTCCGGCTCCACAGTGGGGAGTGGTTGGTCGACATCCTGTTCAGCGACGACGTCCTTGACGCGCTGCGCGGCGAAGAGCTCGCCGAATCCGTGGTCACCCAGGGGATCGAGCTGGAGGATGTTGACGGATGGCCGATCATCCGACTTACCTCGCCGTTCACTTGGGGGTATGCCGGAGCAGTGTCACCCGCCGTCCGGTACGAGAGCTTTGTGATCGAGCCGGGCTGCGGTGAGATCGCGGTGGCCTGCACCGACAACCGGGCAGTCCAGGTCAAGGCCCTGGCCGATCTATTTCCGGGTTCGCCGGATATGAGCCAGGAGCGGAGAGACAACACGTTTGTCGAGACTTCCGTGGCCCGGTCCCCTTTCAACCCCAATTACCTGGATGCCGGGCCTTTGGACCCCCGTCTCTCTGCTGACCTGATCTGGACCGGTGAGGAGATGATTGTCTGGGGTGGGAAGCAGGCCCGCGACGGTCTCACCACCTTGGTCGACGGTGCTGCCTTCAATCCCGATACTGATGAGTGGAGGTCGATAGCCTCGTTCCCCCTCCAAGGACCGCAGGCAACCCGGGCGGTTTGGGGCGATGGCGAGATGATTGTGGTGTCGCCCAACGGCACCTTTGGCTACGACCCTGTGTCCGATTCATGGCGGAACATCAGCAACGGCGTGGTTCCCTCGGAGTGGCATGACCGGATGCTCTACTTCGAAGGGAAGGTGTACGTCTGGGCGAGGTCGTCACAGATCCACGAGTTGACCCTAGAGACGGGTCAGTGGCGTCCACTTGATGGGCCTGCTACCCCCGGAGAAGCGAGCCCGTATTCCGGAGTGTTGCGTGCGACCAACGACCGGGTGATAGCAGTGACTCTTGATGGCAGTGGCTGCTCCGGAAAACATTATTCACAATTGATGGGTGAAACCTGGGGGCTGTTGCCAGACATGACGCTGGCCACCGACGAGTATTCCGACTGCTCCACCGCTAACCAAACGGCGGCGGTGAGCAACGATCTGGTGATCTGGGATGATGAGACACATCCTGTTGCGATCTACTCGACCTACCGCAACGAGTGGCGGGAGCTGCCTCCGATTCCGCTTGGAGGAATGGAAGGTGCGACAGGTCCGGTCCCCATGGGAACCGACCACTTCCTCGTCCCCCGTTGGGGGGAAGCCGCAATCTTTGACGCCACGGCTGAGGAGTGGACCAAGGTGATACTTCCCGGACAAGGGTCGGATGCCGAGATGATCTGGACCGGCGAGGAGATACTTGCGTGGGGAATCTGGAAAACCTTCGACGCCTGGCGTTGGACACCAGGCCATACCTTCATCGGAGGCGGTGACGACGCCACGTGAGACGGAGCATCCTGGTCTTGTTGGTGATTGTGGTGGCCGCGGCTTGTGATCCTGTTGGCCAGTCCACCATCACAACCGATGCGCTCCTGCCGCCACCGGACGGGCTGGGTTCGACATCGTCGACGACCCCGGTAAGCACGACTGAGTTCGTCCGAGCCGAACAACATGATTACCGCGGCGTTCTGCCCGATGGCGTCGGCTACACCGTGGTGGTGTTGGGAGGCGAAGAGCAAGAGCTGCAGGAAATCACGGGCGACTTCGTCGTAGAAGTAGACGGATCACAGCTCCGTGCGGCTGAGGTGAGCTACCGCAATGATGGCGGCCAGGGAACGGAATACACCGAAGGGCATTATTTGGTGACGGCGGGTGGCTGGTCGATCTTCATCGACTTCTATCCGGAAGTCATCGACGCTCTCGGAGAGGACGCCGAGTCAATCATTACCTCTTCGATCCGGCCCACCGTCAAGAGTGCGTTCCCGGTGCTCCGCCTGGCCGAACCCTTCTCCTGGGACTACGAGCAATATCCGGTTGAAGCGCGCTACCAGACCTTCGTGGTGCGACGGTTCTGCGATGACTTGGCGATAGCCTGCAATGACATTGGCTCAGTGCAATTGATCCCCGCTGAACGCCTCTATCCAGGTCTGGAACCACTTGGAACCGTAGCCGTGTCAGTCTCATCCTTCGAGCCGGGATGGCACGCCGGGTTCCTCCCAGACGGGACCCGGTTTCTGGTCCGGACCGATGCCGACCTCCCCGACGTTCCGGCTGCGATCGATGCCGGGATAGTCATGGAGGTCGATGGTGGGCGCCAGGCTGTTGGGATCGCTCAATTCGCACCTGGCTCCACCGAACTGGGCTACTCGTTTGAAAATGGTGTCTACCTGATCCCGGCCGGTGGGGGAGTGCAGATCGAATTCTACGAACACATTCTTTATGAGCTAGGCCCAGGAGCGGAATCGGTGATTCGATCATCGATCTTGGGCTCCACAAGGGAGGGATTCCCGATCCTCGATCTCGCGCCGCCGTTCGAATGGGCCACCGACGATGATCTTCCTTTGTTCATGCAAGTTCAATACGGGGCTTTTATGGTTCGGAGAGGGTGTGGAGAGATGGCCGTTGCCTGTTCCGCAGGCGGAGACATCCAGGTGATACCCACGGACACCAACCACTTCCCTATTGACGTCTGGGACGAGATCGAGGTGGTCGTCGAATCGTCCGCGCCCTAGTGCTCGGCGCTCAGGAGTGTTCTGGACCGGTGAGGAGATCCTCGCCTGGGGCATTTGGGGTACCTTTGATGCCTGGAGATGGGCACCGGACCAGACCCTCATCGGTGGCGACGACGCCTCCTGAGATGGTGGCGATTGTTCGCTGCGGCCTTGATCCTGTCGGGATGCGACACGCTTGCCATCCCGACCACCACCACCAGTGATGTCCTTCCCCCACCAGACCTGATGTCGAACTCGGTACGCTCATCCTTGCCCAAACCCGATTCGGTCCCGTTGACCGACGTCGCCTCGCAGCCTGTTCGCGACTACTTCGGCTCCCTCCCTGACGGCACAGCGTATCTGGCATCTCTGGTTGGGGGTGAAGATGAACACATCACCGGGATCAACGGAGGGTTCGTCCTCGATATTGGGGAGCGGACGATTCCGGTCGGGGAAGTGTCGTTTCGGATGGGAGGCGGACTGGGCAGCGCTTTCTCCGGGGGGACCTATCGGTCGAATACAGGAGAGTGGACAGTTGAGGTTCGGCTCAGCGAAGCCACGCTCGGGTCCCTCGGCGATGCGGCTCCTGAAACCGTCATGGGCAGCATCTCCACTGAAACCCTTCTCGGAATGCCAGTGCTTCTTCTCGACGGTCCCTTCCGGTGGGACCACGAGCAGTTCCCTGTCGAGGTGATCTATGAGACGTTCCTGGTCCGGAGGTCCTGTGGGGACCTGGCGTTGATCTGCAGCGGAAGCGAACTGCTCCAGTTGATCCCTGCCGGGGTCGTGTACGAGGATCATCCCCTATTGACCGCGATCCCGGATGGGCTCGCGTCCCTGGATGGCCGGAGTGTCAGAGTGACTCTGGGTCAGAGTTCAGCCCCCAGGTAGACCTCGACACTCGGTCAGACCTGGGCGGCGATGTCGCTGCGGAACTGCATGCCCGGCCAGCGGATTGCTTCTGCCGCGGTGTAAGCCCGGTCCCGGGCTGTGGGTATATCAGGGCCGACGCCAACCACGTTGAGGACCCGACCGCCGTCGACTACAAGCTTCTTCCCGTCCCGGGCGGTGCCGGCATGGAAGACGATGACGTCGTCTCCTACGTTGGCCAATCCCTTGATGGTTGCCCCCTTCTCCGGTGCGGTCGGGTAACCCTTCGCGGCCAGGACCACGTTTACAGTCGCAAGGTCCGACCATTCCGGTGTCCCTCCTTCGAGGACATCGATGATGTCGCTGCTCATCCGGGGGAGGAGAGCCTGGGTCTCGGGATCACCAAGTCGCACGTTGAATTCGAGGACCTTGATCCCCTCCGCGGTCAGCACCAATCCGGCGTAGAGGAACCCGGTGAACGGGTTTCCATCTTCATCCATCTGCGCCAGAGTGGGCTCGACGATTTCGGACATCGTCCGGGCCAACATGTCGTCGGGGAGATCGGGGACAGGGGAATACGAACCGATCCCACCGGTGTTGGGGCCCTCGTCACCGTTGAGGAGTCGTTTGTAGTCGCGCGCCGGTTCGAGCAGGACCACCCCGGCTTCGGTGCAAACTGCGAAGATACTGATTTCGGGACCATCGAGGAATTCTTCAATTAGAACCGACGATCCCGCATCGCCAAAGTCGCCCTCGAAACACCGATTGACCCACTCCCGAGCTTGGGCGACAGAGTCCGTGACCAGCACCCCCTTCCCCGCCGCCAGACCGTCCGCCTTGATCACATAGGGCGGGTCCATTGTCTCCAGGTAGGCGCGGGCCTCGGCGGGAGCGTCGAAGGAGCCGGACGCCGCGGTGGCAACATCGGCCCGGGCCATCACCTCCTTGGCGAACTGTTTGGAGGACTCGAGACGCGACGCGGCCCGGGTCGGTCCGAAGACCGGGATCCCGAGACGGGACACGGCGTCTGTGACCCCTGCGGCGAGCGGTGCTTCCGGCCCTACGACGACCAAGTCAACCTTCTGGATCCGCGCCATTGCTGCGATTGCCCCTACGTCGGTGACACCGATCCCCTCCACGGTCGGGCCCAGCTCGTCGAGCCCTGGGTTGCCGGGGAGGGAGATGAGCTCCTTGACCCTCGATGACTGTGCGATCTTCCAGCCGAGAGCGTGCTCCCTTCCCCCGTTGCCGATGAGGAGGACTCTCATTTCAGCGTGATCAGCTGGCTGCGTTCAGGGCCGACGGAGACCCACCCCACCGGTACGTCGGCGATCTCCTCGATGTACCGGATGTAGTCCTGCGCCGGCTCGGGCAGTTCGGAGAACTCGCGGACAGCGGTGATGTCTGTGTTCCACCCCGGAAGTTCCTCGTACTCGGGTTCGCAGTGATAGAGGACCGACTGCTGCATGGGGAACTCGTCGTATCGGGTACCGCCGGATGAGTAGGCATTGGCCACTTTGATGGTGTCGAATGCGGACAGGATGTCGAGCTTGGTCAAGAAGAGGCTTGTGAATGTGTTGACCCTGTGTGAGTAGCGAAGGGCTACGAGGTCCAGCCAGCCGCAGCGCCGGCGCCGGCCTGTCACGGTGCCGTACTCGCCCCCCAGCTCGATCATGGTGTCGCCGATCTCGTCAGTCAGTTCGGTGGGGAAGGGGCCGGTGCCCACCCGGCTGATGTAGGTCTTGGCCACTCCGATTATCTCGTCGATCGCCTTTGGCCCGATGCCGGAGCCCACCGCGGCGCCGCCAGCCGTCGGATTGGACGACGTGACAAAGGGGTAGGTCCCGTGATCGATGTCGAGCAAGGTTCCCTGAGCACCTTCGAATAGGACCTGTTCCCCGGCTTTGAGCCCGTTCCAGAGGAGGAGGGAGGTGTCGGCGACGTGCGGCTCGAGCAGCTTTGCGTATTCGGTGTATTCCTCGATGATCTCGTCGGCGTCCATCGGGAGTGTGTTGTAGATCCGGGGCAGGATCTTGTTCTTCTCCTCAAGAGCAGCTCCGACTTTTTCTCTGAAGATCTTGGGGTCGAACAGGTCCTGGACCCTGATGCCGAATCGGGCGTACTTGTCGGTGTAGGTGGGGCCGATGCCCTTCTTGGTGGTCCCGATCTGGTTCTTGCCCAGATAGCGTTCGATGGCGGCGTCTAGCTTGCGGTGGTAGGGCATTATCAGGTGGGCATTGGCAGACAGGCGCACCCGGGAAGGGTCGAGACCTTTCCCCTTGGCCATTTCCATCTCGGCGAGCAGCACCTTGGGGTCGATAACGGTCCCCGATGCGATCACAGGGGTGCACTCGGGGTAGAGAATCCCTGAGGGGATCAGGGAAAGGGCAAGTCTCTCATCACCGACGACGATGGTGTGGCCGGCGTTGTTCCCACCCTGGTACCTGACCACGTAATCGGCGGATTCTGCGAAGTAGTCGACGACACGGCCCTTGCCTTCGTCGCCCCATTGGGCACCCAAAACAACTGTGGCTGGCATGACGTGTCCGGACGGTAGTCGTCTGTATCCGTTCCTAAGGCTCTAGCTATCAAATATGAGACCCAGGGCGTTCAGTTCGGCTTTCCCTGCGCGTTCTGGGCGCCATATGCGTTTCTATACGCCCCAGGTCTCATATGTGAGACGCCACGCCTTAGGAACGCGTCGTTTTCGGCCCAGTTGCGTCGGTGTTTACAATGGATCGCTCCCACTCGAGGGGGCTTGTGACCCGACCGTTGATAGATCCAGGTTTTGAGCACGACGCATGCGGCGTCGGTTTCATCGCTGCCCTGGACCGGGTTCCCACCTACCGGCTGACCAGGCTTGCCGTCGAGTGCCTGGAAAGGCTCGACCACCGTGGGGCACGGGCTGCCGACGGAACCGGTGACGGCGCCGGCCTCCTCACCCAGATCCCGTACCGGCTGATCCAGCGGGAGCTGGCCGACCACGGCCTGGAGATCGACCGCGACCGCCTCGGTGTGGTCATGTGCTTCCTTCCCCCGATGGAGGCCGGCGAGTCTCGGGCGATCATCAGCGACGCTCTAGAGGCGGAGGGGCTCAAGGTCATGTTCTGGCGATCGGTTCCCATCGATCCGACAGTTCTCGGCGAGCACGCTCGAGATGTTCTCCCCCTTATCGAACAGGCAATCGTCACCCGCGACAATGAAGACGCCGCCATGGAGCGGAACCTCTACCTGGCGAGGAAGCGAATCGAACGTATTGCCAAGCCAGGCCTTTCCATTCCGTCCGCGTCCAGCCTCACCGTTGTCTACAAGGGACTTTT
>Ga0299913_10002722_pt1 | contig 14109 bp, 14 predicted proteins | sample RVTome_9_FD_201360 | JGI IMG/M metagenome (GOLD analysis project Ga0299913, IMG submission 201360) | Soil microbial communities from uranium-contaminated site in the Upper Colorado River Basin, Wyoming, United States - RVT155D38 (version 2) ... | reverse complement strand
CACGGGGGATACGCAGCGGGTCACCGCGTCCGGGCAGATAGAGCTCCTCCATCCGCTTCGCCAGCGAGACCGTCGCAACGTCGGTGACCCCGAGCTCCGTCATCACCTCGACCGCCCGGTTGAGCTGTCCTTTGCCCCCATCGATCACGACGAGATTGGGTGGATACGCGAACCGGCCCGGCTTTCGGCCCTCGGAGCGGCCGTCGCGTTCCTCGACGTGACGCGCGAAGCGGCGGCGGATCACTTCGCCCATCATCGCGACGTCGTTGGGGCCTGCGGTCCATTTGATGGCGAAGCGCCGGTAATCGCTGCGCTTGGGAAGTCCGTCCTCGAAGACCACCATGGACCCGACGGCCTCGGTCGGGCCGAGATTGGAGATGTCGAAGCACTCGATCCGCAGCGGGGCCTCGTCCATGCCGGTGTAGCCCTGCAGCTCGCGGAGCTGACGTGACCGCGCAGCGAAATCACTGGAACGTTTGAGCCGGTGGCGCGCGAACGCCTGCTCGGCATTCTCGGTAACGGTCTGCAATAGCGCCCGCTTCTCGCCTCGTTGCGGGACGCGCAGCGCGACCTTCGAGCCGCGCCGTTCTTCCAGCCATCTCTCGATCAGCACGCGGTCGTCGGGCTCGGTTGGAACCAGGACCTCCCTCGGGACGTCCGCGTCCGAATACGTCCGTTCCATGAAAGTGGCGATCAAACCGGAGGTGTCGAGGTCCTCGATCTTGTCGACGACGAATCCCTTGCGCCCCATGACTCGGCCTCGCCGCACGAAGAACACCTGGAATGCGGCTTCCAGGTCGTCCTCGGCAAGTCCGATCACGTCGATGTCGTCGCGCTCCGACGAGACCATCTGCTGGCGTGCGATCGACTTGCGCACGTTCTCGAGCTGATCCCGCAACTTCGCGGCGGCCTCGAACTCCTGACGACCCGCGGCTTCCTTCATCGAGCGCTCGAGGCGCTGCACGACCGGCTTCGTGTTCCCGTCGAGGAAGTCGCACAACTCCAGCGCGATCTGCCGGTGCCCCTCGGCCGATACTGCGTTCACGCATGGGCCCGCGCACCGCTCGATGTCGTACAGGAGGCATGGGCGGTTCCGGCGACGGCAGCGATCGAACACCCCTTGGGAGCATGTCCTCATGGGAAACGTGCGCAACAACAGGTCGAGTGTGTCTCGGATCGCGTAGGCATTCGCGAACGGCCCGTAGTAACGAACGCCCTTCTTCTTGGCGCCTCGCATCACCCGGGCCCGCGGATACTCCTCGTCGAGCGTGATCGCCAGGTAGGGATAGCTCTTGTCGTCCCGGTAGCGGACGTTGTAGCGGGGGCGGTGTTCCTTGATCAGGTTGACCTCGAGGTGCAGGGCCTCGATCTCGTTGGAGGTCACGATCCACTCGAGATCGGCCGCCGCTTCGACCATGGCCCGGGTCCGGGGGTGGAGCTCGGGCCCGAAGTAGTTGGAGATCCGGCTGCGCAGCGACTTGGCCTTGCCAACGTAGACGACGCGCCCGGCCTGGTCCCGGAACATGTAGACGCCGGGCCTGGTAGGGATCGAACCGGTCTCGGGGCGCACGAGCGCCACGCTACGAGCCATCTCCACGATTCTCCCCCGGACGGGGGAAGGACCGGGCTAGCGGCCGAGCGAGAGGAAGGTCATGCCGGGGCGGTCCCACACCGCAGGCGAGCCGACGTCGACGGAGGCGCTTGCGGCCGTCCTCTCCTCGCTCTTGTCCGCCCATCCCGCAAGCGCGGTGGCGATCGCGTCTGCCAAGGCAGCCTCGTCACCGGCATCCACCTCGTCGGTGCGACACCGGAGATCGGTGACGACGCGCTTCTCCCGGCGTACGTGCGGCAGCCGCGTGTAGTCGTGGGGAACTTGGTAGGGACACGGCCACGACGACGGGACGTTCTGGAAGATCAGCCCGGTCCTGATGCGGTAGAAGCGCCGCCCATCGGGCGACTCCCAGGGGATCGATGCATCCTCGACCGCATGCAGGAAGCCCGGCAGATGCTCGAGTGAGCCCAGGATCGCTTCCCTGTTCTCGACCTGGAAAGTCATCAGGTCGGCGAGGCCTTCGATGCCCGAGGCCAGATTGTCCCCATGGCGCGCGAGCAGGGCAACTCCTTCTCGCGCGAAGCGATCGTTCGCCGCGAACAAGGCCTCCAAGCGCGCCTGGTCGGCCAACGGAGCGAGCGCTTCGTCGGCCGCGGCTATCGCCGCGGAGAAGTTCTCTTTCGTGCGAAGGAACTCGGCCCCCGCGCGCGGGGCGTTGTCGAGCAAGCGCTTCTGCTCGGGTGCGACCGAAGCGAAACCTTCGGCGAGCGTCCCCAGCGAGCGCAGGATCGTTGCGATGTCCTCGGAGCGTCCCCCGATCCCTCCGGCCAGGTCCTCGATCACACGCCGGGTGGTTTCCGGAGGAACCTCGGCGAGCACCCGATCGAGGCTTCGCAACAGATCCTGGAACTCCACCGGTAGGTCCGTGTTCGACCGCGCGATCGTGTCGCCATCGGTCAACATCTCTCCCACAGACGATAGGGGCGTCAGGTTCACGTATTGCTCGCCCACCGCGCTCTTGGACCGGATCGATGCGACCGAGTCGGCCGGGATACGACCCAGCCACTCGCGATCGATCAGCAGCTCGATGTCGACGCCGTCGTCGTTGAGCCTCATATCCCCGACCCGTCCTACGAGCACACCGCGGTAGGTGACCTCTTGGTTGCTGAAGACCCCTCCGGAAGACGCGAAGTCCGTCGTGACCCGGAACGGGCCCCCACCGGGCCCTTCGCCGACAAGGGACGCCAGCACCCAGCCGACCGTGACCACGCCGAGCAGCAGGACGACGATGAGGTTGACGACCAGACGCGGCGCCAGCCTCACGAGCCCTCACCGGGGACGTCGCCCCGTTCTCCGGTCGCGTGACACTGACTCAGCACCTCGCACAGCACCGCTTCAGCCTGGATGTAATCGCCCCGACCCCGGTCTCCCGGGCCCCCGCCGACGCTGCGTGCGAACAACTCGAAGAATGTTCGCAAGCCTCGGATGTCGGCGCGCAACTCGCCCTGGGCCGACGCGAGCCCGCGCAGTATGGGCCGGAGCGACTTGAAGCCACGATCGATCGCATCCTCGTGCCTGGCCAGGAAGCGAGCGTTGACGACTCCGAAGCGGCGGAAGGCGCGCACGAGATTCGACAACTCGTCGCTCTGATCGGCGAGCAACACGTTGGCATCCTCGAGCGAGTCGAAGAACCGCTCGAACGTGTCTAGGTTCGCGGCGAGCTCACCACCCGCGGAGGCCAGATGATCGATCGCGGCGGATAGGTCGGCCCGGCGACCGGCCACGGTCCCGGTGAAGCGCTCGAGCTGCGCGATCGTCTCGCCCAACTCGCGGCCCCGGTTTTCCAGGATGAGTGCCTGGGCGTGGGTGAACCGGTTCAGGTCCTCGAGCCCCCCGCCGCCGATGAACGCCGACAGGTCGGCGAGGAATGTCTCGACGTCGACGCGCCGGTCCGTCCGCTCCAGCGGGATCGTCACTTGCTCGGAACCGACGTAAGGAGCCTCGTCGGAGCCCGGGACGAGCTGCACGAACTGCTCCCCGAGCAGCGAGGTCTGGCGAACGACTGCGGCAAGATCGGTTGCCGGGACGCTCACCTCTGCCGAGATATCCATGGACACCTGCGCGACGACACTCGAGCCGTCGCGCACGACCTTGATGTCCGTGACGCGACCCACCTCCACGTCGTTCACCTGGACCTGCGCGGCCTCGACGAGGTCGCCGGCATCGGCGAAGTACGCGACGACGTCGGCTCCCTCCTCTGAGGAACCACACGCGGCCAGAGGAAGGACCACCGCAGCGATCGCGAGCCCGACGAGGCGCCTCATGTCCTCCCCTCCCCTAGCGCGCGCCGCACGAGGCGGGCGAATCGTCTCGGACCCATCGCTTCGGCGGCCGCCTCGACGATCGCCGCGGCCCGGGCGCGGGTCACGAACTCTTCGGGGAGGTCCGCGCACAGTGGCAGCAGGAGGTCGATCAGGAACTCGAGATCGGGCAGGTATTCCTCGGGGATGAACTCGATCACCGCGGTCCGGATGTCCTCGTTCGTCGCCTCCGGGCTGAGCTCCAGCAGCCTGTCGGCCAGAAGCCCGATGCGCTCACAAGCGATCGTGTCGCGCGTGTCGATGCGGTAGCTGTATTGAGCCTGGGGCTGTCGCCCCGAGTAGGCGTACAGGCCCCGCCCCGACGAGTCGGTCCCACCCAGCGCCTGGCTGATCACGTTGGACCACCGGAGGCCGGCGGAGAGCGAAGCCTCGTGGCGCAACACCGTGCGCAGCACACGTCCCAGCCGCCCGAAAGAACGTCCGAGCTCGTCGCCGCTGGATTCGATCAGGCCCGCACCCTGGATCGACAGGAACGCGATGTTCTCCAGCGTTCCCTCCAAAGCGTCGCGGTCGGCAGCGAGTTGTTCGACGACGAGCTGGAGGCGTTCGTTCACGATCCCGATCTCACTGGAGCGACCGGCGAGCGCTACGAATACCCGGTCGAGATTCTGGATCAACCCGGTGATCTCGGCCTCGCGTGATGCCAGGTTGCCGAGGACCGCGGCCGACCCTTCGATAGTGCCGGCGAGCTGCCGGGAACGACCGCCGACAGCCTCGTCGAGGCTTCTGATCAACGACGCGAGAGGCCCCGGCTTGCCCCGCCTCGGTTCCAGTGCGGCGAGCAAGCCGCGCACCTCCTCGAGCACGTCGTCCAGCTCGGCCGGGATCGTCGTGTCCTCGAGGGGGATGTGATCGCCGTTACCAAGCGCCGGGCCGCCGCCGTCGTAGGGGGGCTCGACCTGCACATAACGATCGGCGATCACCGTGATCGGCACCACCGAGAGCCGCGCGCCGGCGGGCAGCTTCACGTCGTCGTTCACTTCCAGCGTCAACCGGACACCGTGGGGGCCCGGCTCCACGCCGGTGATCGTTCCGACCTCGACGCCTCGCACCATGACGCGCCCGTTCGTGAACAGACTCGGTGCCTGCTCCACATCCGCGGTGATCGTGTACGTGCTCGCCGATGCCCCGGTGCCGATCACGACGCCGGTCGCGATGAGGCCGGCGGCAACGAGCGAAGCGATCAGGCGGCGCATCAGCGGGGCCCCGGTGATGGTTGGGTGCCTTCGATCGGGAAGCCGGGATTCTTCGGGGTCCCGAAGTGGACGCAGGTGTCTTCGGTCGTGACTGCACACACGTGGCCCTCGGTGAAACGACCGAACTGCAATGGCGCTGCGAACAAGCTCTGGGCCGGTCCCAACTCTTCGATCGCAGTCTCGAGGGCGTCGAGCTCTGAACTGGCGGCGATGAGGATCGAGTTGAGATCCCGGGCACCGGCTTGGATCGAACCGCGCGCGACGCGCAGCAGGAGCCCCAAGGTGCGCCCGAGGTCGTCCGCTGCCGCAAGCAGCGAAGCGGTCTCGGTCCGGCGCTCCGCAAGAGTGGTTAGAAGATCCGCCCCGCCGTCGAGCAAAGCGTCGATATCCCGATCACTTCGCGCCAGGGTCGCGCCGACGTCCTCCAGGTCGGCGAGCAACCGGCCGATGTCGCCTCCCTTCGGAGCAAGCACATCGCCGGCACGGTCCAAGGCCGCGAGCGCAGGGCCGATCTCCTCTTTCGACACCTCGACCGTGCCTGCGAGTACGCGCAGCATCCGGCGCAACGACCGTTTGTCGATCTCGGCCAGCACGGCGGTCCCCTCACGCGCGGCTTCGTAGACCTCGAACGGGACGCTGGTCTGCTCCAGGGGGATGAGATCACCGGACTTCAGGTAACCCTCCGTGCCTGGTGTGTCGCCGGCCGAAACAGCCTCCAGGTAGGAGCGGGGGAACTGCAGATCGATGAACTTCTGGCCGAGCAGGGTCTTGAGCTTTACCTCGAGCACGGTCTCGGCCGGGATCCGGATATCGTCGGCGATCTCCAGCGTCACGCGTGCCGAGTCGTCCTCCAACGCGACGCGCGTCACCCGACCGACCTTCACACCGGCGATCCGGACCTCGTTGCCCGGCTGAAGCCCGGCGGCATCCTCCAGATCCGCGGCGATCGAGTAGACGCTACGAAGCCCTTCGAAGCGATTCAGCGAGAACGCGAACGACGTTCCCGCGACCAGCACCGCGATCGAGACGATCCCGATCAACCATGGACGACGCTCTGTGAAAGCGAGCTTCACTGGGCCCACCTCCGTCCGCAATCACCGAGCTCGTCCTTGCAGACGTGGATCAGGTGGATGTTGGACCATTGGCCGTAAGTCGTCGCACGTTCCGTTGCGATGAGGAAATCGGGAAGCGCTCGCACCGCAGCCCGGAGGTTTTGCTTCTCGTCGTCGACCGCATCGAGCAGCGTCTCGAGGTCCTCGATGCTGCCGGCGATGCGCACGTCGTTGCGATCGACGACCCCGCGCAGCCGCGTCGCAGCATCACTCAACGTGACGAGAGCCTGGTCGAGCGATTCCCGGTCGGCCGCGAGATCCGACACGAACTCGGCCATCGCAGCAAGCGTCGTGTTCAACTGGCGGTCCCGGCCGGCGAGGTCGTCGGTGACCGTTCCGAAACCGTCGAGCAGCCGGGCCAGCTCCACGTCCTTGGATGCCAGGGTTCGGGAGATGGCGGTGACGTTCTCGAGGAAACCCTCGAACTCTCGTTCACGACCTTGAAGCGCGGCCGCGACCTCGCGGGTCACTATGTTCACGTCCTGCGGGTCGGTCGAGCGGATCAGCGGGCGCAGCCCGTTGAAGAGCGCGGTCAGATCGAACGCCCCGCGCGTCTGGTCGAGTGCGATCCTGTCCTGGGAACTCATCGTTTCGGTCGCCGAGCCCTCACCAACGAGGGTGACCATGCGCTGACCGATGAGGTTGCGGAACCGGATCTCGGCCCCCATACCCGAGGGCAGCTCGACGCCTTCGTCGATCGACAGGTCGACTTCGGCGATGCCGTCGGCGATCCGGATGTCCGCGACGCGGCCCACCGTTACTCCCGCGGCCTTCACGACATCGCCCTCGAGCAGGCCGGACGCGTCCGAGAACTCGGCGGTGACCACATAAGGGCTGGAGAACAGCCGAAGGTTGCCGATGATCGCCGCCAACCAGATCGTGATCACGATAGTGACGATGGTGAAGATCGTGAGCTTGAGGGCGATCCAGCGGAAGTTTCCGGTCACGGGGCCATCTCCAGCGCGCGTGCATCGGCGACTTTGATCAGAGCTCGTGCCAGACGCGCTCCCAACCGCTCCTCCAGGGCGCGACGGAGCTGCGCTCGAGCGGACTCGCTCGCCGACCCGAGCCCGGGGTCACCTACTTCGTCGTTCAGCGGCGTCGTTCGCCCGTACAGACCGCGCGATTGAAGACCCGGGAGTTGGTAGACCTGCCAACAGGTGAGGTTCGACTCGTAGAGGCCCGCGCAGGGTTGGCTGAGTCCCGAGTTCCACACGGTCGTGAATGCCTCGAGCTGAACGACGATGTCGACCAACCGGTCGGCGCGCGCGGCGACCAGCTCGCCGATGTCGGCACCGTCTTCCGCGAGCCGCCCGAGATCCGACTCGGTGCGTTCCTGGAACGCGGCGAGGCGATCCAGGAAGACGGGAACGGAATCGAGCGACGACCGGAACGCGGGGGCCGATCCGACGAGGGCTCGGTTCGCACGATCCAGCGAATCCATAAAGGCCACGAGATCGCCGGAGTTGTCGTCCAACCACGCGGCGAACTCACCTAGCTGTCTCAGCGACTCGTCGAGCTCTCCGGACCGGGAGTTCACCGCTCGCAAGGCCACAAGGCCCTCCTCGATCGCGGTCCGCGCGGAGCGCTCGTTGCCGGAGAACCCGTCGGCCAGTCCTTCCAGCAGCGCAGAGAGGTCGCCGAGCGGCAGCTCCGACAGCAGGTCGTGACCGAGCTGCATGGCTCGCTCCAGCTCGAGCGGCTCGATCGTCGCGGCGTCGTCGATCACGTCGCCGGCAACGAGTGGAGGCGCGCTGCTGGATACAGGAGGTATCAGCTCGACCCACTTCTCGCCGAAGATCGTCTTGGAGCGGATCTCGGCCACGCTGTCGGAGGGCAGCTCGTGGTCGGTGGTCAACGCGAGCTCCAGAACCGCGCTTCCGTCTTCGAGGCGGATGTCGATGATCCGCCCCACGAGCACGCCACGCACCTTTACGTCACCGCCCGCGCGGAGCTGCTGTCCGACGCCGGGCTCCGAGAAATACGCGGTCACGCGGGCCCCACCCTGGAAACCTCCCGAGAGGAACGACCAGGTCAGCCACAACGAGCCCACGAATAGCCCCAGCGCAACCAGGCCGAGCGCGGCACGGCGCAGCTCCGCTGGGTCGCGCGCGTTGTCAGGCGTGGTCATCTCGCCGCGTAACTCCGGATAGAAATGTCGGAAACGTCCCTCAAGCCTGGGTCAGCGGCGAAGCGCCCGCCATAGGCATTTGTACTTAGCCTCGGAAAGACGGAGGGGCGCCCCGTGGGGCGCCCCTCCAACACTGCGTGACTGCCGATCTACTGGCCGAGTACGACCAGGTTCCCGTCCGTTCCTGCACTGCAGGTGAACGTGAGAGCCGCGGTCAGGGTCAGCCCGGACGGCGATGCGAATCCGGACGTGGTGTTCTGCGCGTTCATTGTGAACTTCAATACCTCGGCGCCACCCAATGCAGCGGCGGTCACCGTGAACTCCGCGTCGGTGCCGGTCACGATGATCGCAGTGACGATCGAGTTGTTCACCGTGGCCGTGCCTGCGGGGATCGTCGTCGCGCTGTCGCAGTCGACAGCCCCGAGGAAGCCCCCGCCTCCCGCGTAGTTGCGGACGGCCAGCGCCCCGCTGCTGCCGGGAGCCTCGAAGAGTCCCATGGGACCAACCGCCGCGGCATCGATCCGGCCCCCACCGGTGTCCTTCACCTTTACGGCGCCGCGCACCTTCACGGCCTGTACGGCGGCGTGGGCGATAGGCGGAGCCAGGAGCGCCGCCAGCATCACTGCCACCAGCACGCGGACGAAGGTCGAGCGCTTCTCGCGCGGGCTTATGCCGAAGAGATCCACGAGCACCTCCTATTGAAGTGATCGCGCCCCCTCTTGAGCGCGACATCTAATTGCAACCTATTGAACGCGGAGCGTCGTTACTAGGGCCTTTCGACCCAAAATCGACGCGGCCCGCTAGCCGTCGAGGAGGTCGGGCCGGCGCTCGCGGGTGGCTCGCTCGGCTTGGACCCGGCGCCAGCGCTCGATAGCGGCGTGGTCGCCGGACAACAGCACCTCGGGGACCGGCCAGCCGCGGAACTCCGCAGGGCGCGTGTACTGGGGGTACTCGAGCAGTCCCTCCGCGTACGACTCGCTGGTGAGCGAATCCTCGTTCCCGAGGACCCCGGGCACGAAGCGGGTCGTCGCTTCGATCACGATCATCGCGGCGAGCTCACCGCCTGCCAGTACGAAATCGCCGATCGAGAGCTCCTCGTCGGCGAGGTGCTCGGCCACCCGTTCGTCGACGCCTTCGTAACGCCCACAGATGAGGATCACGTGATCCCTTACGGCGAGTGCACGTGCGGCATCGTGCTCGAAGCGCCGGCCCCGGGCGGACAACAGGACGATGTGGGAATCGTCTCGGCGCAGCTCTTCGACGGCCGCGAAGATCGGTTCCGGGCGCATCACCATGCCCGCCCCTCCCCCGAACGGCTCGTCGTCCACCGAACGATGCTTGCCGAGCCCTTTGTCCCTAAGGTCGTGCAGATGGACCTCGAGCACCCCGGCGGAGACGGCTCTTCCGAGGAGGCTCGTCTCGAGGTGCGTGGTGAATAGCTCCGGGAACAGGGTCACGATGTCGAACCTCATCACAGCAAGCCCTCGGGAGGATCGATCGTGACTCGGCGTGCGCCGATGTCCACGCCGACGACGATCTCGCGCACGGCCGGCACCAGTCGTTCTCCAGACGACGTCGTCACGACGAGGAGGTCCTGAGCGGGGCCCGAGACGACCTCTGCGATCGTCCCGACCTCGTCTCCCGAGACCGTTACGACCAGGCACCCCGCGAGGTCACGATGCCAGAACTCGTCTTCATCCAGGTCGCGGGCCTCGGTGGCGGGAACGTAGAGCGCACCGCGCGCCGCCTGGGCGGAGGCACGATCCGTTAACTCCTCGAACTTCACCAAGAAGCGGTCGCCATGGCGGCGCGCGCTCTCGACCGTCAGGACGCGCCCATCGTCGTGTTGGAGCCGCGCGCCGGCGTCGAATCGTCGCGGGTCATCGGATATGACCATCACGTAGACCTCACCCGACACACCGTGAGGTTTTCCGATCTCGCCGGCCAACAAGAGGCCGTCCTCGGTGCCCGGAGGCACGGCTCTAATCGATCACCTCGACCATCACGTTCTTTCCTCCATGTTGCGACCCGGCACGGGCCAGGGTCCGGAGCGAACGGATGATGCGGCCTCGTTTGCCGATGATCTTGCCGACGTCCTCGGGGTGCACCGAGATCTCGTAGACGACGGAGTCGCGTTCGCCTTCGACCTCCTCGATCGAGAGCTCATCGGGATGGTCGATGAGCCACGGAAGCACGTATTCGAGCAGCGGTCGGCTCACGACTCTTGCTCGTCCGTTCCTTCGGCCTCCTCGGGGGCCGGGGACTCCTCGGCCGCCGTTGCGACCTCGGCGGGAGGCTCGTCGGCGGCGGCATCCTCGTCCGCCGGCTCGGCGACCGATGCAGCCGGCGTTGGCTTCTTCACCTTGGGAGGAGGCGGCGCGGCGATCGGAGTCTCGCCGGTGAACTCCGACCATGCGCCGGAGATCCGCAGGATCTGGCGGACGGAGTCCGAGGGCTGGGCACCGTTGCGGAGCCAGTACAGCGCCCGCTCGTTGTCGATGTCTATGACCGACGGATCATGGCGCGGGTGATAGTGGCCCAGCGCTTCGATGATGCGGCCGTCGCGGGGGCTACGGGCATCGGCGACCACGACCCGGTAACTGGGCTGCTTCTTCTTGCCGACGCGCATCAGCCTGATCTTGACCACGGGTTCTTGTCTCCTAGGGGTTACGTGGGACTGCGAGGAGCAGCGATCCTAGCAAATTACAGGCCGAGCCCGGGCGGGAGCTTCATGCCCCCGGGCCCCTTCATGCCCTTTCCCGAAGACATCTGTTTCACGAGCTTGCGCACCTGGTCGAACTGCTTCACGACCCGGTTGACGTCCTGGATCGAGACGCCCGACCCCGCGGCGATGCGCTTGCGGCGCGAGCCGTTGAGCACCGAGGGGTCGTTGCGCTCCCGGCGCGTCATCGAGTAGATGATCGCTTCGACCTTGGGCATCGTTTCGTCGATCTGGTTGTCCCCGATCGGCAGCTTCCCGGCCCCCGGCAACATGCCGATGACGCTGGAGAGCGGTCCCATCTTCTTCAGGGCCTGAAGTTGCGACAGGAAGTCCTCGAACGTGAACTCGGCGCGCCGGAGCTTCTCCTCCATCGCCTTGGCTTCTGACTCGTCGAAAGCCTCCTCGGCCTTCTCGATCAGGGTCAGCATGTCGCCCATGCCGAGGATGCGCGACGCCATCCGGTCGGGATAAAAGGGCTCGAGGTCGGCGAGCTTCTCACCGACGCTCGCGAACTTGATGGGGCGCTCCGTGACGTAGGTCATCGAGAGAGCCGCCCCACCCCGCGCGTCACCGTCGAGCTTCGTGAGAACGATGCCGGTTACGTCCACGCTCTCGATGAAAGCCTCCGCCACGTTTACGGCATCCTGACCCGTCATCGCGTCGCAGGTAAGCAGCGTCTCGGCCGGCGAGACCGCGCGTGCAACCTGCGTCAGCTCGGACATCAGCTCGCGGTCCACGTGCATCCGGCCTGAGGTATCCACGAGGAGGTCGGTGAAGCCTTCCGCGCGCGCATGCTCTAGAGCGCGTGCCGCAAGCCCGGGTGCATCGGAGGCTTCGTGATCCGAGAGCACCTCGACGCCCGCCTGCTGCCCCAACAGCTCCAGTTGACGGATCGCGGCCGGACGCCGGAGATCGCACGCGGCCAACAGCGGTTTGCGTCCTTCCCCCTTCAAGAAGCGCGCCAGTTTCGCGGCTGCCGTCGTCTTCCCGGAGCCCTGGAGTCCCGCGATGAGGATCACCCGCGGCGGCCGGTCAACCGGCTCGAGGCGCGCTGCCTCCTTACCGAGCACGTCGATCAGCGCGGCATGAACGATCTTGATCACCTGTTGCGCGGGCGTGAGGCTCTTGTGTATCTCCGCCCCCGCGGCACGCTCGCGCACGTCGGTGACGAACGCCTTCACGACCTTCAGCGACACATCGGCCTCTAGCAGCGCCAGACGGATCTCGCGCAGTACCTCGTCGATCTGCTTCTCGGAGAGGCGGCCGCGCGAACGCAGACGCGTGAAGATGTCGTCCAGCCGGGTGGTCAGGTTCTCGAACATCCCTAGATGATGCCCCCTGCTCGCAGTAACCCGACCGCGATCAGCCCGATACCCAGGATCGCCTGGCCCGTCTGTAGTAGATCCGAGCGCTCGCTGGGGCGCGTCACCAGGCGGGTCACCACCATGTAGCCGATCAGCAACGTGCCGAACCCCACGAACAGAGCAGTCACGGGACCGGCCGGGTAGAACGAGCGGTAGATCACGTAGGCGAGCAGGATGGCGCCGAGGCGCAGCGGCATCGCGCGCGCGGGGTCCACTCTCGGGGGGCGGTCGTCCGGCTTCATCCCCTCAGGTAGCGCCGCAGACCGGTGCGCAGGTCGATCGGGGTGACCCCCAGCGTCTTTCTCAACTCCGAGTCGTCGACCAAACCGTCCTGGGCCGCGAACTCGATGCCTCCCGGGGTCATCGGGGGCTTCGGCAACAGGACCAGCGGGGCGACACCCAGCTTGGCGAGCGCTTTGGGGACCGGCACCACGAGACGTCTCTTGCCGAGGGTCTCCAGCATCGTCCGGATCACCTCGTCCATCGTTAACGTCTCGGGGCCGCCGATCTCGTAGTCCCGCTCCCAGGTGTCGTCCCGGCCCGCGACCTCCCCCACCGCCGCGGCCACGTCTCCGACGAACACCGGCTGGATGCGTTGGTCGTGCAATCCGATCCGCGGCACAACCGGCGAGAACCTGGCGATCGTGACGAATTTGTTCAGTGACTTGTCCTCGGGACCGTAGGCCCACGAGGGGCGGAGGATCGCCCACGCCAGCCCGCTCGCGCGCACCGCGCCCTCGGCACGTCCCTTCGCGCGATACCAGGTCTTGTCGCTGCGCGGGTCGGCCCCCGCTCCACTGATATAGACGAATCTGCGCACGCCGGCGCGACGAGCCTCCGCCAGCAGGTTCTCGGTCCCGTGCCGGTCGTAGGCATCGAAGGTCAGGCCCTTGCGCGGCACCTCCACGGGATAGTTCGGCAATTGCGCGGCTCCCACGACGCACTCGAAGCCCTCCAGGAGACCGTCCAACGTCTCCGGTCGCGTGACGTCTCCGGCGACCGCATCGGCACCGGTCAGTTGGGCGATCGGTCCGACGCGCGCCGGGTTCCGACTCAGGACGGTCACCTGATGACCGCGATCCAGCAGCGCGCGCCCGATGTAGCGCCCGAGGAATCCCGAGCCGCCCGCGATAAGGACCTTCATGTCAGCTCAGGAGCGCGTCGACGAACGCCTTGGGCTCGAAGGGCTCCAGGTCGTCGATCCCCTCGCCCACTCCGATCAGCTTGATCGGGATACCCAGGTCGCGCTCGATCGCGAGCGCGATGCCGCCCTTGGCGGTTCCGTCGAGCTTCGTGAGAACGACGCCGGTAACCCCGGTCGCGGCGGCGAACTCGCGCGCTTGCACGAGTCCGTTCTGCCCGGCCGTGGCATCGATGACGAGGAGCGACTCGTGCACAGCCCCCTCCTTCTCGATGACACGGCGTACTTTGGCGAGCTCGTCCATCAGTGGGGTCTTGGTGTGCAAGCGGCCCGCGGTGTCGACGATCAGCACATCGATCGACCTCGCTTTCGCGAACCGATATGCGTCGAACGCAACCGCACCCGGGTCGGCCCCCGGTTGATGCTTGACGACGTGAGCGCCGGCGCGCTGGGCCCAGACACCGAGTTGCTCGTCGGCGGCCGCTCGGAAGGTGTCGGCGGCCGCGAGCG
>Ga0299913_10002721_pt1 | contig 14111 bp, 9 predicted proteins | sample RVTome_9_FD_201360 | JGI IMG/M metagenome (GOLD analysis project Ga0299913, IMG submission 201360) | Soil microbial communities from uranium-contaminated site in the Upper Colorado River Basin, Wyoming, United States - RVT155D38 (version 2) ... | reverse complement strand
TGCATCCCTGACGGTCGCATGCGGCCCATCGACTTGGTGGCCGCCTTCGTTCAGCATGTCGGCAAGCATCATAGAGATCATTGGCTCGTCTTCGACGAGCAGAATGCGCCTTCCGGAACCGTCGGAGAACCCGCCATGATCCCCTACAGTCCCAACTGAAAACGTCTCAGTTGGCGGCTCGCCGATGGGCGGGCTCTTGTCATCGTATGGAACCGAAAGTTTGAAGCGCAAGCCGTCGGGGTGCCAGTCAAAATCCGCACTGCCACCTAGTTGGTTCTCGATCCCACCCGCAATGACACGGGTGCCATAGCCGCGCCTCTTTGGCGCATCCACCTTGGGTCCGCCCAGACTCGATCCATGTCAATTCCAGGGCTTCTGGCGCTTTAGACCAAGTCAGTTCGACGTGACCGTCATCTGCCGACAGCGCGCCGTACTTGGCCGCATTGGTAACCAGCTCATGCAGAACTAGAGCAATCGTTTGGGCCGTTGCCGGCAGCAGCAGAATGGCAGGCCCGGTTGTCGTGATCCGATCGTTGCCGTCGCTTCGATCAGGGGACTTCTCCGTCCGCCGAAACCAGCCCTTCAAAGTCAAGCCCGCGACCCGCACATAATGCGGCCGGCCAACGCGCTAAACGCGCATGGTTGAAGATCGTTCCCAAGGCTACCCACTTTTTTCGACCGTCGCTCGAGCGAGAGCATTTCGAATTTTGAGCTGTTCGCCGATTCGCCAAATCAAGCATTTTCAATCGGATATGACCTCCGTACCAAATTGGCGGAGTCAGGAGCTTCGGAGAATATCGGGCCGGAGAATGCACGGGCGTCAGGAGGTGCCTTCGCAGGAGCCCGCCACTGTTGGGAAACTTCGCCTGGCTCCAACGGCGGAGAGATGCCAGGCTCAAGGGGCGCTGGCGGAGGGAGAGGAACTGGGGTCCAACATTCTCTGCGCACGGCAGCGTAGTTGGTCGAAGTCAGCAGTAGACGATGCGCCCGTCGCCCGAAGGCAGAGGCTACAACCGCCTAGTCTCATCGCGCCGGAAAATCAGCGCTCTAGGCGGCCGAGTCCGTGAAATGCTAGATCAGAAGCCAGGGGCTGATCGTTCTCGATCGTAGCCTTCCTGATACTCAACCTGAGTCAGTTCATGTCGGGGTAGCAGTAGGGACATGCTTCGTCCGCGCGCCTGCCCAATGGATCCCATTCCGGCAACGTCGCCCAGATCGCCTCGCCGGCGGCCTGCGCCTGCTCGCGCAGTTCCTGGAAATCGACGCCTGGGATGACACGGTTCTCCATGCAGATGTTGCCGTCAACGATTACGGTCTCGACGTCGTCGCCGATACCGCACTCGATCACGCCGCGCACGGGATCGCGCACCGGGCCGTAGCGCAGCGTATTGCCGCCAGTGAGGTCGATGATGATGATATCGGCGAGCGTGCCGGGCGCAAGCCGCCCGAGATCGTCGCGGCCGACCGAGATCGCGCCGCCGAGGGTCGCCGCTTCGAACACCTCGCCCGCGGTCGCGGCGAAATAAGTATGGCCCATCACTTTGCCCATGTAGGAGGCGGTGCGCATGTTCATGATCATGTCGCGCGGATACGTATCCGATCCGATCGAAATATTGATGCCGGCTTCCTGGTAACGCTTCCAGTTGTCGAGCACCCGGGCGCGGCGGATGATGTTGATCGGACAATGCGAGATCGACACCTTGGCCTTGCCCATGAGTTCGAGGTCGCGCGGCTTGGAGTAGTTGAGGTTGGGATTGTCGGCGATGAAATTGCCGTGACCAATGTTCATGGTCGGCCGCAAAAGCCCAAGATCGTCGAGCAACTCGATCGGCGTCATCATGTGCTCTTTCACGACCTCTTGAAACTCGATCACGCTGTAGGCGGCGTGCGTCGCCATCGGTAGCTTGTTGGCGTCCGCTGCCTCGCGGGTACGGCGCAAAAGTTCCACGGTTGCGGTTTCGACCTCGCGCGGCACCAGGATGCCACGCACGCGGCCGCCGAGCGTGCCGTCGTATTTCTCGATCCAGTCGAGCGCGATCTTCAACCCGTCGAGGCCGAGCTGATCGTTCTGCACCCGCTTGAGCCGTCCCTTCTCGTCTCCGACCCAGCGGCCGCAGTCGTAGCCCGGGGCGAGATAGGCACGGGTGCCGAGCCGTTTCACTTCGGCCAACAGGGAATCCTGCACGCGCGCCTGGCTGCCGAATTCGACGAAGGTGGTCACCCCGTTGCGCAACAGCTCGGCGACCGTGAAAGTGGCATTGAGGTCGAAGGCGCCCGCGGACCCCGCGTCGCCGTGCTTGAGATAGCGCGGGTCACCTTTCACGACCGCGCCTTCTTTCGGCACGCTGATCTCAAGGAACGGCTGGCCATAGTACATCGGTCGCCCGGTATCGGTGATCAGCCGATGCGTCGCCCGGTGCCCGGTGTGCACGTGCGTGTCGATGAAGCCCGGCGCGACCAGTTTGCCCTTGGCATCGATGGTCTTGTCGACTTCGCCCTCGAAGCTCTTGCCGACGTGAATGATCTTGTTGCCTTCATAGACGACGACGCCGTCGTGAATCAGTCGATGACGGCCGTTCTCGTGGCCGACGATCCAGGTAGCTGAGATCAGCGTTCGCATACGTTTCCTCACTGAAGTGCGGCGGCCGCGCGGCCGCTCAACTTGTAGCGCCAGAGCTGATAGCCCAGGACCACGGCCACCCCGACGATGCCGACGAGGTCGGTGATCGGCTCCGGCGCGATCAACAGCGGCGCCGAGCAGAACAGCAGCACACGCGCGGGCCAGCTCAATGAACCGAATGCATAGCCGCCGGTCGCCATCGACAGCGCCGCGACGCCGATCGCCACCGTGCCGATGACGTGCAGGATGTGGAGCGCCTCGCCTTGCAGCAGGATGCCCTGATCGATCGTGAAGGCGTAGGGGATGAGGAAACCGGGAATCGCCAGCGCAAACGCCACCAGCCCGGAGTTCCACAGGTTAGCGCCGCTCAGGCCTGCCGCCGCATAGGCGGCAAGCGCGACCGGCGGCGTCACCATCGACAGGATCGCGAAGTAGAAGATGAAGAGATGCGCCGCGAGCGCCGGGATTCCGAGTTCCTGCAGCGCCGGCGCCACCAGGATCGCGGATACCAGATAGGCCGCCGCCGTCGGCATGCCCATGCCGAGGATGATGGTGAGGATCATCGCGCCGGCGAGCGAGAGCGCCAGCGAGCCGCCGGCGACGTCGAGCAGCCAGCGCTGCAGATGCAGCGCCATCCCGGTCTGCACCAGCGTGCCGACGATGATCCCTGCCACCGCCGACGGAATCGCTACCTCCACAGTCGCGCGCACGGCCCGCACGATCGCCTGGTAGATCGCCACGATCCACATGCGCGTCGATGGGCGCAGCCAGCTGATGACGATGATGGTGACGGTCGTCACCGCGCCGACGAGCCGCAGCGAGTACTGCGACATCAGGAGGTAGATCATGAAGAACAGCGGCAGCAGCAGGTGCCAGCGCTCACGCAGGCCGGCAAGCGACTCCGCGACCGGCAGCGAGGGATCGGGCCCAAGGCCCGCGCGGCGCGCGTAGGCGTCAACCACCAGGAAGATCGAGAAATAGTAGAGCAGCGCCGGGACCACCGCGGCATAGACCACATCCGCGTAGCTGACGCCGACGATGTCGGCGAGGATGAAGGCGGCCGCCCCCATCACCGGCGGTGCAAGCTGCCCACCGGTCGAGGCGGTCGCCTCGATCGCGCCCGCCATGGTCGGCTTGAAGCCGGTGCGCTTCATCAGCGGGATCGTCACGATGCCGGTGATCAGCACGTTGGCGACCGCACTGCCCGACACCGTGCCGAACAGCCCCGAAGAGATCACGGAAGCCTTGCCTGCTCCGCCCCAGGCACGGCCGGTGAGGCAGTAGGCGAGATCGACGAACAGCTTGCCGGCGCCCGACCGCTCCAGGAAAGCGCCCACTACGATGAAGTAGAACACCATGTGGGCCGAGGCCGAGATCGGCGTACCGAAGATCGCCTGGGTCGACAGCACCTGCAGATCGATGAAGCGATCGAGCCGCATCCCGCGATGCGCCAGCAGGTCCGGCAGATACGGCCCCACGAAGATGTAAGCGATGAACATGACCGCGACCGTGGCCAGCACGATGCCGGTCGCGCGCCGGCAGGCCTCCAGCAGCAGCAGGATCAGCCCGATGCCGAAGACGATGTCGGCGGTGTACACCGGGTCGACGCCCTCGATGCGCTCGGAGACACGCAGACCCTGCGTCACGAAGTAGCCCGCGCACACCAGCGAGGCGAGCGCCAGCGCGAAATCAACCCAGGGCACGGCGGCGTCCTCGCCGCGCCGTTGCCGCGGGCCGAAGATAATGAAGGTGATCGAGAGCGCCGCACCGAGGTGGGTGCCGAGGAAGGTCAATTCATAGATCGACCTTCCCCGGATCAGCGGCAGGAATTGGACGAACGTGAGGACAATCGCAACAACGCCCACGAACACGCGGGCGGCGCGCGCCGGCAGCAGCATCATGGCCTCAGTCCGGATTGGCGGTGCAGCCGCTTATTTGATAAGCCCCGCCTCCTTGTAGTACCTCGCCGCACCCGGATGTAGCGGGCAGTTGCCGTTGAGGCCCGAATCAGCCGCCTGTTTCGGATCGAACTCGCCGAGGGCGGCATGGATCTTCGGCAGCCGCGCCACATTTTCCATGATGGTCTTGGTGAACGTGTAGACCGCGTGCTCCGACACCTTCGCGCCGGCAACGATGTTGGAAGCCGTCTTCACGGTCTTGATCGGTCCGGCCTGCCCCTTGAAGGTGCTGGCCGGCATCGTCGCCGGGCTCCAGCCGTTCTTCTCCACCATGCCCTCGATCACGTCGTCGGGCAGCGGCAGCACAATCATCTCATTGACGGTGACGATCTGGGTCGCGGCGGGATGGCCCTTGGTGACGACGTGCGCCCAGCCGTCCGCCTGGCCGTCGCGGATGGTCTCGGCGGTGCCCGAGCGCTCGGTCGCCTCCACCGTGCCGCCTTTCTTGGCGACGTCGTCCTTGCTCGAGCCGAGCAGCGCCAGCACCTGCCGCACGCCCACCTCGCCGGTGCCGCCCGGCCGGGTCGTCAGCAGGTGGAACTTGTTCTTGCCTGCGACGATGTCGTTCCAGGAGGTGACGCCGGATTTCTTGGTCACGAACGTACCGAAGTAATAGGTATCGAGCCCGCCCATCACGCCGCGGACGTTGCCGAGCTTTTCCTTGAAGGTGCCGAAGCCGCCGCAGGCCTCTGCCGTCGACACCGAGAAGCTGATGCCGAGCTCCATCTCGCCCGACTGCACCAGCTTGAGGTTGCCGATACCGCCGGCGCGCGGCAGCACGTCGATCGACGAGCCGGCCGGCAGCTTCGGCTTGACCAGATCGGCCATCCCGGCGCCGTAGTTGTACCAGGACGATCCGACACCGACGGTGCCGAACCGCATGCTGACTTTGTCCTGAGCGGAGGTCGGGATCGCCGTAAGACAAACCGCGCCGGCCGCCAGGACCAATGAATGCAACTTTCTCATGTTACCCTCCAGATCGCTCTGCACTGACGGAAGAAGAGGCGACGCACGCAACGCAACCAAAGCGTCACGCGGCTAGAGTTTCACGCCGGCCGCCTCCAGGATCGAGCGCGCCCGTGCCCGCTGCTCATCGGAGATGACGAGACGTTCCGCGAAGTCACGGCCCGCCGGGCGCGTGGCATCCACGCCCATTTTCGTCACCGTAAAGTTTTCCGGGTCGGAGGTGGGATCGAGGATCGCCGCCTTCGCGCCGGGAATGAAAAAGATATCTTTCTCCGCGCGCACGCGGGTTGCGACCGCCCACATCACGTCGTGGAGATCGAAAACGTCGACGTCGTCGTCGACCACGATTACGTATTTCGTATAGAGCTCGGTGCCGAGCGTCGCCATGACCGCCATCTGCGGCTCGCCGTCGGCCGTCTTCTTCATCGAGATGAACGCCATGAACGCGCCGCAGGTGTTGTGCGGAACGTGCACGTTGCGCACGTTCGGCAAATTGCGCTTGAGCGCGTTCAGGATTTCACCTTCGCGGGTAATGCAGGACACCAGGATGTGGTCCTTGGACATGCCCGAGGTCACGGCGTGATAAATGGCGTCGCCGCGCATGCGAACGCGGTGGGCGACGAACACGTTCTGCGTACTGCGATACGACGCATACCCCGTGAACTCGCCGAACGGGCCTTCTGGCTCGCGCACGCCGGCGAGTATCTCTCCTTCGATGATGATTTCGGCGCCGGCCGGCACCTCGAGGTCGTCGACGCCGCATTTCGCCAGCCGATACGGCTCGCCGAACAGCCCGCCGATGATCTCGAACTTCCGCACGTTGGGCGGATAGGCGTAGACCATCGAGCCCATGTAATGCAGCGGGTGCGTGCCGATGGTGATCACCGCCGGGAGCGACTTTCCCTGCTCTTCCGCCCGGCGGTGGAACTCGAACATGCGCCGGCGCGAATGCAGCGAGACGCCGAGGCGGTTCTTGCCCTTCATCATCAGCCGGTGGAAGCCGGTGGTGTCGACACCCGTCACCGGATCGCGCGCGGAAATCTGACCGGCGGTGATATACGGTGCGCCATCGACGGAGAACTGCAGCGGAATCGGCAGTTTGGCGAGATCGACGTCGTCACCTTCGATGACGATCTCGTTCCAGGCAGCCTCGGCGACCGTCTCGCACGGGATGTACTTCTGGCAGCGCTCGCGGAACGCAGTCGGCAGATCGCGCATGTCGACGCCGAGGCAGGCGGCCAGCAGGCCTCGGTTGGCCGCAACATTGGTCACAATCGGAATGTCGTAGCCGGCGACGCTTTCCAAAAGCACGACTGGATTCTTGCCCGAGCGCTCCAGCTCGAATACCAGCGCCGTCATATCGAAACGGGGATTGACCGGTTCGCGGATACGCACCAGTTCATCCGGATAGCTGGTCTCCACCATCCGCAGGAAACCACGGAGGCTCTGGTTGTCGACGTTGTCGGCGCGGTAAGGCATGAACCTCCCCCCGCTGAAGCGGTGTGCTAGAAGATAGTATGATTAATCGGGAAAGGGCCAGCAACAAGAATAGGCGACGACAAAACGTCCCGGTTCTCAGACTGTGGCCTATGCCAATGAAACGCTTAAACAATCCGCCCTCAACGAATGCTCGTACTTTCACCAGCGTTGCGCACCAATTGGTCCTCCGGCACGCGGCCTCTGGAACCGTCGCTAGGCGTCCGCGCTACGTCGCAGCATCCAGAGCACCGCGCTCGGCACTTGGAGGCGGTCAATCTCCCTTCACGCGAGTCAATGAGCGGATTCGCGTCCGTCATGTGGGTTGAGAAGACACGATCAGACAGAAAATCCTTTGCTTGCTCGACCAGCGCTCTATTCCCTGTGCGGTCTAGACGGTCGGAAAGGCGGCGGATCTTGCGCGTGATGACGGGTATCGCTGACAATCGATCACGACACGCCACAGGTGATGGAGGTTGCCGGCTATCAATGGCGCGCGCGCACGCCGTAGTGACCGGCAACGAGGGCCCTTAGCGTCGGTGTGGCGCGGGCGGCGGTGGGGCTGGGCTAGTCATGCCGTTCTGCGGGAGCTAGGCTTGCTGTCCAGCTGTTGCTCTGGGCTTGCTTCAAAGAATCCAGTTGGGTGACAGAACGAGGAGGTATCCATGAAAACGCTTCTGGCTCTGACCGCCGCCGTAGTGTGTGGTGCCGTGCTTGGCGCAAGCGATGCCGTTCGGGCGCAGGCCAAGGACAAAGTCAAGGTCGGCTTCATCGGTTCGCTGACCGGCGGCACCTCTGCCAATGGCCTCGGAGGTCGCAATTCGGCCGACCTCGCCGTGCGGCTGCGCAATGCAGACCCAAAGGCGAAGTACGAATATGAACTGGTTTCGCTCGATGACGAGTGCAAGCCGAACATCGGCGTGCAGCAGGCGACAAAGCTCGCGGCCGACCGGCAGGTCATCGCCGCCGCGACACACTATTGCTCGGCAGTCGCCATCGCTACTGTCGACACATACCATAAGTTTGGACTGCCGGTGATCGTGTGGGGTGCGGTGTTGCCCGACATCACGTACCGCAACAAGTACGCGGAAATTCACCGCGTCAATGGCACCATGATCAACCAGAATCAACGCAACGCAGAACTGGTGTCGAAGCTGGGCTACAAGACCTTCGCCGTAATTCACGATACGACAGACTATGGCAAGGGGCACAACAAGTATTTCAGCGAGGCACTCACCAAGCATGGCGGCAAGATACTCGGCACTTTCGGCGTGACCTCGGACCAGCAGGACTTCACTGCCGAACTCACCCAGATCAAGTCGCTGAATCCCGAAGCCATCTATTTCGGCGGGTTGACGCCAATCGGCGTCCGCATCCGGGCGCAGATGGATAGGCTCGGCCTGAACAACGTGCTGCTCGACGGCACCTCGGGCATCAAGTCCGACGCCTATATCGCCGGCCTCGGCAAGCTCTCAGAAGGGTCGCTGTCGTTTATCGAGGGTGCCCCAACCGAGCGGCTGCCGGGCGGCAAGTCCTTCCTCGAAAAGTACAACGCCCAGAATTACCCGAACCCACCGGAAGCCTATGGAGCCTTTGCGTTCGCGGCGATGACACTGATCCTTGACTCGATCGAAGAGGTCGGCCCTGACCGCAAGAAGGTGCAGGCGACGTTGAACAAGGTGAAGGATCGCGACTCCATCGTCGGCAAGGTTACCTTCGACGACCACGGCCAGAACACTGTCGCGATCATCACCGCCTTTGTGGTGCAGGACGGAAAGTGGGTCGTCTGGGAGGACAGCGAATACGCGGTCGGCAAGCGCAGGCTCCCGGGCCGGAAATAGCGCCGGCACAGCGACCATCTCTGCTGTCGTCCCCGCCTTCGCGGGGACGAGTGTATGAGATTGTTTCGATGACGGCTATTGATGCGTCGGAGCGCGCCGCATGGATTTTGGACTGCTGGCCCAGCACGTCATGAACGGGATGATGCTCGGCATGATGTATGCGCTGGTCGCGGTGGGCTTCACGCTGTTCTTCGGCGTGCTCGACGTCATCAAGTTTTCGCACGGTGACGTGCTCACCGTTGGAGCCTTCACGGCGCTCGCCACCTATGTCGGACTGCAAAGCGTCGGCGTCACCTCCGACATGCTGGAACTGCTCGCCATGCTGGTGGCGGCGATCGGTGCCATGGCGCTGCTCGGCGCCGGCATAGCCAAGGGTTTCGTACTGCCGCTCCGCTCGGCGCCCGCCCTCAACACGCTGCTGATCACTTTGATGCTGGGCACGGTGCTGCGCGAGGGGGTGCGGCTGTTCTATCCGGATGGCGCCAATCCCAAGCCCTTCCCGCGACTGCTGCCGGTCGAATCGTTCAACATCGGCAATCTCAATCTGCGGCTCGACAACGCCATTCTGCTCACCGCCGGCGTGCTTGTCATTCTCGGACTGCAATTCTTGCTCAATCGCACCAAGCTCGGGCTGGCCATTCGGGCGGTGGCGCAGGACGAGGAGACGGCCAAGATCATGGGCGTCAACTTCAACGCCATCGTGCTCGCCACCTTTGGCATCGGCTCGGCGCTTGCCGCCTTCGCCGGGCTGATGAACGGGCTCTATTATAACGAGATCAACTTCGGCATCGGTCTCTACCTCGGCGTGGTGGGATTCAGCGCCGCTATCGTCGGCGGTCTCGGCAGTATATACGGGGCGATCCTCGGCGGATTCCTGTTCGCCGCCTTGCAGACCATCGGTGCCGTCGCCCTGCCGTTCGCCAGCGCCTACAAGGATGTGTTCGCCTTCGCGGTCGTGATTGCGATCATGGCCTGGCGGCCGACCGGCCTCATCCCGGAGAAGCTCAGCGAGCGGGTGTGACATGGCCGAGCCGGGGAAGGGCGGCATCATCCGATCGATCGTGCCAAGCGCCGCAGCCATTGCGCTCCTCACGGTGTTTCTGATCGTTCTGTTGCGGGTGGAGAACCAGACGGCGATCATTGCGCTGCTGGCCTTCGGTATCTTTGCCGTTGTTGCGGCCAACTGGTTGGGATGGCTGGCGCCGGTCGCGAAGGGCTTTGCCGAGCGGGAGAACGGGCTCGGCGTGCTGGCCATCGTCGCCGCGATTGCGGTAGCTGCGTTCTTCCACGAGGACCACTTCGTACTGCTGCTGGTCTGCACGGTCGTGCTCTACATTATCGCGACGCTTGGGCTGAACATCCAGTTCGGCTACGCTGGCGTGCTCAACTTCGCGGGCGCGTCGTTCTTCGGCATCGGCGCCTATACGGCTGCCGTGCTCAGTCAGCACACCGCCATTCCCCATCTGCTGGTGCTCCTGATCGGCGGGCTCATGGCGGCGTTGATCGGCTCGATGCTATTGCTGCCGGTGCTGCGCACGCGCGGACATTACGCGGCCGTGGTCACGATTGCGTTTGCGCTTCTGTTCAAGACGTTCCTCGAAGTGAACGACGTGCTCGGCGGCCCCCAGGGCCTCCAGGTCAAGAGCATGAGCATCCTCGGTTGGTCGTTCAACGACAACATCGACATCGGCGGTGTCACGCTATCGTTCTATCTTAGCTATTTCGTCGTCAGCCTGATCATTTTGGTCTTCGCGTTCATTCTGGTGCGGCGGCTTGAACGGTCCTGGATCGGACTCAATCTCGATGCGTTGCGGCTGGACGAAACCGCGGCGAGCTGCTTCGGGCTCAACATCGTGCGCTGGAAGGTGACAGCGTTCCTGCTCGGCAACTTCCTGATCGGTATCGCCGGCGCTGTCCAGGGCATGGTGGTCGGCTTCGTCCAGCCCAACAACTACACCTTCGCCGATTCGCTGATCCTGGTGTCGATCCTGCTGCTGGGCGGCATTGGCAATCCGTGGGGCGTCGTGGTCGCGACCATGATCGTCGTCATCATCCCGGAGAAGCTGCAGGTGATCCAGGAGTACCGGTTTCTGCTGTACGCGGCGATGGTGATCATGGTGCTGCTGTTCCGCCCCGACGGGCTGCTGCCGCGGCCAGTGCGCGGCTATTTTTCCGATTGGCGGCCATGATGTCGGAAACCGGACAGGTGACCACGGTTGGGCCGGCCATGCAGGCACGCGGTCTGGTGCGCCGCTTCGGCGGCGTGTTGGCGCTCGACCGCCTCGATCTCGACGTGGCGCCGGCCGAGATTCTCGGCCTGATCGGGCCGAACGGTTCCGGCAAGACGACCTTCTTCAACCTCATCACCGGCATCTATGCGGCCGACGAGGGCCGTGTCACCCTTGACGGCGCCGACATCACGCGGGACTCGCCGCAGGAAATCTACCACGCCGGCATCTCGCGCACGTTTCAGCGTTCGCGACTCTCGCTGCCGTTGTCGATCTTCGATAATGTCATGATCGGCAACCACAAGCGATTGACCCAGGATCTGTGGTTCAATCTGATGCGTCGCAGGGCCTTCAAGGCCGAGTTCGAGGCAAGCTACGCCGAAGTGCGGACCCTGATCGAGGTGTTCGACCCGCCGCTCGCTGACCGGATGATGGAGCCGGTTGTCGGCCTACCCATGATCGACCGTCGACGCATCGAGATTTGCCGCGCGCTGATCAGTAGACCGAAGCTCTTGCTGCTGGACGAGCCATCCGCCGGCATGACGCACGAGGAAACGACCCAGCTAATGGACGACATCCTGGAGGTACGCGATCGCCTCAAGGGGCTCACGATCATCATCGTCGAGCATGAGATGGGGGTGATCGAGCGCATTACCGACCGTTGCGTGGTGCTCAATTTCGGGCGCAAGATTGCCGAAGGCACGTTCGCCGAGATCGCTGCCGATAGGCAGGTGCAGGAAGCCTATCTGGGGCTGCAATGAGCAACGACGAAGCGAGCGCGCTGGTAGTGGAGGGCGTCTGCACGGCCTATGACAAGGCGAACGTGCTTGAAAACGTCTCGCTCACCGCCGCGCCGGGCAAGATCACCTGCCTGCTTGGCTCGAATGGCTCCGGCAAGACCACGCTGATCCGCTCGATCCTCGGCCTCACCCCGCCCAACCAGGGCAGCATCCGGTTCGGCAGCCGCGATCTCACGGGCCTGCCGACACATCGTGTGATCGAAGCGGGTGTCGCCTGCATCCCGGAAGGCCGCAAGGTGTTCGCCAAGTTCACGGTCGAGGAAAACCTGCGCATCGGCGCCTATCAGGAAACGTCCGATGCGGCGATCGCCGAGCGGCTGGCGCACGTCTATGCTACCTTCCCCCGGCTCAGCGAGCGGCGCGCGCAGCTTGCCGGCACGCTGTCGGGGGGCGAGCAGGCCATGGTCTCGATCGGGCGCGGGCTGATGAGCGCACCGAGGCTGCTGCTCATCGACGAGCCGTCGCTCGGCCTAGCGCCAATCCTGGTGCAGGAGAACTTCAGGATCATCCGCCGCATCAACGAGCAGGGCATCACCATTTTTCTGGTCGAGCAGAACGTCCACCAGACGCTGGCTATCTCTGACTACGGCTACGTTCTCTCCAAGGGCCGCGTCGTCATCGAGGGCAATCCCGAACAACTGAGCAAGACCAAGGAAGTCCATCAGGCATACTTCGGCTAGTTAGCGAGCCGCGGACCGAACAAAGCAAGTTGCGTATTGATTTCCGGGTCCGTACCATATCCGCCGGCCGTGCGTTAGAACGCGGCAAGCGGACTTCGGGAGACGAGCCAGGGATGGTGGGATCATGACAACCCACCACGGTGAAAGAACGGGGAAAGCCCGAGACCATCGAGGGAGGAAACCATGACCAAGTCGAAGATATCGCGTCGCACGTTCGTCCAAGGCGGTGTCGGGCTTACCGTTGCAAACTTCGTGCCCGGAACGACCCCGCTCGCCTTCGCGGCGACATTGGAGGAGCGTGTCGTCGCGGCGGCGAAGCCGCTCGGCAAGACCGGCGTTACCGGCATGATCTGGTCGCCGTATCTCGTGCCGATGCAACCGGTCATCGCCGAATTCACGAAGCAGACCGGCATCGGCATTGGCGGCGTGCAGGACATTTCGATCTTTGATGCTCCGCAGCGCGCGATGGCGGAAGCACTGTCGCGCTCGCCGCAGTTCGACTTCATCCACATCGATTCCAACATGATCCCGTCGCTTGCGTCCGCCGGCTATCTCGAGCCGCTCGACGTGTACATGAAGAAGGCGGACTACAAGATTGAAGCGGTCGCGGACTATGCCAATTTCATGACCTATCACGGTCAGACATACGGCGTTCCGACCGACGGCAACGTCCACATCCAATATGTCCGCAAGGATCTGGTGGAGAATCCGGACAATAAGAAGCGCTTTGCCGACAAGTTCGGAACGGAATTGAAATATCCTGAGACGTGGGAGGACGATCTCAGGCTCCAGGAATTCCTGATGGATCCGGCCAAGGATCTTTATGGCTCGGGCAGCCTGCGCAATCGCGCCAACGGCCCGACCTGGTGGTACATGATGTTCTACAGCGCTGGCGGCTTCACGTTCAATGATGACATGGGGCCGACGCTCAATACCCCGGCAGGCCAATATGCGGTCGAGATCTATCTGCGCGAGAAGAAGGTCGCGCATCCGGAATCGGCCGGATGGGGCACGCCGCAAATGATTCCACGCATCGCCCAGGGACACGTTGTCAGCTGTCAGTATTGGGACGGTACCGCCAAGCTGAACGAAAACCCGGCCAAATCGAAGACCGCGGGCAAATGGCTGTATGGTCTCGTGCCGGGCTCGGATTTCTCCGGCCGGCGCATCCATCGCTCGATCTCGTCACCGCTCGCCGCGCTGCTGATCAACAAGTACAGCCCGCGCAAGGCACAGGCCGCCTACCTCGCACTATGGCTCGGCTCGGGCAAGAACAGCGTCCCGATCGTGTCCGATCCGGTGAACACCTTCAATGACGCGTGGGCGAAGGAACACATGACGGCGCCACAGGTCATCAAGGCCTACAGCGCGGCCGGCATCAAGGCCATCGAGACGAATTTTCAAGTGGTCGCGCCACCGACCTATCTGACCGGCTACCTGGAATTCCAGGACACCCTGGGCAAGAATCTGTCCGAAGCCTATGTGGGGCAGCTCCCGGCCAAGGAAGTGCTGACCAAGACCGAGAACGAATGGAACGCTATC
>Ga0299913_10002720_pt1 | contig 14117 bp, 9 predicted proteins | sample RVTome_9_FD_201360 | JGI IMG/M metagenome (GOLD analysis project Ga0299913, IMG submission 201360) | Soil microbial communities from uranium-contaminated site in the Upper Colorado River Basin, Wyoming, United States - RVT155D38 (version 2) ... | reverse complement strand
GTTGCTCTCGACTTCAGAGCTCACCGCAAGGGCCATCGGCGCTCCCGCGAGTTCCGGCAGCTGAAACGCCACGTTCTGCCCGATTTGCTGACTGCCCAAACGTGTCGGTGCCTGCCGATCGGCGTTGGCGGCAGCTTCGGTTGAGAGTACATCGCCCGGCTCGATCGACCAGCTGGCCCGGTAGCTGAACAGTCGGTCGAGTCCCACGCTGAAATTGCTCGCCATCCTGCCGCCATTTTCGTCGTCACGGCGATTCAGAAAAGGCGCGGCACCCCGCAGCTGGACACGGACCGGGTCGCTTGACCCGGAAGTCTCCTTCTCTCGCGGCGGATCGGCCGACGTGACCGGTGCGGCGGGTGCGGGAGCCGACGGGGATGAGGCACAGGCACAGAGCGATAGCGCGATGAGCATACAGAAAATCGTATGCGGCCGAAAACCGGACAACAGAGAAACCTCCCCAGGCACCCGCGGGCGCATTCATTTTTTCTTTCCAAAGTATCGGCTTGCTGCGCGAGGTTGCCTGCTACGGCTTTCGTATTTTGATACAGGCCGCGCATGGCCCGGTCACAACAGACAGTTTTCCGTCGTCTGAAGGAACGAACCTGCCGAAAATATCGCGGCAGCGCCGCGATTAGCCGCACCGTATATTCCGGGGACCCCGGTTTCAAGAACCCAGTTCGCGTTTCCGACGCTTGGGGAACCTCCGCACAGGTCCTGACGGAAGCGCTGTAGGAGCCCGCCATTGCGGGCGACCGCGACCGGGGAAGCTGAGTCGCTTCCGCTTGGCGCCGCATCGAAGACTGTCGGGGTCGCGACGACAAACGAAGGCAGGTGTCGCCCGCAATGGCGGGCTCCTACAGGTGCTCTATTGAGACTTGTGCAGAGCTAGCGGCCCGCTCACTCCATGACCCACTGCACGAAGCCGGTCACCTCCGTGGACGATTCACTGCCGGCTTCGTCGTCCAGGCGACTGACACCGAGGCCGATGTGCCAACGACCGATGCGCGTCAGGCGACCGTGGGTCAGTTGCACATCGACCAGCTCCCGGGGCGTGGCGGCCAAGGTGTGACGTGCGTCGGGGGTGGCGCCGGCGCGGTTCAATTCCATGTGTCGCAAGGTGAGATTCCAGCTATGGCCTGCGGATTGCACCCATGTCGATCCGAGCGAATAGCTCACACCGTCGCCGTCGGCGGCATGGCCGATGGCTCGTTCCTTGTATCGATAGCCGGTGCGATAGATCGAGTGTTCGTATCCGCAGTCGGGTTTGAATTCGCTGAAGCCGAAGCCCCCCTCCCGGCAGGCGGTGTCCGAGACCTCGAAATGCGTGCGATGATCGATGCCGGCAACCCGCCCCCAGTGCTCGATGCCGGCCTGCCGGAGCCACGAGCCGATCTCCGGCCCGCCCTGGCGCGAGTCCTCGCCGATCCACTGCATGTAGAGCGCCACCGGTATGTGTTTTGGAAGGGACCATCGCATATCGATTCCCGCAAGCTGATTGCCGGGTTCGTCGTTCGGGTCGACATTGACACCGCGATTGTCGTTGCCGAGCAGCAGGTCGATGAAGACGTCGAAGTCGCAGAGGCGGTCGCCGCCGCACCATTGCGCCGTTCGCGACAGGCCGATCTCCAGCGAATCGATGGGTCGGAACGTCACGCGCAGGCCGAACAACCGTGCGTCGTCGACGACGCGCTCGTCATCGAGCTGGCTTATAAACGCCGTGAGCGACCACGGGCCGATCCAGTGCAGCCATTTGCTCTCGAACGGCGTGCTCATTTTTCGCTGGACAGCAACCCCGGGCGTCGGCCGGGCATTGCTCGAGAGGATGAGGCTGCCGTCCCGGCCCGGCCCCCACCAGCGTTCCTGCCAGCCGGCTGAAAGCATCCAGTTGCCGAGTGCAATCCCGAGGTAGCTGCCGTCAGGTCGAACTTCGTCGTCGTCGAAGGGGTTAGCGACTGCCGAGGCGTTGAGCTCGAGCGCCAGGCGATCGCCGAACCAGCCAATACCGGCAGAGACTTCGCCCTCTTCGCGAGGCGTATGCTCGAAGGCGCGCACGGCGCGCGGGTTGCCGGCGCCTGCGGCCGACAGCCGGAGGTGCATACCGCCATTCGTGTTCCCACGCAGATACTCGCGGACGCGCGCGTAGGCGTCGCCGGCCGCCAGTGGTACCTGGCTGGTCCTGACGTCCGCCAGGCTGCGGTCGATATCGTCCACGGAGAGCGGCCAGGCAGTCACCGGGAGGTTGGTGACGCCCGAATCGTTCAAGAGTTGCAAGTCGTGCCGCAGACGCAGGTCGCCGGGAGGCGCGAAGGTGTCGGCGGTGGCGGATGATGTGCACAGGGCGGCGGCGACGATCAGGACGGCAATGAAACTCCGGCTCTCGGCCGCCAGGCGGCCGACAAGCTTGTCCGCCTCGTACGACGCTGGGAGCGCGCCTGGCGCCGAGTACCGGGAGGATCGCGCCCCGTCGGATTCCATCATCGCGACGTTGCTACCTGTTCGCATCCCGGACTCGCGGTCCGGCGGCCGCCCGAACACGTCCGATCAGGTCCTGAATCCGTTGTAGCGCATCCTGCAGAGCGCCAAGATCGGCGAACGCCACGTTCAACGTATAACCGCCATCCTTGCCGGAGCGAATGGCAAGTTTCTGACCGAGTTCCTGCGCGATCTGCTGCTGCAGCCAGCGTGTCTGCATATCGACGCCGGGTCTGGCGTTCGTCCCGACAGCGTCCGCCGCAAGCAGGTTGCGCACGGCTTCTTCCACCTGCCGCACCGAGAGGCCCTTCGCTTCTGCCTTCCGGGCCAGGGAGAGCTGCCGCTTCGGATCGAGAGACAACATCGCGCGGGCATGCCCCATGTCGATCCTGCCTTTGGCCAGAAGGTCCTTGACGTCGTCCTGCAGGTCGAGGAGCCGCAGAAGATTGCTGACGGAAGTCCGCGATCGCCCTACAGACCGGGCGACCTGTTCGTGCGTCAGTTCGAACTCTTCCGCCAGCCGGGCGAGGGAGTGTGCCTGGTCGATGGGATTGAGGTCCTCGCGTTGCAGGTTTTCGATCAGGGCAACGGCAAGCGCGGACTGATCGTCGAGATGGCGTACCAGTACCGGGACCGTCGACAGGCCGGCGATTTTCGCCGCACGCCAGCGACGCTCCCCTGCCACGATCTCGTAGCGATCCGGGCCGGAGCGGTCCGGCGCGGACCCTGAAGGGCGGACGACCAACGGTTGCAGTACGCCCTGCTCCCGGATGGACGCCGCAAGCTCCGCCAGGTTGTCTTCGGAAAGGTGTCGGCGAGGTTGGTACCGACCGGGTTGCAGATCGGTAATGGGGGCTTCGACCGGCGCGGCGACTGTCGAGATGCCGGAGCCGGAGGCGGGCACATTTCGATGCCTCGATTCCAGCAGCGCATCGAGCCCCCGGCCCAGCCTTTTCTGTTTACTCATAGGCTTCCGCCTCGCGCACGCTACTATCCGTCTTCCGCGATCATCTCACGGATCGGCCCCCGTGCGCCGGGTCCCCGCCGGACGCGACGCCATCAGGACCGTCGCGGGATCCAAGGCGGTCGTGGCGACAGATGAAGTAGCGGCGCAGATCCTGTCAACAGAGCGCCGGCTGTGGGTTATCCTTTGAGGTATGAGTCTCGCCGGCTTTCATCCTGCCGTCCGCAACTGGTTTGAACGCAAATTCGAGCACCCGACTCCGGTGCAGGCGCGTGCCTGGCCGGTCATTCGGGAAGGCGGACATACGCTGCTCGCGGCACCCACCGGCTCCGGCAAGACGCTGGCGGCGTTCCTGTCCGCGATCGACGATCTGGTGCGCGAAGGGGAGGAGCGAGCGCTGCCGGACGAGACCAGGGTTCTCTATGTTTCGCCGCTAAAAGCACTTTCCAACGACATTCACAAAAATCTGGACGAGCCCATCGCGGGCATTCGCGACGAGCTTTCGCAACTGGGGAAGGCCGACGTTGCCATAACCGCGCTGGTGCGCACCGGCGATACGCCGCAGCACGAGCGGACGAAAATGCGACGGACACCGCCACACATCGTGGTCACGACACCGGAATCGCTGTTCATCCTGCTGACGTCGGAATCAGGCCGCAAGATGCTGTCGACGGTGAGGACGGTGATCGTCGATGAGATCCACGCAGTCGCCGGCAGCAAGCGCGGCGCACATCTCGCACTGTCGCTCGTGCGCCTGGATGCACTGTGCGCCGAGTCTCCGGTTCGGGTGGGTCTGTCCGCCACGCAGAAGCCAATGGAGTCCGTTGCCCGGTTTCTGACCGGCAACGATGACTGCACCATCATCGATACGGGCCACCAGCGAGAGCGCGATCTGGCGCTCGCTCTGCCACGCTCACCGCTGGAAGCGGTCATGGCAAACGAAGTCTGGGACGAACTCTACGACCAGCTTGCCGATCTCGTGCAGGCGCACCGTACCACGCTGATTTTTGCGAACAACCGCCGGCAGTGCGAACGGGTCGCACGGCACCTCGCGGAACGTATCGGCGAAGAGGTGGTTACGTCCCACCACGGCAGTCTGTCGCGTAAGCACCGGCTTGATGCCGAGCAGCGACTGAAAGCGGGAACGCTGCGGGCGCTCGTGGCGACCTCGTCGTTGGAACTCGGCATCGATATCGGCGACGTAGACCTCGTGTGCCAGCTCGGTTCTCCGCGCAGCATCGGTGCATTGCTGCAGCGCGTCGGGCGAGCCGGTCATGCCGTTGACGCTACGCCGAAGGGCCGGCTTTTCCCACTCTCTCGCGACGATCTGACCGAATGCGTGGCACTGCTGGAGGCGGTACGGCGCGGCGAACTGGACCGCCTCTCGATTCCAGAGCGACCGCTCGACGTGCTTGCCCAGCAGATCGTCGCCGAGGTCGCGGGACAGGAGTGGGGCGAAACAGCGCTCTTCGAACGGCTGCGAAGCGCGTGGCCGTATCGCGACCTCGACCGGGAAGAATATGACGCCGTAGTGCGGATGCTTGCCGAGGGTTACACGACGCGCCGCGGGCGGAGAGGCGCTTACTTGCATCGCGACGCGATCAACGGCCGGTTGCGACCGCGGCGAGGTGCCCGTCTTACCGCGCTTACCAACGGCGGCGTCATACCGGATCAGTTCGACTACGAAGTCGTGCTGCTGCCCGAAGGCTTCAGGATCGGCACCCTGAATGAAGACTTCGCCTTCGAGAGCATTCCCGGCGACATCTTTCAACTCGGAAACACGTCGTATCGAATTTGCAAAGTGGCGGAAGGCAAGGTGTTCGCGGAAGACGCGAAAGGCCAGCCGCCCAACATTCCGTTCTGGTTCGGGGAAGCACCGGGGCGCAGCACCGAGCTGTCTGAAGTCATCAGCCGATTGCGCGCCGAACTCGACCGCCGGCTTGCAGCGGGCGACGATGCGGCGCTTGCGTGGGCGCGCGCAGAGCTCGAGCTCGAGGAGCCGGCTGCCCGTCAGCTCGTCGACTACAACGCCGCTTCGCGCGCGGCACTGACGGTTTTGCCGACCCGGAAGACCATCGTTTTCGAGCGCTTCTTCGATGAGACCGGCGACCAGCACCTCGTCATCCATTCGCCCTACGGTTCGCGCATCAATCGTGCCTGGGGCCTTGCCCTGCGCAAACGCTTCTGCCGCAGTTTCAATTTCGAGCTTCAGGCCGCCGCGGACGAAAACTGCATCGTGCTGTCGTTGGGCGCCACGCACAGCTTCGCCCTGGAGGATATGTCGCGTTATCTGAATTCGGCCAGCGTTCGCGAAGTGCTGACGCAGGCGTTGCTGGACGCGCCCATGTTCGGTACCCGCTGGCGCTGGAACGCCAGTGTCGCGCTCGCAATAAAGCGGAACTTCAACGGGAGGCGCGCGCCTGCGCCATTCCAGCGTGCCGACGCCGAGGATCTGCTCGCGGTGGTGTTCCCGGATCAGCTTGCCTGCGCCGAAAACTTGAGCGCAGGCTACAGGGATATTCCCGATCATCCTCTCGTAGCGCAGACGGTGACCGACTGCCTCCGGGAGACCATGGATATCGACGGGCTGGAAAGGGTCCTGGCTCGCCTGGAGCAGGGGGAGATCCGGATCGTATGCCGCGACCTGGCGGCGCCGTCGCCAATGGCCTTTGAAATACTGGGTGCGCGGCCCTATGCGTTTCTCGACGACGCGCCGGCCGAGGAACGTCGCACTCTGGCCGTACGGCAGCGCGGTGTGCTGAACGTGGAGGAAGCCGCCGCCCTCGGGCAACTCGATGTAGAAGCCATAGCCAGGGTACAGAGCGAAGCCTGGCCGGAAGCGCGAAACGCTGACGAACTGCATGACGCGCTGCTGGTCATGGGGTTCCTCACGGAACGCGAAGGCGAGGCGGGACGCGCGGAAGGAACCGGGGACGGTTGGCGGGACCTGTTCAGGGAACTGGTCGCCGCCGGCCGGGCCGCGCGACTGGAGCCTCCGGGCGGCGAGACCTTGTGGATAGCGACCGAGCGGCTCGCCTGGTTCCGACAACTGTGGCCCACCTTGGAACCGGCCCCGTCGGTCGCCGCAATCCCGGACCCCAAAATCGCCGACGCGGACACCGCGGCGCGCGAAATTCTGCGAGGGCGGCTGGAGGCACTTGGGCCGATAACTGCAGAGAGCCTGGCGACGCCGCTCGGACTGGCCGGGACCCTCGTGGAAGCGGCCCTGGCGGGTCTGCAGAATGAAGGCTTTGTAATGCAGGGCCGGTATACCGGCGGGGCCCTGGTTGAATGGTGCGAGCGCGGCCTGCTGGCGCGTATCCACCGCTACACCCTCAAACGTCTACGCGCGGAGATCGAACCGGTCACGCCCGCCGCGTATTACCGGTTTCTGCTGCACTGGCAACACGTCGCCGGCGACGAGATCGAAGGACCCGAGGCCCTGGCAGCCGTGCTCGAACAGCTGGAAGGCTACCCGGCCGCCGCGTCGATATGGGAGGCTGCGCTGCTGCCTTTGCGCATCAGGCACTACGATCCCGCGCTGCTGGATCGACTGTGCAATGCCGGTCGATTCGTCTGGACGCGGCTGAACCCGCCGCGAATCGACGTGCAGAAGGAATTCGAGGGCAGTGCAAGGCATTCAGCGCCGGTACGAAATACGCCGATTGCATTCGTTGCGCGCAGCCATCTGAAACACTGGCGCGCGCTGGCTCGCGACTTGCAGGAGGATCAGCTGAGCGGCGGTGCGCGGACTGTTCTCGATGCGTTACGCGAACACGGCGCCCTGTTTTTCACGGATCTCGAAGAGGCCAGCGGACTTTTGCACAGTCAGGTGGAGACCGGCCTGGCCGAACTGGTTGCCCGAGGCCTTGCGACCTCGGATACGTTTGCCGGCTTGCGCGCGCTGATCGGTCCGCAGATACGACGAACGGATACTCGCCGCCTGCGGCGCCGCGCTCGCATCCCGGGCGTGGAAGATGCGGGTCGCTGGGCCGCCGTGTTCACCGGCAGCCGCAATGCTGCAGGGGGCGGCGAGCACATCGCACACATCGCTCGCGTGCTGCTGCGTCGTTATGGCGTTGTCTGCCGCAGGGTGCTGGACCGCGAGCCGCTGCTGCCGCCGTGGCGTGAACTCCTGTACGTATTCCGACGGATGGAAGCGCGCGGCGAAGTGCGCGGCGGGCGATTCGTGCAAGGCATGAGCGGAGAACAGTTCGCCTTGCCCGAAGCTATCGGCGCGTTGCGCGAGGCGCGAAAACGAGAGGATGACGAAAGCGTCCTGCTGTCTGCCGCCGACCCGCTGAACCTGATTGGAATCATCACGCCCGGGCAGCGCCTTCCGGCGCTCCCCGGTAACCGTCTGCTGCTCCGAAACGGAGTTCCGGTTGCGGTTCGCGTTGGAAAACAGATCGAATTCATCCAGGACATCGACACCGCCGACGAGTGGAACATCCGCCGCAGACTGATGGGCCCGTTCAAGGCGCCGCTTTCGGCGGTCGTTCAACAGTCGCTGGTATAGGGAGACTCTCCCACTTCGGCGCGTCCTACCGAGGACTGCGCCGCGTCCGGCGTACTCGCCTCCGCGCCTCCCTCGCAGTACCGGAGATCGCTTCCGACTCGCTGGCCTCATCGGCGGGTTGGCGCTCAACGATCGCTTCATCGTCGCCATCTCTCTCTTCGGACGACTGCAAACGTTCGCTACGCCTTGATTCAGCGAGCCCGCGTCGCTCGCCCTCGGATCGCGTATCACTGAATCCGTAATCGTCGGTATTCGGGTCATCGATCGGTCCGGTCCAGTCATCCGGAGCATCTGTCGACTCCAGGTCCATCTCGCGCCATTCGTCCAGGCTGATTTCTTCAATATCGCCGTCGGCGTGCTGCAGCTCAACCAACGCGGCGTCCTCGTCCAGCGATACGACCTGAAACACCTGAGCGTTGATCAGATTCTGGTACCAGCTTCCGACGTTGGGTTCGATTTCGTTGTTCATGCTCACTCGCTTAGCCAGCGGTCGTGTCACCGCCTAGTTGCGGCAGTACGTGTCCGGTGACGTAGCCGGAGTCCGCGTTGCTCGCGAAAAACACATAGGCCGGCGCAATCTCTTCGGGCTGTGCAGGCCGGCCCATCGGCGTGTCTTCGCCAAAATCCTCGATCTCCTCGTCGCTGCGTTCAGCCGGGTTCAGCGGTGTCCATACCGGACCCGGTGCCACACAGTTGACGCGAATCCCGCTATCGACGAGGTTCTGCGCCAGCGACTTCGTAAACGCATGAATCGCGCCTTTGGTCGACGCGTAGTCAAGCAGGGTCTTACTGCCTTCGAGTCCGGTAACGGAGCCGGTGTTGATGATAGTTGCACCGGGACTCATATGCGGCACCGCGAACTTTGCCATGTAGAAGTAGCCGAATATGTTCGTACGAAACGTTCTCTCCCATTGTTCCAGGGAAATGTCACCAAGGGTGTCGCGATGTTTCTGGTACGCAGCGTTGTTGACGAGCACGTCGATCTTGCCGAAGCGTTTGACTACCTCGTCGATGCAACTGCGGCAGAAATCGGGGTCCGTGACGTCGCCCGGCAGAAGCAGCGCCTTGCGATCCTCACTTTCGATTTCGTCTCTGGTTCGGGCGGCATCCGTTTCCTCCTCCGGAAGAAAGACGAGCGCGACGTCCGCGCCCTCGCGCGCGAAGATGACGGCGACGGCCCGGCCTATGCCGGAGTCTCCACCGGTGATGAGTGCAACTTTCCCTTTGAGTTTTGCGGCCGGTCGGTACTCTTCGGCTTCATAGCGCGGGCGAGGATCCATCCTGGTCTCCAGGCCCGGCTCCGTCAGTTCCTGCGGCGGAAAGGGAGGTTGTGGTTTCGACGACATATCCGGCGATTTCCTCGAGAAAACGGCGCAAGAAAAGTGAGAGAGGACAATGACTCGTCCATTCAAGTTTTATGCCATCGCCGGTTGTGCCGCATGGCTGAGCGCAACCTCGACGCGTCAGGCGGATTTACAAAGCGTTTGTAAATCGTTCCGCAGTCGCATATACCATCGTGCGCAATTGAGATGAACTATTGAAATGAATCCGATTGGCAACGCTGTGCGTCCGCCGGAACGCCGTTCAGTTCGGGCGGCGGACGGATATGAGCTCGCCGCAACGCTCTACCCCGGTGGAGACGCGGAGACGGTCGTGCTGATCAATTCCGCAACCGCCGTGCCGCGCCGGTTCTATCGGAGGTTCGCAAACTATGTGCAGAAACATGGCTGGCAAGCCGTGACCTACGACTATCGAGGCATCGGAGAATCGAGGCCCGCGTCCCTTCGGGGCTTCGGAGCGACCATGCGCGATTGGGCGTTGCTGGACATGACGGCGATGGTCGACTGGATTAGCGGAAATATCGCACCGTCGCGCCTGTTCGTCGTGGGCCACAGTTTTGGCGGCCAGACCCTCGGACTCCTGGAAAACGCGCACCGCATCGACGCTGCTGTCGGAGTTTCAGCGCAAAGCGGGCACTGGGCCGTACAGGGCGGTTCGGAGCCCTTCAGGGTGCGTGTGATCGTCACCGTGCTCATCCCACTGTTGGCACGTACCTTCGGCTATGTTCCATGGAGCCTGTTCGCGCGGGGTGAGGACTTGCCGAAGGGGGTGGCTCTCGAATGGGCAAGGTGGTGTCGCAATCCAGGCTACCTGCTGGATGACGACACTCTGCCGCTGGAACGATACAAGTCGTTCGCTGCTCCTATGCTGTCGTATAGCGTCGATGACGACGAGTGGGGAACTGCGCGCGCCGTGGACGAGATGATGCGGGCCTACCGGAACGTCACGCGGCGCCATATACGGCCGGCGGATTACGGCCTTTTGCGCTTGCAACACATGGGCTTCTTCCGCGAAGGCGCCGAGGCACTGTGGCATGAGGTTGTCGCGTGGCTGAACGACGCGGCGTCGAACAGCGCCTCTACCGGGGAGGCTCTAGTCACGCAAGCAACAGGAGACGCGTAGGCGGTCGATCGCCGGATGCGGATCGGTTGAGCGTCAGGCGCTGATCGCGCTTGCCTTTCGCGCGGCGTGCTCCGGACATTCGCCGCCCATGCGTGCAAACACGCATTGCATTTCCATCTTTTCCGCCATGAAGTCGACGAAGACCCGAACCTTGGGAGACAGCACGCGCCCGCCGGGGAAAACGGCATTGAGTTCCATGTCGGGGCCTTTCCACGCGGCAAGCACCCGGCGTACGTTGGGGAACCGCGAGCAGTACCTCACCATGACGTCATTCGCGAGCATCAGGCCCTGGTCCGATCCCAGCATTGCCAATCCGACGAATGGATCGTTCGCAACCAGCACCGGCTTGACTTCAAATTCTTCCTGACGTTCGCCATCGTCCAGTGGCCACGCGTATTTCTGTCCGCGTCGATGTTTCGGTGCGACCAGGGCGCGATGGTGTTGCAGGTCGTCCGGGTCCACGGGTTCGCCATAGCGCGCGAGGTAACCTTCGCCGGCATATATCTGATGGGTATAAACCGCGAGGCGCCGCGCAACAAGCGTGGAATCTGCCAGCGGCCCGACTCTCAAAGCCACGTCGATTTCGTTCTCGAGCAGATCGAGGAGATCGTTCGTAAGTGTTACATCCAAATGCACGTCCGGATAGAGCTGTCGGAACTCGAGCAGCAGCGGTGTCAGGGTGCTTTCGCTCAACGTGTAGGGCGCGGTTACGCGCAGCCAACCGCGTGGACTGCCCTCCAGCTGATGAACGGCGCTTTCCGCCTCATCCAGCTGGCCCGCGATGCGCTTGCTGTGATCGAAGTAAACGGTGCCCGCTTCGGTCAGCGCAAGGCGGCGAGTAGTCCGGTTCAGGAGGCGAGCGCCGAGACGCGCTTCCAGATCCCGTAGCTTTCGGCTGACGGTCGTCTTCGGCAGTCCGAGGGCGCGTGCGGCCGCGGTAAAACTGCCGTGCTCCACAACCTTTACAAATATGAGAGTGTCGTTCAGATCGCGATTCATCCTGTGGATTGTCCCATATACGAAATTAATATTCCCGCTAAACCCGTCTAGTCGCGTCCTCTTACGGGCCTTAACCTACTCCACCCTGCTTCGAAGCGGTTGCCTGTTCCGATGACGACTATCGAAAAACTTCCTCCCCCCATCAAGCCGCCGGTCCTGGTACTCGGCGCAACGGACGGTCTCGGCATCGGGCTCGTCGAAGCGTGCCTGGAGGCCAGGTATCCGGTCCTCGGCGTCGGCGACGACCGCGAAGAGCTTGATGCCGTCCGCGAGCGGTTTGCGGCGCGTGGAACGATTACGGCGTTAGAGGGATCGGTATACACCGACGAAGAGGCGGCATCGCTTGCCGCGTCGTTGCGGGCGCTGCCGGCGCATCCCCTCGTGGCGATCGTTAACCTGCACGTAACCTGCCGGCGGGGACGCTTGCTGGAGCAGGACGCCGGCTTCCTGGAAAGCGTTCTGAAGCAGGAAGTTCTCCCGCAGATGCATGCGGCTCGGCACCTGCTTCCATTGCTGGCCGAAAGTGGACGCTGCGCTCGCTACCTCGTAATGGGTGGCCCCAATGCGGATACCAGCTGGGTGGGATACGGGCATCACTCCATTGCGGCTGCCGCCACGAGAATGCTGGTAAGGGCTCTGCGACGCGAAACTGAAGACAGCACGGTACGTGTGCAACAGCTGGCTATCGACCGACCGGTGCGCACGGAACAGAACGCGCGTTGTGCATGTCCGGAATGGCCGGGCGCACTGGCAGTCGGTCGTTATGCGGTAAAGGTGTTGGCAGGCAGCGACACTTCCGATGCCGTTGTCCGGTTCGAGTCGACGTTTGACGAGTCCGGTGTCGATATCGAGCCCGGCCAAACGATAAGCAGGTAAGAGGCATCTGAATTACGTCTGACGTAATCGACGATAGTGAACTTTGTCCGTACATGTATCTCCGTTGAAAAGCCGTTTGGGAAATTGAGGAAACACCGTGAACAGCACAAGCAGAACTCTCATACTTATCGCACTGTTTGCCCTGGCAGCCGTGGCCGGTTGTCGCGGTGAAGCCGCGAGCGAGTCCATGCCGCCTCCGCCGGAGGTGAGTGTCGCAACGGTGGTGGTCAAGGAGGTTCGACCCTGGGACGAGTTCACCGGACACATCGAAGCAGTGGAAACGGTCGAGCTGCGGCCGCGGGTCAGCGGCTATATCGATCGCGTGAATTATGTTGAAGGTGGCGAAGTCCGGAAGGGCGACGTCCTCTTCGTCATCGATCAGCGCACGTATCGCGCCGAGCTCGCCCGTGCCGAAGCGGAACTGGCGCGCGCGATAACGCAGACGAAACTCGCCAGGAGCGAGGTCGTACGCGCGAGGAAGCTGGCCGATGCGCGGGCAATATCGACAGAGGAACTCGACCAGCGGAACTCCGCTCTGGCACAGGCGGAGTCGAACGTCCATGTGGCGCAATCCGCAGTCGATGTTGCCAAGCTGGATCTCGAGTTCACCGAGGTCCGCGCGCCGATCTCGGGCCGTGCCGGCCGTGCGCTCGTCACTCCGGGAAACCTGGTTTCCACGCAACCGAACGGAACGTTGCTGACGACTATCGTGTCGCTTGATCCGGTGTATGTGTACTTCGAAGGCGACGAACGTTCTTACCTCCGGTATAACGCGATGTCTCGTAACGGCGAACGGGCGAGTTCGCGTGACGTGCGCAACCCGGTGCGAGTCGGTCTGTCAGGAGATACAGGATTTCCCTATGAGGGCGAGATGGACTTCATGGACAACCAGGTCAATCCCGATACCGGCACGATTCGCGCCCGCGCCGTACTGCCGAATCCCGAGCGCGTCTTCACGCCCGGCTTGTTCGCACGCGTACAGCTTGCCGGCAGCGATACGTTCGAGGCCATGCTGATCGACGACAAGGCGGTCCTGACGGACCAGGATCGGAAGTACGTCTACATTGTCGGCGAGGACGGCAGCGCGCAGCGCCGCGACGTTCAGCTCGGACGCATGATCGACGGACTGCGGGTGGTTGAGACAGGGCTCGAGCCTGAGGACCGCGTGATCGTGCACGGCGTGCAAAAGATTTTCATGCCGGGCATGCCCGTCGACGCACAGGTCATCGCGATGGGCGATCCGCCACCCGGAATTCAGGTCACCGCCTCTGCACGCTAGACCGCTGGCAGGGTGCTGAAGGCATCCTCTAGACATTCAAACAGGAATAGTCATGGACTTTGCGAAATTTTTCGTCGATCGCCCTATCTTTGCCGCGGTGCTGTCGATCATTATTTTCGTCGCCGGGATGATCACCATTCCGCTGCTGCCGTTGAGCGAATATCCGGACGTAGTGCCGCCGACGGTGCAGGTACGCGCAATGTACCCGGGCGCCAACCCGAAGGAGATCGCCGAGACGGTGGCGTCGCCTCTGGAAGAGGCGATCAACGGCGTCGAAAACATGATGTACATGAAATCGGTTGCCGGCAGCGACGGCGTACTCGCCCTTACGGTGACCTTCAATCCCGGGACGGACCCGGATATTGCACAGGTGCAGGTGCAAAACCGCGTCAATCAGGCCCTCGCACGGCTGCCCGAAGACGTACGCCGCTTGGGCGTCACCACGGAGAAACAGTCGCCGAACCTGACGATGGTCGTGCATCTGACGTCGCCGGACGGCCGTTACGACAGCGTCTACCTGCGCAACTATGCGACGCTGCGCATGA
>Ga0299913_10002719_pt1 | contig 14117 bp, 14 predicted proteins | sample RVTome_9_FD_201360 | JGI IMG/M metagenome (GOLD analysis project Ga0299913, IMG submission 201360) | Soil microbial communities from uranium-contaminated site in the Upper Colorado River Basin, Wyoming, United States - RVT155D38 (version 2) ... | reverse complement strand
CGCGGGCACCAGTCGCCGCGGGCACCAGTCGCCGCGGGCACCAGTCGCCGCGGGCACCAGTCGCCGCGGCACCAGTCGCCACCACCAGTCGCCCTCCAAGCCCGCCTCCCTTCATTGCAGGGGCTTGCCCTAAGCGGCTACTATGCCGGTCAATTAGAATTACAATCACGAATACGGGACCGCCACCTTGAAACTGGCAAGCCTGAAAGCAGGTGGCCGCGATGGCACGCTTGTTGTCGTGAGCCGCGACCTGGAACGCGCCGTTGCCGTACGCGATATTGCGCCAACGCTGCAGTCGGTGCTGGATGACTGGGAGCAGACATCCCCATTGCTGATGGAAGTCGCGGAGTATCTGGAGGAAGGCGCAATCCGGGGCGAGTTCCCGTTCGTCCCGGCGGAGCTGGCATCTCCGCTGCCGCGGGCCTATCACTGGGTCGACGGCAGCGCTTATGTGAATCATGTCGAACTGGTGCGGAAGGCGCGGGGCGCTGCAATGCCGGAGAGCTTCTGGTACGACCCACTCGTGTACCAGGGCGGTTCGGACGATTTTCTCGGCCCCTGCGACGTTATACCCGTCGTGAGCGAGGAGTTCGGTATAGACATGGAGGCAGAGACGGCCGTCATTACCGACGATGTGCCGATGCAGACGGCGGCGCGCAATGCCTCCGATCACATCAAGCTCGTGATGCTCGTGAACGATGTGTCGCTCAGAAACCTGATTCCGGGCGAACTGGCGAAGGGATTCGGCTTTTACCAATCGAAGCCTTCTACGGCTTTTTCGCCGGTCGCGGTTACGCCGGACGAACTGGGCGACGCCTTCGCAGATGGCAAGATACACTTGCCGTTGCGGACGAGCCTGAATGGAACTCTGTTCGGCGAACCCGATTGCGGCATCGATATGACGTTCAACTTCAACCAGCTTGTCGAGCATGTGACGAAGACCCGCCGGCTGGGCGCCGGGTCGATCATCGGTTCGGGAACCATCTCGAATTACGATCGATCGAAAGGTTCAAGCTGCATTGCGGAAAGGCGAATGCTGGAGACGATCGAACACGGCAAGCCGTCTTTGCCGTTCATGAGGTTTGGCGACATCGTGCGGATCGAAATGCTGGACAGCGAGGGACGGAGTATTTTTGGTGCGATCGAACAGAAAGTCGTCAGGGCCTGAACCCGCACTGCATATGGCCGGCCTGGTGAGCCACAGCTAATGCCGGAGGAAAACTCATCGCCGGATCACGGCTACATGTCCGGCTTCGGCAACGAGTTTGTGACGGAAGCAATCCCCGCCACGCTGCCGGTCGGACGCAATTCTCCACAACGGGTCGCGCACGGCCTCTACGCGGAAAAATTCAGCGGTACGGCGTTCACGGCGCCGGCCAGTGAAAACTACCGAAGCTGGTTTTATCGAATCAGGCCCTCCGTCGTACATGGCGACTTCAGCCGCATGGACCGCGGTCTGGTGCGAACGGGTCCTATAGACCAGGCCGTTACCACACCGAATCAGCTGCGTTGGGATCCTTTTCCAATCCCGGATCAGCCCAGCGACTTTGTCGATGGCATCGCCACCGTGGCCGCGAACGGCGACGCGCGCTCTCAGACAGGGATCGGTATCCATGTCTATTGCGCCAACCGATCCATGCACGACCGGTTTTTCTACAGCGCCGACGGCGAACTTCTGCTTGTGCCGCAGCAAGGGGCATTGCAGGTGCATACCGAGTGCGGCGTTCTTGCCCTTGGGCCCGGAGAAATCGCGCTGCTGCCGCGCGGCATGAAGTTCCGGGTCGTTCTTGCCGATGATGTCGCGCGCGGCTACATCTGTGAAAATTACGGCAGAAAGTTCGAACTGCCGGAGCGCGGTCCGATCGGTGGCGACGGGCTTGCCAATCGTCGCGATTTCGAGGCGCCGGTCGCGGCGTTCGAGGACCGTGAAGGACGGTTCGAGCTGGTGGCCAAGCTTGCGGGAAACCTGTTCCGTTGCGACATCGGTCACTCGCCGCTCGACGTGGTCGCGTGGCATGGAAATCTGGCGCCCTGCAAGTACGATCTCAGGCGTTTCAATACCATGGGCTCTATCAGCTACGACCATCCGGACCCGTCGATATTCACCGTTCTGACGTCGAAGTCCGATACGCCCGGAACGGCGAACGTCGACTTCGTGATTTTTCCGCCGCGCTGGCTGGTGATGGAGGGCACCTTTCGCCCGCCGTGGTATCACCGCAACGTAATGTCCGAGTATATGGGCCTCATTTACGGCGACTATGACGCGAAAAGCGGCGGCGGATTCATGCCGGGCGGCGCGAGCCTGCATAACTGCATGTCGGCACACGGACCGGATCGCACTACCTTCGAGAAGGCCAGTAACGCCGAGCTCGCGCCGCAGAAACTCAGAAACACGATGGCTTTCATGTTCGAGTCGCGTTATCTGATTCAGCCGACCCGTTTTGCGCTGGAATGCAAGCAGCTGCAGGCAAATTACCGAAACTGCTGGCAGGATCTGCCGAGGAACTTCTCGGGCTGAAGCAGCGGCTCTGTGTTATCGGCAGAGGGTCCCGCGTCGGGCGCGCAGACGGCGCAACTCGGCCTCCATCCGGTATCCTTGAGCGGCGCTGTAGCCCCGCCGCATTCTCTCCTGGAGTTGCCTCATTTTCCTTTTTGTCTTTTCACACTCCGCCTTGCACGCCGATCGCGATGAGCATTGCTTTTCCTGCGACGCGGCATGTGCAGAATTGCAGCAATGCAGCAATGCAGCAGTGGCAATCAACGAGACTATGAGAGTGGCGGATTTCCGCAAGTGCTGGCCTGTCATGTGCTGGTCCATCTTCTTGGCTGCCAGTATCGCGCGGCCAAAGCGCCATTGCCGTCGGAGAATTACCGGTTTTTGTGCAATTTAGGTTCGAACGTTGTGCAACAGACGACTCGCACAATGGAGGGGAGAATCGCCACCATGAGGGATAATGCGCCCACAGAATCTGCTCTGCCGGACGGCATCGACCGCGCGTCCGGCTCTGTTCGGGTCCGCAGCTGAGGTTTGTCCCGCGTGCCGAGAATGTCCCTCGCTCTGGTGCTCTTGTCCGCCATGATCGCGGTGGTCCTGTGGATCATGGCAACGGTGGTGGAAATGCATCTGCGGCAAAAAGATGTGTTGCAGGATGAGATAAGCGGCCCCGTCGACCAGGCGCAGCCTGAGGGCTCAGCAGCAGACACAGCCATGGCGATGAGTTGCCAGGAAACGGAGGCACGTCTCGAGGAAACGGTTCATAAAGCGAGGTTCTGCACAACCGACGAGGACTGTACGCTGTTCGACTACGGCTACCCCATCGACTGCATGACGTCCGTCGCCAAGGCGCAGGTTCCTTTGCTGCGGCAGGAGTACAAGCGGTACGACGAAACCTGCGAGCATCGAGTCTTTTTCGATTGTCCCACCGAACCTTATGTGCGCCTCGCGCTGTGCCGCAACAACCGCTGCATCGTGGAACTGGCCTCGAACGAGGCATTGGAGAACGCGACGCTGAATCATATCGGGAAGCCCGAGCGGTAGCAGGTCCGAAAATTTGATCCTTGGTCGCCAGCATGGCGGGTTCGTCCGGGGCCGCGGGCTCGCCCATATGGCCACTTCTATCGGCCGATCGCAGGAGCGCCTGCGGCGAGTTGCGTCTCAGAGGGCGCTGTCCCCCGTTTCGCCCGTACGAATGCGCAAAACCTGCTCGAGCGCAGTGACAAAGATCTTGCCGTCACCGACCTTGCCGGTCTTGGCACTGTTCACGATCGCCTCAATGACCTCGTCCACGCGATCATCGGAGACGGCGACCTCGATCTTTGCTTTTGGCAGGAAGTCGACGACGTATTCGGCGCCGCGATAGAGTTCGGTATGGCCTCGCTGTCTGCCGAAGCCTTTTACCTCGCTCACCGTCATGCCCTGGACGCCGACCTCGCTCAGCGCGTTCCTGACGTCGTCGAGGCGAAAAGGTTTGACTATCGCGGTAACGAGCTTCATGCACGTGCTTCCATGATGTACTGGGACGTCTATTCTATACAAATCAGAGCATCACCGTTCCGCCATCCACCATTAAGGTCTGACCGGTCGTAAGGCGGCTCAAGTCGCTGCTGAGAAAAAGAACGGCACCAACGACGTCTTCCGTTTCCAGCGGTTTTCGGATTGCCTGTTGCGATAAGGTAACGTCGATCACCTTGTCACGCTTGTCCCGAAAGACTTCGCTGGTCGCCGCCGTGTTCACCACATTCGGCGCGACCGCGTTGACCCGAATATTGAACCTGCCGAGTTCGCGGGCAAGGCCGCGAGTCGCACCGATAACCGCTGCCTTCGACGCCGTGTAGTGCAGGCCGTTCGGCATTCCATAGGTCGCGGCAAGTGAGCTGATATTCACAATCGCGCCTTCCTGCTGCTCCTTCATTGCCGGCACGACCGCCTTGCAGCATTGCCAGATGCCCTTGACGTTGACGTTCATGGTCGCGTCCCACTCTCTTTCATCGAGCTTGTCGAACGGCAGGAAATTCAGGCTCCCGTAAAGTGCCGCGTTGTTGATGAGGACATCGATCCTGCCGAACCTGTCCAGCACCGCCCTCGCCATTCGGTCCGTACTTTCGGCGCTTGTTACGTCTGTTATCGTTGCAATGCCCGCAGCCCCTAGCTGCTCGATGATCGCGAGCGTCTCGGAGCAATCTCGCAGATCGCTAACTGCAACGTTGGCTCCTCGCCGGGCAAACTGGCGGGCATATTCCCGGCCCAGGCCGCGCGACGCGCCGGTGATGACGATAACCTTGTTCTCGAGATTCATCTTATAAGCCCCATGTTGGGATTGACCGCGCTCTGCGCGCGGCGTATGGCGGGCGGAATCGAGCGGGATTGCGGCCGATGGACAGGGGCTCCCCGTGGTCGTCCTCCAGGAGGGCTATTCTGGAGCAGTCGCAGGCGATGCGCCGCGACGTTTCCGCGGAAACGTGGGGACCGTCCTCGAGATGCGAGATGCCGGCGTTGATATGGGTCGATGTTTCCGCGGAAACATCGGAATCCTCTTCCAGTGTTTCCGCGGAAACGTGCACCACCACCTGTAGTCTTCCGTGTGGATGGGGTGCGGGGGGGTAAATGGCGGCGTCACAATCGGCGGAATGCACGGGAGTTCTCCAGCTTCAGGGCCCTTTAACGCATACGGCATAATAGCTACAAGACACTGTTTTCAAAGTAAAAAATGGCTCGATTACGCTGCCACGAGGGTCATTTCTTTGCCGCCGCGGTAGCGAAGGCATCCGCAACGGGAGTCGCATCCGCAACGCCTCGGCATGCTATTTTGCGCCTGTGCACGGAGCCGAAATCAACGAAAAGCGGGCGAAAAGCATTCTCGCGCGAGCGGAAAGAAGGTTTGAACGATGCGATTTCAGGGCTGGATGCGAAGTCACCTAGGTAGTCGGTCGTCTGGCCCGGATCGAGGACGATGACACGAAACCTGTTTGACCGACCCGAATGGCATGCCGCCGTCGCGAACATCATTTCGTCCACCGACGACGAATCGATGTCCAACGCCCTGATGGACGCCGTCGGCATGGCGGTAAAGCACGAGGGTACCTGCCTTCTCGCCTTTCATAACAACGCCCGCCCGGACGTCTTGCACCATACGCTTGAACCCGCCGGGCAGAAGCATTACCTCGAGCGCTACCTGGCGGGGCCCTATCTGCTCGACCCACTGTACCAGCTGGCTGTCGGCGTGCGAAAGCCGCGCTTGTGCCGCTTTCGCGAGGAACTGCCGGACCGGTTCCGGTCCAGCGAGTATTACCGGCAATATTGCGAACGCACCCATCTGCTCGACGAGATGGACTTTCTGGCCGCAGTGTCCGAACAGACGACGGTCGTTCTCGTAGTCGGGCGTCGCGACCGTATGTTCAGCAAATCCGAACTGCAAAGGCTGGAGTTGATCCAACCGACGGTGCATGCGGGCATCCGCCGGATCTGGCAACTATGGAAGACGCGGACAGGGCAGGCGGACGGCAACGACACGATGCACATAAAGCTTACCCGATGCTTCGAAACGTTCGGCGAATCCGTGCTGACCGAACGCGAACGTCAGGTCAGCCAGCTGCTGTTGCGGGGACATTCCTCGAAATCCATCGCACGCGAGCTGGAGATCGCGCCCGGAACCGTAATGGTGCACAAGCGCAACCTCTTCGCCAAGCTCGGCATCAGTTCGCAGTATGAGCTTTTCTCGCTGTTGATCGACGAGCTCGGCGGGCGTTGACGACGAGCCGAAAGGTCGACCGCGACGCTGCCCCCTAAGCGCTGGCCGCGGCGGGCCGGTCGGCATGGTGCCTGCGTCGGCGGCGCCAGTGTCGTGGCAACGGCCGCACGGCAGGCTCGCAGAGCGTTTCGCGAGCCCTACCTTTGCAATGGTATTCAGCTCCTTTTGCAATCACCGCAGAATCATCGTTCGTCGCGGAAGTCTCGGGCAGAGGACAGGCAATGTTCGACTTTGATTTTGGACTCGGAGACGACGTCGAGATGCTCAAGCAAACGGTGCAGGCGTTCGCGCAGGATCACCTCGCTCCGCTGGCGGCCGAAATCGACCGGACCAACCGTTTTCCGAGAGACCTGTGGCCGCAATTCGGCGAACTCGGCTTGCTCGGCATCACCGTAGACGAGGAGTTCGGCGGGGCAGGGCTCGGGTATCTTGCACACGTCGTTGCAATGGAAGAGATCAGCCGCGCTTCCGCCGCCCTGGGGCTGTCGTACGGCGCCCACTCGAATCTCTGCGTGAATCAGCTTCACCGCTGGGGCAGCCCCGAGCAAAAAGCCAGGTACCTGCCAAAGCTCGTTTCCGGTGAGCACGTCGGGGCGCTGGCCATGAGCGAGGCCGAGGCCGGCTCCGATGTCATGGCGATGCAGACGACGGCTACGCGCCAGGGCGACTCCTTCAGTCTCTCCGGTAACAAAATGTGGATCACCAATGCGCCGGACGCGGATGTAGTGATCGTTTATGCGAACACCAGCGACGGACGCGGAAAGCCGCGCTTGAGCGCGTTCCTCGTCGAATCGGACACGCCAGGATTTTCGACGGCGCAGAAACTGGACAAGCTGGGCATGAGAGGTTCCGACACCGGCGAAATCGTCTTGGAAAACTGCGTCGTGCCGAAGGAGAATCTGCTCGGCGATGAGGGGCAGGGCGCGGTGATACTGATGAGCGGCCTGGACTACGAGAGGCTGGTACTTTCAGGCGGACCGCTCGGCATCATGCGCGCATGTTTCGACCTCGTGATGCCTTATGTGCACGATCGAAAGCAGTTCGGTCAGCCTATCGGCAAGTTTCAGCTCATGCAAGGCAAGATCGCGGACATGTACACGACGATGAACGCCTGCAGGGCCTATGTATATTCCGTCGCGCGCGCGTCCGACAGGCAAAGGACCACGAGATTCGATGCCGCCGGATGTATTCTGCTTGCGGCGGAGAGGGCCACCTGGATGGCGGGCGAAACCATACAGGCTCTCGGCGGAAACGGTTATATTAACGAATACCCGGCCGGGCGGCTGTGGCGTGACGCCAAGCTCTACGAGATCGGCGCCGGCACCAGCGAAATCCGTCGCATGCTGATCGGACGCGAGCTTTTCAACGCTACCGGCTAGCGGTCCGATCGCCACTTTACCGCCTGAGTCTTTCCCGCATGCCAGTAATCAAAACCAAAATAAACAACGGGTCGGAAAACTTCGAGAAGAACACGGCCGCGAACATGCATCTCGCGCGCGAGTTGCGCGAGCTGCACGAGAGAATCTCGAAAGGAGGCAGCGAGCGGGCGCGGGAGAAGCATCTGGCACGCGGCAAGCTCCTGCCGCGCGATCGCGTGCGCAGCCTCGTGGACAGAGGCTCGCCCTTTCTTGAAATCGGCCAGCTTGCCGCTTACGGGATGTATGACAACGACGTGCCGGCAGCCGGCATCGTCACCGGCATCGGGCAGATCTGCGACGTCGACTGCATGGTCGTCGCGAACGACGCAACGGTGAAAGGGGGCACCTACTATCCACTTACCGTCAAAAAACACCTGCGGGCACAGGAAATCGCGGAGCAGAACGCCTTGCCGTGCGTATACCTCGTCGACTCCGGCGGTGCATTTCTGCCGAAGCAGGACGAAGTGTTTCCCGACAGGGATCACTTCGGTCGGATTTTTTTCAACCAGGCCCGCATGTCTGCCCGCGGCATACCGCAGATTGCGGCGGTGCTCGGCTCCTGCACCGCCGGCGGCGCATACGTCCCGGCGATGTGCGACGAGGCGATAATCGTGCGCAATCAGGGCACCATTTTTCTCGGCGGACCGCCGCTGGTGAAAGCGGCAACCGGCGAAGTCGTCGATGCGGAATCGCTGGGCGGTGGAGACGTGCACAGCAGGATTTCCGGCGTGACGGATTATCTTGCCGCCAACGATATGGGAGCACTGGCAACGGTCAGGGAAATCGTGTCGAACCTGAATCGCCCGAAAGTCGTGCCGCTTCAGTTGCGCGAGTCGGCCGAACCCGCGTATCCGGCGGAAGAACTTTACGGTGTCGTCCCGCGAGATTTCCGTTTTCCATACGACGTTCGCGAAGTCATTGCCCGGCTGGTCGACCGTTCGGAGTTCCAGGAGTTCAAGGCGCTTTACGGTCCGACCCTGGTGTGCGGATTCGTTCATTTGTACGGTTATCCGGTCGGCATCATTGCCAATAACGGCATTCTGTTTTCGGAATCAGCGCAGAAGGGGGCCCATTTCATTCAGCTCTGCAATCGCCGCGGCATTCCTCTTGTCTTCCTGCAGAACATCACGGGCTTCATGGTAGGCAAGAAGTACGAGCAGGCGGGTATTGCCAAAGACGGCGCCAAAATGGTGAATGCCGTCGCAACGTCCTCGGTGGCGAAGTTCACGGTCATCATCGGAGGTTCGTTCGGCGCGGGGAACTACGCGATGTGCGGTCGGGCTTATGGTCCGCGCTTCCTGTGGATGTGGCCGAACTCGAGGATCTCCGTGATGGGCGGGGAACAGGCTGCCATCGTACTCTCCACGGTACGCCGCGAAGGACTCGAGGCGCGAGGTGAAGAATGGACCGACGAGGATCGGAAAGAATTCGAAGAAGAGATTCGCCAGCAATACGAGACGCAGGGACATCCCGTTTACGCCAGCGCCAGGCTCTGGGACGACGGAGTCATAGATCCGGTGGATACACGTCGCGTGCTGGGCCAGGCAATCTCCGCTGCCGTCAATCGTCTCCGCGACGACGAAACTCCCTACGGCATTTTCCGTATGTAGAAGCGCTCGAGCGCCGGCCGAGCCGGTGAATGTTGTATGCTCGCTTCGTTACCTGATCAGGAAGGATGCGCAAATGGGTGAACTTGGCGGCAGGACAATGTTCATCAGCGGCGGAAGCCGCGGAATCGGCCTCGCGATCGCGACCCGTGCGGCGAAGGACGGCGCGAACGTCATCATTGCCGCGAAAACGGATCAACCTCATCCGAAATTGCCGGGAACGATTCACACTGCCGCAGAGGAGATTCGGCGGGCCGGTGGCGAGGCGCTTGCCGTAGTCTGCGATATCCGATCCGAAGAGCAGGTCGTCGATGCGGTGCGACAGGGAGTGGAGAGATTCGGCGGTATTGATATCTGCGTCAACAACGCGAGCGCTATTTCTCTCGAGCCGGTGACGAAGACGTCGATGCGCCGCTTCGATCTCATGCATCAGGTCAACACGCGCGGCACTTTCCTCGTCTCGAAAACCTGTGTTCCACACCTCGAAAAATCCGCTAACCCGCACATCCTTAATTTGTCTCCACCACTCAACGTGCAGGAAAAGTGGTTCGCGCCGCACGTCGCCTACTCGATCGCCAAGTACGGCATGAGCTTGTGCGTGCTCGGAATGGCCGGGGAATTCAGGGATCGGGGCATTGCCGTCAACGCTCTGTGGCCGCGGACGACGATCGCAACCGCAGCGGTGCAGAATCTGCTGGGTGGCGACGAAATAGTGCGGCGATCGCGCAAGCCGGAGATCATGGCGGACGCCGCGCACGTAATACTGTCGAAGCCGAGCCGCGAATTCACCGGCAATTTCTGCATCGACGACGAGGTGCTGGAAAGCGCAGGCATTACCGACCTCGGCCGCTACGCAATCGACCCTGCCGCGGAGCTTTTTCCGGACTTCTTCGTCGAAAGTCGGAGGTAACCGTTACCGGCTGATGGAATGAGCGTGAGCACTCGTCAGGAGCAGTTTTCCGGAACCCGCGAAGTGCGTCAGGCGCACCGCTTCGACGTAAAGCGACTGGAAGCTTACATGGATGCGCATGTAGCGGGCTTCGTGGGACCGGTCGCGGTACGACAATTCAAAGGGGGGCAGTCGAACCCGACTTACCTGCTCGCATCTCCGTCCGGGAAGTACGTCATGAGGCGCAAGCCGCCGGGCAAGCTGCTGCCTTCGGCACACGCCGTCGACCGGGAGTACCGCGTCATCTCCGCTTTGCATGGCGCCGGTTTTCCCGTGCCGAAGCCGTACGTCTTGTGCAACGACGAAGCAATTGCGGGCACGGTTTTTTTCATCATGTCATTCGTGGAGGGGCGAATTTTCTGGAATCTCGACCTTCCGGGCCTCGAATGTGCGGAAAGGGCCGCGATTTACGATCACCTCAACCAGACGATCGCCGCTTTACACAACTTCGATTACGGGGCGCTCGGATTGAAGGGCTTCGGCAGCCCCGGCAACTATTTTACGCGGCAGATCTCCCGCTGGGCGAGGCAGTACCTTGCCTCGGAAACCGGCAGCATCGACGCCATGAACAGGCTGATCGAGTGGTTGCCCCGGAATATCCCGGACGATGAATCCTCGTCTGTCGTGCATGGCGATTATCGTCTCGACAACGTCATTCTGCATCCTGTGGAACCGCGGGTCGTCGCGGTGCTCGACTGGGAGCTATCGACCATCGGGCATCCCATTGGCGATTTCACTTATCATCTGATGGCCTGGCAAACGCCGGAGATCGGTATAGGTTCCACCGGCCTCAAGACCAGGGATCTGAAGCAGCTCGGCATTCCCACCGAAGAGGAGTATGTGCGTTCGTACTGCGAGCGAACGGGACGCGACGGGATCTCCAACCGCGACTTCTATTCGGCATACAATTTCTTCCGCATAGCAGCCATCCTGCAGGGAATCGCCGGTCGAGTCAGAGACGGAACGGCAGCCAGCGCGCACGCCGAAAAGGCCGCAAAGGCTGTTCGACCGCTGGCGGAAATCGGCTGGGAGTTCGCTGAACGAAGCGCGGCTGGATAACTCAGGTGCGGCTCATCCCGACGACTGGTGCGTCAGCGCCTTCGCCATGATCACCGCAGATTCCATCTGGTCGTAGTAACCGGCGATGCGGCCGACCGTTCTGAAGCCTCTGCGGCGATAAAAGCGCCGCGCCAGACGGTTGCCGGCGCGCACTTCAAGACGAACGTCCTGAATTCCGGCAGTCACACAGGAGGTTTCCAGCCAGCGCAGCAAGGCGCCGCCGATGCCGGAATTCCGATGTAACGGCTCGACTGCGAGAAGAACCAGGTGCGCCCTGACGTTGCCGAAGTGCATGATGGCAAAACCGGCCATTTCTCCGCCGACCGAAGCAACAAGCGCCATCGTCTCCGGATCCTCGATCTGCTTACGCACCTTGGGTGGCGTCCAGCGCCAACGAAGTCCGTGTTCGACATGCAAGCGCGACAGCGTCGCAATAGCGGACGCCTCGGATCGATGAGCTGCTCGCAACCTCAGTGAACTGTCTGCTTTCATGACGGAATCAGGTTAAAGTGCCCCCTTATCCTAAGGCAAGTTGCCGGCCACGGGCCAGCGCCATAGAATGCGGCGCGAAATCTAGTGCGGACTCCTGCAGGCGCCAAAACAGGCGTTGCAGGTGCATTCGCGGGCACCGCGTCGCATGGACGACTCCACGGGCGACACGTCCCCATGGCGGGCTCCCGCGATCCTTGAACAAGACCATGCAAATGCCGACGACGTACGAAACACTGATGGCGACGAGCGTCGAAGATCAGCCGCTCAGCTACACCGACAGGGACGCGATGCTTTATGCGCTGGGCGTTGGTTTTTGCAGCAACCCTCACGACAGCAAGGAACTGCCGTATGTATATGAACGGCCCGCCTTGCGGACAGTTCCTACGATGGCAAGCATGCTGCTGCCGGGGGACTTTCTGGCGCAGAGCGGCTGGAACGCCACCATGGTATTGCTCGGTGAACAGCATCTGGAGCTTTATCGGCCGCTGCCCGCGTCAGCAGACCTCCTTGTGAACAGACGTGTGGCGGACGTCTGCGACAAGGGCACCGGGCACGGTGCGGTGATTGCCGTGCAATCGGAAGTGAGGATGGCGAAAGACGACACGGCGCTGTTCACTCTCGGAAGCACCTTGTTTGCAAGGGGCGACGGCGGTATCGGCGGTCCCGGAGGAGCGGGTTCCCGGCCTCACACGCTGCCGAAACGAGACCCGGACTTAAGCTGCGCGAGTGCGACGCGTGCCGATCAGGCGTTGCTGTTCCGTCTCTCCGGCGACCGCAATCCCCTGCATGCCGATCCCCGATCAGCACGCGCGGCCGGATTTGCGCGGCCTTTGCTGCACGGCCGCTGTACCTATGGGATAGCATGCCGGGCAATCCTGAAAACCATTTGCGACTACGACCACACGCTCATAACCGGCTTCGACGCGCGTTTTTCCGCACCGGTCTATCCGGGAGACACGCTGACGACGGACATGTGGCAGGATCGGAACATCGTCTCATTCCGCTGTTCCGTCAAGGCACGCAACAGTGTTGTCATCAGCAATGGAAAATGCACTCTGGCGGCATGAGCTACCGAGTTACTCGTGCGCTGAATTGCGCAATCATCCAGGGTCGTTACTCATCATCGTCTATTTTCCTCGCCACCACCCGATATCTGAAGGTCATTTTTTCGGCAACACGAAGAGTGCCGAACGCCGCCTTGAATGGTGACAGACCCAGTTCCGAATGAGAGATGTCCGTTGCGCCGGAGGCGAGGAGTCTGTCGTCGTGTACCTCGACAATTGCGGGCAGTTCTAAGGGATGCTGTGACCCTTTTACGGTGATCAGGGCATGGATCGTTATGTCCGGAAATTCACCGGAGATTCGATCCGAGAACACCTTTATTTCCGCAAATTCTTGCGCCAGCAACAGTTTGCGTCCCATCATGTTGTCGCGGGTGCGTTTGATGTCATCTTCGCTCAACTCAGCGGAGAAGGCTTGTCCCTCTTCAGCCCTGACCGTCGGATCGTCGACGATAAAACTTGCGACCGGTATGTTGATGTCGATTTCACCCTCCGCAGCCGAACCTCCTGCAACCGCAGTGCCGGATAGATCGCTGGTCGAGATCACATGATTATGGCCGAGCCTGGCGAGCGAACCCGCGCGAAAGACGAGAATTCGCAGCTCGCTCTCACCGGCGACGATTCGATAACGGTTAGCATCGCCCTCTGCGCTCGCCAAATCGCACTGGACGGTACAGAGTGCGAGGGCGCAGTAGGCAAGGGCTCTTGCTGTCGTTCGAATCTGCATTTACCTGCCGCTCACCGGCTCGGAAAAATTCCGCGGGAATGATACTCTCAATGCATGATCCTATCCCTTGGCGTCCCTCGCGTCCCTGGCGTCAGTTCAATCGTGTGTGAATTGCGAGGGTGGCGGATGCCGCGCACAGCCTTTGCAGATGTGTGAGCGAAATAGACAAATCAGCTGCAGAACGGGAGTAAGCGCTTGAGCGCCCCGGTCCACGTGAGCATCGAGAATGGCGTTGCCATTGTCACGCTGAACCGGCCGGAAAGGCACAACGCTCTGGATCGTGAGTCGTTCGAGGCGATAATCGCCGCCGGCGAGCGGCTGGCTGCCGATCTGTCTGTTCGGGCGGTTATCCTGAACGGCGCCGGCGAAAGCTTTTGCGCGGGCATTGATCGCTCGTTTTTCAAGGAAGAAGCGCGCAAAGGTGGCGGCGCAGTCGACGCCGATTTGATGCAACCGCGCGGCACGTCGCCGGCCAACTTTTTCCAAAGTGCGGCAATGATCTGGCGGCGGATCCCCGTACCCGTCATTGCCGCCATTCATGGCGTTGCTTATGGCG
>Ga0299913_10002717_pt1 | contig 14122 bp, 11 predicted proteins | sample RVTome_9_FD_201360 | JGI IMG/M metagenome (GOLD analysis project Ga0299913, IMG submission 201360) | Soil microbial communities from uranium-contaminated site in the Upper Colorado River Basin, Wyoming, United States - RVT155D38 (version 2) ... | reverse complement strand
ACCGCGGCGGCGAGCAGGACCTCGACCACATCATCGCTGCCGCCGTGCGCGGCATGGACCGCGCGGTGCTGGAGTATCCGCAGGTCCGGGCCGGCCTGATCTTCTGCCTCGACCGCGGCTTCTCGCGTTCCCTCAACGAGATCATCGCCGCGAAGGCGATTGCCTGGCGCAGCCGGGGAGTGGTGGGCATCGACATTGCCGGGCCCGTGGTCGAGGGGTTCCGCTTCGCTGAGTACGCCCAGGTGTTCGATGCCTGCCGTCGCGCCGGCCTGGGCCTGACCGTGCACGCCGGCGAGACGGGCGGAGCCGACGAGGTGCGCGAGGCGCTCGAGGCGCTCGAGCCGGACCGCATCGGCCACGGCGTTCACAGCGCCGACGACCCCGTCGTGCTCGACATGCTGCGCGAGCGGGGGACCGTGCTCGAGGTCTGCCCGAGCTCGAACCTCAACACGGGCGTCCTGCGCAACGTGGGCGAGGTGCGACGGGTGGTGCGCGCACTCGTCGACCACGATGTCCGCTTCACCGTGAGCACCGACGGGCCCGAGATGCTGCGCTCCTACCTCCGCGACGAGCTGAGCCTGCTCATGCGCCACGAGGTCCTCTCGCTCGAAGAGGTGGAGCGCGCCATCGAGACGGGTGAGAAGGCGACCTTCCTCGACCGCGGGCCGGTCGTTCCGAGCTCCATGGGCGGGCTCGAGGGCGGCGCAAACGGGCACGCGACGATCCCCGTCGAGGCCCGTTCCTAGGCCCGTATACTGCCGGCCGTGTCCTCCATCTGGCGGCCGGTCCGAGAGCGCGCGCCCGCCCGGAGCCTCATGGTCGTCGTCGCACATCCCGGCGACGAGGCCTTCGGGTTCGGTGGGGCGATCGCCAGCGCCGCGGCGGAAGGCGCCTACGTGGTCGTCGTGTGCGTCACGCGAGGTTGGTTCGACCCTCGCCTGGCCGAGAAGCCGCCGGCCCCTGGCGGCAAGAACCGCGACCTGAAGTTCGGCGCCGTGAACTGGCGCAACGTCGACACCGTTCGCGAGGATGAGCTGCGCCGGTCGGTCGCCGTGCTCGGGGTGCGCGTGGTGCGCATGCTCGACTATGCCGAGGGCGAGCTCGACCGCGCCGACTTCGACAACCTCGTGGCCCGCATCGTCGAGCCGATCCGGATCCACCGGCCGGAGGTCATCCTGAGCTTCGGTCCGGACGGTATCACCGGCGACAGCGATCACATCGTGCTGTCCCGCGCGGTCGGTGCCGCCTACCTGCGCGCCGCCGAGCCGCTCGTCCACGAGGACGACATCGAGGAGGACCTCGTCGCCTGGCGCGCGGCGAAGCTGTACCACCTGGTCGTGCCGCAGTCGGATGTCGCGGCGCTGGGCCCGCGCGCACCACTGGAGCGCTATGGCTCGACCGTGGAGCCGACGGTCGCGATCGCCCTGGGCGAGATGGCCCAGCTCAAACTGGCGGCGATCTCGCGCCACGTGTCGCAGACCGGCTCGGCCGGGCCCTTCCACGACTGGGGCGCCGAGGTGCGGGACCAGTACCTCGCCACCGAGCACTACCGCCTGGCCCTCTCCGCGCTTCCCCCGCCCGTCGAGCGCGAGGCGACCCTGTTCGACGGGCTCGCGTAGCGCCCCTGGAGCGGCTCCGGCGACTGCCGCTACGTGCGTCATGTCGCCGATGGTCTCGACTCAACAACGGTTGTGTGAGGAACGCGGGCAAGCCTGCTACGCTCAAACGGCCGCATCAGTCCGCATCAGGAGTCCCGAGCCCAGATCATGGCAATGTCAAACCAGCTGACGGATGAGAACATCCTCGCCGCCCTCGGCGGCGTCAAGGACCCGGAGATCGGGCGTGACCTCGTCTCGCTCGGGATGGTCAAGAACATCACCATCGACGGCAGCGTGGTCGACCTGACGGTCGAGCTCACCACGCCGGCCTGCCCGCTCAAGGCGACGATCGAAAGCGACATCGGCGATGCGCTCACCCCGCTTGGCGCCAGCCTGGTGCGGGTCGACTGGGCCAGCAACGTGAAGCGCAGCTTCGGCGGCCCCGCCGCGGACCTCATTCCCGGCGTCAAGAACACCATCGCGGTGGCGTCGGGCAAGGGCGGCGTCGGCAAGTCGACCGTGGCCGTCAACCTGGCCGTGAGCCTGGCGCGCGACGGTGCGCGGGTCGGCCTGCTCGACGCCGACATCACCGGCCCGAACGTGCCCCTCATGATGGGAACCCAGGGCGCCCACGTGACCGGCAACGGTGGCCGGCCCAACCCGGTCGTGGCGCACGGCGTGAAGATGATGAGCATCCAGTACTTCCTCGACCCGAACGCGCCGGTCATCTGGCGCGGTCCGCTCATCCACTCCGCCATCGCCCAGTTCCTGCGGGACGTGGAATGGGGCGAGCTCGACTATCTCGTCATCGACCTGCCGCCGGGGACCGGCGACGCGGCGCTCAGCCTGAGCCAGCTCATCCCGCTCACCGGCGCGGTCGTCGTCACCACCCCCCAGGAGGTCAGCCTGCTCGACGCGCGCAAGGCGGTGGCCATGTTCAACAAGGTCAACGTCCGGACGCTCGGCGTGATCGAGAACATGAGTGGCTTCGTGTGCGATGGGTGCGGCAAGGAGCACGACATCTTCGGATCCGGCGGCGGTGAGAAGATCGCGCGCGAGCTCGAGCTCGACGTCCTCGGCCGCATCCCGCTCGAGCCGGGGGTGCGCAGCGGCGGCGACGCCGGTGTGCCGATCACTTCCCCGCAGTATCCCGGCGGCGAGACCTCGCCGGCTGCGCTGGCGCTTCGCGAGGTGGCCCGCACGATCGCCGGCCGTGTGAGCGTGCTCGCCGCCCCGACCATGGTCGGCGCGACCGTCTCCTGAGGACCGCCGACTGCTCCGATGGTCCGGGCCGTTTCGGTGCCGCCGGGGGATTGCCCGGCGGCTGACAAGAGGCCAGAATCGCCGACATGCGAATCGCGGTGATGGGGGACATCCACGCCAATCTGCCGGCCCTGCGAGCCGTCATCGACGACGCCGCCCGCATCGGTGCAGACGCCCTGTTCTGTGTCGGTGACGTCGTGGGACGCGGGCCGCACCCGGCCGAGGTGATCGCGGAGCTGCGCAGGCTCGAGATCCCGACCGTCCAGGGCAACTGGGACGAGGCGGTCGGCATGGATCGTGAGCAGACCGGTGCCGCATGGCCGACGTCAGACGCGGAGGCGGACGGAAACGCCTCCATGCGCTGGTCGGCCGAGCGCCTCGGCGAGGAGGACAAGGCCTGGCTGCGCCAGCTGCCCCCGACGAAGCGCGTGACGCTGGCCGGCCGATCGGTCTTCCTCTTCCACGGGTCCCCGCTGAAGGCGTCCGAGTACCTGTGGGCCTCGCGTCCGTCGCGGGTCTTCTCCCGGCTGGCCAGCGACGAGGCGGACGACCTGTTCTGCTTCGGCCACACCCACGAGGCCTTCCACCGCGTGGTGGGCCAGGCGCACGTGGTTGCCTGCGGCTCCGTCGGCTGCGGGACCGATGGGGACGCACGCGCCCGGTACGCCGTGATCTACATCGGGGAGCCCGATATCGCGGTGGGATTCCGATCGGTCGACTACGACCACGTCTCGGTCGTGCGCGACATGGCGGCTGCCGGCCTCTCGGTCGACCTCCTGCGCGAGCCTCCGGCACCGCACCCCCACGTGCCGACCGAGGTCGCGCCCGCCTAGCCCGCGGTGGGGGCTCCGTAGCGGCTGAGCGCGGCGACGAGGAGACTCCAGAACCGCTCGACGTCGAGACCGACCCCGACATCGACGTTCGGGGCGCGACGGGTACGGCGGTGGACGTCGATCACCGTCCGCCCGAGGTTGAGGCCCGAGGCCGTCTCGACGGCGACGTTCAGGTGCCGCGTCGGCACGATCGTCGCGTCGATCACGGCGGCCACCGCACACGGGTCGTGGACGGCCGGCGCCTCGAAGCCGAACTCCCGTCGGTAGGTATCGGCGAAGAAGCGCATCAGCGCCACCGACATCTCGGCCACCGGCGAGCCGAGGGCCGAGATCCGCGCGAGCACGTCGGTGGTGGCGAGGGCGCGGTGCGTGACCTCCAGGGGCGCGAGGGTGATCGGGATCCCCGAGCCGATGACCGCCGCGGCGGCGTCGGGGTCGGCGTAGATGTTGAACTCTGCCGATGGCGACCAGTTCCCGAGACCGATGGCGCCGCCCATGATCGAGATCCGGTCGATGCCTCCGCGGATGTCGGGCTGCCGCTCGAGGGCGAGCGCGAGGTTCGTGAGCGGGCCGACCGCCACGATCGTCAGCGGCCGATCATTCACCGCCATCGCCCGCTCGATGATGAAGTCCAAGGCGTTACGGGCGTCCAGCCCCACGGTCGGCTTCGGCCAGTCCGGCCCGTCCAGACCGGACACCCCGTGGATCTCGGCGGCCACGACCTGGTCGCGCAGGAGCGGGCGATCCGCGCCCGGCACGATCGGGACGTCGACGATGCCCGCGACCGTGCACACGCGCTGCGCATTCAAGGCCGTCTTCTCGAGCGTCTGGTTGCCGGCCACGACCGTGATGCCCTCGAGCTCGATGGCCGGGCTGGCTGCGGCGAGCAGGATGGCCATCGCATCGTCGTGCCCCGGGTCGCAGTCGAGGATCACGCGCCGGCGCGCGTCTGTCACTCCTTGACGTACGGCTTGCCGTCCGCCGCGGGCGCGCGAGCCCGGCCGACCAGCCCCGCCACGACGATGATCGTGACGATGTACGGGACCATGAGCAGGAACTCCGAGGGGATGGCGATGCTGAGGATCGAGAGACGGGCCTGGATCGCATCGGCGAAGCCGAAGACGAGGCCGGCGAAGAAGGAGCCGATCGGGCTCCAGCCGCCGAAGATCATGGCCGCCAGGCCGATGAACCCGCGGCCGGCCGTCATCTCCCGCTCGAACGCGCCCGTCGAGCCGATGGTGAAGTACGCCCCGCCGAAGCCGGCCACCATGCCACCCAGGACGACCGTGCTGTAGCGCACCCAGTACACGTTGATGCCGACCGTGTCCGCGGCCTTGGGATGCTCTCCGACGGCGCGGACGCGGAGCCCCCAGCGCGTGAAGAACAGCCCGAAGTGGATGAGCGCGATGAGCGCGAACAGGGTGTACACGAAGATGTTGTGCTGGAACAGGATCGGGCCGAGGATCGGGATGTCCGAGAGCAGCGGGATATGGATCGGTCCCAGTCGCTCAGGGGTGTTCAGCTCCGATTGGTAAGGCTGCAGGATCCGCACGGAGAGGAATGCCGTGAGCCCCGTGGCGAGGATGTTGATGAAGAAGCCGGCGATGATCTGGTCGACCCGGTAGCGGATGGCGAGCACGGCCAGCAGCAGGGCGAGGAGCGCCCCGACCAGGACGGCCGACGCGATCCCGAGCCACGGATTGTCGAACGCGCTCGTGACGACGGCCGACACGAAGGCGCCCGACAGGAGCATGCCCTCGATGGCGATGTTGATGACGCCGGCCCGCTCGCAGAGCACGCCGGACAGGGCGCCGAACACGATCGGCACGGCGCGCTGCACGGTGGTCTGCAGGACGCCGGTCAGGTTCATCGACTGGCCGGCGGCCACCCACGTCAGGAACGCGAACACGAACGCGAATGTGACGAGGCCCAGGATGAGCGCCCAGCGCGCGCCGAATCCGCGTGTCAGCTGCACCGCCGCGGCGAAGGCGACGACGGCACTGAACAGGTAGATCGTCATCGCCGATGGGAGCACGAGGTTCGGCAGCGTGATCGGCGCCGTCGCGGGCGTGAGCGTGAAGGTCGACGTGTCGGCGGGCTCCACGTTGAGGCCGAAGGCGATCACCATGGCGGCCGCGACGAGCAGGTAGAGGATCCCGAGGACCCGCTGGCGCGTGCGAACCTGCTGTTCCGACCGCGTCAGTGGTATGGCGGCGACGGCGGTCACGAGCCCCATCCCTTCGCGAACACCTCGGTGCCTGTCGTCCGCTCGGTCCGGATGCGGTAGATCGCGCGGACGAGGCCCGGCGCCGCGATGAACAGGATCACCAGCGCCTGGATGATGACGACGAGGTCGAGCGGCGTGCCGGTCGCGGCCTGCATCGGGGTCGCGCCCGCGCGGAGGGCGCCGAACAGGAAGGCGGCGGCCACGACGCCGAGCGGTCGGGTGTTGCCTACGAGGGCGACGACGATGCCGTCGAAGCCATAGCCGGGCGAGAAGCCCGGCGAGAGGGTGCGCGACCCGCCGAGGAGGACCGCGGCACCTGCCAGGCCGGCGAGGCCACCGGCGATGACCATCGAGGTCACGGTGGACCAGGAGATGCTCATGCCCGCGTAGCGGGCGGCCCGCGGGTTGAATCCCACCGCGCGCCACTCGAAACCCTTCGTGGAGCGGAAAAGGAGCCACCACACCACGACGGCCGCGATCAGCGCGATCGCGATGCCCCAGTTCGCGCGCAGACCACTGAGGATCGGGACGAGTGCCGCTGTGGGCTCGACGATCTTCGAGATCGCGTCGGATCGGCCCTCGCGCTGCACGAGATCGGTGCGGAGCGACCAGGTGATGAGGTTGTAGGCGACGTAGTTGAGCATGATCGTGACGATCACCTCGTGAGCGCCGGTCCGGGCCTTCAGGATGCCGGGAATGAAGCCCCACAGCGCACCACCCACGAACCCCGCGGCGACGGCCAGCGGAAGGTGAATGAACCACGGCATGCCGACGAGGCTGAAGCCGACGATCACGGCGAACAGCGCGCCGATATGGAGCTGCCCCTCGGCGCCGATATTGAACAGGCCGACGCGGAACGCCAGAGCGACCGACAACCCGGTGAGGATGAGCGGCGTTGAGGAGACGATCGTCTCCGACAGCGGGACGAGGGCGCCCCTCAGCGCCTCGCCGTCCAGCGACACGAGCGCCGAGAACAGCCGGCCCGGGTCGCCGATCGAGCCCTTCAACAGCGCACCGTAGGTGGCCGCGACCGACGACCATGACGCGCCGATTGCGGCGATCGGGTCGGACGCCCACAACCCGAGAAGCTCGAAGTCGGTCAGCACGATGACGAATGCGCCGAAGATGAACGCGGTCAGCAGGGCCAGCGCCGGCAGGACCAGCCCGCGCAGCGTCCGGACAACGGCGCCGCCGCGGGGCGCGCCCGCAGCAGGCGGGGCCGGGTCGACGGGGCTCGGATCGGGCGGCTTAGCCTCCACCTCGTTGCGCTCGTCAGGCATCGGTTCCGCCGCCTGCGGTGGCCGCGGCGATCTCGACGGCGTTGTCCGGCTGAACGTCCTCGGGATGCGCCCCACCCATGAGCAGACCTAGGCGCTCAAAGGTCGCCTCGGCGGGATCGAGAATGTCGACGATCTTGCCCTGGAACATCACCGCGACCCGGTCAGCGAGGGCGATGACCTCCTCGAGCTCGGTCGACACGATGAGCACGGCCGCTCCCTCGTCGCGCTTCTGGACGATGCGGCCGTGAATGTACTCGATGGAGCCGACGTCCAGGCCGCGCGTCGGCTGAGCGGCCACGATCAGCTCGAGGGGCCGTGAGAACTCCCTCGCGGCGATGACCTTCTGCTGGTTGCCGCCGGACAGGTTGCCCACCGGGACGAAGATCGACGGCGTGCGGACGTCGAACTCATCGACGAGCGTGGTGGCGTTCTCGACGATGGCGTCGCCGTTCAGCGACAGCCCGCTCGAGAACGGTGCGCGCCAGTAGCTCGTGAGGACCATGTTGTCGGCGACGGTGAAGTCCGCGATGAGGCCGTCCTCCGTCCGGTCCTCCGGAACGTGGGCAACGCCCGCCCTGTAGACCTCGCGTGGCTCGTTCTCGAAGACCTTCCCGTTGATCCGAACCTCTCCCTGGTCCACGTCCCTCAGGCCGGTGATCGCCTGGACCAGCTCGCTCTGGCCGTTGCCGTGCACCCCGGCCACGGCGACGATCTCGCCGGCCCGGACGGTGAGGTCGAGGCCGTTCACCGCCGCGTGGCCGCGATCGTCAAGGACGATCAGGCCTTTCAGCTCGAGGACCGGCTCCGCCGGCTTCGCCGCGGTCTTGTCCACGACGAGATCGACCTCGCGCCCGACCATCATGGTCGCGAGCTGCTCCCGGGTCGTCTCTGCCGGAGTCGTGGTGCCCACCACGCGCCCGCGGCGGAGCACGGTGATCCTGTCGGCGACCTCGAGCACCTCGTTGAGCTTGTGGGTGATGAAGACGATCGAGGTGCCGCCCTCGACCAGCGAGCGCATGACGGCGACGAGCTCATCGGTCTCCTGGGGCGTGAGGACCGCCGATGGCTCGTCGAGGATGAGGACGTCCGACTTGCGATAGAGCGTCTTCAGGATCTCGACGCGCTGGCGGACGCCGACCGGCAGGTCCTCGACCAGGGCATCGGGGTCGACCTTGAGGCCATGGCGTTCCGAGATCTCGATGATCCGGGCCCGCGCCGCCTGCCGGTCGAGCACGCCGATGGGGCCCTGCACCTCTTCGACCCCGAGCATGATGTTCTCGGTGACGGTGAAGACCGGGACGAGCATGAAGTGCTGGTGCACCATGCCGATGCCGGCCGCGATCGCGTCCCCCGGGCCGCTGAAGCGGACGGGCGTCTCGTCGATCAGGATCTCGCCCTCGTCCGGCTGGTAGAGGCCGTACAGGACGTTCATGAGGGTCGACTTGCCCGCGCCGTTCTCGCCGAGCAGGCCGTGGATCTCGCCCGGCCGCACGACCAGGTCGATCCCCTCGTTGGCCACGACCCCGGGGAAGCGCTTGGTGATCCCCCGCAGCTCGAGCTTCACGATGTGGCTCCGCTAACACGAACGGGCGGCGTCCTCGCGACGCCGCCCGTTCAGCATACCTATGCCCAGTTGGGCCTACTCGCCGTAGTAGTCCGACGGGACAAGCTCCCCGGAGATGATCGCGGCCTGCATCTCTTCGATGGCGGCCTTGACCTCGTCGGTGATCTCGTCGTCGTAGTCGTGGAACGGCGCGATGCCGACCCCCTCGTTCTCGAGGTTGCTCAGGAAGGTGTCCTGCGGCGTGTCGCCGTTCAGCCCGCGCTCGACGGCCTGGAAGACCGAGTTGTCGATGCGCTTGATGATGCTGGTCAGGAGCCAGGGCGTGAACTCCGGCGCGCTCTCGGTCCAGTCGACGTCGACACCGAGTCCGACGGCTTCGGCGCCGCTGTCCTCGATCGCGGCGAAGGTGCCGCCGCCGATCGGTCCGCCAACCGGCAGGATCACGTCGGCGCCCTCATCGAGCATGCCCTGCGTGCGCGACGCGGCATCGTCGGTGCTGTCGAAGTTTCCGGTGAACGTGCCTGATTCAGGATCGCTCGGAACTCGACCGCCGAGGACGCGTACGTCTGCGCCCTGCTCCTCGTTCCAGTAGTTCACGCCGGCGATGAAGCCGTCCATGAAGTCGGTCACGCCCGGGCCGATGTTGATGCCGCCGAAGGTGCCGACGATGCCGGTCTTCGACCACGAGGCCGACGCGTAGCCAGCCAGCATGGCGCCCTCGGCCGTTGCGTATACGAGGCCCTCGACGTTCGGGTGGGCGCCCGGCTCATACGCGTAGTCGACGATCGCGAATCGGGTGTCCGGGTTCGCGTCGGCCGCGGCGGCCGTCGCATCACCGAGCAGGAATCCGACCGTAACGATCATGTCGCAGCCATCGGCGATGTGCTGGTCGATGTTGCGGGCGTAATCCTCGGCGCTGCGCGACTCGAGGAACTCGACCTCGACGCCGAGCTCCGACTCCGCGCGCTCCATGCCGGCCCAGGCGTTCTCGTTGAAGCTGTTGTCGTCGATGCCGCCGGTGTCGCTGACCATGCAGGCCTTGTAGTCGACGGTCGGCGCCGCGCTCGCGGTCGGAGCATCGGTTTCTGCTGCCATGGACTCGCTGGGCGACGGGCTGTCAGCTGGGCTCGTACAGGCTGCCATGATCAGCGCCAGGATGGCCAACACGGCCACCATCGAGCTCGAAGTTCTTCGCATTCGTTTCCTCCACACCGTTCTCGGGTGCGCTCTGCCGCGACGGATCGCGGCGCCTCGGGATGCGCTCGGGCCGTGGGCACCTGGCGCAGAATCGGCGAAATCATACTTCCTCCCTCTCCCGCACCTCAAGGGGTTCCGCGCGGTTGGTCCTCCGAGGCGCCCGGTATCATCCGCCGGATGGCCGACCTGCCCGACCGCGTGCGCCTCGTCATCTTCGACCTCGACGGCGTCGTCTATCGCGGGACCGATGCGATTCCGGGCGCCCCGGAGCTCGTCGGATGGCTCCACGGCCTCGGCGTCGCGGTCCGCTTCGCGACGAACAACTCGATGGTCACGCGCGACGCCTACGTCGAGCGCCTGGCCGCCATGGGCATCCCGACCGACGTCGAGGAGATCGTGACCTCCACGTCGGCGACGGTCGAGCACCTCGCCCAGCATGCGCCCGCCGTCCGCTCGGTCCTGGCCATCGGCGCCGAGGGGATGCATCGGGAGCTCGAGGCTGCCGGGCTCGAAGTGACCCGCGCGGCCGATGTGCGCCCCAGGCTGCCGGGCGGACCGCTCGATCGGCACTTCGACGCGGTCGTCGTCGGGCTCGACCCGTCGGTCGACTACGACGGCCTCTCGACCGCCATGGCGGCGGTGGCCGATGGCGCCCGGCTCATCGCCACGAACGCCGACAGCCGTTATCCCACGCCGGCCGGGTTCCTGCCCGGTGCGGGGACCATTGTCGCCGCGCTGGCCACCGCCACCGGCGTCACGCCCGAGGTCATCGGCAAGCCTGAGCCGGCGATGTTCCGGTCCATCATCGAGTCGTGCGGCGTGCCGGCCTCCGAGTGCGTCGTGGTCGGCGACAACCCCGACGCCGACGTGGCCGGAGCGCACCGCGCCGGCTGCGCCTCGATCCTCGTGCTCACCGGCGTCGCCGATGCCGCCTCGGCAGCCGGGCTGGCGGGCGAGCGCCGTCCGGACGCGGTGGCCACGGATCCGTCCGAGGTCCGGCGGCTGCTGGAGGGGCGAGTCAGCTGATGGATCCGCGACGCCAGGCGTCCCACGCCAGACGCGCCTGCTCGTGGATCGGCGCCAGCAGTGCCGGCGGGGCGAAGCCGCGAGCGAACCCGTTGAGGGCGATCTCTGCGAGCTCGGCCGAGGAGAGATCGAGCGCCCGCGCCGTTCTCGCCATCTCCTCCGTCAACGTCGTGCCCGTCACGGTTCGGTCGTCGGTCGAGATCGAGACGCTGACCCCTGCGCGATGGAGCGCGGCGAGCGGATGCGAGGCCAGGTCGGGAAACAGCCCGGCCTGGACGTTCGAGGTGGGGCACAGGTCGAGCGTGACGTCGCGCGCGCGGAGCAGCTCGAGCAGGCTCGGGTCGTCGACGGCGGTGGCGCCGTGTGCGACGCGCCGCACCCCGAAGTCGAGGACCTCGCGCACGCGCTGCGGTCCGGGCACTTCGCCGGCGTGCGCGGTGAGCGCCAAGCCCGCCTCGCGCGCGGTCACGAACGCGATCGCGTGGGGCGGCGCCGGCCACGCTGACTCCGGTCCGGCGAGGTCGAAGGCGACCACCGGCGAGCCGAAGCTGCCGGCCGCGCGGGCGAGCTCGGCATTCGCGGCGGGCGGGTGCTGGCGCATGGACGTCACGATCAGCCCGATCAACGGTGCCCCGGCGCCCAGCCGCGCGACGGCGCGGCCCACCCCGGCCGCGACAGCCCCGATGACGGCGTCGAGCGACAGCTCTCGCTGGAGGTGCAGGCGCGGCGCCCAGCGAATCTCGGCGTACCGCACCCCTTCCGCGGCGAGATCGGCCACGAGCTCGTCGGCGACGCGCTCGAGTGCCGGAGCCGTCTGGAGCAGGGCGATGGGCAGGTCGAAGAACCCCAGCAGCTGCGCCTGGTCCGTGCACCGCTCGGGGCCGACCATGCGCGCCGTCGCCTCATCGAGGGTCAGCCGCATGCCGATTGCGTCGGCCAGCTCGACCGCCGTAGTCGGGCGGACCGATCCGTCCAGGTGCTGGTGCAGCTCCGCCTTCGGCAGCGCGCGCAGCTCGTCGAGGTCCATCGCGGAATGATAGGCAGCCGCCCCGCATTGGCCACGGCCGCCACCGCCCTCGGCCTCGCGCTGGGGCTCGGCGGCGGGGGGCCACGACCAGAGATCGCCGTCGCGGCGCGTGAGGAGGTCATCGATCGAGCCGATACCGCCGAGGCAGCGCTCGCGGAGCTCCGCGAGCACCACACCGCGGCGCGCGACGCGGGTCGCAGCGGCGGCGCGCGCGTGGTCGCCGGCGGCGAGGCCCCCGGACCGATGTTCGATCGCGCCGCGGACATCCTGCTCCGGGCGGTCGATGCCGCCGCCGCCGCCGAGGACGCGCGCGCTCGGCTGGACGGCGCCCGCTCGGCGCTCGCGCCGAATGCCGCACCCCTGCCGCCAGCGCCCGATCCGAACGAGCTGGCGGCCCTCGCCGCCCAGCTGGCGTCGACGGCATCCGCGGCCGATGCGTTCTCGGCCATTCGCATTGGTGCCGAATCGGTCACGTCGACGCTCGAGGACGCGCTCACGGCGCTGGAGGCCGGCGACATCGACGAGGCCGATCGCCTCACGGCGACCGCACGCGAAGCCGTAGAGGCCGTGTCCGGCCCCGCCCTGGAGGGCGCCGTCATCTCGATCTGGCGCGAGACGGTGGATGCGATGATCGGGGCCATGGAACGGCTGCTGACGGCGGCACGCGCCGACGACGCCAGTGCTGCCGAGGCCGCCGCGGCCGAGCTCGCCGCGCTGGCCGAGGAGGCACGCGAGGCCGATCGCGCCCTGCGCATCGCCCTCGGGGAGGCGGGCAGCGCGGTCAGCGCGACGCCGCTTTCGCGGCTCGCGGCGCTGCTGGAGGCCACCGATCGGCTCCTCGGCGCCGTCGCGGCCTCGAGGGAAGGGGCCGGCAGGTGACCGAGGCGAGGGACCTCGTCGGCCACACGCTGGCCGATCGGTACCGGATCGAGGAGCTGCTGGCGCGTGGTGGCATGGCGCGCGTCTTCCGGGCTCGCGACGTGCGGCTGGAGCGCGACGTGGCCGTCAAGATCCTCTCGGCACCGTACGCCGACGATCCCGACTTCACGGCTCGCTTCCTGGACGAAGCGCGGGCGGCGGCCTCGCTCTCGCACCCCAGCCTCGTGCATGTCTACGACTCGGGCAGCGATGGGGAGCTGCACTTCATCGTCATGGAGCTGCTCGACCGTCACCGCACGCTGAGCGACCTGCTCGACGAGCGCGGCCCGCTGCCGCGCGACGAGGTGCTCCGCATCGGCCGGGAGCTGCTTGCCGGGCTGGGGGTCGTTCACGACCGGGGGCTCGTGCACTGCGACGTGAAGCCGTCGAACGTGATGCTCGGCGCCGGGCCGGCCAAGCTCATCGACTTCGGCATCGCGACCGCCCCGCATGACGGCACCGATGGCGACACGAGCATCGGCTCACTCCGGTTCATGGCGCCCGAGCAGCTGCGCGGTGAGGCGCTGACGCCTGCCAGCGACCTGTTCAGCCTCGGCGCCCTGCTCTACCAGGCCCTGACCGGGCGGCCGCCATATGCGGGGACCACCCCCGAGGAGATCAGCGCGGCTCACGCCGATGGGACGGTCCGCCCGCCGTCGACGCTGGCGGAGGGGGTTCCGGGGCGCCTGGACGAGGCGATCCTGCAGTCGCTCCGGCGCGACCCCGCCCAGCGCTTCCGGAGTGCGGAGGCGATGAGCGTCGCCATCGGCGCCGCCATCGACGAGGGCCGCCAGGTGCGCGAGGACGAGACCCGCGTGGTGAGGGCAGCGCCCGCGACGCCGGCCAGGCCGCCAGCCGGCAGCGGCTACGTGCCTCCCCCGGCGCCGCCACCCGCACCGGCACCGAGCCGGGCTCCCGTCCGTGCTTCGGGACCCGGACCGGTCGCGCCGCGGCGCGCCGTCCCCTGGGGCACGATCTGGACGCTGCTCGTCCTCGGCGTCGCCGCGCTCGTCGTGGTGCTGGTGATCGTGCCGCTGCTCGAGCTCGGCCGGCTGGGCGGCGCGGACGGCGCGGGATCCTCGCCGGGCGCCACGCCGGCCGTGACGCCGGCGCCCGGGAACGCGGTCACGGTGCCGGACCTCGTCGGGATGGCCACCGCAGACGCCATCGCAGCGGCCCGCGAAGCCGG
>Ga0299913_10002716_pt1 | contig 14124 bp, 15 predicted proteins | sample RVTome_9_FD_201360 | JGI IMG/M metagenome (GOLD analysis project Ga0299913, IMG submission 201360) | Soil microbial communities from uranium-contaminated site in the Upper Colorado River Basin, Wyoming, United States - RVT155D38 (version 2) ... | reverse complement strand
GGCGGCGCCGCGCGGCGCCTTCTGGCGGACGACCGCGTCGAGGCGGCCGCCGCTGCGGCTCGCGCGGAGGCCCGGACGCCGGCGCGCGAGCCGGCGGGAGTGCCCTCGACGACGCATGTGAGCGTCGTGGACGCCGAGGGGAACGCCGCGTCGCTCTCCGCCTCCACCGGCTGCGGGTCGGGGTTCGTCGTCCCCGGCAGCGGGATCCAGATGAACAACATGCTGGGCGAGCCCGACCTCAACCCTCCGGGGAGGTCGGCCCGGCCCGGAGCGCGGCTGACGAGCATGATGGCTCCCTCCGTCGTCCTCGCCCGCGGGCGCCCGCGCCTCGTCGTCGGCAGCGCCGGCTCCATCCGCCTGCGCGCCGCCATCCTCCAGATCGTCGCCAACGTCGTCGACCACGGGCTCGACACGCGGGCGGCCATCGACGCGCCCCGCGTGCACCTGGACGGGGACGTGCTCCAGCTCGAGGGCGGGATCCCCGACGCGACGGCGGCCGCGCTCGAGCGGGCCGGGTACCGGGTGAACCTCTGGGCCGGAAGGAACCTCTACTTCGGCGGCGCCGCCGCGGTGGCCGTGCGCCCGGGCGGAGCCCTCGAGGCGGCCGGCGATCCGCGCCGGGGCGGCGCCGGCGTGGTGGTGGGCCCGTGACCGTCCAGGTCCGCCGGGCCGCGCCGGGCGACGCATCCGCGCTCGTCGAGCTCGCGCGCGCGGTCGGGGCCGAGCCCGAAGGGTGGCTGATCACGAACGGCGAGTGGCGCTCGCCCTCGGAGGAGCGGCGGTACCTGCGCGCCGTGCGCCGCCACTCGCACGCCGCCGTCTTCGTCGCCGAGACCGCCGACGGCATCGTCGGCCGCATCTCCCTCGCCCGGGAATCGCATCCCGCCAGTGAGCACGTCGCCGACCTCGGCCTCATGGTGGCCGGCCCGTACCGGCGGCAGGGCGTGGGCCGGGCGCTCATGGAGGCGGCCGAGGCCTGGGCCCGCGACGCCGGCTTACACAAGCTCGAGCTCCACGTCTTCCCCTACAACGAGGCCGCTATCGCGCTCTACGAGTCCCTCGGCTACGAGCGCGAGGGCTATCGCCGCGACCACTACCGCCGCGCCGACGGCTTCGTCGACGCGATCCTGATGGCCAAGGTGCTCCGATGACCGAGCCGCGCGCCCCCGCCCAGCCCGGGTCCGTCCTCTTCGAGGAAGAGACCCTCGCCGAGGAGGAGGAGCTCTGGTCCGGCGACACCGGCGAGGACCACACAGGCTGGTTCTGCGTGCGCACCGACCCGTTCCCCTGCCCGGCGTCCGGCTGCACGTTCGTGGCGGAGTTCATGACCGCCGTCCACCTGATCCTCGTCTGGGCCGACCGCGACGACACCAACCTCCTCTGGCACGCCCAGCGGGCGAAGGAGGTCGGCCGGAACCCCCGGATCGTCCCGTACGAGCGCTCCTTCGGTCCGAGCGCCTCGTACTACGCCTGGGAGGCCTCCGGCCGCCCGGTGCACGGCGTCCGCCGCCCGGCCTGACCCGTCCCCCGGCCACGGGAGCCCCAAGCTTGTGTTTCACCGGCACAAGCCAGAATGGCGCGCTGTGAGACCGGGGTCGGGGCCTCGCGGGCGACGCGAAGGCCCTGTGCGCGTGGAACACAAGCGGGGCGCCCGGCCGGCGGAGAGCCTAGACCGGCTCGACGCGGCCGTTGCCGCCGGCGCGGTGGCGGATCTCCTTCTCGCGCTCGACCGCTGTGGCCGCCTGGTCGAGCATGGGCGCGAGGCGGATGACGCGCTCGCGCTCGGAGCGGAGCTCGAGGAGTCCCTGCTTGATCTCGGTGCCGAAGTCGACGCGGGAGGCGATCTGGTAGGCGATCGAGTCGGCGTCGAGGTCGAGGTCGTCCACGTCGGCCTCGGCGGCGGCGACGACGCGCGCGTAGGCGGCGAGGCAGTCCTCGATCTCGTCCTCGGAAGGCGAGTCGGGCTCGTCGGGGACGACCTCGACCTCGCCGGTGCGGTACGAGCGGCCCCCGGTGAGGCCGACGAGCTGGAAGCGGTCGTGCGCCTCGACGACGATGTTCAGGCGGCCGTCGGGGAAGCGGTCGATGACCTCGACGACAGCGCAGCTGACGCCGACGTCGCGCATGCCCTGCTCGTCCTCGAGCACGAGCCCGAATTCGGTGCCGAAGTCGAGACACTCGCCGATCAGCTCGCGGTAGCGCGGCTCGAAGATGTGCAGCGGCGCCTGCTCGCCGGGCACGAGCACGAGGTTCAGGGGAAAGAGACCGATCTCGTCCACGGGCCGACAGGTTAAGGTTTCCGCGTGCCCCGCGATCTAATCAGGCCCGCGCTCGACGGCCTCGCCGCCTACGAGCCCGGCAAGCCCATCGAGGAGGTCCAGCGCGAGCTGGGCCTCGAGCGCGTGGTCAAGCTCGGCTCCAACGAGGGTCACTTCGGGCCCCTCCCGCAGGCGGTCGAGGCGATCGAGCGCTGCCTGCCGGAGCTCAACAACTACCCGGACGGCGGCGCGTTTCACCTCGTGGAGGCACTCGCGGCGAAGCACGGCGTCGACCCCGGCCTCGTCGCCGCCGCGGCGGGCGCCGACGCGATCATCACCTATCTCACGCTCGTCACCCTCGACCCGGGCGACGAGGTCGTCTACGGCTGGCCGTCATTCGCGATCTACCGGCTGACCACGATCAGGATGGGAGCCGTCCCGGTGGCGGTGCCGCTCCGCGACTACCGCTACGACGTCGACGCGATGCTCGCGGCGATCACGGACCGGACGAAGCTCGTCTACCTCTGCAACCCGAACAACCCGACCGGGACGATGATCACCCGCGAGGAGGTCGACCGCTACTTTGCCGCCGTCCCCGACCACGTCCTCACGGTCCTCGACGAAGCGTACTTCGAGTTCGTCGGCGAGCCGGACTACCCGGACGGGATCGCGGAGCACGTGCAGGCGGGGCGGCGCGTGCTCGTCCTGCGGACGTTCTCGAAGATCTACGGCCTCGCCGGGATGCGGGTCGGCTACGGGATCGGGCCGAAGGAGGTCGTTGACGCGATCAAGACGGTGCGGAACTCGTTCGATATCTCGACGCCCGCGCAGGTCGCGGCGCTGGCCAGCCTGGGCGACTACGAGGAGATCGCGCGCCGGCGCGAGGCAACCGCGGAGCTGCGCGCGGACCTCGTCGAGCGCAGCCTGGGTCTCGGCCTGACCGTCGCGCCTGACCCGGTGGCGAACTTCCTCTTCGCCGAGGTCGGCGGCGACTCGCGCGAGGTCTTTCAGAAGATGCTGCGCGAGGGGGTCATCGTCCGTCCGCTCGGCCCCTTCGGCGCGCCCGAGGCGATTCGGGTCACCGTCGGGTCGAAGGAGGACCACGCCGCCTTCGCCGAGGCGCTCGGGCGCGTCCTCGCGCTCGCCTAGATGCCGCGGAGCTGGTCGCTCGCGGAGCTCGTGGACGGCGTCCGGAGCGGCGACCGGCGCGCCCTCGCCCGCGCGATCACTTTGGTCGAGAACGGCGACCCGCTCGCCTACGAGCTGATCCGCGAGCTCTACCCGGAGACCGGGCGCGCGTACGCGGTCGGCGTCACCGGCCCGCCCGGCGTCGGCAAGTCGAGCCTGATCAGCGTGCTCGTCCGGCTCGTGCGCACACAGGAGAAGAGTGTCGGCGTGATCTCGGTCGACCCGTCCAGCCCGTTCACGAAGGGCGCGCTCCTCGGCGACCGCATCCGCCTCGCCGACCACTTCCTCGACCCGGAGGTCTTCATCCGCTCGATGGGGACGCGCGGCCACCTGGGCGGGCTCGCAGAGGCGACGCTTCAGGCCGCGCTCGTCCTCGACGCGGCGGGCAAGGAGCTGCTCTTCCTGGAGACGGTCGGCGCCGGCCAGAGCGAGGTCGAGGTGATCGGGATCGCCGACACGGTCCTCCTCGTCCTCATGCCCGGGTCGGGCGACTCGATCCAGGCGCTCAAGGCCGGGATCATGGAGATCCCCGACGTCATCGCCGTGAACAAGCGCGACCACCCGGCCGCCAAGACGATGCTGAACGAGGTGCGCTCGGTTCTCGCGCTCGACACGGAGCACGACTGGAAGCCGCCGATCGTCCTCACCGAGGCGGTCACCGGCGAGGGCGTTCCCGAGCTCTGGGAGAAGATCGCCGAGCACCGGGCGCACCTGGAGCAGAGCGGCACGCTCTCCGAGCGCCGGGCCGCCAATCTCGCCGGCGAGGTCTTCGCGGTGGCGAGCGCCCGCGCCAAGACCCGGCTGGAGGAGGCGGTCGCGGAGGACGAGGAGCTTCGGCGGCTCCTCGGCGAGGTGCAGCGGCGCGAGCTCGATCCGCTCACGGCGGTACGTGAGATCATGGAACGGGTATTCCACGTGGGCGATGGCGACGGCGACGGCCCCGACACTCGTTGAGATCGAGGAGGCGCGGAGGCGCCTGCAGGGCGTCGCGCGTGAGACGCCGGTCCTCTCGTCGGAGACGCTCGGCCGCCTCGCCGGGCGCCCCGTCTGGCTGAAGGCGGAGAACCTCCAGCGGACGGGCTCGTTCAAGATCCGCGGCGCCTACAACCGGATCTCGCAGCTCACCGACGCCGAGCGCGCCGCCGGGGTCGTCACGGCGAGCGCCGGAAACCACGGCCAGGCGGTCGCATGGGCGGCGCGCGAGGTGGGGGTGCGCGCCACCGTGTTCATGCCGGAGGACGCGCCGACCGCGAAGATCGAGGCGACGAGGAGCTACGGTGCCGACGTCGTGCTCGTCGGCATCGGCTTCGACGAGTCCGCCGCGGCGGCGCAGGAGCGCGTCGAGGCGGGGGAGACCTACGTGCACGCCTTCGAGGACCGGCTCGTCGTCGCCGGCCAGGGCACGCTGGGCCTGGAGCTGGCGGAAGGGCTCGGGCCGGATGTGGAGACCCTCGTCGTGCCCATCGGCGGGGGCGGGCTCGCTTCCGGCATCGCGCTCGCGCTCGGCGACGTGCGCCCGGAGCTCCGGATCGTCGGCGTCCAGCCCGCGGCGTGCGCGCCCTTCGCCGGGCTGGCGCCGACCGGGAGCACGATCGCGGACGGCATCGCCGTCAAGCACCCCGGCGAGTTCACGGCGAGCCTGCTCGAGGGCCGGCTGGAGGCGATCGTGACGGTGACGGACGCCGAGATCGCGGGCGCGATCCTGCTCGTCAGCGAGCGCTGCAAGCTCACGGTGGAGGGAGCCGGGGCGGCCTCGGTCGCGGCTCTCCTGGCGGGCAAGGTCGCCGGCGACTGCCCCGTCTGCGCGCTCCTCTCCGGCGGGAACATCGACGCGAGCATGCTCATCGAGGTCCTCCGCCACGGCCTCACGCGCGCCGGCCGCTACCTCGTCGTGCGCACGCGCGTGAGCGACCGGCCCGGCAACCTCGCCGACCTGCTCGCCCTCGTCGCCGAGGAGCGCGCGAACGTCCTCGGCGTCGACCACCACCGCGAGGGCATGGACCTCCCCGTCACGGGCACGGAGATCGAGCTCACGCTCGTCATGCGCGACGAGGAGCACTGCGACGAGCTGCTGGCGAAGCTCAACGAGCAGGGCTATGCGGCCGAGCGGCTGCGGTAGCGGCTACGACAGCTCGTTCAGCTCGACGAGGAGGCCGCGGAGCTGGGCGAAGCGCTCGGGGCCGAGCCGCTGCGCCCAGGTCTCCTCGAGCTCGCCGACGGCCTCGCGCATGGCGTGTCCCATGGCGGTGCCTCGGTCGGTGAGGACGACGCGCTTCGAGCGCAGATCCTCGGGATCGGGCCGGCGCTCGAGGTAGCCGAGCCGCTCGAGCTCGCCGAGCAGGTAGTTGAGGGCCTGCTTGCTCATCCGCAGCCGCGCGGCCAGGTCGGTCGGCCTCGACCCCTGCGGCCCTGGGTAGTTGAAGACGCTCAGGTGCGCGGCGTCGAGGTCGTCGAAGCCGCGCTCGTGCAGCCGCGTGAGCATGTGCCGCTGCACCGCCTCCCAGGGCGCGCGCAGGAGTGCGCCGAGGAGCGGCGGGCCGAACGCGTCCGGGGAGGAGGTCATAAAGTCACTTGACGAAGCACTCGTCATCCTATATCGTCAAACCACTTTACCATCTGCGAGGGAGGGATTACGATGACGACGAGCATGCGCGAGGAGATCAGGATCGGCCCGCTGGCGATCCGGTTCGTGGTCGAGGGCGAGGCGTCCGGTGGGTCAGTGTCGGCCTTCGAGTTCGACGTCCCGGCCGGCGCGAAGGTCGCGGCCGCGCACAGCCACGACGGCTTCGACGAGACGATCTACGGGCTCGAGGGCGTGCTGACCTGGACGCTCGACGGCAGCGCGGTCGACGTCGGCCCCGGCGAGGCGCTCTTCATTCCGCGGGGCGCGGTGCACCAGTTCGACAACGCGCACGACGTCGACGCGAGGGCGCTCGCGGTCGTGACGCCCGGCATCCTCGGCCCCGACTACTTCCGCGACGTGGCGGCCGTCCTCGGCGCGGCGGCGGGCGGCCCGCCGGATCTGGCCGCGCTCGGCGAGGCCATGCGCCGGCACGGGATCACCCCGGCCGCGTGAGTCCTCTGGTCGCGCTCATGGCCCGGTGATGCGGATGATCTGGTGCACCGACCCGGCGCGCTCGATGCGGCCCGGGAGGCTGTACCAATCGCCTCGCGTCGACCAGCCTTCCCATTCCTCGAACGAGCGGAGGACGTGCTGCCTGAGCTCGTCGAGGTCGTGGCGCCCTTGACCCTTACCGCGACCCAGCCCGAAGCCTACTCCCCGACCAGCGCGCGCAGCCGCTCGGCGTAGAGCGGCGCGGTCGGCTCGTCCTCGTGCCGGAAGAAGGCGTACACGTCAACGCCGTCCAGGACCTGGGGTCGGATCTTGCCAGCCAGCAGCTTGAGCGCGTCGTCGTCGTACGGGGGCTCGCGCAGCCGGAGGTAGCGAAACGCGGCCTCGCCCTCCCAGGCGCCGGCCCGCGCGACGCCGCGCTCGTCGAGCCGCGCGTTCACCTCCGGGTCGTCCCAGGAGTCGTGCCGGAAGTCGAGCGCCACCGGAACCTCCGGGTCGAGCGAGTCCAGGAGGAGCAGGAGGAACCCGTCGTCGCGCGCCTGCGGAACCTTGAAGCGCACCGGGCCGAGCTTCCGGCCCATGCGCCTGGCCATGCGGCAGAACCCGTCCACGCCCTCGACCCGCCCGAAGGACGTGAGCCGACGGCTCGCCGTGACCGCGAAGCGGAACCCGTCCGGGACTTGCGCTGCCCAGCGGTCGAACTGGTCCTCGGGCGGCACCCGGTAGAAGGTGTTGTTGAGCTCGACGGCGTTGACGCGCGCCGCGTACAACCGCAGGAAGTCCTCCGGCTTCGCGTCGGCCGGGTAGAAGCCGCCCTTCCAGGACGGGTAGGAGAAGCCGGAGGCGCCGGTGTAGAGCCGGCCGGTCACGCCGGGAGTATGCGCACGTCGCTCGCGCCCAGGAACGCGGCGAGCCGCCGGCTCTCGGCCTCCACGGACGCGGCGTCCCGCTTCGAGAGCTTCCGCGCCGGCTTGACGACCACGTCGCCGTCGTCCACACGCCAGACCGCGCGGAGGAAGCCGCCGATCAGGACGAGCGAGAAGAAGCGCCCGTCGCCGAAGCCGAGCCGCGGGCGGTCGGCCGGTTCGCCGATCCGCGAGCGGTCGGCGTGGCCGAGGAAGACGTTGTCGTACTCCGGCAGGAAGCGCACCGGCGCGGGGGTGTCCGGATCGGGCAGCGGGCCGTCCGGCACGTCGAACAGCTCGACGCCGCTCTCGTCGCTGAACGTTCGCAGACCGGGGCGCAGGCGCTCCACAATCGCGCGGACGCCGGTCAGGCCCGACCACGCGGCCACGTCCTTGACGCTGGCCGGCCCGAACGCGGTCAGATAGCGGAGCACGACGGGGTCGGGAGCCGGGTCGTCGCCGAGCTGACGGCCGACCCAGGACTCCAGATTCGCGTGCGTCGCGCGGCCGCTGCGGCTCCAGAGACCGCGCGGCGGGATCTGCACGAGCGGGAGGAGGTACGCGACCGCGTGGGCCATCGCCTCGGCGTCCCGGTCGGGCCAGCGCTCCGCGAGGAGCCTGCGCAGCTCTGCGCGCGTCCGCGGCTCCTCCTCGATCAGGGCGCGCCCGGCCGCGACGATCTCCCCGACGTCGGCGTCCCCGAGCCGCCGCCCGAACGGGCTGCCGCTGCGGAACAAGCGGTCGGGGACGACGCCCAGCGGCGGCCGCAGAGCAAGTGCGTCGCGCGCGGTGAAGAGGTGGATCGTCCCGCGCATGAGGGTCATGCGGACGGCGTCGCGCCCCTCGATCAGCCCCTCCAGCTCTTCCGGCCGGAAGCCGCCGATCCGCGTCCAGAGCGCCACGTAGGGGTCGCGCGGCTCCTGCGCCTGCATCCCGACCAGGCGCTCGATCACCTCCGCCGCGGGCACCTCGTCCCGCCGCAAGAGGAGCTGGCGCTCCAGCAGCGCCCGGTTCAGCTCTCGCCGGGTTACAACCCGAGGTGCCGAGCGATCACCATCCGCTGCACCTCGTTCGTCCCCTCGCCGATCTCCAGCACCTTCTGGTCGCGGTACAGGCGCGAGATCGCGTACTCGTCCATGAAGCCGTAGCCGCCGTGGATCTGGAGGGCCTTGTCGACGACGCGTTTGGAGAGCTCGCCGGTGTAGAGCTTCGCGATCGCCGCCTCCTTGGCGGACTCCCGGCCCTGATCCTTGAGCCACGCGGCCTTGTAGACGAGCCCGCGCGCCGCCTCGAGCTCCACGGCCATGTCCGCGAGGGCGAACTGCACCGCCTGGAACCTGGCGATCGGCTTCCCGAACTGCTCCCGCTCGGCCGCATAGGCCCGCGCCAGATCGTACGCCCCCTGCGCGAGCCCGAGCCCCATCGCGGCGACCGAGATGCGCCCGCCGTCGAGGATCTCCAGGAACTGCTTGAACCCGGCGCCGCGCGGGCCGAGCAGGTTCCCCTCGGGCACGCGGCAGCCCTCGAAGGAGAGCTCGCGCGTGTCCGAGGCCCGCCACCCCATCTTCCGCATGGGCGCCGAGATCACGTAGCCCGGCGTGCCGTTGGGGACGACGATGTTCGAGATCTCGTCCGGGCCGGTGCGCGCCGTGATCGTCACGCACGCCGTCAGGTCGGTGCCCGCGTTCGTGATGAAGATCTTGGAGCCGTTCACGACCCACTCGCCGTCCGAGAGCTCGGCGGTCGTCCTCGTGGCCCCGGCGTCCGAGCCCGCGCCCGGCTCCGTCAGCCCGAACGCCGCCAGCTTCCGCCCCGAGGCCAGGTCGGGCAGCCACTCGCGCTTCTGCTCCTCCGAGCCGAAGAGCAGGAACGGCATCGTGCCCAGCGACGTGTGGGCGGCCACCGTGATCGCCACGGAGGAGTCGATGCGCGTCAGCTCCTCGATCGCGATCGCGTAGGCGAGCGTGTCGCCGCCGGCGCCGCCGTGCTCCTCCGGGATCGGGATGCCCATGAGCCCGAGCTCGGCCAGCTCGGCGACGAGCTCGTAGGGGAAGCGGTGCTCGCGGTCCAGCTCCTCCGCCACCGGCGCGACCCGCTCCTCCGCGAAGGAGCGCACGGTCTCGCGGAGGAGCTCGTGCTCGGGCGAGAGGTCGAGGTCCACGGCTACGCGGACAGGCGGCGCGCCAGCTCGGCCAAGAGCCGCACGCCGTACCCGGTCGCCCCCAGCCGGGAGTAGTAGTCGCCGCGCCCGCGCTCGAGGTAGGCGGTTCCGGCGATGTCGAGATGGGCCCACGGCCCCTCGCCCGCGAACGTCTCCAGGAAGGCCGCCGCGAGGATCGGCGAGGCCTGCCGGTAGTCCGAGGAGTTTTTCAGGTCGGCGAACGGGGAGTCGTTGTACCGGTGATAGCGCTCGTGGAGCGGCATCCGCCAGGCGTGGTCGCCGCTTGCCTCGGCCGCGGCGGCGATCTCCGTGCACCATTCCTCGTCGTTCCCGAAGAGGCCGGCGTAGAGGTCGCCCATGGCCACGACGATGCCGCCGGTGAGCGTCGCCAGGTCGAGGACGTGGGTGGCGCCCGACTCGCGCGCGTACCAGAGCGCGTCGGCGAGGATCAGCCGGCCCTCGGCGTCGGTGTTGGCGATCTCGATCGTCTTCCCGCTGAGCGCCGTGATGATGTCGCCGGGCCGGAAGGCGTGGCCGCTCGGCAGGTTCTCGCAGGCCGGGATGACGGCGAGGATCCGGACGGGCAGCTCGAGCTCGGCGATGGCACCTAGCGCGGCGAGCACGGCGCCCCCGCCGCCCATGTCCGACTTCATCTCGTCCATGCGGTAGGCGGGCTTCAGGGAGAGGCCGCCGGCGTCGAACGTGATCGCCTTCCCGACCAGGCCGACGCGCTGCTCCGGCCGCGCGGGCTCCGGCGGCTCGTAGGCCAGCGTGATCAGCCGAGCCGGGTTGTGGCTCCCCTGGCTGACCGCGGCGAACGCGCCCATGCCGGCGGCCCGGATCTCCTCCGGCCCGAGCGCCTCGAAGCGGAGGTGCCGGCTGCCCCCGGCGACGTCCTCGGCCCAGGCGGCCAGGGCCTCGGGGGTGAGCTCGTTGGCGGGCGCGTTGACGACGTCGCGGCAGCGGTTCGCCCAGGACGCTGCGACGTTCGCCCGGCGAGCAGCGTCGGCGGCCGCGCCCGCCGCCGGCCCGCAGAGGACGAGCCGCTCGATGCCCCCGCGCCGCTCGTCCTTCGTCTTCCAGCGCGCGTTCTCGTACGGGCCAAGCAGCATGCCGTCGACGATCGCCCGTCCCTGCTCCTCGGCCGCGAGCCCGTTCTCCTCGACGACCCAGGCGACGGAGGTGCCGCCCACGTCGAGCGTGCGGGCTCCGACCCGGGCCGCGGCGGTGCGCACGCGGTCGGCGTCGAGCTCCCGGCTCCCGAGGCCGACGGCGCCGACCCGCGCGGCGGCCAGCCGGCCGTCCGCGTGGAGCAGCGTGACCCTGCCCTCGTCTCCCTGGAGCTCCCCGGCCTCCACGAGCCGGGTCAGCCGGCCCTCAACCAGCCGGTCGAGACCCTCGGCGGCGCCTGCCAGCACCACGGGGTCGCGCACGGCGAAGACGAGGACGTCGGCCTCGACCCCTCCGGGGGGCGCCTCGACGACGTCGATCTGCATGAACGACGGCGGATGCTATCGGAGAGCGGCGAAACGGCGTGCCCCGTTCGAGGGATCGGTAGCGCCGCGGCTGCGCCGATACAGAGAGGGCGCGAGAGCGCAGCTTCACCCTCTCCCCCCAAGCCCGCATCCTCCCCTCCGCGGGCGAATACCTCTCCCCAGCGAAGCCCTCCTCCTCGGAGGGCTTCCTCGTGCGGGGTAACGTTCGAGCGTGCTCGCAGGCGTCGATTCCCGAGGCATGGCCGCCCTGTCGTCGGGGCATCTGGCCACGGACCTCGCCCAGGGATCGCTGCCCGCGCTGCTCCCCTTCCTGACCACGAAGTTCGACCTCACGTACACGATGGTCGGAGCGCTCGTCCTCGCGGCGACCATCAGCTCGTCGCTGATCCAGCCCGCCTTCGGCTTCTGGTCCGACGCACGGGGCGCCCTCTGGCTCCTGCCCGCGGGGGTCGTCATCGCCGGCCTCGGCATCGCGTTCGCCTCGGTCGCGCCCAGCTACGCGCTCGTCATGCTCGGCGTGCTCGTCTCCGGGCTCGGCGTCGCCGCCTACCATCCGGAGGGCTCGAAGTTCGCCAGCTTCGTGAGCGGGACCCGGCGTGCCAGCGGGATGTCGCTCTTCTCCGTCGGCGGGAACATCGGCTTCGCCCTCGGCCCGCTCGTGGCGTCGTTCTTCGTGATCACGCTGGGCCTCGGGCTCGAGGGCGGCGTCTTCGTCGCCGTCCCCGGGCTGATCGTCGCGACGATGCTGGTGGTCGCCCTCCCGCACCTGGCCCGCTTCGCGCCGGACGAGGTCGCCCGGTCGCGGCGTGTCGCGGCCGGGAACGACTGGCGTGGCACGGGGATGCTGCTCGCCATCGTCGGGCTGCGGAGCCTCGCGCACATGGGCCTCTTCACGTTCATCCCGCTCTTCGAGATCTCGCGCGGAAACGGCGCCGCATACGGGACGCAGGTCCTCGCGCTCTTCCTCTTTGCCGGCGCGCTCGGGACGCTGATCGGCGGGCCGCTCGCCGACCGGGTCGGACGCCGCCGGGTGCTGCTCGGCAGCTTCATCGTGACCCCGCCGCTGATCCTGACCTACGCGCTCGTGGGGGGCCCCGCGGGCGTCGCCGCGCTCTTCCTGGCCGGGATGGCGGTGATCGGCACGTTCGGGATCACGCTCGTCATGAGCCAGGAGTACATGCCGAGCCGGGTCGGCATGGCGTCGGGACTCTCGATCGGCCTGGCCATCGGCCTCGGCGGCATCGCCGCGGTCGCGCTCGGTGCCCTCGCCGACGCGTTCGACCTGGAGGCGGCCGTGCTGGCGACGGCGCTCGGACCGGCGCTCTGCATCGCCCTGACGCTGCTGCTCCCGCCCCCGCGTGCGCTACGGTCTCCCGAGCCGGCCCCCGCGGCCGCCCTCTGATGCCCGACACCGCCAGGGAGTTCTTCGACCACCTCGCCGCCAGGACCTCGGGCGGCTCCGAGCGCACCCGCGGCCTCACCGCGACCTACCGCTTCGACATCGAGGGCGCCGGCAGCTGGCGCGTTGCCGTCGACGACGGCGCCGTCGCCGTGAACGAGGGCGACGGCACCGCCGACTGCATCATCTCGGGGCCGGAGGACCTCTTCCTGCGCATCGTTCGCGGCGAGCAGAACCCGATGGGCGCCTTCCTCATGGGGAAGATCCGCGTCGAGGGCGACACGGGCCTGGCGATGCGCCTCAAGGATCTCTTCGGCTAGCGAGCCGCCTTCGCCGCCTCGCGCTGCTCGGCGTGCCGGCCCTCGGCGACCTCCTCGACGAGCTTCCTGCAGAAGGCCGGCAGGTCGGCCGGCCTGCGGCTGGTGAAGAGGCCGCGGTCGATCACGAGCTCCTCGTCCTTCCAGGTGCCGCCGGCGTTCTCGATGTCCGTCCTCAGGCTCGGCCACGACGTCACCGTCCGGCCCTTGACCACGCCGGTCTCGACGAGGCTCCAGGGGCCGTGGCAGATGGCGCCGACCGGCTTCCCCTGCTCGAAGAACGCGGCCACGAAGGCCATGGCGCCCTCGTTCGTGCGCAGAATGTCCGGGTTGATCACCCCGCCGGGGAGGACGAGGGCGTCGTAGTCGGCCGGGTCGGCGGCCGCGACGACCGTGTCCACCGGGAGCTTCTCGGCCTTGTCGAAGTGATCGAAGCCCTGGATCTCGCCCTGCTCGAGCGAGACGAGCTCCGGCGTCCCGCCGGCCTGCTTCACGGCGTGCCACGGCTCGGTCAGCTCGACCTGCTCGACGCCGTCGGTGGCGAGGAACGCGACGCGCTTGCCTTTCAGCTCTGCACCCATGCTTCGGTGCCTCCTTGGTGTCGGATGTACGGCCTCTTCGCGCCTACCCGGGCGTGAGGCCCGCAAACGTCCGACCGGCGCTAGTGTGGGCTGCCTCCAAGGGAGGTCGTCATGCCCGAAGTCGATGTCGGAGACCTGCGGATCGCCTACGCCGCGGCCGGAGAGGGACGGCCGCTCGTCCTCCTGCACGGCGCCCCGGGGAACAGCGGGCTCTGGCACCGGCAGCTCGACGGCCTGGCGGCCGACTTCGCCGTGCTTGCCTGGGACGCGCCGGGGTGCGGCGGGTCGGCGGATCCGCCGGAGGGCTGGCGGATGCCCGACTTCGCCGACTGTCTGGCCGCCTGGCTCGACGCGATCGGCGTCGAGCGGCCGCACGTCCTCGGCCTCTCGTGGGGCTCGACCCTCGCGCTCGAGCTGTACCGCCGCCACTCGCACCTACCGGCCTCGCTCGTGCTGGTCGGCGCCTATGCGGGGTGGGCAGGCTCACTCGCGGACGACGTCGTCGCCGAGCGGCTCGAGAAGATCCTCTCCGAGGTCGACCGGCCTCCGGAGGAGTGGGCCGCGAGCTACATCCCGGGCTTCGTGACCGACGCCGCCCCGCCGGCGCTGGCGGCCGAGCTGGTCGCGATGGTCGGCGAGCACCACCCCGCGGGGACCCGGACGATGGCGCGGGCGATGGCCGAGGCCGACCTGCGCGACGTGCTCCCGCGCATCGACGTGCCCACTCTGCTCCTCTACGGCGAGCT
>Ga0299913_10002715_pt1 | contig 14126 bp, 8 predicted proteins | sample RVTome_9_FD_201360 | JGI IMG/M metagenome (GOLD analysis project Ga0299913, IMG submission 201360) | Soil microbial communities from uranium-contaminated site in the Upper Colorado River Basin, Wyoming, United States - RVT155D38 (version 2) ... | reverse complement strand
AGCCGCTCGGCGTTGAAGTACCTGTCGGCAATGAGCCCGATGATGAACGGCGCGATGATCGCGCCCCATGACTGGGTGGAGTACGCGAGCCCGATTTGTGCCCCGGACGCGCCGAGATTGTTGGCAAGGTAACTGCCCATCGTGACGAACCACGCGCCCCAGATGAAGAACTCGAGGAACATCATCACCGACAGGCGGATTCTTGTGTTTTGATCGCTCAAGGTTGCCCCCAATCGCCCACGACGTGGGCTCCTTTTACAATTGCACCCATTTTGCGCCAGCCGCGCTGGAACGCACCGCGGCGTCGATGAAGGCTACGCCCTTTTCGCCGTCGGCGCCTGTCGGGTAACTGACTTCGCCGGGAACTGCGGTTCCGTCACGCGCCGCTCGAATCGCCGCGGCGATCTCGCTGTAAATGTTCGCGAAGCCCTCGATGTAGCCTTCCGGATGTCCGGAGGGAATGCGCGACACTCTCGCAGCAGCATCGCCCGCACCGTGGCCTCCGCGGGTGATCCTTCGCTGCGGCTCGCCGAGCGGCGAGAAAATCAGCTCGTTCGGATTTTCCTGCCGCCACACGATGCCGCCCTTGTCCCCGAATACGCGCAGTTGCAAACCGTTCTCGCAGCCGACCGCTACCTGGCTTGCCCAGATCATGCCTTTTGCACCGCCTTTGAAGCGCAACAGCAGGTGCGCGTTGTCGTCGAGCCTGCGCTGCCCGACGAAGGTCGAGAGATCCGAACACATAGCCTCGGTCTCGAGACCGGTGACGAAGGATATGAGGTGATAGATGTGTGTGCCGATGTCGCCGATACAGCCGCCCGCACCGGACTTCGCGGGATCCGTCCGCCAGGCCGCCTGCTTCTGGCCGCCTTCCTCCAGGTTTTCGGCGAGCCAGTCCTGCGCGTACTCGCCCTGCACGACGCGCAACTCTCCCAGGTCGCCCCGCGCGATCATCGCCCGGGCCTGCCGGATCATCGGGTATCCGGAATAGTTGTAGGTTACGGCGAGTATGCGTTTGCCGGTCTCCGCGAGACGCCTGAGTTCGTGCGCCTCGTCGACGGTGACCGTCATCGGCTTGTCGCAGATGACATGGAATCCGCCTTCGAGGCAGGCTTTCGCGACCGGAAAATGCAGGTGGTTGGGCGTGACGATCGCGATGACCTCGGCGCCGTCGTCGCGGGCCGCTTCGCCGCTGATCATGTCGGCGTAGCTCCGGTATGAACGGTCTTCAGCAAGCCCCAGTTCCCGCGCCGAGGCCAGGGCTCGCGCAGGATTGGAGGAAAGCGCGCCGGCGCAAAAGTCGTAATGGTCATCGAGGCGCGCCGCCATACGGTGCACGGCGCCGATAAAGGCGCCCTGTCCGCCGCCCACCATGCCGAGGCGTATCCGCGCGCGCGCGGCCGTCATGAATCGCGCTTCCCGATACCGAGCAGCCGACGGTTGGTCGAATCGTCGGTGGCGGCGGCGGCGAAGTCGTCGAACGCATGTTCCGTGACGCGGATGATGTGGTCGGCGATGAACTGTGCGCCTTCCCGCGCGCCGTCCTCGGGATGCTTCAGGCAGCACTCCCACTCGAGGACGGCCCAGCCCTCGAAGTCGTACTGCGCAAACTTCGAGAAGATGCTGACGAAATCCACATGGCCGTCGCCAAGCGAGCGGAAGCGGCCGGCGCGGTCGACCCAGCCCTGGTAGCCGCCGTAGACTCCCTGTCGCCCGGTCGGGTTGAGTTCCGCATCCTTGACGTGAAACATCTTGATGCGCTCGTGATAGATGTCGATGTGCTCGAGGTAGTCGAGCGCCTGCAGGACATAGTGACTGGGATCGAACAGCATCTGGCAGCGCGGGTGGTTGCTCACGCGCTCCAGGAACATCTCGAACGTCACGCCGTCGTGCAGGTCCTCGCCCGGATGAATTTCGAAGCAGACGTTAACGCCGGCGTCGTCGAACGCATCGAGAATGGGACGCCAGCGTTTGGCCAGTTCGTCGAACGCGGTCTCGACCAGTCCCGCCGGGCGCTGCGGCCAGGGGTAGAAGTAAGGCCAGGCCAGCGCGCCCGAGAACGTCGCGTGATTCTCGAGGCCGAGGTTCTTCGATGCCTTCGCCGCGAAGTGCAGCTGCTCGACCGCCCAGCGCTGGCGCGCCTGCGGATTGCCGCGCACCTCCGGAGCGGCAAAGGGATCGAACAATTCGTCATAGGCCGGATGCACCGCCACCAGCTGGCCCTGCAGATGCGTCGAGAGCTCCGTCACGACCAGCCCGTGACGGTCGAGCGTCCCGGCGATGTCGTCACAATACGACTTGCTCTCCGCGGCCTGGCGCAGGTCGAACAGGCGTGAATCCCAGCTCGGAATCTGCACGCCCTCGAAGCCCAGCTCCGCCACCCATCCGGCGATGCCGTCCAGGCTGTCGAATGGCGCTTCGTCGCCGGCAAACTGGGCCAGAAAAATAGCGGGCCCCTTGATCGTCCTCATCGCTCGTCACCTTCGCCTGCGGCGTTCGGGGATTTTCACGCCTGACTATACTGAAAATCACCGCCCGGTATCGACGGGGCCGCATGCCATGGCGAAGCAGTCCGGCGACCACTCGATGCGCAGCGATGCTCCCGCGTTGAAGCCGGGCTGTGTAAACCGGGCTGCGGCGTCGGAGCCTATCCCGGCGGTGTCGGCCCAGCGAATGTAGGATTTGTCTGTCACGTTGATGGCACCGTTCGAGCTCCAAAAGGTCGTACTCACGGACTGCTTCGGGCCGCCGCCATCCTTCCATCGTGCGCCGGCATCGGATTGGTCAAGCCGGCGTGAGATCCCTCCGCGGAGGGACGGGTGCCTGAGAATGGTGTTAAGCAACGGAAATCACAGGGGTTTCTCCAAGCTGATCGGCCTGACGCACCGGGCCTGCAGGACCTCCGCGCGCTGCCGGGCGGCGCCATTCTCGGCCGGCGCTTGACATCGTCGCGCTGTTACGGCGAGTTCCGCGAAGTGTCCGCCCCCGGAAAGCTCGTATACACGGAGTACTTCGATCCCGGCGACGTTGGCGGGGACATGGGCGAAGGTGCGCTGATCACCATGGAGCTCACGGAGAAGCAGGGCGTGACTACGGTTTCGGCACTGATGGACTTCGGTACGAGGGAAGCGCGCGATGCCGCGATGTCGACCGGCATGACCGATGGCATGGAGATGAGTTACCAGGCACTCGACATACTGCTCGACGAGAATGACCAGAGCTAGCCGGCGCAGGATCGTGGGCGGCCGTCGCTACTTCACCGGAAACCCGCGGTCCCGCATCAGTGCCTCGATTCGCGCAACGCGGCCGCGGAACAAACGGTAGGCCTCGGCCGGATCCATGGAATTGCGCGGTGCGAACAGATACCGGACCAGCCGTGCCGCCAGCTCTTCGTCATAGAACCCTGAAGGTGCCTCGGCAAACGCTTCGGCGGCGTCGGCCGTCAGCACGTCCGCCCACATGTAGCCGTAGTATCCCGCCGAGTATCCTTCACCGGAAAAGATGTGTCCGAACTGCGTGGACCGGTGACGCATCGGGATCTGCCGCGGAATGCCGAGCTCGTTCATCGCCTCGCGTTCGAACGCCGCGGGGTCGATTTCCGCCGGGTCGGTCGTGTGGTACATCATGTCGACCAGCGCCGAGGCGAGATATTCGGTGGTCTGGAAGCCCTGGTTGAAAGTCGCGGCGTTCTCGATCTTTGCCACCAGCTCCTCAGGGATGGGCTCGCCCGTCTGGAAATGCTTGAGGTAGCTCTCGATGACCGGCCCGGTTGGTAGCCAGCGCTCCAGAAGCTGGGAATGAAATTCGGTGTAATCACGCACGCCGCTGTTCAGCGTCGGGTACTCGACGTTGGACGCCAGTGCGTGCAGCGCATGTCCGAACTCGTGGAAATACGTGGTTGCGTCGTCCCACGAGATCAGCACCGGTTCACCGGCCGCGCCTTTGATGAAGTTGGAGTTATTGGAGGAAAGGACGGTTTTCCTGCCGTCGAACGTCGAGTGCCCGCGATAGGAGCTCGCCCATGCGCCGGATCTTTTCCCGGGGCGCGCAAACGGGTCGAGGTACCACAGGCCGACGTGTGCGCCGCTGCTCCTGTCCGTCACTTCCCAGACGTTCACGTCCGGATGAAACACCGGCACGGCACCATCGGGCACCGGCGTAAAGCGGAAGCCGAACAGTTCACCCGCAACGAAAAACATCGCCTCGCGCAGCTTGTCCAGTTGCAGGTACTGCTTGACCTCGTCGGAGTCGAGCGCGTACCTGTCACGACGCACCAGCTCGGCGTAATAACGGTAGTCCCAGGCTTCGATCTCGACGTCGTCGCCACGCGCATCGGCAATCGCCTGCATGTCCGCGATTTCCTCCTCGACCCGCGCCAGCGCGGGCGGCAGAACGGCACGCAGCAAGCCAAGCGCAGTCTCCGGCGTCCTCGCCATGCGGTCCTCCAGACGCCAGGCCGCGTAGTTCTCGTATCCCAGCAGGCCGACCCTCTCTTGCCGCAGCTTCAGTATTTCGGCGATGATCGCGTTGTTGTCGTTCTCGTCGCCGTTGCCGCCGCGGCTGTAATACGTCCGCCACACACGCTCGCGCAGCTCGCGCTCGTCCGAATAGGTCAGATAGGGATCCATGGACGAGCGGGTGTTCGTGATCGCGTACCCGCCCGCCGCGCAACGCTCCGCGCCGGCGGCCTTCGCCGCCTGGACGAACGACGCCGGCAGACCGCCGAGCTGGTCCTCCCTGATGCACAGTACGTACTTTTCCTCGTCGGCGAGCACGTTGTTCGCGAACTGCGTGTGCAGCTCCGAAAGCCGCTGGTCGATCTCGGCATAACGGGCCCTGGCATCACCCTCGAGGGTTGCGCCGTTGCGCGCGAACTCGTCGTACACGAGCTGCACCAGCCGCCGCTGATCGGGACGCAGGCTCTGCATCTCGTCACCTTCGTACACGGCGCGCACCCGCGCGAACAGGGCATCGTTCTGGATCACCGCCGACCTGTGGGCGGACAGCCGCGGCTCCATCTCGTTCTGAATCTCGCGGTACTCCGGCGTCGACAGATTCGATCTCCAGAGCAGGTAGTAAACCATTACCCGGTCCAGCGCCTCGCCTTCTCGTTCGAGCGCCAGAATCGTGTTCTCGAAAGTCGGAGGCTCGGCGGTAGCGACGATCGCCTCGATCTCGGCAAGCCGCAGTTCCATCGCCCGTTCCAGGGCGGGCTTCAGGTCGTCGAGATTCATCCGGTCGAACGCCGGCACACCACCGTACGGACCGGTCCATTCGGAGAGCAAGGGATTCCGCATCGCGTTCTCCGCGGGATTCTCGTCCGCCGTTTTCGCCGCGTCTTCCCCCGCCGTGCAGCCGGCGATCAGCGCGCATTGCGCCACTGCCAGCATTTTCCCTATCTCATTCATATTGAGTCGCATCCTGGATGATCGATGCAGCGCAATTTACACGGTTTCCCGCGCTTGGCACAAAGCCGCGCGGGACGTGCGGCGCGCCGCCGGACTCAGAACGGCGAATCCGAAGGGCGCGCGATACTTCGGCGGGATCATCCAGGTTCATTTTTCATCAGTGTGTCTACCGCGATCCAGTTCGCCTCCCAGGTCTTGCCCCCGTCATCCGAAAACGACTGTTCATAACGCCAGGAGTCCGGCGTGATTTTCGTGATGACGAATCTGACGAAGATGGCCCGGCCGTTGTAGGTTTCCTGCGCATGGAACTCGCCGCGTCCGTCCCTGAATTCGCCGATCACGGGCGTCGTCATCGTACCGCCGTTGACGTTGGCGTAATTGAGGCTCCACTGGCGGGATTGCGGGTTGTAGAGACGCAGGCTCAAACCCACGAGCCGGCCCGTCGGGCCCTCGATGTCGAGTTCGAGCAGATTCGCACGGCCGTCCCAGACTTTGCGGGTGACGGAAGTGCCTTCGTACTCGTCCCACTCGTCGGAACCGGTGAGGGGATTGACGAGACGCGACAGCTCCGTCCTCCAGGTTCCGATCGAGAAATCGAAGTCGTGCTGCCCGTCGCGTTCCCGTGATTGTGAAGCGGCGGTTGCAGACGAGTCCGACTGCGCTACTGCCGGAAGCGAAAGCAGTGCGACAGTCGAACCGCAAATCAGGAAGCACGCGAGCACCCGTTTGGACCCTTTCATCGTTGTATCCTCAAAAGCTATCCGGCATGACCTGAATATCGGACGAAGGGGTACTGTCGCAATCGCCACTTGGTATATTGCGACGATGACCACTTTCTATGTGCCGGTGGATCGCACCTCCGGCGTTCCGCTGCACCGGCAGATATACGACGGGTGTCGGCGAGCGATTCTCGATGGGCTGCTGAGGCCCGGCCAGCGGGTCCCGTCGACTCGCGCCCTGGCACAGGAACTTGGCGTGTCGCGCCAGCCCGTGCTCACTGCTTACGACCAGTTACTGCATGAAGGCTATCTGGAGGGCCGGACAGGGTCAGGCACATTCGTAAGTGCCGCACTCCCGGACGATCTGCTGCGGTGCCTGACTCCGCAGGCAGATCGTGCGCCGCGCCGCGCCCTGCGCCCGCCCGCCGGCGACCGCAAGGCAGACGGCCTCGGAGCGTTTCGCATGAGTCTGCCCGCCCTCGACCGTTTTCCGCACACGGTATGGTCGAGGCTGGTCGCCCGGCACGCGCACGCTCTCTCGCACGCGCAAATGGCCTATGGCGATGCGGCAGGACTTCTGCCGTTGCGGCTCGCCATTGCGGAGCATCTCCGAACTGCGCGCGCGGTGAATTGCGAAGCCGAGCAGATCCTGATCGTGTCCGGTTCGCAGGCCGCGCTGCGTCTGATTGCGGCGGTTCTTCTCGAGCGCGGGCAGCGCGTAGCGGTCGAAGAGCCGTGTTATCCGGGCGCGCGAGCGGCGCTCGGCGCCGGCGGAGCTGAGCTGGTTGCCGTACCGGTGGACGAGGAAGGCATTTGCGCCTCGTCGCTGCAGAAACTCGGACGGAAAGTGCGGGCGGCGTACACGACTCCGTCGCACCAGTACCCGCTCGGAATCTCGATGAGCGCGGCGCGCCGGTTTGCGATGCTCGACTGGTCTTTCCGCCAGGACGCGTGGCTCATTGAGGACGACTACGACAGCGAATACCGGTATGTGAGCCGCCCGCTGGGCGCGCTGCAGGGAATGGATACGCACCAGCGCGTGGTATACATCGGCACGTTCAGCAAGGTGCTCTTTCCCGCGGTCCGCGTAGGTTACCTCGTCGTGCCGCTGTCGCTTCGGGAGCGCTTCGTCCGGGCGCGCGAGGCGTTCGATCTCTTTTCGCCGACGCTTTATCAGCTCGCGCTCGCCGAATTTCTGAGTGACGGACACTTCACCCGGCATCTTCGCCGCATGCGCGGCGTCTATCTCGAGCGTCGCAACGCGTTGCTCTCCGGGCTTGCCAGGCACTGTGCCGAGCATGTCAGCGTTTACAACGCCGACGCCGGCTTACATGTAGCCGTGCTGCTGACGCACGGCGCGAACGATGTGGACGTTGTGCAACGAATGGCGCAGCGCGGGCTGACGGCAACAGCCCTGTCCACGTGCTATAGCGGCGCGGGCAGGCAGAGCGGTCTGCTGCTCGGCTTTGGCGGATCGACCGAGCGCCGACTGCTGCAGGCCACCCGGACGCTCGGCGACGTACTGCAGGGTTCTGCGTACGTCGCCCGCAATGGCGGGCTCCTGCACGGCACTATCGGACGCATCGCGACTGAGTGAGGCTTTACTGAAAGCATGTGAGCGGTAACAATCGGGCCTGCCGCGAGGCTGAAGAATTCGCCGGTCCATAGACCCGGATTCCATCTCCCGCGAAATGGGGTATTCAATGATGCTGATCGAGAACTTCCGTCGTGCGACGGTCTCCGCCCTTTTGCTGGCCGTCGTGCTGGGCTCCTGCGGCGATTCCCGGGATTCCGTTGCGCCCGATGATTGGGGCGCCGCAAGCGGTGGGACCGCTTCGCAGTCCGCCGACAATCCCTGGCCCAGAATTGCTCCTGCTCCGCTCGACCCGGAGGTCGAGGCTTTCGTTGCGGATTTCCTTCGTCGCATGACCCTCGAGGAAAAGGTCGGCCAGGTCATCCAGGCCGAGCTGCGTTCCGTCACCCCCGACGACGTCCGGCGCTACCACCTGGGCTCCGTCCTGAACGGCGGCGGCTCGACCCCGAATAACGACAAGCACGCCTCGCTCGAAGACTGGGTCGAGTTCGCCGACGCGTTCTATGACGCCTCGATGGATACCTCCGACGGCAAGCTTGCGATTCCCATCCTGTGGGGATCGGATGCCGTGCACGGTCACAGCAATGTCTACGGAGCCACGATTTTTCCGCACAACATCGGCCTCGGCGCGGCGAACGATGCCGACCTGCTGCGCGAGATCGGCGCCGTCACGGCGATCGAAATGCTCGCCACCGGCCTCGACTGGACCTTCGCCCCGACTCTGGCCGTGGTGCGCGACGATCGCTGGGGTCGGACCTATGAGGGTTACTCGGAAGACCCGCGCATCGTCGCGGAGTACGCGAGAGCGATCATCGAAGGACTGCAGGGCGTGCCGGCCAGCGCGGAACACCTGGGTGAGGACAAGATTCTCGCAACGGCCAAGCATTATCTCGGCGACGGCGGCACCGACGGCGGGCGCGACCAGGGCAACAATATCGATTCGGAAGAGGATCTCGTGCGCATACACAGCGCCGGCTATCCACCCGCAATCGAGGCAGGCGTTCGCTCGATCATGGCGTCCTTCAACAGCTGGCACGGAAAGAAGCTGCACGGTCATCATTACCTGATGACGACCGCCCTGAAGGACTACATGGGTTTCAACGGCTTCGTCGTCGGTGACTGGAACGGGCACGGACAGGTGCGAGGTTGCAGCAACGACAACTGCGAACAGGCGTTCAACGCCGGAATGGACATGTTCATGGTTCCCGAAGACTTCCGCGCGTTGCACGGCAACCTCCTGGCGCAGGTGAAGGAAGGCACGATCAGCCAGGAGCGGCTCGACGATGCCGTCACCCGCATCCTGCGGGTCAAGAGACAGGCGGGTCTGTTCGAACGTGGCCGTCCCTCGTCGCGAAAGCACTCGGGCAGGCAGGAACACCTCGGTTCGGCCGCGCATCGCGAGGTGGCGAGGCGTGCCGTCCGGCAGTCCCTGGTCCTGTTGAAGAACAACGCATCCTTGTTGCCCCTTGCACCGACATCCCGGGTGCTGGTTGCGGGCGACGGGGCGGACAACATAGGCAAGCAAACCGGCGGCTGGACGCTGACCTGGCAGGGAACCGGCAATACCAACGACGACTTTCCCGGCGCGACTTCCGTCTATGCCGGCATTCGCGAAGCTGTCCAGGCGGCAGGTGGGGCGGTCGAACTGAACATAGAGGGACAGTACACCGGGCGTCCCGACGTCGCCGTTGTCGTGTTCGGCGAAGACCCGTACGCGGAGTTTCAGGGCGACGCGCCGAACATGCTGTACGAGACCGGCAACGGCCCCGATCTCGCATTGCTGCGTGCGCTGAAAGCCGACGGCATTCCGGTCGTCGCCGTATATCTGAGCGGCCGGCCGATGTGGGTCAATCCGCATCTGAACGCGTCCGATGCGTTCATCGCCGCGTGGCTCCCTGGCAGCGAAGGCGGCGGCATCGCGGACCTGTTGTTCCGTCAGGCGGATGGCGGGATGCCTTACGAGTTCACGGGCCGCCTGAGTTACTCCTGGCCGCGCACCGCCAACCAGACCGCCCTCAATGTCGGCGACGCCGACTATGATCCGCTGTTTGCCTACGGCTACGGTCTCACACTTGCCGAGGGCACCGATACGCCCGTTCTTTCTGAAGAGCCCGGGTTGGGCGAGTCGGATGCAGGATCGAGCGGAGCCTACTTCGCAAACGGGCGCGCGTTGAGCGGCTTTTCCGCGATGGTCGGCAGCGACCGCGACAACCTGTTCGTCGTCCAGGGGCTCGAAATGGCAAGCGAACAATTGTCCCCGTCGATGGTGATGGCCGATCGCGAAGTCCAGGGCGACTCGTCGATGCTGCAGTGGCGTCCCGGGGCGCCGGGCTATTTCGCAATCAGGGTTGACGGTCGACCGCTGGACCTTCAACGCGAGTCGAACGGTCACCTCTCGCTGTCGCTGCTGCTGAAAACGGCGCAAGCGCCAACGAAGCCCGTGCTGGCCGCCATGCGCGACGCCGGCGGCAATGCGGCGCAAATCGACGTGACGCCGCTGCTCGACGCGGACGACGACTGGCAACACTATCGCATCTCGTTGCGCTGCTTTGCCGAGCGTGGAGTGAACATGGAAGAAATAGCCGTGCCGCTGGAACTCTACACGACTGACGAAGCGGAGCTCGTGCTCGCGGAAGTGCGGCTCGCAACGGCGGCGGAGGGGGACGCGTTTTGTCCGCCGCAGCTGTAAGAGCCCGTCATTGCGGGCGACATGCGATCGTTGCGGTGGTCGCCCGCAATGGCGGGCTCCTGCAGCGCCTCCGCAGAGCTTCACTGGCAGGCACGGTCGCGATCCCATGAAAGGGCGCGCCCTCGTCGCGCTGACTGTGCTGGCTGCGTCCTTTCCATCGCACGCGGCAGAATTTGCCGGTGTGTTCGGTGACCGCATGGTCCTGCAACGCGATTACCCGATTGTCGTCTGGGGCACGGCCGCGCCGCGGGAAGAAGTGACCGTAACGATCGCCGATGCAGTCCGGACGGTACGGACCGATTCGTCCGGCCGCTTTAAGGTCGTCCTCCCTGCCATGCCGGCGGGCGGCTCCTACGAGTTGAAACTGCAGGGGGCGGACGGCCTGGTGCGGTTGCTCGAGGACGTTCTTCTCGGCGACCTGTGGCTGTGCTCCGGCCAGTCCAATATGGCGTATCCGTACGCCAGTTCGAGCGGAGACTACGGACAGGCGGTCGGCTCGCAGGAAACTATCCGCTTGTTCACGGTGGCCCGAGACAGTCATCCGCAGCCCCGACCGGAATTCACGCAAACGTCCGAGTGGCGCGTCGCCGATGCGCATTCCGTGCCGGAGTTTTCCGCTGTCTGCTTTTTCTTCGCACGGGAACTGCAGAAGTCGCACGACGTACCGCTCGGACTGATCCACTCATCCTGGGGAGGTTCGGCGATCCAGCCGTGGATGAGTACCGCCGCGCTAAGGCAGGCCGGGGGATACGACGCGCAACTCGAGTTGCTCGAGCGCTATTCCGTCGATGCAAAGGACGCGACGTCACGATTTGGCGCGAACTGGGAAGGCTGGTGGCGCCGGACCGTATCGTCATCGGATCTTCCCTGGGTTCTGGCAAAAGAACGCACCCCCGGCTGGAAAGCGGTACCGGCAATGCAGGACTGGAAGACGTTCGGCGATGCGGAGCTCGGGGATCACAACGGCATGCTGTGGTTTCGTAAGTCCTTCGAGTTGACGCCAGGGGAGGCGCAGCAGGGGGCGCTACTGTCGCTGGGCGGAATCGACGAGGTCGACGTCACCTGGATAAACGGGCGGTTCATCGGTACCGGGTTCGGCTGGGGCACGGAGAGAAGGTACGCGTTGCCGGACGACGTGCTGCGGGCAGGACAAAACTTCGTGGTGCTGAACGTGCTCAGCACCTGGGGTTCGGGCGGAATGCTCGGGCCGCGGGAAGAAATCCGGTTGACATTCGTCGACGGCGATTCCCATTCGCTGGGAGACGGCTGGGAATACCGGAGCGTGCCGACGGAACTCGGGCTGCCACCGCGCGCGCCGTGGGAATCCATCGGCGGCCTCGCGGGGCTGTTCAACGCCATGGTGGCCCCGCTCGAAGGCCTGCATCTGGCCGGCGCGCTCTGGTACCAGGGTGAGTCGAACACCGGCGATCCGGCGCCTTACGCCGATCTGCTGGAAGCAATGATCGGCGACTGGCGCCGCAGGTTCGGCGGATCGCTCTCATTCCTGGTCGTGCAATTGCCGAACTTCGGCGACCTTCCATCGGCGCCGTCGGAGTCCGGATGGGCGGCACTTCGTGATGCGCAGCGCCGTGTTGCGGTTGACGATCCGCTGACGGGTCTGGTCGTAACCCTGGATGCCGGCGACAGGTTCGATCTTCATCCTCCGAACAAGCTGATCGTCGGACAACGCGCGGCCGATGTTGCACGGGCGCTGGGTGGCGGAAAGGGGGGACTGGTGGATGGCCTGTCGCCGTCACTCGCCGTGCGTCGGGGGAACGACGTCATCGTCGAACTGGTTCCCGCAGAGGAGATGCTGTTCGTCGCAGGTAGCGACGAACCGGCGGCGTTCGAGCTGTGTACCGACGAACCGTCACGCTGCGAATACGCGAATGCCCGTCTCGAAACAAACAGGATCTACATCAGTGCGCCGGACGCCGGCAACGCGACACGGGTGCGGTACTGCTGGGCCGACGCACCGGTCTGCAACCTGTATGGCGTCTCGGGTTTGCCGGTCGGCTCCTTCGAGATCGCAATAACGCCGTAGGAGCCCGACCGCCATCCATGGCGGTCGGGCTCCTACCGAGTTATTGCGACACTTCGTCGAGGTAAGTCGCGACCCACACCAGCGGCGCGTTCCAGTTTATCGCCACCTCGTTCAGCGCGTACGCGCGTATGTCGTCGCGCCAGCAGGTCTGTGGTGCGCACCCGCCGTCGATCAGCTCCTTTGCAACCTCGTCGGCGGGACTCGTGGAGTTGGGGCCGCCGGACAGCGCGCCTGGAGGAGGCGGCGGCAGTTCGGCATCGGCGGACGGCGCCCAGAAGCGGTGATGCGGGTTTCGCATCGGACGCTCGCCGTATCCGCTGACGTAGGACCGGTCGAGCGGATTTCTGCCGAGGATGTAATCCATGGCATCGATCACGGCATCGCGGTATTCGTCGTCGCCGCTGAAGTCGTGCGCGAGCGCCAGCACCAGGGCTCGGTTCAGAATGTTGCTGTTGGAGCCCCAGGCATAGGCACTCGTCGCAAAAGGAATGTGGTAGCCGGAACGCTCGCGCTCAGCACCGAAGCGGTCCGCGGCGGCGATGATCCGTTTGCGCAATGCATCGACCTGTTGCTGCTCGAGCGAGCTCGGTATCAGGGCGAGCGAAATCAGTCCGAGCGGCGCCACGCGCGGCCAGGCGGGTTCCTGATTCATTGGCCGGGTGAAATACGGGGACTCGCGAAGCGCCTCGTCGTATGCGTTTCTGCCCGTGGTCACGAACAACTCGGCGGCCGCCCAGAAGAATTCATCGGCGACGTCGCTGTCGCCATAGGTCCCGCTGCCGCTGAAGTCAGCAATGAAGTAGACGGAGGGGTTTCGTACTGCCGCCGCGTACGCGCGTTCCGCGGCGGCCAGGCAGCGTTCTGCAAAATCCTCGTCGAGCGTTCTCCAGATGCGCGCGCATTGCGCCGCGGTGGCGGCCAGGTTCAGTGTGGCAGCAGTGGTAACCGGGTAAAGCACGCGGCGTTCGTCAGCGAGATGCGGCGGCGTGGGAACCGCCGTCCAGTTTTCGTCGCCGATCTTGTGGTGCGCCATGCCCGAGGCGTCGATGGTCGTGAACTCGAGGTCCGCCCGGTTGCGCTTCACGTCGACCGGAACCCGGGCGGCGGCTCCCGACGGCGCCTGCATTCGCAGCAGGAATTCCAGCTGGAACCGCACTTCATCCAGCAGGTCGTTGATGCCGTTCCCCGCCTCGGGTATCGACGTGTGTCCGTCGCTGAAGGCGTCGTTCTTTTCCAGGAGCTTCTGCCGTTCGTAGAGATTCAACAGCGTCCACACGGCAATGCCGCCGTTGACGACATATTTCCCGTGGTCGCCGGCGTCGTACCACCCGCCGCTGAGGTCGAGCGAATAGTCGCAGCCGGGCCAGCGATTACCGTGCCGGTCGACATCCGAACGGCAGGTGGCAACGTCGCGCTCGTGTCCGGCCGGCCTCGCCCATGCGTCTCCGCCGGCATGTTCCGCGTCGATCGGTACGCCGCTTCGATTGTGATAGAAGTACAGCAACGCGTCGTACTTGAGCTGACTGTACGGAGTTCTTTCGATAGCGAACGGATGACTTTCGACGCAACCGCTGCTCACCCGGAATCCATCTCCCCCGACGCGGAAATGACTGAAGTCGACGTGGTGTACGTGATCTCCGGAGACAGGATCGTCGCCGAAGACTCTGGTCCT
>Ga0299913_10002714_pt1 | contig 14129 bp, 9 predicted proteins | sample RVTome_9_FD_201360 | JGI IMG/M metagenome (GOLD analysis project Ga0299913, IMG submission 201360) | Soil microbial communities from uranium-contaminated site in the Upper Colorado River Basin, Wyoming, United States - RVT155D38 (version 2) ... | reverse complement strand
TAGGCGAACTCCTGCAGGTCGGAGTTCGAGCGCTCGAGCTCTGACGCGCGGCGCTCGAGCTCGGCCGCGACCGCGGAGAGCCGGTCCTCCGTCTCCTTGCGGCGGGTAATGTCCTGCACCTGCGCGATCCCGTACAGCAGGCGCCCGGAGGAGTCGTGCGCAATCGACGCGTTGTGCATCACCCACACCGTGCGCCCGTCGCCGCGCAGGTACCGCTTCTCGAGCTGGTAGTTGGGGATCTCTCCGCCCAGGAGGCCCTCGGCGAGCGGCCGCTCGACATCGGCATCGGCGGGGTGGGTGATGTCCTCGAGCCGGATCGAGCTCAGCTCCCGGCTCGCGTAACCCGTGATCTGGCACATGGAGTTGTTCACCTGCAGCAGCCGGCCGCGATCGTCCGCCTCGACGCCGAACAGCGCCATCCCGATCGGCGCGTCCTCGAACGCGCGCCGGAACGCCTCCTGGACCTCCCGCATCGCCTCCTCGGCGCGCTTGCGCTCCGTGCGGTCGCGCACGATCACGGAAGCGCCCACGATCGCGCGGCGCGAGTCGCGCATCGGCGAGACCGTCACCGAGACCGGCACCAGGCTCCCGTCGTTGCGGCGGTGCTCGGTCTCGAAGTCCTCCAGCCGCCGGCCCGCGAGCGCCTGCGCCAGCACGCTCCCCTCGTCGGCGCGAGCGGGCGGGATGAGCAGGTCGAGGGACTGGCCCAGCGCCTCGTCCACCCGGTATCCATAGAGGTCGCGCGCGCCGGGGTTCCAGCTCGTGATCTCGCCGTTCGGCGTGGTGGCGATGATCGCGTCGTGGGAGGACTCGACGATCTCGGCCAGGCGCCGCAGCATCTCCTCCGCCTGCTTTCGCTCCGAGATGTCGTGCAGGAACGCGTTGAACGTGTACCGCCCGCGCGAGCGGACGGCGCTCATCGTCATCTCGACCACGAACTCGTGCCCGTCGCGGCGCACGACGTCCCACTCCACCCGCTCGTCGAACAGGGACCCCTTGCCGGTCTCCATGAACCGCCGCAGGGCGCGGATGTGCGAGTTCCGCTGGCGGGCCGGGATCAGCGTCTCCGCGAAGCTGCGGCCGACGGCCTCGCGCTCCGCCCAGCCGAACATCTGCTCGGCCTGCGGGTTCCACGCGGTGATGCGCCCGGAGTCGTCCAGCGATACGAACGCGTCGTGAGCCGTGTCGACGATGCTGCGGAAGTGCTGCTCGGACTCGCGCAGCGCCTGCTCGGCGCGCTTTCGCTCCGTGATGTCGGTGGCGATCGCGCAGACCGCATACGGCTCTCCCGCAGGGTCGCGGAGCGGGAACTTCGCGGACAGGTACGTGTGTGGCCCGTCGGCGCGCTCCAGCACCTCCTCGACCTGCAGCGGGACGTGCTCGCGCATCACCCGCAGGTCGTTGGCGCGCATCGCGCCGGCCAGCTCGGCCGGGAAGAGCTCGGCGTCGGTGCGGCCGGTGGCGCGCTCGCGCTCGAGCCCGAACAGCATCTCGAAGCTGCGGTTGACGAGGGTGTAGCGGCCCTCGGTGTCCTTCACGGAGATCACCGCGGGGGTGTTGTCGATGATCGCCTGCACACGCTCGCGGCTCTCGTGCAGCGCCGCCTCGGCCTGCTTGCGCGCGGTCACGTCCTGCACCTGCAGGATCAGGTAGAGGGGGCGCTCCTGCGCGTCGCGGACGAGCGACACGGATGCGAGCGCCATCAGTTCCCCCTCGTCCGCGCGGCGCAGGCGCAGCTCCGCCTCGTAGCCGGGGAGCTCGCCGGCCAGCATCCAGGGCACGTAGCGCGAGTCCGTGTCCGCCCCGTCTCCGGGGACGACGATGTCCGCGACCATCGTGCCGATCAGCTCGTCGGAGGCGCGGCCGAGCAGCTCGCACAGGGCATGGTTCACGCGCAGGAAGCAGCCGGCCCGGTCCTGCTCGATGCTGACCAGCGCCATCCCGATCGGGGCGTGCTCGAACGCACCGCGGAAGCGCTCCTCCGCCTCGCGCACGACGGCGTCCGCGCGCCGCAGGTCGCTGACGTCGCGCAGCACCGCCGTGGTGTAGTGCGCGCCGTCGGCGGTCCAGCGCGAGAAGGTCGCCTCCAGGGGGATCCGCGCCCCGCCCGGCCGGCGGCCGGTGGCCGCGACCACCGTCCCATCCGGAAACTGGTCCGCGGGGAAGCGCTCGAGCAGGGTCTCGATCCGGGTCCCGATCAGCTCCTCCTGCGTGCGCCCGAGGATCCGCTCGGCGGCGCGGTTCACGTATGCGACCGTGCGAGTGTCGTCGACGGAGACGATCGCGTCCGCGGCCGATTCCGCCACGGCGCGGAAGTGCTCCTCGCTCAGGCGCAGCGCCTCCTCCGCGTGCTTGCGGGCGATCAGGGCGCCGACCTGGGCCGCGACCGCGGACACCAGCGCGACCAGGCGCTCGTCCTCGTCGCGCTCCTCGAACACGAAGAACTCGATCACCGCCACGACGTCCTCGTCCGCCGTCACCGGCACGGCCACGCCGCCGGCGAGCCCGACCGCCTCCGCGAAGTGCCCGCGCTCGAAGCCGGGCTCGGAGCGCACGTCACGGATCCAGACCGGCTGTGCCAGCTCCCATGCCTTGCCCGCGAGGCCGATGCCGGGCACGAACGAGAGCGCCTCCGTCACGCGGCGGAATGGCTCCAGCCCTGCGGCGGTCGCGTGCCAGGCCGGGCTGCAGACGAGCGTGCGCCCGTCGTCGCTTCTCACCCAGGCCTGGCCGATCGCCCAGCCCGTGCGCTCGCAGACGGCGCGCAGCACCATTCCGAGGGCTGCCTCGGCCGACTCCGCCCCCGCCACGCCGAGCGCAAGCTCGCGCGCGAGCGCAAGCTCGTCCTCCGTGCGCCGCCGCTCGGTGACGTCGCGCCCGACGCTGTAGACGAGCTCCAGGCCGGCGTGTGCGCGGGCGCTGAACTGGAACCAGCCGTAGGAGCCGCCCGCGGCGCGCAGCCGGGCCTCGAAGGAGGTCACGTCGTCCCCGCCCACGAGGCGGGCCAGCGCCTGCCGGGCGGGGTCGCGGTCGTCGGGATGGAGGATCTCCTCGAACGGCTGCCCGACGAGATCGCGGGGCGCCAGGCCCAGGAGGGCCTCGTGCGCGGGGTTCGCCCACCGCACGCGGCCGTCGAACCCGGTCACTCCCAGCAGGTCGGCGGAGAAGTCGAGCAGCAGGGCCCGCGCATGCTCCTCTGCGAGCGGAAACCCGCCCCCCGGGCCGGCGCCCGCGCCCTGCACAACGGCCTCCTGATCGGAGACGACTCCGAACGCGTGGCTCGCTGGGTTGTCGTCGAACGGATGGTGAGACACCTCGGTCTCGTCATTTGATCGACCGGGCGTGGCGTTTGCTCAAGCCGTCGCGCGAAGCGCGCAGCAGTTAGATCGTCCGACGGGCTGTGGCCGATCCGTCCCTGCGGGGTTTGGGGGTCCATCGACCCCCAAACCCCGCAACCATGCGGTCAGGCCCCACGGAGTCGGTCGGCAACCGCGCGGAGCGTTGCGACGACGTAGCGTGGTTCGAACTTCACCTGCGCGTGCGTGAAACGGAGCACGGTGAGGCCGGCGGCCGCGTGCGCCTGGTCGCGGAGTCGGTCGGTGCTCTGCTGGCCCGGTGTCCGGTGGTACGTGAGGCCGTCCGTCTCGACCACCAGCCCCAGCTCCGGCCAGTAGAAGTCGACCTTGAAGCCGTTCAGCCAGACCTGCGTCTGCGGAGCCGAGAGCCCCGCCTCCCCCGCGAGCGGCAGGAAGAGGCGCTCGAGATGCGATTCCGTGAGGACGAAGGTATGGCGGTCGAGGAGCTTCCGCAGCCGGCCCGCGCCGGGCCGCCGGCCCGATCCCGCCAACGTCGCCCGTAGAGCGTCCACGCGGACGAGCCGCCGGCTGTCGGCCTGGTTGACAGCTGCTTCGAGTTCCCCGGTCGACAAGCAGGTGGCAACGTCGATCAACGTGCAGATCGGCGTCGTGATGGGGATGCCATGCCGGCGGGTGATGTCGCCCGAACGGAGGAATGCGCGACGGTGGACGGTGATCCCGGGTCTGTTGGGTGCGGTCGCCGCGGGCACTCAGATCTCGACCTCGCCGCCCTCGCTGCCGATGGCCCAGGCCGCAAGTGCACTCGAGTGGCTGAGCGCCGCCCGAGGGCCGCAGCTCAACACCGCCGCCATCCACCGTCCGCTTTGGTCGAGCGCCGAGCGCCCCACCGCATACACCCCGCGATGCACCGGGTGCAGGCGTCTTCGCTCAACGCGATGCCTTATCGCCGCGTCGCTGAAGCCAAGGCGCAGGAGCTGGTCTCGCGTAACCACCCCATGCTGCTGATGCGCGAGGTCCCATGCCTGCAAGGTTTTGGTGGCCATGGCCACCAAAAGGCTTCAGCCATCGGTTGTTATGCGGGCCGGGTGGGGAAGCGACCCGGCCGCAGCGAGTTAAGCGGAGAGGGAGGGATTCGAACCCTCGAGGCAGGGATCTCCCGCCCACGCGATTTCCAGTCGCGCTCCTTAAGCCGCTCGGACACCTCTCCGGGCATGCCGAGCGCCGCGTCCAGCGGCGATCGGCGCCTAGCGTAGCAACGGCGATCGGCGCCGAACGGGGTGCTCACGCTCGCGGTGGCGGCAGACGATAAGTCGGCGGCCGGAGGGCCACCGGAAGCGATGCGGCCCGCCAGGCGGGCCGCGACAGCTTCGTCGATCGATGCTGCTCCTACAACAGGATGATCAGCAGAATGACGATCAGGAGCAGGGTTCCGAGACCGATGTACATGCGCTCACCTCCTTACCGCATCTGCCATACCCCGGCTGCCGGGACGGAAACCGGGCTGCGGTGCGGCGGTAGCCCCGCCTCAGCGGCGCAGCCGTACCCGCTGCTTCATCGTGCGGGAGTTGTCGGCCGCGTCGCTGAGTTTCACCGTCACACGCGCGCGGACCCGCGCCGCGCGCCGCAGCGCCCGCTTCAGCCTGCGGAGATCCGGTCGGGAGAACCGCAGCCGCAGGCGCACGGTCTCGCCGGCAGCAGCGCGAGCGGTCGCGGCCCGCGAGCGGACCCGCTTGCGAGCGCCCCGTACGCGCACCCGGGCGCGAGCTGTGACCCTGCCAGCCTCCGCTAGGCGCACGGACACGCGGAGGCGACCGACGTCCTGGCGGCGCGCGATCCGCAGGAGCAGTACCTCGACGCGGGAGTCGACCGGCGACGGCGACGGCGACGGCGCGCGGGCGGCCGGCGGGGGCGGCAGCGCGACGCGACGCACGGTCGGGTCGTGAGCAGACGCCAGATGGCCGTAGAACCTGCCGTCCACCGGCGTGAACAGGTCGCCCGCGAAGCCGTTCGCCGCGGACGCCTGCGCGGCGGCATCGGCGCGCACCTGTTCGATCACCTGCGCGGAGGTCATGTCCGAGCATGGGCCCGGGCGACCGGGCTCACCCATGCAGAGGGCGACCACGCCGGCGACGTGCGGCGCGGCGAAGCTGGTGCCCGTCCCCACCGGAGGATCGCCGGGCCGCGCCGTGGACTCGATGCAGACTCCCGGCGCCGCCAGCGTGTGGGCGGCCTCGGCCGGCTGCGTGGCGAAGTTCGAGAAGCTCGCGAAGGTGTCGTCCGCCTCGCCCGCGCCCCACTCGCACGGCTCGGGCCCGGCCCCGCCGGGCGCGCCGTCCGTGTCGGCAACGGCGGTCGCGGTCAGGACCTCGGGGTAGGAGCCGGGGATCGCGGACGCGACATCGCCTCCGTCGTTGCCCGCGGCGGCGGTGAAGACGAGCCCCGTCTGCGCGCCGCGGCAGACCGCGAGGTGCAGCGGGTCGGAGTCGCACGTGGAGGCCGCCTGGACCTGGCTGAAGCTCATGTTCACGACCCGGATGCCGAGCGCGTGGCCGTGCGCGGCGATCCAGTCGATCCCGCAGATGACCTGCGACGGCGTGCCGTAGCCCGACGAGTCGAGCACCTTCACGGCGTAGACCTCGGTCCCGGGAGCGACCCCGACCACGCCGTTCCCGTCGTTGCGGGCCCCGATCACCCCGGCCATCTGCGTGCCGTGGCCGTCGTCGTCGTCCGGCGGGCCCGCGCCGACGCAGTTCGGCCCGGCGCGCGCGACCAGGTCGGGATGGCCGAGATCGATCCCCGTGTCGAGGACCGCCACCGCGGCCGCGCTTGCGCTGTGCACGCCGGCCGGCCCGGCGGCGCCGATCCGGGCGACGCCGGCGGGCACCGTCTCTCCCGCCGCAAGCGGCACCCGCGCTGCATGCAGCGGACGGTCGGGCGCGACCAGCGCCACCTCGGGGTCGGCGCGCAGGGCCCGCGCCTCGCCGGAGGTGAGCCGGGCGGCGAAGCCGTCGATCGCGTGCCGGAAGCGGCGATCGCTGCGAAAGCCGTGCCGCCGCTCGCGCCCCGCGGTCTCCGCTCCGACCGGAAACGGCTCCTGCGGGCGCGTGTCGTACACGACGACGTACGGGCGCGCCGGGGCGGTGGCGACCGCCGCTGGAGGCCACAGGGCAGCGGCCAGCAGGCACACGCCCGCGATCGAACCAGTCGGCACACCCCTCATCAGGACCCGGAATCGACTGTACGCGATGCCCGCCGTCCGGCATACTCGCGCGCCGAGCGATGCACTTCGTCCACCACCTCCGGGTCCGCTACGCCGAGTGCGACATGCAGGGCCACGTCTTCAACGGCAACTACCTGACGTGGTTCGACACCGCGCACACCGAGTTGCTGCGGGAGGCATTCGGTCCCTACGAGAGGGTGGTCGAGACCGGCGTCGAGTTCGTGGTCGCGGAGGCGAACGTCCGCTACCTGGCCCCTGCCCGCTTCGATGACGAGCTCGGCGTGCATGTCGCACTCGAGGAGCCCGGGAACAGCTCGCTGGTCAGCCGCTTCGAGGTGCGCCGCGGAGACCAGCTGCTGACGGAGGGCATGCTGCGCCACGTGTGCGTCGACGCGCAGACCTTCGCGAAGGCGCCGTGGCCCGAGGAGCTGCGGGCGGCGTTCGCGCGCTACGTGCCCTGAGGCGCACCGCTCAGACCTCGGCGCCGATCAGAAGCCCGAGCTGGCGGGACTGCGCGACGAGCGTCCCGTCCTGCGACCACAGCTCGCCGTCCTCCTCGAAGAACCCGTCCCGCACGACGCGGTTGTGGAATCGGCCCAGCAGCAACCCGTCGGGGATCGGCAGCGGCGCCCGGAAGTGGATCGTGAGGTCGATCGTGGGCGCCGGCGCGAGCGCGCGCAGGCGCGGCCACGGCGCCGGGAACCAAGCGTCGGCGAGCACCGCGACCGCCGCGAGGTCGATCGGGCGCTCCTCGCGCAGCCCGAGCCAGCCCCCGACCTCGCCGTGCTCCGCGCTGCTGAACAGCCGCGGCCCGAACCGGTGCTGGAAGACCATCCGCTCCACGAACGGCGGCGGCAGCTGGTCGGGCACGTTGCGGCGCCCGGTCTCCATGCGCTCCTCGGGCGGCGGGACGTCGGGAATGGGCGCGTCGTCGAGCAGCGGCCCCTCCCACGCGGTCGAGAACGCTCCCAGGGCGAGCCCCATCAGCTTCCCGTCCTGCTCCAGCCGCCCGCTCACCGACGTGAGCGTGCGGCCCGCACGCTCGACCGTCGTGCGCACCGTGACCGGACCCTCGTGCGGCGGGCGCAGGAAGTGCATGGTGCAAGAGCGCGGCTGGCGCGCCGGGTCCGCGACCGCCTGCTCGAAGCCGGCCAGCATCAGCGCCATCACGTAGCCGCCCAGCGGCCCGCGCGGCGTCCACCACCCGCCCCGCACCTCGCCCTCCCAGACGCCGTCGCCCGCCGGGCGCAGCGCGATGTCCTCGTCGAAGCTCAAGGCCGCGGCACAATACCTGTCCGATTCTCAGTGTTCTCTCAAGCACCGGTTCTAGGGTGCGGCTCATGCCTCCCGGCTTCAACCGCCGCCGCGCGCTGGCCGCATTCGGATCGGTCGGCCTCGGGGCCGCGATCGCCGCATGTGGCGGTGACGGAGATGACCGCACGTCGATGGCGGTCGAGCCCGCCGGGCGCGCCGCCACCGACGTCGCGGAGCGTTTCGGCGACTCCTCGTCGTGCACGCTCGCGGTCGAGCAGACGGAGGGGCCGTACTACTTCGACGGGGACGCGATCCGCCGCGACATCCGCGAGGACCGCGAGGGAACGCGGCTGCGGCTCGCGGCACGCTTGCGCGACGCCGGGTCCTGCGAGCCGCTCGAGAACGCGGTCGTGGACGTCTGGCACTGCGACGCGCTCGGCGTGTACTCCGGCTTCGAGGAGGGGCAGGGCGAGCGCTGGCTGCGCGGCACCCAGGCGACGAACGCCGACGGGATCGTCGAGTTCCTGACCGTCTATCCGGGCTGGTACCCGGGGCGCACGCCGCACATCCACGCCAAGGTCCACGTCGACAACCGCAGCGTGCTCACGACGCAGTTCTACTTCGACGAGGACGTGACCGAGCGGGTGTACGCCCGGTCGCCCTACTCGAGCAGGGGCGGCCGCGACACGTTCAACGACGGCGACGGCATCTTCGACGAGCGGCTGGTGCTCGACCTCTCGCGCGACGGCGACGGGCAGCTCGGGCTGATCTCGCTCGACGTGCGCCCTGCCTGAGGCGGACGCCTCAGTCGAGTCTCGCCGGAAGGCCGAAGCGGCCGAAGGTGACGTCGAGCCGCTGCGGGTCGGCGGGCTCCTCGGGGTAGCGCTCGTATGCCTCCGGCGCCGTCGCCTCGGTCGAGCGCGCGATGAACGCCACCACGTCGCTGACCTCCGCGCCCCGCAGCGTGAGGACGTTGAGCGCGAACGGCAGGTAGGCCTGGTCGCGCTCGTCCCAGGCGTAGAAGGCGAGCGCGAGCTGCCCGTTCGCGCGGGTATGCACGGCGCGCCAGCGCCAGTCGCCCGACATCGACGAGCTCGCGGCCCACGTCGCGATGCCGTCGCGGCCGCTGTACCAGCTCGCGAGCGGGGGCATTGCGAAGGTCGAGTCCTCGGCCAGCATCGCGGTGAACGCCTCGACGTCGTTGCGCTCCCACGCGTCCACGTAGCGGGCGACCAGTTCCCTGACGCGCTCGTCGCCGAGCGTGCGCAGCGTCTCCTGCTGGGTCTGTTCCGGCACCCGCTCGTCGACGGCCGCCCGCGCCCGCTGCAGCGCGCTGTTGACCGAGGCGACCGACGTCTCGAGCGCGTCGGCCGTCTCCTGGGCGGAGAAGCCGAGCACCTCCCGCATGATCAGCACGGCACGCTGGTTGGGCGGCAGGTGCTGGAGCGCCGCCACGAACGCCAGCTCCACGCTCTCGCGCATCTCGACGCTTGCCTCGGGGGCCGCGTAGCCGTCCTCGAGGCCGACCATCTCGTCCGGGTACGGCTCGATCCACACGGACTCGGCGATCGGCTCGCCCGGCGGGTCGTGCCCGTCGCGGGCGGGCGAGTAGTCCACCGGCAGCACGCGCTTGGGCCGCTTCGCGATCGCGTTCAGGCAGGTGTTGGTGGCGATCGTGTAGAGCCAGGTACGCAGGGAGCTGCGTCGCTCGAAGCGGTCGAGCCCGCGCCAGGCGCGCAGCGTGGCCTCCTGGAGCGCGTCCTCGGCATCGTGCAGCGAGCCGAGCATCCGGTAGCAGTGCGCATGCAACTCACCGCGGTACGCGTCGATGAGGCTGCCGAAGGCTTGCTCGTCGCCGCTCCTGGACGCCTCGAGCAGCTGGCGCTCGTCGGTTGACGCACGGCTCGGGGCCACGCGTGAAGACTACGCCGTGGCGAGCCGGCCGGGGTCAGAGCTCGCGCCAGAAGGCGTCGACCAGCACGTTGTAGCGCTCGGGGACCTCCTGGAAGGGCTGGTGCGCCTCTCCCTCCATCAGCTCGAACCGGGCGCCGGGGATCGCCTCGGCGACCCGGCGGCCGAGCGAGGGGGGCGACACGAGGTCGTGCTCGCCCGCGATCACCAGGGTTGGCGCCCTGATCTCGGGTAGCCGGTCCAGGAGGTCGTGGTCCCGGAAGGCGTCGATCGCGCGCTGCATCGCCTCCGGCGGCTGCTGGTGCGGAAAGGCCATCGACTCCTCGATGATGCGGTCGACCGTGCCGTCGTCGTGGGCGCGCCGTGTGTAGACCCAGACCAGGAACGCGTCGTAGAAGGAGCGCTCGTCGGGCGCGCTGTCGATCATCCAGCGCCACGAGTCCGCCATCGCCTTGAAGTAGGCGTCCGACCGGCCCCAGGTGCTGCACAGGACCAGGCTCCGCACCACCCCCGGGTTGCGGAGCGCGAGGTGCTGCGCGATCACGCTGCCCATCGAGAACCCCATCACGTGCGCCGCCTCCACTCCGAGCGCGCGCAGGAGGGCCGCAGCGTCGTCCGCGAAGATCTCCAGCGACAGCGGCCCGGCGGGCAGCGGCACGCGCCCGGTCCCGCGGTTGTCGAAGGCGGTCACCGTGTAGCGGTCGCTGAGCCCCTCGAGCTGCGCTTCCCACGCCTCCGCGGGGTCGCCCAGCCCGGCGATCAGGAACACCTCCGGCCCATCGCCGCGGCGGTCGTAGTAGGTCTCGATCGCTCCCGTGGCGATGGTCGCGCCCATCGGGCAAGCATATGGGGCCCTAATCCTCAGCGGACGATCCGGAAGCTCGCCCGCTTGGGCTTCGACCGGTTGCCCGCCGTGTCCCTCGCGGTGATCGCGAGACGGTACCGGCCGCGCCGTAGGGCGCGCTTGCCGATGCGCCCGGTGAAGCGAACCGAGTTGCGCCCCTGCTTCCCGGAGCGCCGGAGCGTGCCCGTGCGTTGATAGCGAATGCACCTGCGCTTCTTGCCGAGGCTCGGCCTCGGCCTCACGCAGCGGCGGCCCACGCGACGGCCCCGCAGCACCCGCTCGATCCGCAGCGATACGGCCGCCTGCTCAGAGAGCGTGAACGAGATGGTCGCACCCTTTCGCCGGACGAGCCGTACCGGAGTCCGCCCCGGTCCGACAACGACGTTCCGCGGCGAGACCCTGGCCCTGGTCACGACCGGCACGGTCGTGTCGTCTCCCGCCGGGCCTCCCCCACCCCCGCCCCCATCGCCGCCGCCCGGCTCCACGATCCCGGTGATGCGGCCGATCTTGTTCGCGGTCTGCTCGGTGAACCAGAGCGTGTTCGAGGGGCCGGGCGTGATGTAGCGGGGACCTGCGTTCGCGGCCAGCCCGCCGACCTGACTCGTCACGCCCGCCGTCGTCACCCGGCCAATCGTGTTGTCCGCGAACTCCGCGTACCACAGCGCGCCATCGGGGCCGGCCGTGATGCCGAATGGGTCCAGTCCCAGGCTGGTGAAGCCGGTCGGCGACCCCGCGGTGGTGATGGTGCCGACGTCGTGCTTCTGCCCGGTGAACCACAGCTTGCCGTCAGGGCCCGCCACGATGTCCCAGGGCGTGCTGCCGGGGGCCAGGTCGAACGGGTCGGCCGCGCTCGCGTCGCCCTTGATGCGCACGATCTTGCCGTTCGCGAAGCACGTGACCCACATGTTGTCGTCGGGGCCCCTCGCGATGTTCCGCGGTCCGCAGCCCGCCCCCACCGAGACAGGCAGCCCGACCGCAGCCCCGGCCGTGGTCACGCGCTTCACGTCGTCGGCGCCCGCGTCGACGATCCACAGGTTGTCGTCCGGGCCGGCGGCGATCCCGCGCGGGCTGATGAGCCCAAGCCCGCCGTAGGCCGTGCCCCCGGTCGGGTTCGCGGGCGGCACCTCGGCAACGTTGTTGCCGCCGGTGAACCAGATGTTCCCGTCCGGGCCGACGGTGATGTGCTGGAGGCCGTTGACGGGCGTCCCGCCGAATTCGGGGGTGGTGAAGTCGGCGATCGCGGGCGGGTCGCCCGGGACGACCCTGCCGATCTTGGGTGCGTTCCCCTCCACGAACCAGAGGCTCCCGTCGGGCGCCTGGGTGATGTCCAGCGGCTGCCCGTCCGCGGTGGGGACGTCGAATTCGGTGACCGTCGGAGCCGCCGAGGCGGCCGGCACGGCGAGCCCGAGGGCGATCATGCCGATGAGGATCAGCAGGCCGGGGCGCGCCGGTCGCATCAGCGGGCGACGATCCTGAACGTCGCGCTGCGGCGGGTGCGGGAGCGGTTGCCGGCTGTATCCCGGGCGGTCACCGCCACCCTGTAGCGGCCGAGTCCGAGACGGCGCCCGCGCGTCAGGCGGCCCCGGAAGCGGAGCGTGTTGAGGCCGGCCTTGGCGTTGGGCCTCGTCAGCGACCCGGTGCTGCGGAAGCGTGTGCAGCGGGGGCGCCCGCGCCGCGCGCGGGTCGGCCGCAGGCAGCGGCGGCCCACGCGGCGGCCGGCGAGCGCCCGCTGGAAGGTGAGCGTGACCCGCGCGTTCTCGCTGAGGCGCCAGCGGATCCGGGTGCCGACGCGGGCGCGCGAGAAGCGCGGCAGTGCCGCTCCGCGCCGCCAGGTGCGCGGAGAGACGGTCACGCCCGTCACGTTGGGCCGCGTCGTGTCGCCGGCTCCCGGCTGCCCGCCGCCGGGCGGCTGCCCGACGTTCACGGTCACGGTCCCGCGCTGGGTGCCGAACGCGAGGCCGTCGCGAATTCTGACCTGAAACGAATCGGCGCCCGTGAAGTTCGCATTCGGCGTGTACGTCACAGTGGCGGGGCTGCCCTGCTGGACCTCGCCGACGGTTCCGTTCGCCGGCTGCGCATCGGCCGGGACGTCCACGATCACGGGGGTCTGCTCGTACACCGGGCCGGTGTCGGCGCAGCTCAGCGGAATCGTGACGGGGGAGTTGACGTTCACCGTGACCGTCTGGTCCTGGCACGCCGGCCGACCGTCGGGCGCCCAGTCGGGGTTGCCGTCAAAGCGCGCGGCCGTGTTCTCCAGCGTGATGAGGATGAGGGGGCCGTCCGCGTTCTCCATCACCAGGTCGCCGCTCGCAAACGTTCCCTGGACGTAGGCGATCTTTGTGCCGTCGGGTGACCAGGTGCAGTTGTAGCTGGCGACCCCGGAGGTGCCGGGGAGCTCCGTTTGCCCGCCCCCGTTCGCCAAGGACTTGATGACGCGGGCGGCGCCCGAGCCGAGGTCGCCGCGTGTGAAGCACATCTCGGTGGCGTCGGGCGAGATCGAGGGCTGGAACTCGCTGATGCCGGGGGCGGCCGCGACCGGCGATGCGGCCGCGCTCCCATCCGCGGGTTGCCGGACGATGTCCAGGGAGCCGGCCACAGCGAAGTTCCCCGTCCCGTAGAAGAGCGTCTGGGAGTCCGGGGTCCAGGCCGGCTTGTGCTCGTACGTTCCACCTGCGGTCGACGTGAAATCACTCGTGACGCCCGTCCCGACGTTGTGGATCTTGATGTTCAACTGGTTGCTGCCGTCGGTGTTCTCGCTGTCGAAGGCGATGCGCGTGCCGTCCGGAGACCAGGCGGGCCGGTCGTCGGTGACGTTGTTCGAGTTGGTGATGTTCTGCGGGAGCGCGACCGGGCTCGTGAGGTCGAGGACGAAGATGTCGAAGTTGGCCGTGGCGCCGTCCCCGGCCGCATATGCGATCTTCGTGCGGTCGGGCGACCACGTGGGATGGCGGTGCTGCACCGCCCCAGCCGTGGTGATCGCCCCGCCGGCCGATCCGCCGCCGGTCCCGCTGAGGATCGTGCGCAGGTAGAGCTTTGCGGTCGAGTCGCTCGCTTCGCCTCGCCCGCTCGCGAACACGATCCTGCCGTTGAAGCCGGAGAGCACGGCGTGCGCGGTCGCGGGCAACGCCAGGATCACGGCGAGTAACGCTGTGAGGGCGGCTGCGCGCCGCCGGGTGTTCCTACCCATCAGGATGCGAACCCATCCGAGCACCGGCGCGAGGGAAAGGAGCGATCACCGGCGCACGACCCTGAAGTTCAGTCGCTTCGGCTTGGAGGCGTTGCCGGCCGCGTCGGTCGCGGTGAGGGTCACGCGGTAGCGGGCAGCCCGCAGCCGGGAGCGGCCGATCTTGCCGGAGAACCGCTTGCGGTTCGCCTCCGTCCCGCCGGCCTGGGCGAAGGAGCCCGCCCGTACGAAACGGGTGCAGCGGCGGCGCTTGTGATTCCGCTTCGTCGCCGGGCGGCACTTTCCGCCCACCCTGCGACCCCGGGCCCGGCGGTCGACCCGGAAGACCACGCGCGCGGTCTCGGAAAGCCTGTAGCGGAAGGTCGTGCCTCGCTTCGCCCGGCGGGTCAACCGGGCCTC
>Ga0299913_10002713_pt1 | contig 14131 bp, 11 predicted proteins | sample RVTome_9_FD_201360 | JGI IMG/M metagenome (GOLD analysis project Ga0299913, IMG submission 201360) | Soil microbial communities from uranium-contaminated site in the Upper Colorado River Basin, Wyoming, United States - RVT155D38 (version 2) ... | reverse complement strand
CCCCTGTCCCCGTCTTAAGGCGAAAGCACGCTCAAGGGGAACAAAGATCAGGCAAACGAGGGCGAAATCTTTGACCAGCTCTACGAGGTTCACCGCGATCCCTCTTGTCTTGTCGTCGCTCTCTCTATAGGGCGCGATTAGCCGTCGGTGCAATTCGGCCCAGGTATCAGCAGACTCTTATGTTGCGACGGCCGATGCTACTGGCATAGTTTTAAGAAGTGACTTAAGCGTTTCGCTCCGGCGCCACGTTTACACGAAACAGCAAGATAATCAATATATACTGGCACATATTACTGCTGAGGGGCAGGCCGGTATGGCTGCAAGACACTGCGCTTCAAAATCATAAGCGGATTCTGGATTTCCTTGAACAAGTCACCGTTATCGCTCCCTACGTTTGGCTTATCGCGAGGCTGTGGCCAAGCGAACTGTCGGCGTCAAGTTGGTCTCCGCTCTTCCTGGTCGTATCCGAAGGTTTCGTCGTTGTCTTGCTGGTCGTTCGGAGGCGGACGGAGACCATATAGACGAGCAAGCGAGTTGGTTTATCGCCTTCGCCGCGACGTTTCTTGCCCTCCTTGTCGGAAAAGGCGGCGAGCCACTTTCCAACGCGGGCGGCGCGGCTGCCATGTTTCTCGGCATATTAACCCATCTTGGCGCGAGCTCAGCCTGTTCCGGAGCTTGGGCTGGCCCATAACAGCACCGGCGAAATTGCGCTCGCGAACAAGGACCTGTCTCTGGCGCACGATTTCTTTTCGGAAGCGGTGCGTCAGTTTCCGGTCTGCTTTGCCGAAGCCGAGCGGAATCTCGTCCGGGTACGCAATGCACGAGGCAAATGAGTTTCAGCCGTACCTTACTGAATCGTTTTCTGCACTTCGTTTGAATATTCGCTTTCCAGCCCTTGGGAATTCAGGGCTGTGGCCGCGAAATACCAGGCACCCTTGCTGAGGTTGTCGACGACCGCGGTCATCGTACCGGCGCCGGAAATTTCGAGCTGGTGATCGTATTGTCCCTGCACATTGCCGTAATAGATGCGGTAACCGGCGAGGTCGGTCAGGGGAGTCCCGTCAATGTTCGTATCCGGTGCGGCCCAGGTCAGCGTGGCCGTACCATTGGTCGTCTGGACCACAGCGATGGAGAATGTCCCGGTCGAGGCGCTTGCCGTCCCGTCGGACACGCTGATGCGAATGTTCTCGTACACCCCGACGTTCGCGTCACCGGGTATGCCGTGCAGCCTGCCTGACGTTGCATTGAACGCGGCCCAGACGGGTAGATTGGCGACGCTGAACTGCAGGCTATCATTGTCGGCATCGGAGGCATTCGGTGTAAAGCTGTAAGTTTCCGTTGCAATCACCTCGCCAGCCGGTGACCCGCTGATCACGGGCGGCGAATTGGCCGGTGCGTCACCGACAGACAGGCTGAAAGGAGACAGCGACGCCGAGTCCTTGCCGTCTGAAACGCTGATTACGATGTTGCTCGTGACGTTGCCGGCGTCGCTGTCCGCCGGATAACCGGAGAGATACCCTCTCGCGGTATCGAATGCCGCCCATGACGGCTTGTTGTTGATCGAGAATTTCAGCGTATCGCCGTCCCGGTCGCTCGCAGTCGCCTGGAAGGAATAAAATTGTTCGACCTCTGCAACGCTCGACGGCGTACCGTCAATCGTCGGGGGCTTGTTGGGTTTGCCTCTTCCAGACGCTTCTCCAGGCTTTACGCCGCTGTCCGCCCAACGCGGAGCCGCGAATCCGTCGGTTTGTGCGAGTGACAGTGAAGCTGCAAAGAAAACGAGAAAGTATTTGCGGGCAGAGGACTCTAGGCGTTGCATTCCGGTACATCTCCAGCTAGCGACCAGTGGCCGGCATGTCGCCTTCGGAGATCACGGTTAGCAACCGCATAACGGGGCAGCGCGGATAAGACAGCTCGGATAGGAGAGCACAAGCAGTCTTGCGGCGACCCCGCTGCCATAGGTATTACCTTTAGGCCGGTGGCTTTGCGTCCCCGCCTTTCGACGAGTTTGCCTTTCACATCAATGCGACTTTCAGTCGCGAACACGTTTTACCAATAAAGCCCTGCTGTGGAACTTGCGCTAAATGTCGGGTGAGGTCGGTCGTGCAGTGGCTTAAGGTTATGGGACTTTTTATGCTGTCGACGCCGGTGTTACAACCGGCAGTGAACATAATGCAGGCGTGCTGGGGGCAATTTTTGTGTTTCGTGACGGCCGTCACAAAACCGGTTGTTGCGGTTGCGTGCGAGTTTCGCACCCGCCCGAGCGGCACGCTCTTATTTGCCGAGGACGTAGAGTTGCCACAGATCCTTGCGGGTCATATGCAGGAACGGGCGCATCGCAAGGAGGCCGGTTTTGCCGATGCTCTTTTCCAGATAATCCAGTTCGGTGAATTTCTCCTGCGTACGCTCACCGACACTGACATCCAGGCCGTTCTCGCGCATCAGGAGCACACCTTTTGCCCGCAGCGCCAGTTCAGTGTACAGACGCAGGTAACAGAGCATGTCCACGACCACATGGCCTTCGAACCTGGACTTCAGGTCGTGCAGGTAGCGGCCTGTTTTCGTTTCGGCGAATTCGCCGGCATTGATCTGCCGCAACAGCAGCGCGTCGGCATCAAAATCGAGCTCGAGCCATTCGTGCATATGCTCGGCGCTCTTCCTGAAAACCAGGTAAAGCACCGGCGGCAACAGGGCCAGGATAGTCGCGGTCATCAAAAATGGTGGCAGAACGAAGTGATTGAACAGCGAGTGCAGCACGATTGCCGCTGCAAGACCCGGTAGATAGCGAAGCGGATTGACCTTCATATTCCGCTCAGTAAGTGTTTGCGAGACGATCGCAAAAATCGCCGTAACGCCGCCGTGCATGATCGCGGTGCCGAAGCCGCGAACGATCCAGGTGGCAACATTCGCGTTACCGGCTGAATACAGATAATAGATGTTCTCGACGACTCCGAACCCGGCGCCGACGGCAAAGCCCATGATGGCGCCGTCGACGAGAAATCCGATGCGGTGGCTGCGGAACAGGTAGACGATGAGCAGCGCTTTCATCGTCTCCTCGGTCACCGGAGATACGTAGCGTGTAAAACCGATGAAGTCCATGCCGGAACGCTGCAGCAGGAAGCCGTGCAAAAAATAGCCGACGACGGGCAGCAATGCTCCGGCCAGGATCACCCAAAGCACCGCCCGGAACCCGACCAGCTTGTAGCTGTCGAGGTACACGAGCGCGACCAGGAAAATGAGCACCGGCAGCAGCGCTACCGGCGCCCTTATCAGGAATTCTGCATACACGATGGAGCGTCCGTCCGCGCCGGGATAAAGCTGCATCCTGCCGGAAGCCGCGTCCGCTTCACAATATCTTGAGCGAAATCATCCACTCGTCGTCGCGACGGTCGCCGTCTTCGTAACCCGCAGCGTAGCCCACGGAGAAGGTCATCGGGAGGCGGTGCGCCAGAGTAAAGTTGAGATCGAGCTGCATGCCCATGGTCGTGACCGTGCGCTCGAACGTCTCGCCGGGATCGGCCACGAGCGCCCCGAAAAACAGCGCAGGCCGTATATGGCTGAGGAACAGGCTCGGTTTGCCGACTTCGCGGAAACGGATCGGCGGCAGGTTCCATTCCGCGATCGACTTTACGAAATCGGTCGCAATGATCTCGTCTATCTCGAATCCCGGGAAGCTGTCGAATTCCCGATAGCGTTTGACTTCGCCGTCGTCCACGTAGTTGTTGCCGAACCCGCCGAAGTAGAAGTTGCCCAGCGGGTCGGCACGCTCGCCATTGCTGGTGCCTGCCGCGTTGTAAAACCAGATTGACGAGTGCCTCCAGGGCAGCGGAAAGCCGAAGTCCAGTCCCATGTGCGGCTTCACGACGGTGTCGAAGTCGGAATCGTCCGCCGACAGCACAATGTCCCAGCGCAGGCCTTTTTCGTGATCGACCGCGCCGATAGACTCACGCGTATGCGAGTAGTGGAGCCCGAGGTCCAGAGACAGGATGTCCTCGATTGCCTCTGCGGATACGTTCTGGTTACCGGGCAGCGTGTCCAGCCCGGTGTAGTACGAGATTTCGCTGGAGAAGCCGAGGCGCCTCGGCTCGTCCAGAATCAGCGCCCGGTCGTAGCCCACGGTATAGGCATCGCCCTTGCGACTCCGCTCGGTCGGTCCGAACAGGTCATAGAAGTCCGCGCCGTTGTGGCGGTAGTTGGCGTACCAGTTCAGCGCCTTGTACTCCAGCCCGAGATGCAGCCGCTCGTTCGACGGAAGGTCGCTGCCCACGGAGTAGCTGGTGGTCAGCCCGAACCTGTGAAATTGGGCGGGATCAGTGAACTGAAGAGACCAGCCGAGCGCCTCGCTGGACCGGTATCCCTCGATTACCGGATATCCGGACTCGTAGCCGAGTTCGCGGTACGGCCGGTACTTGCCGCGGTGGAGAATCAGGTCTTCCTGTTTGAAGTCGCCAAGGGATGGCACAACGTTCCAGTCCTTGACGACAGGATGATTTTTCGCGATCTCCGCGCCGAGAAACGTGATGGCGCTGAGGTCCTCCAGCGGTTCCGGCTCGATCAGCGTCGGCACGAAGCCCTGCCCCGTGTACTCGAATGCCATCAGTGAGCCGTCCTGCAGCGGCACGGGACGGAACAGCCCGGTCTCTGCATTGCTGACCGCCTCGAGTTCGCCGGTCTCGATCTCGAAGCGGAAGATATTGGATACACCTGTGTAGTAAGAGCTGCCGTAGACGAAGCTGGAGTCGGGTGAGAACACGAATCCCTCCGGCACCGCGGGCGAGAAATCGAACTCGGCTATCGGAGCCGCCTCGCCCTGCTGCAGGTCCGCAGTTCTGAAGATCCTCAGATACTGTCCGCCGTCGATCTCTCCGATCGATGCGGAGAGCAGCTTACCGTCTGCGGAGATGTCCATCTCGGAAGCCACCTGGCCGTAGGGCCAGTCATACACCAGATTCCATTCCTGGTAGGGATACGGAATCCGCACCAGAGACACGTACCCGTTAAGATGCCGGAGACCCCATATGGAGCGATCGGTGGGGTTGTAGACGATGTCGCCGATCCGGGCATCCTTGAGCAGCATGCGTTTTTTGCCGGTGTCGACGTTGACGGCCATCAGATCGCGATACGCAAGGTTGTCCGCCGTATAGAAAAAGGTCCTGCTGTCCGCATCCCAGGCGGACGAGGTGACGCGATATGTCATCGGGCCCTTTATTTCCGCGACTCGGCGGAGGTTGCCACCGTCGAGGGGAAGCACGCCCACATGGGCAACTACGCCCGGGTAGCGGAAGGCGCCGATCATCTCGTTTCTTTCCTCGTCCACGAACGAGCGCGAGATGGACCCCAACGTCCGCGACGTCAACGGGCTGGTCTGCGTTAGCGGCTGCCGCCGGACGGATTCGAGATTTGCCGTCTGGAATTCGTGCTCGAACGCGATCCAGTCATTCCAGACGTCCTCGAGAGGTTTTTCGAAAACCTTGAGGAACTGTTTCGAGTAATAGCGCTCACTGTCGTCTCCCCTCTGAAGCCACTCGATCACGTGCTGCGGCGAATATTTCAGCGCCAGGTAGCTCATGAAGCGGGTCCCGTAGAGATAGGCATTGACCCCGGCCTGGAAATCGACGCTGACGCCCTCGGAGACGATGCCGAGATTGCTGTAGAAGTAGGCGTCGTCCCGCACCATCGCGCGGAAGACCATCTCGTCGTAGGCGCCCTGGGCGCGCCCGATCCCCCCCGACATCCATGTTTCCATGAATACTGCGGCACCCTCGAAGTACCACCGCGGCGAACTGAGGCGTGGAATTGTGAGGTAGTTGTAGAGAATGGATTCCGGGTGTCGGTCGGTCTGGCGCGGCTTTCCGCTGAAGAAACTCCGCCACCGCCTGTCCTGGGCATTCGCGACGTCCATGTTGGCCACATGAACCAGCTCGTGGTTCATGATCATGAATATCCTCTCACTGCTCGGCAAGGTTTCGAGGGTGCGGCTGGCCGGGGCGATATAGACGTAAATTCCGTTGTAGGGAGAGCCGATCGCTCCCGCGTTTCCGTAGTCGGTCAGGTCCGTGAGGATGACCGTCGATTTCTCGTAGGGATGCCAGCCGAAAATCTGCTTCTGGAACGCCAGAGAATTATGGAAATTGCGAACGATATGGGGAATCAGGTGCGTCTGGAACGGATCGAAATAGAGCAGTCGGAGGTCCTCCGACTCTACTACGTCCATTTCGAACGGCCCCGCGTCCGCGCGGCCGGCGAGCGAACATGCCGCGATCAGCAAATAGATGAATCTGGCGCGAATGCCGGCGTCCCCCGACCAGCCCGTGGTCATTCCGGTTTAAGGCACCGCCGGTGCTTCCTTGCGCAAGCCCGGCGTTGTTTTGCTTCCCGATACTACTCCACGCCATCCGCGGCGCAAGCCCGCCTGCTGATCAGCAGGCGGGCTTATCTCGAGCGAACGGCGATGGTTCGGTCCTAATTCCTGGCGCGCCCGGCATCGCTTTGGTTAAAGCTCTGCATGGCGTCGTTCTGCAGCGCCTGGCGGAATGCTGCATTGTTGAGCGCCAGACGGAATGCCTCGTTGTTGAGTGCCATGCGGAACGCATCGTTGCGCAGCGCCAGGCGGAACGCGTCGTTATTCAGCGCTTCGCGAAACGCGTCGTTGTTGAGCGACTCGCGGAAAGCTTCGTTGCTGAGCGACTCACGGAAGGCTTCATTGTTGAGCGACATGCGGAAGGCTTCGTTGTTGAGTGACATGCGAAAAGCTTCGTTGTTGAGTGACTCGCGGAAGGATGCGTTATTCAGTGACTCGCGGAACGCCTCGTTGCTGAGCGCCAGGCGGAACGCCTCGTTGTCGAGTGACGCTCTGAATGCCTCATTGTTGAGCGATTGCCGGAACTCAGCGTTGTTGAGTGACTCTCGAAGTGCATCGTTGTTGAGTGACTCGCGGAATGCTTCGTTGTTGAGTGACTGACGAAACGCCTCATTGCTGAGCGCCAGGCGGAACGCGTCGTTATTGAGTGACTGCCTGAATGCTTCGTTGTTGAGTGCTTCGCGGAACGCTGCATTGCCGAGCGCCAGGCGGAACGCGTCGTTGTTGAGTGATTGCCTGAACGCCTCGTTGTTGAGCGATTGCCGGAATGCTTCGTTGCTCAGCGCCTGCGCGAAATCCGCATCGCTGATGATCCGCTGGTAGATGTCGGTTTGCATTACCCGCGCCACGCTCTCGTCACCGAGAGTAACGTCGTCACTGGATATCTGCTGGCCACGATAACGTTCGGCCGGCACAACCGTGCCGGACATATCGTCGCTCGGGGTCGGATACTTCACGCCGAAATAAGCGACCACGCCGATCACCACCGCAAAGACGGCTACGATCGCTGTTATTCGGGACTTGTTTTCGTTAACGCTAGTCATCGCCCTGCTCCTTACTGTTTATCAATGCGTCTTCCAGATGAAAGACGCTTTCTTTTGTTTACCAGGCTGGTGTCAGCGAAGCCCGCTGCAACAGCTTCCCATCGCTTGAAAACTCAAGCTCGATCTTCTCCGTTACTTCACTCGCCGTGTCGTCGACACGGCGTAAAAGCGCGGTCAATTGCCGCCGGCCACGAGCCCGTACGCGCAGCGTCTGACCGGCAATCTCGATGAACTCGGGTGCGTTCTCGTTCTGCGCGAGTGCGTCGAGACGGGCGCCGGCGGCAGCAAAACGCACCGCGATGTCGACCGGGCTGTGGGCATCGACCTGGATGTCGAGCAACAAAGCGCCGTTTCGGCGCTCCAGCAATACCCGGCTTTCCAGCCCGTCCGCACGAAACGCGTAGCTGTCGAGGATGTCTGCCGCCGTTCGGTCGCGGTCCGGGGCTATCGTTCCGACCAGTTCCGAAATGTCTGCCGTCTCGCCAAACTCCGGCTGGCTCTCGATAAGGGCAGCCGCCAGCACCGCGCCGGCTATTGTCGCCATACCGTAGCGCAGCACAGTGAAAGTCGCGGGATGACGCAGCCAGCCGAAGAGGGGCTGCCTCGTCTTTGCCGCCGGCAGTGACACGGCGCCGAGCACGCGGCTGTGCAGAGTCTCGGGCGGATCCAGTTCCGGCAGCCTGCTCAGAATCGATTGGATGCGGCCGAGGTCGGATTGGAAACGGCGCGCCTCCGGCGAGGCGGCCAGCAGCCGATCCAGCTCGACGCGTTCGTCATTGTTCAATTCGCCGTCCGCCGCGGCGCTGACCAGCTCGAGGATGCGCTCGTCGCTCATTCCTCGAACATCCCGTGCTGTTGGAGGCGGTTCTTCAACTGCTGCCGCGCGGTGAACAGTCGCGACTTGACGGTCTTCTCTGGCAGTTTCAGGATTTCGCCGATCTGGCGATAGCTGCATTCGGTGAAGTAGCGCAACACGATCACTGTCCTGTGGTCCTCATGAATTTCCATCAATACCGCTTGCACGTCGCTACGGAGCTGGGAGGCCGCGGCGCTGTCCTCGGATACGTTCCTGTCGGGGTACGGCGGCTCGTCCAGCGGTTCATGCTTGCTGCGACGATTGATCTGGTCGATGGCTTCATTCAATGCGATCCGGTATATCCAACTGAACAGTCTGTAGTCAGGGTTGAATCGATTTATATTCTCGAAGATCTTCATGAAGGCAGTCTGGGTTACGTCCGCCGCCTCATCCACGTTGCCCAACATGCGGTAAGCTGCGTTGTAGACCGGCTTCTCGAAGTGTCTTACCAGTGTATCCAGTGCCTTTCTGTCGCCTTGCTGGCAATCCCTTACCAGCGCAATCTCCCGATCCTTATCCATAAATACTGCGCAGCCGGGGAAAAGTTGGCAGGAGGAGCGAAAAATCGTTCATGGCCGCAGCGCCTCGGCGTCCGGGCGGCCGACACACCGGCTCATCGTCCCGAATCCGCGAGTTCGATCTCGAACAGCTTGTCAAAGCCCGAATAGGTGAAGATGTCGTTGATATGCCGGTTGACATTGACCAGCTTGAGTCCGCGTCCGGCGCCCATCAGGCGTTTGTGCGTGCGGAGCAGCACGCCCAGGCCGGCGCTCGAGATGTACTCAAGCGCGCCCATGTCCACCACGCATTGCTCCGATACACGGTCCAGAAACTCCTGAGCGCGCGGCGCCTGGGCGGCATCGAGCCGGCCTTCCATCAGCACCGTGCCTGCATCGTCAAACGCTATCTGGAACATGGTCCTGTTTCCGGTCGGCGATAAAAGTGATCTTGCTGGTTCGATTCCGGTACTCGTAGTGGACGGAATCGGCCATCTTCATGACCAGATAGAGGCCCAGGCCCCCGGTCGTCCGCTGCTCCAGCGGCGCGTCCACATCCACGGCCTCTGCTTCCCGCGGGTCGAATCGCTCCACGTTGTAATCCGTAAGACTGACCTTGACCCCATGTTCGTGGGGACCCATCGCGATCAGGATGTCGGCGTCGGTCTCGGTGTTGTAGGTCACCATGTTGACGAACAGCTCCTCGACGCAGAGATCGACGACGTATCGCATCGAGGCATCGATGTTCTCCTGTGCGAAGAATCGGTCCGTGAACGTGACGATGCTCCTGAGTTCATCGAGGTGCCGCCCGAACTTCTTTTCCATTATTTTGCTCCCGCGCCGGTTTGCATTTACTACGGCAGACGTTTGATGAGCACCAGCGTTATGTCGTCGGCCTGTGGCACGCCGCTGCCGAAAGCGAATGCCGCCTCGACGAGCTGACGGCCGAGGACGGCCATCGGCAGCCGGTGCGCGTCTCGCATCACTCTCGCGACGCCTTCCTCGCCGAAGTGCGATCCGTCCGGCGCCGCGTACTCGTAAATGCCGTCCGAGATCAGTGCGAGGACGTCGCCAGGCTCGAGTGCGAGCCGGCGCGCCGGGGTGGTGTCGCCCAGATCCATGATTCCCAAGGGAAAGCTGGTCGGCTTGTGCCACTCGCATCTGCTGTCCGCGGCACGAAAGTGCAGGATCGGTCCCTGGCCACCGGAGTGGAATTCCACTTCGTGCTCGACCGGATCCAGGAAGCCCATGAAGGCGGTGATGAAACGGTCGTCCGGAAGGTCTTCGTTGAGCTGGTTGTTGACGTGCATGTATGCGCTGTCGAGGTCCGTGCCGCAGCGAAAGGCGACCCGCAGCATAGCCTGCATTTGTGTGGCCGACAGCGCCGGCCCGAAGCCGTGTCCGGTTGCATCCCCCAGCAGCATGAAAAGCTTCCCGTTGAGCAGGGCGAGGTCGAAAAGATCGCCCCCGGTATGGTCCGTCGGCAGAAATCCGCCATGCAGATCGTATCCCGGGACTTCCGGCATGATCCCGGGCAGGGTGCTCATCTGTATCTCCCTCGCCACGGCAACTTCCTGCTGCAGGATTGCATTGGCGAGCAGCTCGTCGGTCATCCGGGAGTGCTGTATTGCTATGGCTGCCTGTGCCGCCAGCGCGGGCGCGATCCATTCGTCGTGCCGGTCGAACTGACCGGGATGGGCGCCGAGCCATTGCATTACGCCGAGCAGGGAATTGTCGCTGCCGATGATCGGCACGCTGAGGAGCGAGCGGATCTCGAAAGGGCCTGCTGGGAGGGGCGAGGCTTTGAAACGCTCGTCATTACGGCAGTCCGTAACGTTCGTGATGCGGAGACTCGCGCCGCACTCGCCGGCCAGTCCCTCGCCGGGCAGGAGCCGTGCCGGCTCATCGGCCGATGGCACGACCATCATGAGTTCGCCCGCTAGCCCCTCCCGCAACCACAGGACGCCGCTTTCGGCGACGATCGCGACCTTGCCGACCTCGATGATTTCACGCAGGAGCTTTGGCAACGCCTCCGGCGCCGCAAGCCGGTACATGATCTCGAGGATTTTTACCAGCGACTCTTGCGTGATCTCGTTCGGATTCTGTTGGTGCAGAGGAACGGACAGAACTCTCGCCCCCTATGACGCTCGTTTTAGTTTTATAGAAGCGCAGACACCGCCCGGTATCCGCACGTGGCCACCCGTCGGAATCATGGCACAGATTGCCCCATAAAGGACAGAAATCGTACGGCGGGCGGGGCTCCATCGGCAGCCCAGGAGCCGCCGTGCGGACGATTCCAACGCTCATGCACTGCCCGGACGGCGGCCTCCTGAAGGCGCCAGTCGACCGGCCCGAGCCTCAACGCACGATCAGGCTCCGCGGGGCCGCAGTGAGAAATTCGCAGCACGTTGCCGTAACGACAACCGTGTCCGACAGGAAGGCATCTCCCTGACCGGTGCGCATGAGCCAGGACATCAGGTGGAACGCCATGCCTTGCTCGATGACCATGTCGGAGCCCTTGCGCAATCCCCGCGGCACGCCGGAGCCCGACCAGCTCGGAGGAAAGCCGATGCCGACCAGATAGCCGCAGTGGTGCCGGTGGTAATGATCGAGGCCGGCTTTATCGATGCATTTCTTCCAGGCCTGGTATACGGAATCGGCGGTGACGCCGGGCTTGATCGCGTCGGCCGCCGCGAGCTGCGCCTCGATGCAGATCTCGCTGGTCCGCTGCGAGCCGGCCAGGGCTTCGCCGATGTGCACCAGGCGACCGACCGGCGCGTGATAGCGCCAGTAGCAACCCGACATCTCGAGAAACAACAGATCTCTGGCCGACAGATTTTCACTGTCCCAGGTGCCGTGCTCGTGATCCAGCGTGCGCGTCGAACGAATGAGGGGTACGAACGCGGGGTAGGTGCCACCGCGCTGGATCATGGTGTGATAGATGATCGCGGCGACGTCGCGGTTGGGGACGCCGGGCCCGGCCATCGCGATGCCCGACATCACCATGGCGTCGGAAATTTCCGCTGCTTTTCGCGTGCATTCCAGTTCCGCGGGCGACTGAACGATGCGGCAATCGTTGATCACGTCGCCGGCGTCGGACCAGCGAATGTCCGGCATCCTGGTAACAAATCCTTCGGCGGTTTTGTAAGGCAAAAACGAGCTGTTCTTTTCGAAGGCTACCCTGGCGGAGGTCAGCCCGAGGTCTTGCAGCGCCTGGCAGGTGACCGCCACCGGCGCCGAGAAGTCCGGATCCCTTTCGTCGTTGGAGTGAATGGAAACGCCCAGACTCATGGAGGAGGGTCTCAAACCGGCGCCTTCCGGCTCGCTCGTCGGAGTCGAGAAGGCGATGTCTTTCTCGCGGTCGGTCGGTTGCGGCAGCGGATCTATGCCGTCGGAGTATGGGTAAAACCTGACCTTGGGCACGACCATGTCGCGGGTGATCGCTTTTTCCATCGCGCGCATGATCAGCACGGGCTCCTTTTCCAGCGGCAGGATCAGCGACGTATACGCGAAATAGCCCTGATGGTTGAGCCCGGTCAGATAGTAAATGTTTTCCGGGTTCGTGATGATGACGGCGTCCAGCCGTTGCTCGGCGATGGTTCTGCGCACGCGAGCGATGCGTTCATCGAACTCCTCATCCGAAAAAAAACGCATTCCATCCTGGTTGGACGGCTCCAAGCTTCCCTTCTGCCCGATACCTGCAAACGCTGCGGTTTTCTCTACACTTTTCATTCGGTATTCTGCCTTGTCATTTTGCTACCAGATCTGCGATCACTCTCGACAGGAAGGTCCGACACTCATCCATTGCCTGCAGCGATACATTTTCGTTCGGCTGGTGCGCCTGTTCGAGCAATCCCGGTCCACAGATGACCGCGGGGATGCCTGCCTGCTGGTACAGGCCGCCCTCAGTTACAAACGGAGCCGTAGTTACCAGTGGTTCGGGCGGTTGGATGTACTGCTTGAGATGCTCGACCACGCCCCGGTTTTTTCCGGCCAGCATAGCAGGCACTGCTGCCGCAACCTGCGTTTGTACGGAAATACCTCGCATCTGTGACTTTATTTCATCGCTCAAGCGGTTCAGCTCGCCGTGAATTAGCGACGGGTCCTGAGCTGGCAAGTGGCGAAACTCCCATTGCAGCTCGCAGAACTCGGAGATGATGTTGACCGCTTCGCCGCCCTTGATGACGCCAATGTTGAACGTGGTGACCGGTGGGTTGAATTCCTCATCGCGGTCCTGCGGCAGTGCTTCGCCGATCCTGCTCACATATCGCGCGGCGAATTCGATGGCGCTTGCGCCCAGATCGGGACGACTCGAATGGCCGGGTTTGCCCCGCACCCGCGTGACCATCTGCTGAATGCCCTTGTGAGCCGTCACAAGCTGCATCCCGGTGGGTTCGCCGATCAGCACGAACTCCGGCTTCATCGGCATCGCCTGCAGTCTTTCCTGCAGGGCCATCGCGCCCTGACATCCGGTTTCCTCGTCGTAGGTCAGCAGCAGGTAAAGCGGCCTTTTCAGTCTGGCTGCGTCGACGGAACCTGCCGCCTCGAGCGCCAGCGCGATGAATCCCTTCATGTCCGCCGTACCGCGACCGTACAGATGATTGTCGCGTTCGGTCATCTCGAACGGATCGTCGTTCCAGTCCTGTCCGCTGACCGGCACGACGTCCGTATGCCCAGACAGCGCGATTCCGCCGGCGACGTCGGGGCCGATTCGTGCGAGGAGGTTGGCCTTGTCGCCCTTTTTATTGGGGCTTCGCTCCGTTTCATAGCCGCGCGCGGCGAGAAATGACTCCGCATGGTCGATCAACGCGAGGTTGGAGTCAGCCGATACGGTCGGAAAGCCGATAAGGTCCCTCAGCAGGGGCAGATAGCCGCGCTTATTTTGCATCGCCAACAGCCTCCCGGATGTTTTCGGCGAAGCGGTCGACATCTTCCTCTGTAGTATCGAAAGACGTCATCCAGCGGACGATCGATTGTCGCGAATCCCACACGGCAAAAACGGTGGTGGCCTGCAATCGAGCGACTCGGTCCGGCGGCAACTGGGCGAACACTGCATTGGATTCGACGGGCATTACGATTCGCACCGAGTCGATATCACCGACGGCCGCTGCCAGTCTCGCCGCCATGGCGTTTGCGTGAGTCGCATTGCGCTGCCAGAGGTCGCGGCTCAGCAGCGCCACGAACTGAGCTGCGACAAAGCGCATTTTGGAACAAAGCTGCATAGCCTGCTTGCGGTAAAAGGCCGCTCCCTGCGCCAGCTGAGGATTGAAGAACACCACGGCTTCGGCGCCCATCAGACCGTTCTTGGTGCCGCCGAATGAGAGGACGTCGACACCGCAGTCCGCCGTTACGGCTCGAAGCGAACTGCCGAGCG
>Ga0299913_10002711_pt1 | contig 14133 bp, 11 predicted proteins | sample RVTome_9_FD_201360 | JGI IMG/M metagenome (GOLD analysis project Ga0299913, IMG submission 201360) | Soil microbial communities from uranium-contaminated site in the Upper Colorado River Basin, Wyoming, United States - RVT155D38 (version 2) ... | reverse complement strand
AAAAGGCCAAGCGGCTCGCGGAGGAGCTGCGCGGGCGCGAGGAACGCGCGCGTGAGGCCGAGCTGGTCGCCAGGCAGGCCGAGCAGCGCGCCCTGGCGCTGGCCAAGCAGGCGGCCGAGGGGGCACGCGCCGCCGAGCGGCGCGCCGCCGAGGCGGAGCGGCAGGTCGCCAAGGTGGAGGAGCTGCTGGCGAGCGTCCGAAGCGACGCCCAGGCGGAGCTGGCCGAGGCGAGGAGGGACGCCGAGCGGCGCGAATCGCAGGCGCGGGCAGAGGCGGATCGCCGCCTTGCGGAGGCCGCCGAGGCGGTCCGCGCGGAGACGACTGAGAAGGCCAAGGAGGCGCTTGGGTGGATGGTCGCCCGGGGCCGCGAGCGAGTCGAGGCGGCGCAGCAGGCGCAGCGCGCGGCCGAGGCGCGGGCGAGGGAGGCCGCCGAGCAGACGAGCAAGGTCGAGCGTCTCCTCGCGCAGGCGCGCGCCAAGCACAAGAGGCTGGAGGAGGAGGCCCGCCGTCGCGAGCAGGAGGCGAGGGCGGCCGCGGAGCGCACGCTGGGCGGGCGCGCCTCGAGGGCGGAGCGGGACGCCGAGGAGGCCAAGCGCAGCGCCGAGGAGGCCGAGCGCGCCGCGGCGGAGAGGATTGCGGAGATCGAGGCGCAGATCGAGCAGCGGGTCGCGGAGGGCACCGAGCGGGTGCGGCGCGAGTCCGAGGAGCGGGTCGAGAAGCTGATCGAGAAGTTCGGGCGAGAGGCCGAGGAGACTGCCCGTGCGCGGGCGGAGGACCGTCTGCGCGCGGAGTCGGAGCGGATCCGGCGCGAAGCCGACCAGCGCGCCGAGCTGGCCCGGCTCGCCGCCGAGGAGGAGATCCGCTCAGCGTCGGAGCGGGCCCGTCGCGAGGCGCTCGCCGCCGCGGCCCGAACGGCGCCCGAATGGGAGCAGCACGAAACCGACGGCGGCGAGGTCGCCGACCCCGAACCGGTGGCCGCGGCGGGACCGCCCCGCCGCACCTACCGCACCTACTAGCCGGCCGCGGCGGCCTCGCGGGCGCGCCGGCGGCGCTCAGCCTCCTCGCGCAGGCGCTGGTGCTCGACCTGGCGCTTCAGCTGGTGCAGCGTGCGGCGTAGGTGGCGGCCGATCGTCGGTGCCGCGACCCGCTCGGAGAGCCAGCCGAACAGGCCTGCGCCGGCGACCCCGTAGGCGTAGCGCATCTCGACTCTGCTGCGACCGTCGGGCAGCTCGCGGATCCGCCAGCGGCCACGCTGGTCGACGCCGGTGACCGAGGTCCAGGCCATGTCGCGCGGCTCCGACCACTCGACGAACTCGATCAGCCCGCCGACCTCGGCGGCGCCGACCCTGATCAGCATTCGGAAGCGGGCGCCGAGCCCGCTGCGCTGGTCGCCCGCGATCTCCCAGCGGGTCACGCCGGACATGAAGCGCAGGTAGTTCTCCGGCTCGCTGAGGTAGTCCCAGACCTCCTGCGGTGTGGCGCCGACCTCGACGCTGTCCGAGACCCTCATCCGATCACCGGGAAGCGGCGCTCGGCGGCGAGCGCGTCGAGCGCGTCCTGCATCGACCGGGTCACGTGCGCGTAGACCTCGTCGACGTCGGGGTCGGGGCCGAACTGCTCGCGCAGGTGGATCGCGGGCAGCACCTCGATGGTGATCTTCGCGGGCAGCGGCAGATGGCCGAGGAAGTCGCCGACGTTGAGGCCCCACGGCGGCGCGATCGAGATCGGCAGCACCTTGAGCCGGAACAGGCGATCGAGCCCGAGCGCGGTGGCTAGCCTGTTGCCGCGGCCGAGGAAGAGGGCGGTCTCCTGGCCGCCGACCGCGACCACCGGGACGATCGGGACGTCGTTGTTGAGCGCCAGCCTGACGAATCCCTTGCGGCCGGCGAAATCGACCTTGCGGGATTGCCAGCTGGCGCGGTGGACCTCCCAGTCGCCGCCCGGGTAGACGAGCAGCGCCGCCCCCGAGGAGAGCGCCTTCTCGGCGTTCTCGTGGGAGGCGGAGACGGTTCCGTACTTGCGCAGGATCTGGCCGATCGGGGAGGCGACGACGAGGTTGTGGGCGAGCTGGAAGAAGGGCCGCTCGACGCCGAAGTAGGTCGAGAAGGCAAGCGTGAGGACGTGGGTGTCGGGGGTCACGTTGCCGCCCGAGTGGTTGCCGACCATCAGCACAGGGCCGTCGTCGGGAATGTTGCCGAGGTTGCGGACCTCGCCGCGGAACCAGAGGCTCGAGAGGAGCCAGACGAGCGGCAGGTTCTCGCGGATGTAGTCGGGGTCGCGATCGTCGAGGTCGGCACGCAGCCGCCCGGCGATCGCGCCGCCCAGGGAGCCGGCGGTGCGCTCGAAGACGCTCCCGAGCAGGCCGCCGCGGCCGCGCCGCTCGGGCCCGCGAACCGCCTCCGCGTCCCCGCCTCCGTTCTGCTTCGCCTGCTCGGCGAGCGTGCTGGTCGCCAACTGAAGGGCGAAGTCTACGCGCCGGCCGCGCTCAGCCCGGCCGCGTCGGCCTCTGCGCCGCGGCTCTCGATGAAGCGGCGCAGCAGCTCGTGGGTGCGCTCGGGCAGCTCGACCTGGGGCACGTGACCGCACTCGGCGAGGACGACCTGCGGCGCGTCCGGCAGGATCGCGCCGACGTGGCGCGAGAAGCGCGCCGAGACGAGGCGGTCCTCGGAGCCCCAGACGAACAGCGCCGGTGGCTCCAGGCCCTCGAGCCGGGTCCAGAAGCCGCCCGGACCGTGCGGCTTCTCGAGGTAGATGTTGCGGGCGGCGGCGTAGAAAGCGATCCGGGCCGGCCGTGAGCGGTAGGTGCGCAGGAACTCATCGGAGGCGATGTCGCCCATCGCCGGGTCGACCCGCTCGGGGCGCGCGATCATGCTCCAGAAGCGCCGGCGCACGGCGTCAGAGCTGAGCGCATGGGGGAGGGCGGCCAGCTCGGGGCGCAGCAGCCGCACCAGCGGCGTCCATTCGCGACCGCGCATCCATGCCATCGAGGGGGCGAGCAGCGCGAGCGTCCGGACCCGGCTCGGCGCAGTCAGAGCCACCTCGAGCGAGACCCGGCCGCCCATCGAGTTGCCGACCAGGTGGGCGCGGTCGATCGCCAGGGTGTCCATGAAGCGGAGCACGTGGCGCGCGAAGAAGGGTGCGTCGTAGGGCGCGCGGATGGGCTTCGAGGAGGAGCCGAAGCCGGGCAGGTCGATCGCGTGGACCGTGTAGTCGGGGGTGAGGGCCGCGACCGTCTCATAGAAGGAGCTCTTCGTCCCACCGAGGCCGTGGATCAGGATCGCGTGCTCGGCGCCGCTGCCCGCGGTGAGGCTGGAGATCCGCGCCCCGCGGACGCGGACGTCGTGCATGCGCAGCAGCGGCGGGCGGTCGTCGGGGAGGCGGAAGTAGCCCTCGAAGCTGACCGCGCGGTCGAGGTCCCCGCGCGCCCAGAGGCGGCGGCTGGAGAAGGCGTCGAGGCCTGAGAGGCGCCCCTCGCGGAGCGCCAGCCAGGTCGCGGCGTCGGTCCCAATCACGACGTCCGGGCGCCGCGAGGGCGAGGTGTGAACCTTGCAGCGGTCCGGGCGCAGCTCGATCTCCCAGCTGCGGCCGAGGTCGGCGAGCCGCACCTGGACGATCGCGTGGTAGTCCTCCTCGGCTCCCAGATAGCGCGAGGGCAGCGAGGAGAACGCCTCCTGCACCCGGCGCAGCCTGTGCGCCCGCATCGAGCTCCCAGCCATCGGCGCAGACACTACCCTGCCGGGCCGATGAGGAAACCGACCCGCGAGGTGCGGATCCGCGACACGCTGAGCGGCGAACCGGCGACGATCGAGGCGGCCGGAGAGGTCGGGATCTACGCCTGCGGGCCGACCGTCTACAGCCGCATCCACATCGGCAACGCGCGACCGTACGTCGTCTTCTCGCTGCTGGCGCGGTTCCTGCGCAGCGAGGGCTATCGGGTAAAGCTCGTGACAAACGTTACAGATATCAACGACAAGATCTACGAAGCCGCCCGCGCCGCCGGCGAGCCCTCGGAGGCCTTCGCCGCCCGGATGACCGAGGCCTACCTCGAGGACACCGATCGGCTCGGCATCGGCCGCCCGGACGCCGAGCCCCTCGCCTCGGAGACCGTGGCCCCGATCGTGGCGCTGATCGCCGACCTGATCGAGTCCGGTCACGCCTACGAGTCAAGCGGCGACGTCTACTTTCGCGTCCGCAGCTTCGCCGGCTACGGCAAGCTCTCCAACCGCCGCCCCGAGGACATGGACCAGGGGGAGGAGGCGGGAACCGAGTCGCTGAAGGAGGACCGCCTCGACTTCGCCCTCTGGAAGGCCCACAAGGAGGGCGAGGACACGAGCTGGGACTCGCCCTGGGGCCGGGGTCGGCCCGGCTGGCACATCGAGTGCTCGGCGATGGCCGAGTCGGAGCTGGGGGAGCGGTTCGAGATCCACGGCGGCGGTACCGACCTCCTCTTCCCCCATCACGAGAACGAGATCGCGCAGTCCGAGGCGGCGGGACGCCCGTTCGCGCGCCTGTGGATGCACAACGGGATGGTCGAAACCGACGCCGAGAAGATGTCGAAGTCCGAGGGCAACATCTTCCAGCTCGCCGAGGCGCTCGACCGCTACGGCCGCCACGCTGTGCTCGCCTTCCTGGTCTCCGGCCACTACCGCCAGCCGCTGGCGTTCACCGAGGAGGCGCTGGAGGAGGCGGCCGCGAGGGTCGAGCGGCTGCGCAACTTCCTGCGCGAGCATCCCGATCGCGGTGAGGCGGGCCCGGAGGCGCTCGCCCACCTGGAGCGCTTCCGCGACGCGCTCGCCGATGACTTCAACACCCCGAAGGCGTTTGCCGAGGCGTTCGGGCTGGTCTCCGCCGCCAACCAGGGCGAAGCCGAGGGGGCGGCGGCGGCGCTCGTCGAGATGCTCGCGCTGCTCGGACTCGAGGACCTCGCCGATGCCGAGGAGGCCGCCGGGTCCGAGGCCGAGGAGCTGCTCGCCGAGCGTGAGGCCGCGCGTGAGGCCGGTGACTTCGAGCGTGCCGACGAGCTGCGCGAGCGCCTCGCCGCAATCGGCTGGGAGGTCCGCGACACCCCGCAGGGCGGCCGCCTCGTGCGGCGCGGCTGAGGCCGGCATGGCCGACCCGGAGCTGATCTACGGCCGCCGGCCGGTCGCCGAGGCCGAGCGCGGGCGCCGCCGCGTGCACCGGATCTGGCGCTCCCCGCAGACGCCGGCCGAGGAGCTGGAGGCGATGGCCGGCTCGCCCGACCACCAGGGGGTGGTCGCAGAGGTCGATCCCTTCCCCTATGCCGATCCCGCCGGGTTGCTGGCGGCGCAGGGAGCGCTGCTGGTCGCGCTCGACCAGCTGCAGGACCCCCGCAACCTGGGGGCGGTCTGCCGCTCGGCGGAGGTCGCCGGCGCCGCCGGGGTGGTGATCCCCGAGCGCCGCGCCGCCCAGGTCACGGCGGTGGTCTGCAAGGCCTCGGCGGGAGCGGTCGAGCACCTGCCTGTGGCGCGGGTCAGGAACCTCGCCGACTGGCTCGCGGCGGCCAAGCAGGCGGGCTTCTGGATCTGGGGGGCGGAGGCGGACGGGCCTGCCTCCCATGTCGAGACGGATCTGCGCGGCGCGACCGTGCTGGTCCTCGGCGGCGAGGGGAAGGGCCTGCGGCCGCGGGTCGCCGCCGCCTGCGACGGCCTGATCGCGATCCCGCGGCGCGGTCGCGTCGCCTCCCTGAACGTCTCCGCGGCGGCCGCCGTGCTCCTCTTCGAGGCGCTGCGCCAGCGCGGCTGAGCCGGTAGCAGACAGAGCGGCGGCTGCAAGGCGGATTGCATTCGCGCCGCGAAGGGGTTGACAGAACCCGACGCGGCCGTAACACTACGCTGCCAGATAAAGGGTGAACCTCAGCTTGAGTCTGAGGCTCGACCCTAGGAGAGGGCGCCCCCAGGGGAGGTACGCGGCGCCACGGACCCCCTCGAAGGAGGACGAGTCAGTGGCCCTACCTACCCCGACCCAGGAGATGAAGCTGCCGCGCGGGCGGACCAACGGCGCCGTCTCCACACAGCAGACTAACCCTCAACCCGAGCTTGATGACCACTACCTGGTCGCGCTGGCGAAGGAGGGGCGCTCCGATGCCTACGACGCGATCGTGCGCCGCTATCGCGGCTTCGTGCGGCTGAAGGCCTCTTCCTACTTCCTGCTCGGCGGCGAGGCCGACGACCTGATCCAGGAAGGCCTGCTCGGCCTCTACAAGGCGGTCCGCGACTATCGCACCGACCGCGAGTCGAGCTTCCGCAACTTCGCCGAGCTCTGCATCACCCGCCAGATCATCACCGCGGTGAAGACCGCGACCCGCAACAAGCACACCCCTCTCAACCAGTACGTCTCGTTCAGCCAGACCCCGGCGGCGGCCGGCGACTCGGACACCACTCTCGACGAGATCCTCCCCGGGCCCTCGGTGAGTGATCCGGTCAACCAGGTGATTGCCTCCGAGGAGCTGGAGAGCCTCGTCTCCTGCCTCTCGAGCGTTCTCTCCGAGCTGGAGAGCCGGGTCCTCTCCCTCTACCTCGACGGGTACTCCTACGAGGTTGTCGCCGAGCGGCTCGAGTGCGATACCAAGACCGTCGACAACGCCCTGCAGCGGGTCAAGCGCAAGGTCGGCATCCACCTCAGCTCGCGCGAGGTGCCGTTGTAGGCTTCCTCCACTGTCCCGCCCTGGCCACGTTTGAGGTCGCCGGGGCAGGACAGCGCTGGGATGGGAGTCGCCGCACCTGCGCACGGGCGCGCCGGCAGCGCCTACTCTTACGCCCGAATGCGCGCCGCGCCGGCCCTCTCGACCGCTGTCCTTGTCCTCGCCTGCCTCGCCGGGAGCAGCGTGGCGCTTGCCGAGCGGATCGGCGGCAGCGCTCGCGGCGAGAAGCTGACTGGCACCCGTGGGGCGGACACGCTGCTCGGCCGTGGCGGCAACGACGTCCTGCGCGGCCGGCGCGGCAACGACCGCGTGCTCGGCGGCGCCGGCTCGGATTCGGTGATCGGCGGCCCCGGCGCGGACAGGCTCGTCGGCGGCCCGGGGTCGGATGAGTTCAACGCCCGCGAGGGGGTGCACGGCGGCGCCCAGGGCAACGATCGCATCAACGCCCGCGACGGCAAGGAGGACCTGGTCAACTGCGGGCCCGGTCGCGACATCGCGATAGTCGACGCCAGCGAGGACGGAGTATTCGACTGCGAGGTTGTGAGGGAACCATGAGGCTCGACCCCGAGAAGCGCCGGCAGACAGAGGCGCTGGAGCGCTTCACTGGCGAGCACCCCGAGGAGGCGATGCGCCGGCGGGACTTCCTCGCCCGCACCGCGGCGCTCGCCGGCGGGGCGGCGCTCGCCACCACCCTGCCCTCCGAGCAGCTGGTACGGGCGGCGGCGCGAGTGCAGAGCCGGGTTGCGCTGCCGAGCCCGCGCAACCTGCCGATCGACACCTTCGTGGTGCTGATGATGGAGAACCGCTCCTTCGATCATTACTTCGGCTGGCACCCGCGCGCCGACAGCCGCAACACCGGCCTCTCCTACCCCGACGTCGAAGGCAACCGCGTCAGGACCCACCGCCTGACCCCGGACTTCCAGGGCTGCAACTTCCGCGACCCCGACCACTCCTGGGACGGCGGCCGCCACCAGTGGGGCCGCGGCCGGATGAAGGGCTTCGTGCAGGGCAACGCCGAGGGCGACGGCAGCGACGAGTTCGCCGCCGGCTTCTACCTCAAGCCGGACCTGCCGTTCATCCCGCACGCGGCCGACCGCTTCCAGCTCTATGACCGCTTCTTCCACTCGCTGATGGCCTCGACCTTCCCGAACCGCCACTACATGTGGTCGGCGCAGTCGGGCGGCCAGAAGGGCAACACCATTCCCTCGGGCACGCTCGGCAACCAGTGGGAGACGATCTTCGACCGCGCTCTCGGCCGGGGGGTCAGCGCGACCTACTTCAACTCGGACCTGCCGGTCTCCGCCCTCTACGGGTTCCGGGGGCTGGAATGGACTCAGCCGATCTCGAACTACTACGCCCAGGCGGCGGCGGGAACGCTGCCCAACATCACCTACGTCGACCCGCCGTTCCGCGATGGCGGCGGCGGCGACGGGCTCTCCGCCGACGAGCACCCGCACGGCGACGTCCGGCTCGGCCAGGCGTTCATGTCCGACGTCGTCAACGCCTTCGTCGACTCGCCGCAGTTCCGGCGCGGCGCGCTGTTCGTCGTCTATGACGAGTGGGGGGGCTTCTTCGAGCACGTTCAGCCCCGCTTCGTGCCCGACGACCGGCGCTCGCGAAGGCTCTACGAGGACTTCGGCATGACCGGTTTCCGGGTCCCCGCGGTGGTCGTCTCACCGTTCGTCAAGCGGGGCGCGGTATCGCACGCGACTTGCACGTTCGAGTCGATCCTGAAGCTGATCTCCTACCGCTTCCGGCTCGGCTACCTGAACAAGCGCCACCGCTACGCGTTCAACATCGGCCGCACCTTCAACTGGGGCCGCCCCAACCTCGCCGACCCCGGCCTGCCCGACCCGGCGGCGATCGCGGCGACCCCCTGCTCGGCCCAGGAGGGCGGCGCGCAGCGCCAGAAGGAGCACGACATCGTCGACCTCGAGACGAGCGGCTACCTGGAGCGGCTCGGCTACGAGGTGCGGCCGCCGACCTTCGGCAGCCTGTTCCGCTCACCCGACTCGGTGCGGCGCGCATACCGGTCGGCGCCGCGGCGCTGAGCGACGTTCAGCCGCCCGCGGGCAGGTCGGCGAGCACGTAGTCGAGCAGGGCCCGGCCGTGCTCGGAGACGACGGCGACATCGTCGGCCTTGACCCTGACCCGGTGCAGCGACTGCATGCGCAGGACGTCGCCGTCGGCACGGCGATTGGGGAAGACGCCGGAGAAGGAGACGCCGAGGCGCTCGAGGTGATCGGCGACCAGCGCCGTCCCCGGCTGCTCGAGCGGCAGGTCGACGTAGACGGCATCGAGCCCGCGGCGGAAGAGGTGATGGCGCTCGGCGGCGACCACCTCCTCGAGGTCGGCTCCCGGAGTGGTCACGGTCATGATCGCCAGGTTGTGCCCCGGCTCGAGGTCGACGTGCAGCTCGGTCCGCGGCTCGAGCTCGGTCGCCGCCGGCGGATCGGCAAGCGTCCCGCGCAGCTCGCAGGCCTCGACGAGCGACCCGACGATTTCGCGATGGCGCCGCGGCGCGTAGACCGGGCGCTCGTGGCCGTCGTTGGTCTTCATGTAGAAGAGCGCCGCCGACTGGCGGCCGCGCGCCGCCGCCGCGGCGTCGTTTGAGACCGAGGCGGGGATCCAGCCGAGTAGGAAGCCCGTCTCGCGGGCGCCGACCTCGACCAGCGCCCGCTCGCTGTAGGGGTGGGCGGCGGTCGCCTCGCAGTACATCCCGGCCATCCCGGCCGCCCTCGCCCACGCGAGCACGTAGCGCTTGGTGCGGGTGAAGAGGTGCTGCCCGCGGGCGGCTGCCATCGTCACCGCCTGGCCCGAATGGCCGACGCGGTCCTGGGGGCTGGTGCGGCTCAGCCCCGAGTGGCAGAGGAGCTCGCCCTCGGCCGTCTCGGCGACGCAGGAGACGTAGGTGCCGGCGGCGATCCGGGCCGAGACCTCCTCAGGGTCGTAGACCCAAGAAGCGTCGTAGGAGTCGCCGTAGGCGGCCCGGATCGCCTCGGTCAGCCTGCCGCCCTCGTCGGGCTCGAGCAGGCGCAGGCGAATGTCAGCACCGTCCAAGAGCCGGAGGTCGGATTCGAACCGACGGCCCCCTGATTACAAATCAGGCGCTCTGACCAGCTGAGCTACTCCGGCGCGGCTTCAGGGTAGCTGCGATCAGAGACCTCAGATCGACGTGCTCTCACCTGGCTCGAGCACACGCAACTCGACCTCCGGCGCCAGCTCGGCGGCTAGGCGGGCGAACTCCCGCGCCGGCTCGACCAGCAGGCGCCGATGACGGCTCCGCGTCCAGATCGGCTGGAAAGTTCCCCAATGGATCGGGATCGCTACCCGCGGGCGCAGCATGCGCAGCGCCTCGGCGGCGCGGACCGGATCGAGGTGGCCCTCGCCAATTTTCGTCCCCCAACCCCAGACCGGAAGCAGGGCGAGGTCCAGATCGCCGATTGCGGCCATCTCTTCGAAGAGGTCGGTGTCGCCGGCGAAGTAGATCCGCTTTCCCTCGCCCGAGATGACGTAGCCGAGCGCATCGGCGCGGGGTCCCAGCGGGGTGCGGTCGCCGGGGTGGCTCGCTGGGACTGCCTCGATGCGGAGATCGTCGATCTCGAGCACTTCGCCGACCCGCACCTCTCGCACGTCGGCAAGACCTGCCTGGCCAACCAGGCCGCCGCCGCCCGCCGGCACGACCGCGGTCGCGTCCGAGGGCAGCCGGCGAAGCGAGGCGGGGTGGAGGTGGTCGTGGTGGAGGTGGGAGATCAGCACGCAGTCGAGGGGTTCCAGCGGCGGCGTCACGCGGCGCGAGCGGCGGCGCAGATGAAGCAGCCGGTCGGCGAGCACGGGGTCGGTGAGAACCCTGCAGCCGGCCAGCTCGATCAGGATGGTGGCGTGGCCGAGGTAGGAGACGTGGGCCGGCCGGCTCACCGGCTTGCCTTACCCCGCCAAGGGTCGCCCTCACGGTGATGACGGCGCAGTCGGCCTCGGATCATCGGCCGCGAGCGTAGGAGACGCGGCCGTCACGATCATCACCGGCTCGGGGTGATGGTCAAACGCCGGCGGCCACCTTACGATCGCTGCATGGCCACCGCCGGCACGGGCCGCAGGCGCTTTGGGGGCCGACACGCGATCCTGCGCGTGATCGCGGTCTGGCTGTTGACCGCCGCGACCCTGGTGGTGCTGAGCGGGATCCTCGACGACTTCAGCGTCGACGGCGACGGCGCGGCGCTGGCCGGCGCGGCGCTGATCGGGATCATCAACGCGCTCGTCTGGCCGCTGCTGATCCGGGTCGCGCTTCCGTTCACCGTCCTCACTCTCGGCCTCGGGGTGCTGGCGCTGAACGGCGCCGTCGTCGTCGCGGTCTCGGAGATCGAACCCGGCATCCACGTCGCCGGGCTGGGGGCGGGGATCGTGGTCGCAATCGGGATCACGGTGGTCAACACCCTCGCCACCTCGCTGTTCGCGATCGACGACGACGACTTCTACTACCGCAACGTGCTGCGGCGCCAGGCCCGCCGTCATGGCGTCAAGGACGCGGCAACGAGCGTTCCCGGCGTCTATTTCCTTGAGATCGACGGGCTCGCCCACGCGGTCGTGCAGCGCGGGCTCCGCGACGGCCACCTGCCGACCCTCTCACGCTGGATCCGCGCCGGCTCCCATCACCTGATCGGCTGGGAGACCGATTGGTCCTCGCAGACCGGCGCCTGCCAGGCAGGCTTGCTGCACGGCGACAACGACGACATGCCGGCGTTCCGCTGGTGGGAGAAGGAGCGGGGGGCACCGATCGTCACCAACCATCCCCGCGACGCCGCCGAGATCGAGCGCCGCCACTCCGACGGCGCCGGGCTTCTGCACGAGGACGGCGCGAGCCGCGCCAACATCCTCTCCGGCGATGCGCCGCACACATTGCTGACGATGAGCACGGTCCTCGATCGCAAGCGCTCGGGGAGGGTCGGCCAGGACTACTTCGCCTACTTTGCCAACCCCTACAACGTCACCCGCACGCTGGCGCTGGTGATCGCCGACGTCGCTCAGGAGCTCTACTTCGCGGCCCAGCAGCGCCGCCGCGACGTCCGGCCGCGGATCAAGCGCACCTTCAGCTACGCCTTGGTCCGCGCATGGGGAACCGTCGTGCAGCGCGACCTCCAGGTATCGGCGGTGATTGGCGACCTCTATGCCGGCAGGCCGGTCGGCTATACGACGTTTCTCGCCTACGACGAGGTCGCCCATCACTCAGGGGTCGAGCGGCCCGACACGCTGTCGGTGCTGCGCCGGCTCGATCGCCAGATCGCCCGCATCGAGGCCGCCGCGGCCGACGCCGAGCGCCCTTACCACCTCGTCGTCCTCGCCGACCACGGCCAGTCGCAGGGCGCGACGTTCCTCGATCGCTACAGGGTCTCGCTGTCCGAGCTGGTTGAGCGCGCCTGCGATTCGGAAGCCGTCCATGCCGAGGAGGCCCACAGCGACGAGGCGCTGTCCTACATCGGCGCCTCCCTGACCGAAGCCAGCGGCGCAGACAACCTGGTGGGGCGTGGCATTCGCGCGACGACCCGGCGCCGGCAGGTGGACGGGGAGGTACGGCTGGGGGAGGAGGAGCCGGCTGCCAAGAGGGAGCCCGCCGAGGGCGAGCCCGCCATTCCCGAGCTCTCCGTGATGGCCTCCGGCTGCCTCGGGCTGATCTCGTTTCCGCAAGAGCCGGGCAGGCTGTCGCTGGAGCGCATCGAGCAGCTCTACCCGCAGCTCCTACCCACCCTGTGCGGGCACCCGGGCATCGGCTTCCTTCTGGTGCGCTCCGAGCATGAGGGCGCGGTGGTGCTCGGAGCCTCGGGGATCAACTGTCTCGACACGGGACGAATCGAAGGCGAGGACCCGTTGGCACCCTTCGGGCCAAACGCCGCCGCGCACGTGAAGCGAACCGACGGCTTCGCGCACTGCCCGGACATCGTCCTCAACAGCACCTACTGGGCCGAGACCGACGAGGTGGCGGCCTTCGAGGAGCTGGTCGGCTCGCACGGGGGGATGGGCGGCGAGCAATCGCACCCGTTCGTGCTCTTCCCCGGCGAGTGGGCCGAGCCGCAGGGGCCACTGGTCGGCGCCGAGGCGGTGCACCGGCAGATGCGGCACTGGCTCGCCGAGCTCGGGCACGAGGCGTATCGGGAGCGCCCGTCCGTCTAGTCCGGGCCATAGTCTGCGGTCAGGATGCGCCCAACCGCCGTGACCAGCGTCGCGCGAGGGCCCGGCTAGATGTCGAAATGGGGGATCCTCGCGGTGCTGGGCGCCGCCCAGTTTCTGATGGTCCTGGACCAGGCGGTGATGAACGTCGCCATCTCGCAGCTGGTCGAGGATTTCGACACGACGGTGACCACGATCCAGACGGTGATCGCGCTCTACGCGCTGGTGATGGCGGCGCTGATGGTCACCGGCGGCAAGCTCGGCGACATCTGGGGGCGTAAGCGCGCGTTCTCGATCGGGCTTCTGATCTACGCCGTGGGATCGGGCCTGACCGCCGCCTCGTGGAGCGTGCCCACCCTGATGCTGGGCTGGTCGATCCTCGAGGGCATCGGAGCGGCGCTCGTGCTGCCGGCGCTGGTCGCCCTCACCGCAAGCTCCTACACCGGCCCCGACCGCGCCGTTGCCTACGGCGTGCTCGGCGGTATCGCCGGTGCCGGTATCGCGGTCGGCCCGATCCTCGGCGGCTGGGCGACGACCGAGGCGACGTGGCGCGTCGTCTTCGTCGGCGAGGTGGTCGTCGCGATCGGGATCCTGTTCGGGACAAGGCTGATCCGCGAGCCCGAATCCGAGGGCCCGGCGCCGCGGCTGGACTGGATCGGCTCGGTGCTCGCTGCGACCGGTCTGGCGCTGATCGTCGTCGGGGTCCTGCAGGCGAGCAACTGGGGCTGGCTGAAGCCGCTCGACTCGCCGATCGAGCCGTTCGGGTTTTCGCTCACCCCGTTCATGATCGCGGCCGGCGCGCTCGTCCTCGCCGGGTTCCGCGCCTGTCAGCGCTGGCGGGAGGACCGGGATCTCGACCCGCTGGTCCACTTCCGCCTGTTCGAGATCCCGACATTTCGCGGCGGGCTCTCGATGCTGCTCTCGCAGAACCTGATCCTGATGGGGATCTTCTTCACCATCCCCCTGTACCTCCAGATCGTGCAGGGGCTGGACGCGCTCGAGACCGGGGTGCGGATGCTGCCCGCCTCGGCGGGGCTGTTCATCGCCGCGATTGCCGGCTCCAGGCTCTCCTCGCGCTTCGCGGCCCGATCGCTGGTTCGACTCGGGCTGAGCATCACCCTGCTCTCAACCGTGATGCTCCTGGGCGTTGTCGAGCCGGAGCTCGACACCGGCCCGTTCCTCGCCGCAATGGGTGTGCTCGGCGTCGGGATGGGACTGATCACCTCCCAGCTCGGAAACGTGGTCCAGTCCTCGGTCGGCCCGGGCGACCGCAGCGAGGCCGGCGGCATTCAATACACCGCCCAGCAGCT